>Ga0302320_10029620_pt1 | contig 10468 bp, 11 predicted proteins | sample Bog_T0_3_FD_202130 | JGI IMG/M metagenome (GOLD analysis project Ga0302320, IMG submission 202130) | Peat permafrost microbial communities from Stordalen Mire near Abisko, Sweden - Bog_T0_3 | ecosystem: Environmental > Terrestrial > Soil > Wetlands > Peat | place: Sweden: Abisko, Stordalen Mire... | reverse complement strand
ACCCTTGACCGTTTGCATGCCGCGAATGCTCTCGGTGAAAAGCTGCACCAGATGGTCGCTGATTTCGCGGTTGCGCAAATAGGCCGGGCGCAGCCGGCCCGAATAATAATGTGTCACCCACCAGAGAGGCAGCGCCACGCTCAGACACGCCACGGTCAGGGAAGGATGAATGCGCCACATGAACACGCCGTAAGCCACCAGCGTCAGAATCATGTTGATCCCCTGCAACAGCACGCCATCCACAAACAGCCGCGTGTTCTGCACGTCGCCGGTCACGCGGTTGAAAATCGAGCTGGAACCGTGCATGTCGAAAAACGGGAAGCTCAACCGCTGCAACCGCGCGTAAAGCTGGTCGCGCAAGTCCGGCACGATTTCCCCTTGCGTCAGGCGCGCCGTGGTCATGTTGTAGGCCCACGTCAGCGCGGCCCTCAGCACCGCTTGCACGATGATGGCCACCGACAACGCCGTCACCACCCGCAAGGCCGTCCAGTTGGCGGGCGGCGCCCAGCCGAAAGGATAGTCGGGCGCGCGCTGTGACGGATCCAGGGCATGGCGGATTACATCGATGACCACCCCCAACAACTGCAAACCAAGCAGACCCAGCAGCAGCAGCGCCAGGCTCAGGGCGAGTGAGAGCAGGAAATCCGCGCGATAACGCCACGCCACCCGCAGCAGCCGCCTGACCAGTTCGCCCGCCGGGTAATCGCGGCCCGCCGAGTTGATCGAAGTGTCAGTCATTCTTTAACAACTTTATGTTCTCAAGAAAGGCTTTCGGTTGGCAATGATTTGCTTTCCCGGCTGCTGCGCGGCAAGCCTTGCAAGTTCAACCGCTTGACCTAATATCTGTCCCACACATGCAACCTTCTGCTTCAACGAACCCATCGAACGGCCCGGGCCGCGGATGTTTGGCCGCAATCATTCTATTATCATCTTGTTTGACCGGCTTGACCGCGCCCGCCGCCCCGGGACATTACGACCAGTTGGTCGAACGCTTCCATGCCCTGGATGCCAGGGCAGCCGACTTCGGCCCGGTTTACGAGCCGCTCTACCGCGCGGCCATCGCGTGGTACCCAACTTGGGGAAACCACACGAATGAGCCCGCCGACACCTACTTTGTCGCGCCCGATGCATATGCGGCCGAGTTCGCCGACGCGCTGGAGCACGGGCATAATTTCATTGCCGAGCACCTGGGCAGCGCCTTCCCCATGGCCTTTGCAGCGACATTGCCCGACGGAACCGTTGTAAAGGCGAATTATCAATTGAATATTCCGGCGGGCTTTCCGGAAAAGGGGCGCAAATTCCCCCTGATCATCGGCCTTCATGGATCGGGCTGGCTCGGCCACAAGATTTCCTATGTCCGCGGCGGCCAGACGGGCGGGCGCGCCTTCCAGGTGACACCGATCAACCAGGGCGGGCCCTGGAAGCTGGATTTTCTGAATGCCTACTTGGATGAACTTCTCCGGATTCTGCCCGTCGATCCGGACAAGGTTTATGTGGAGGGCCACAGCCTCGGGGCCATGGCGACTTGGGACTGGGCCATGAACAATCCGGAACGCTTCGCGGCAATCTCACCACGCGATGGCAGCGGCTCGCCTTTTCGAGCGGTCAGGCTGAAGAACATCCCCGCGTGGGTGATCCACGGCTCGGAGGACGACGTTATCTTCCCGGCTTACGCCGATCAAATGGTGAGCGCATTGCAGGCGGTTGGCGGAACGGTCAAATACTCGCTGCTCAAGGGCGCTCCGCACAATTTGCCGGATAATTTCGACCAGCAGGCGGTGATTAGCTGGTATTTGCAGCAGACCCGCAGCCACAAACCGGCCCCGCCAGATCCGTTGAACGCTCTGGGCGTGGACGCCACGGGGATTTCCAAAACGGCCATTGTCAATTTGCCTTCCGGCTGGTTCTGGAAATCCGCAACCGTGCCGATGCGGACTGGTTCGGATCGGCGCTCCGCCAACAGCGACGTCGAGAAGGTGCTTTTCAAGAAAGTTGAGGACCGCGGCGCATTGGTGGACAGTCCAATCCGCCAGGAGATCAGCCTGGAAAATCAAACAACGACGCTTTGGCTGGAGGTTCCGAAATCCATTTATTCGGACGTGAAGGACGAAGCCTCGATCATCAAGCTGGCGGACCGAAAAGCCGTGAGATTCTATTGTCGCGGGGACAGGCAGACGGCCCTTGCCCGGGCCAAGGAAGTGTCCGCAAAACTCAAAAGCGAAGGGAAGGCCGTATCCGACACAGTTTGGCTGACATCCCTTACGCGGGAACAACGAGGTTCGAACCATATCGCCGAATGCTGGATCGAACTGAAATGAGGCCAGGCTGGAGATTGATAGATAGGTCCGGAAAAGGGGAAACACGGTTACAAGTGTTGATGGCCAACAACTTAGTGGGTAACACAAAAGGAAACAGACCCGTAACATGTTACCCCTTGTTCGGGTTCAGAGGCTGTTGACGGGTGATTTTTGATCGCGGGTCACCGCAAGCAGCACGCCCCCGAGGATCAGTGCCGCGCCCAGCGCGCTCCAACCGCTGGCAAACTACGTCGGGCAAGTTGGCGGGCGTGGCAGGATGAACGCCCCTGGACCCGCAGGATTGCAGGACTTCTCGTAGTTTTCAAAAAAGCTCTTGGCCCGCAACCCGATCTGCAACATGTTTCGGGCGTCAGTCACGTCGCGGCACGCTGGCGCCAAACGATCAGGAGATTATCCAAAAACGAGCCAAACTATCGGTTGCCCCATCGCATAAAAACCGCCGACGGACGTTGCTAAACCATGCATATATCTGGTGACCCCTGACACCTGCAAGCCGTCGGCCAAAATGGCTGAGGGTGGATCGGTTGCTGGGCGAACACGGCATTGCGGGGGACACGGCGGCAGGTCGCCGGGAGTTTGAGCGGCGGATGGAGAGGCGGCGGGGGGTGTAAGAGGGCGGGAGGTTTGGGACGAATGAGCAAAGGTTCAGTACGAAAAGGTTCAGTATGATTGAGGCTTTTCGGCGGGCCATAGAGAACCATTTTCCCGGCGTCGGCAAAATGGTTCAATGGGGCTGAATGAGCGTTGCAAGGGCGTTTCAACTGACTTTCAATGGCCGTTCTTGACGACTAAAGGGTCCATTTCCTGAGCCGCTGTTTTGTCGCCCTGGGCAGCCGCCAGGCTGAACCAGATACAATTCCTTCCGGTTGGCCCTGATCTCGGCGCGGATGTAGATGAGTTGGGAAAGAATCTTATGGGCGAGACCCAGAGCCAGGAATATGCCGCAAATCGACCCGGCATTGGCGGCGTTCTCTGAGTTAACCATTTGAACAACCGCAACGCAAAGGGCAATGACCGCGACGACCAGAAAGAAGTTGCCAGCGCCGCTTGTGCCGCTGGCGGAATCAAACAATTCCTGCACAGCCAGATGCTCACGTTGAGCGGCCTCATCTGTTTCAATCTGGCGAAGCATTTCGCGGTCTTCAGCGGTCAAGGCAGATTCTGGAACGGCCGGCGCAGCCTTTCTGTCGGGATCAGCGGGAACGCGGAATTTAAACTGGCATTCGGTGCATTGGCAATCGCCGCCCGGCCGCAAGGTCTCGGACTCGAAGTGTTGATTGCAATTGGGGCAATAAAACGAAGTGATGGTGGGCATGTTCATATTTTTTCGCGGTTGATGAGTTCGCGGACGATGCTCTGGATGCTGATCAGGCTGGGCAGGCGCAGGGCGTTTTTTGGGGGCGGCAGGGTTTTGACGCTGTTGTAGAGGTAATGCGCCAGGCTGTCCATTGAGACCAATTCCCATGCGGTTGGGGCCTGGCTTTGCGGTCCGTCCCTCAAGACTTGCTGGTCTTCGAAGGCGGGGCCTCTTAAGATTTCGTCATCAGAAATCTTGAGGGCGGCGGCGAGCATCTTGATTTTATTCTCGGAAAGGCCCCTGCCGTTCTCAAAGCCGGATATGGTTTTGGCCTTGACGCCCGACAGCGCGGCGAGGTCGTCGAGGGTCAAATTCGACCTTTCCCTCAAGGTTCTTAGGCAATGTGGCACCGATTACAAACTTTCTTGAGATTTTTCTTGCGTGTCTCAAGGTTCTTGACGATATTGCTCATATGTCTCACGCAACATTGACACAGAAGACGAAAGTCGTCAAGAAAAGGTTTCGTGGAATTTGCGAGGATGCAGCAGTTCTCAGGGTGCATCGTTCGACGCTCTTCAAAGGGGTCGTACCATAGCTTTGTCCATTGGGGTTCATTCATTCGCTTTCCTCCAGGCGTGAAGTTTGGGTGCAAGGCTCTTCCGACTGCCCATCTGCAACCGGTCGGCGATGTCTTGCAGGGTCATCGTCGTCTCCCGCCGCAGGAGCGCCGCCAAGGCCAGCTTGCCCGGATCACTCTTGGCCCGACGTGCAGGTGTCAGTCCTCACTATTGACACTTTTTGGGTTTGGGGTAGTATCGTGCCATGCCGCGCAAATTGCGCATGGAGTATGCGGGAGCGATTTACCACGTTGTCAATCGGGGAGATCGCCGCGAGGATATTTTCAAGGACGATCTGGACCGCCGGCAATTTCTCTCCACCCTGCAGGAGGCCTGTCAAAGGACGGAGTGGCAGATGCATGCCTATTGTCTGATGCGCAATCATTTTCACCTGGTGATGGAAACTCCCCAGGCCAATCTGGTGGCGGGCATGAAGTGGTTGCTGGGGGTTTACATCCGGCACAAATTCCGCGGACACGTTTTCGCCGGGCGCTACAAGGCGCTGATGGTGGACGGCAGCGGCGGCGGATATTTCAAAACCGTCTGTGACTACGTGCATTTCAATCCCGTGCGAGCCGGAGTGATCCCGCCGGAAGAGGGAATGGAACGCTTTGGCTGGAGCAGTTATCCGGCGTTGCATGCAAAACAACAACGCTAAATCAGTGTCAATAGTGAGGACTGACACCTGCACACCTGCACAAAATAATCTATGAACATTATAAGGAAATACAAATCCACAATATTGTTGTCAACGTTTCTAGCGCTTTCGCACTCGATGCATGCTCAAGTCTACTTCCAGGACCTCAATTTTGAATCCGCAAATGTATCCGGGTATTCTCCTGGAAATTCTGTTCCAGTTTCTGATGCTTTCCATGGCTGGAGCGCATATTTTTCTTCCGGCACAACAACTTATCCACAATCAGAGGTGTCTTTGGATGGAATAAGCACAGGCGGCGCCGTCATTTCACTAATCGATGACAATGCGTCACCGGTTGCCCCATTGCAAGGAAATTACAGCGCCTTTCTGTTCGGCGGCGGTTACGGTGTTAACGAAGTTCTGGCTTCCGCCTCAATCAGCCAAACAGCAACAATTCTGGCCGGGACACAGTCTATCACGATGGACGCCTGGACATACGATGCTTCGCCGATAGTTGCGATCAACGGTGTGGCTGTTAACATGATACCTCTACCGGTCACCGGATGACCACCGTCCAGTCGTTGGAGACTTGTCCGGTTTCGATTCAGAGCTTGAAGCCGGCGGCGCGGGCGTCCTCCGCAAACATCTTCACCGTGTCAAGCGAAAGTTCCGCCAAATCCATGCCCGCCATTTTCATCGCCTTGCCCAGAATGTCGTGCGGCACGGTGACAATGTCCGTGCCGCAATCGTTCGCCTGAAAAATGTTCAGCACTTCGCGCACGCTCGCCCACAGCAATTCGGCCTGCGGCAAATCCTTCAAAATCTTTTTGCTCGCGGTCATGATGCCGACCGGATCAACGCCCGTGTCCGCGATGCGCCCCGCGAATACGGAAACGATGGCGGGTGTCCTGGGATTCAACGCCGCCGCCACGCCCTTGACCTGCTCCACCGTGAGAATGGCGGTCACATTCAGCTTCACGCCTTCTCCGGCGAGTTCCTTGATCAGCGCCAGGGAAGACTCGCTGCGCGTGTTGGTGATGGGGATTTTGACGAACACGTTTTTTCCCCACGCGTTGATTTTCAACGCCTGGCGCTTCATTTCCGGAAATTCATCGGAAAAAACCTCGAGCGACAGCGGCTTGGCCGTGATGCTCTGCAGGATGTCGCGCGCGAACGCCTCGAAGTCCGTCAGGCCCGCCTTGCGCATGAGCGTCGGGTTCGTGGTCATGCCCTGGATGAGCGGATTGGCGTTGAGCCGCAGCATCCCGGCCTTGTCCGCGCCGTCGGCATAGATTTTCACAGTCAGGTCTGAAAGGCTTCGCATCATAATTCTTGAGATTCGCGCACGATAATATCCGCCGCTTCACCCAAATTACCAGCGGAAAAGTCGGGCTTCTGCTTTAGTTCCTCCGCATAACCGCGGTCGATGAAAATGGTCCGGCAGCCGGCGTTGCGGCCGCAATCCACGTCGCGCCAGCGGTCGCCGACCATCCAGCTCCGCGCGATGTCAATGCCCAGTTCGCGCGCCACCCGCAGCAGCATGCCCGGCTTCGGCTTCCGGCAATCGCACTCCGGCGCGCCCCGGCCGGAATGGAAGCAAACCTCCACGCGGTCAATCGGCAGTTGTTCGGTCATGCAAGCGTGGATGTCCTCGACCACTTCCCGCTTCAGCGTGCCCCGGCCAACATCCGGCTGGTTGGTGGCCACCACGAGCAAAAAGCCGGCCGCCTTCAATTTGGCGCACGCGGCGGGAACCTCGGGCAGGATTTCGAATTCCGCCCGGCTCGTCGGCGGGTAGGGCCTGGCGTCGCGCTCCAGCGCGCGATTGATGACGCCGTCCCTGTCGAGGAAAACAGCGCGGGCCTTTACTTCGTGCTTTCCCATTTGGTCGGCGCGGCCTTGAGCTTGGGATGCGACACGAGCAAATGCCAGATGACCGCCTGGAAGGCCTCGCTGTGCGGAGTGACGTGCGCCGGATTGACCACCGGCACAATCACGCACGCGGTCGCCTCCTTCGCCGTGTAGCCCCCGTCCCGCCCCACCACGCCGATGACTGACGCGCCGGCCTTTTTGGCCAGTTGAATCGCGCTGACCAGGTTCGGGCTTACGTTCTTTTCCACGTTGCCGCCGCCCACGGAAAAAATCAGCAGGCCGTCTTTGGCGCCGAGTCGGCTGCCTTTGAGCCATTCGGAAAAAATCGTCGCCCAGCCTTCGTCGTTGGTGCGCGCGGTCAACTCGGAGACGTTGTCCGTCGGCGCATAAGCTTCGAAACCGCAGATTTTGCGGAAATCGTTCACGGCATGGGAGGCATTGCCGGCGCTGCCGCCGACGCCGAGGATGAACAAACGCCCCCCGCGCTCGCGTATGGCGGCCAGTTCGGAGGCGCATTTCTCAATGGCGGCTTCGTCAAGCTGCGCCGTCACCTGCTGGACTTCAGCGAGGAATTGTCTGGCAAAACTCATGGTGCTTTTGATTTTAGCAATGATTCCAGTTCTGGCAAGCCCGCCGGCGAACCCACTTCATAGAACCTCTCGAAGACTTCGTATCCGGCCAGTTGTTTTTCCCGGACGAGCCGGCCCATGACGTCGGCCAGATCAAACACCTGCCCGGCGGCGCAGCCTTCGAACACCGAAGCCTTGAACAGGCTCAAGCCGTAGTCAATATGGTTCATTTCCGGCAGTTTCGCCTTCTTGTCATAGAACACGATTTCGCCGTCCCGGAAGACGACGTTGCTCGTGTCATATTTGCCCTCGTTGCGATACACGGTCATGACGCCCGGCTTGCCGCTGCGATGAAGGAAGTCCGCCACCGGCGCATATTCCACCGGCAGATACGAATCCCCATACAGCACGAAGAACTCCCCGCCCAGCCAGGGCAGCGCGCGGCGGATGGCGCCGCCGGTGCCGAGCAATTTCTCGCCGTCAAAGGAATAATCGAGCCGGATCCCGCAAGCGTTGCCTCCGAATTGCTGGCGAATCATTTCGCCGAGATGGCCGACGCACAAAACGACGCGCCGGATGCCGCGGCTGTGAAGCAGTTCAAGCTGATGGGCCAGGAAGGGCCGCCCCGCCACCGGCAGGAGCGACTTGGGAATTTTCTCGGTGATGGGGCGCAGCCGCGTGGCCAGCCCCCCCGCGAGAATCGCCACGGGAATGTCCGGCGGGGCGCTCACGAAATGACAAGTTTGGTGCCCTCGAAATCAAAACGGAACCGCACTTCTTTCAAGCCCGATTGCCGCATCGCCTGCCGCAGCCTCACTTTGTCCTCGACGTAGAACATCAGAAATCCGCCGCCGCCCGCGCCAATGAGCTTGCCGCCGAGGGCGCCGTTGGCCAGCGCCAGGTCATACCACTCGTTGATTTTGGGGTTGCTCATGCCGCCGCTGCGCTGCTTTTTACGCTGCCAGTGGACGTCCATCAGCCGCGCGAACTCGCCGAGATTCCCCGACTCCAGCGCGGCCTTGCTTTGCAGTCCCAGGTCCTTGATGAAGTGCAGGTTCTCAATCATGGATTTGTCTTCCGATTTCGATTTTTGATCCTGCTCCTTCAAAATCGACGAGGCGGAGCGCGAATAGCCGGTGAAAAACAAAAGGAGGTTGTCCTCCAGATTGGCGCACGTCTCGTCCGTGACTTCCAACGGCCACGCCTCCACTTTTCCATCCGGCAAAAATTTGAAACACGTCAGCCCGCCATAAGCCGCGATATACTGGTCCTGTTTGCCGATCGGTTCCTTCAGCCTGTTGAGTTCAATGTCGCAGGCTTGCGCGGCCAGTTCAGCCGGATGGACCAAATCCCTTTTATAGGCATGCAGGGCCTTGAGCAGGGCGGTGGTGAAGCTCCCCGAGGACCCCAGGCCGGTGCCGGCGGGGATGTCCGCCAGCGATGTTAATTCCAAAGATTGGCCGGTCATTCCCAGCAAATTGAACGCTTCCCGGATGATGGGATGCTCCAAACTCCGCGCAGTCGCCACGCGTTCGAGCTTGGAATATTTGACGATCAAGTCGCTCTCGAAATTATCGTGCAGGGTGATGTAAATGTAGCGGTCGATCGCCGCCGCGACGAGAAAACCCGTGTATTTCTCATAATATGAGGGCAAATCAGTGCCGCCGCCTCCCAGACTGATGCGAAGAGGGGATCTCGCTATAATCATAAATAGGGTCTTATAAACTTGCTGCGTGATTTTTGGCGAAACCCGCCGTTTCGCAAGCCATTTCTTCGGGCAAGCTCCCAACCAGATTGTCAAATATTGTGTTGGCCGGACTGCGCCGCATACCGCACGATATCGAATAATTGCGCCGTCCAGGAATCCACATTGGTGTTCGCCAGAAGCCATTTGCGCCCGGACCGGCCCATGTCGCGGCGGGCGATCGGCCCAAGTTTCTCCAGTTTCTCAACGTGGCCGGCCAAATGCGCGGCATCTCCCCTCTGATGAATGAGGCCATTGCTGTCGCCCACCATCTCCGGCATTCCCCCCGCCGCCGCAGCCAGCACCGGTTTGCCGTAATCGAAGGCATCATAGATGACAATCGACAGCGGTTCAGCCCAAATCGAGGGCTGGATGACCGCCCGGCACCGCGAGAGCAGCAGGTGCTTTTCGGCCTCGGGCACAAAGCCGCGATATTCCACGAGGGGATTTGCCGCGGCAGCATCCTGCAACCAATCTTGCAACGGCCCTCCACCCGTCACCACCAAGCGCGGGGCGCCGGCCCCAAGGCGGCTGCGCAGAATGTTCCAGGACTCCACCGCGACCTTGATTCCCTTTTCCTCGATCAAACGCCCCATGAAAAGATAATAATGTTCCTCGGGGAAATTGGCGTCTGCGTTTGCCGGGATGCAGGGCGGGTAGAGCCGGAAAACTCTTTCCTCCGGCAGTCCCGCCTCGATGAACCGGGCGCGCATGAAGTCGGAGACCGCCGCCCAGGCTTTCACGGCGCGGAACTGATTTCGCACGTGCATGGAAAACAAAACGCAGCCCAGCACGAAAGTTTTAAGCCGCGATTTTTGCCAGTCGCCCGAGGTAATTTGCCGAAGATAGGCGCGGGGCCACTGGCGCGGACGCATGGCTTCGGCATAGGAGAGGTAGCCGGTGATGGAGAACGGCCGAAAATTATGGACGAATTGAACGATGGGAATGTCTTGCCGCAAGGCCTCGTCGTACACGGCGGGGGAGCCTACGGGGAAGATGTTGTGCACCAGCCAAGCCTGGGCGCGGGTTTGCTTCTGTTTCTCGCGCAAGCGCCGGGCGGAACGGGGATTGTGGAACATCCACAGAAGTTGTTTCCATTGGGGAGGGGCGGCGCTTCCCTTCCATTCCGCGCTGTCAAAAATACATTCGTCAAAGCGGCAGCGGCTGCCCAGGATTTTGGCAAACAGGCCCACGCCGGCCTCCTCCCCGCCGCGCTCAAGATAACGGTTAAAAACCTGGAGAATCGCTGGAGGCTCGGAGGGCATTAAAACGATGACATCGCGTTCACGCCCGGCGAGCTTCGCAAAAAGGTCGTTCTAAAACAAGCGCATTTCAGGTGCCGACCCTGGCACCTCCGCGAGTCCCTTTCGCCTTCCAGCTAATTTGACCTGCGCCGGGGCGATATTTGCCCTTC
>Ga0302320_10029619_pt1 | contig 10468 bp, 10 predicted proteins | sample Bog_T0_3_FD_202130 | JGI IMG/M metagenome (GOLD analysis project Ga0302320, IMG submission 202130) | Peat permafrost microbial communities from Stordalen Mire near Abisko, Sweden - Bog_T0_3 | ecosystem: Environmental > Terrestrial > Soil > Wetlands > Peat | place: Sweden: Abisko, Stordalen Mire... | reverse complement strand
CCCGAAATTGTCGTTCACTCTGCAATGGCAGCCACCGCCGTCATGCGCGGCTCGAAGACAGCAATCGGAGCGAGCATCACTTATTTCAATAAAGGAACGACCCCGGCCACCAATGTTGAGATTTGTGCCCTCATTGTTCCCATGCAGTATGGAATGCGCCCGCAAGATCGCATTGCGATACCGGTGGTAAGGGAGCCTGCCCCCGATTCCGTGATCCCTGGAAGACCCTATTTCTTCAACGTCTGGTCCGACGTTGAACATCACAGGGCCGAACTCCGAGGGGGTGATACCACACTCCCGCCAGAGGCTACCGTTTACTGCATTGGGACAGTCTCTTACGATGATGGTGCTGGGGTGCGCCGCCAAACTGGCTTCTGCTGGCGTTGGGAGCAAGATCGCCGCTGGGAAAGCGACTATCTCAGTTCCTATTATTATTCGTATTAGCACGGCCACCGCCGCAGCCGCCCTCATTTAGGCGGTTCCGGCGGGTTTGTGGCGTTTGCGCCAACATACCGAAGCTTTCCGGCTTTTGCGAGCCGTAATAAGTGCCGTTGACCTCGATGGCAGTAAGATGGCGGCTGGCATATTCCAGCTCGCGCTTCTGGCTGAGGCCTTTCGGATAGAAATCGCCACGCCATTCGTCAAAAACCCAGCCGCCGACGCCGATATAAATGCTCACGCGAAAAGCTTCTCATAAATTTCCGGCTTGAACCCCGCCAGCAGCTTTGTGCCTTTCTCCAGCACCGGCCGCTTGATCATGGAGGGCTGGGCCAGCATCAGGGCGATGGCTTTCTTCTCCGTCAGGCGATCCTTGTCCTTGTCGGGCAATTTCCGGAAGGTGGTGCCGGCGCGGTTGAGCAGCACCTCCCAGCCCAGCGCCTTTACCCATTTCTCCAGCCGGGCGCGGTCGATGCCTTCGGCTTTATAGTCATGGAAGGCATAGGCGACAGCTTGCCCGTCCAGCCAGGCACGGGCTTTCTGCATGGTGTCACAATTCTTGATTCCATAAATGACAGTCATCGCGTTGTTGCGCCTCGCCCAAGCTGGCCTAGATTTTCTTGTGAGCGGAGCGAACTAGAAAATCTGGCCCCTCTTCGAGCGAAGCGAGGGAGGCGCGGCGTTCACCGCTCAAATCGGTCCACTGGACCGATTTGCCCCGACTGCCGCCGGGTCGCGCTTCACTATCGCAATTCTTGATGCCGTAAATTTTGACCGTCACCGCCTGCCGGAGACCTCCGCAGGCGCCGGATCGTTGGGGCTGAGCCAGCGATAGGCGTAACCGGCCAGCAGCGCCCCCGTGATGGGCGCCACCCAGAACAGCCAGAGTTGATCAATCGCCCAGCCGCCCGCGAACAGGGCCGGCGCCGTGCTGCGCGCCGGATTGACCGAGGTGTTGGTGACCGGAATGGAAATCAGGTGAATCAACGTCAGGCACAAGCCGATGGCGATGGGCGCAAAACCGGCGGGCGCCCGGCCATGAGTCGACCCCAGGATCACGAACAGGAAGGCGAACGTCATCACCACTTCGCACACCAGCGCCGCGATCATGGAATAGCCGCCCGGCGAATGCTCGCCATAGCCGTTGCTGGCGAAACCGGCATGAAGATCGAACCCGGCATGGCCGCTGGCGATCAGATAGAGAATGCCCGCGCCCGCGACGCCGCCCAGCACCTGCGCGATGATATAGCCCGGCAAATCGCTGGCGGGAAAACGCCCGCCCGCCCACAGCCCCACCGAAACCGCGGGATTGAGATGGCAACCCGAGACATGACCGATGGCAAACGCCATGGTCAGCACCGTCAGGCCGAACGCCAGCGACACCCCGACAAAGCCGATGCCCAGTGCCGGAAAAGCGGCGGCCAGAACCGCCGCACCGCATCCCCCCAGCACCAGCCACGCCGTGCCGATGAATTCCGCTGCGAGTTTGCGCGTCATAAGCATCTCCCCGTTTTTTGTGGTGGAAGGCTATGCCTGCTCCGGCGCAATGTCGAGATTATCGGGGCCCGAAACGGGAGATACCTCGGCCGTGGGCCTCGGGTGTGAAATGGGCCGGCGTTTTCGCCCGCGCCCTCAACACTGCGCTACCCTCGCTTGCGCTCGGGCGTGAACCGCTCAAATCGATCCGTCAGGATCGATTTGACCCCGCGTAGCGGGGTCGCCCTGCGCCTCGTCCGAGCTGGCCCAGATTTTCTTATGAGCAGAGCGAATTAGAAAATCTGGCCCCGTGCCTAGCGACAGCGTAGCGGCACGAGCGAAGCGAGGGAGGCGGCGCGTTCGCCAGTTGATTTGATCCACCGGATCAAATCATCGGCAAGCGGCTCCGCCGCCCGCCGATCCTGGCTCACTCCCACTCAATCGTCCCGGGCGGCTTGGAGGTCACGTCATAGACCACCCGATTAATTCCCCGCACTTCATTGACGATGCGGGTCGCCGTGCGGGCCAGGAAACTGTGCTCAAAGGGATAATAATCCGCCGTCATGCCGTCGGATGAGGTCACGGCGCGCAGGGCGCAGACATGGTCATAGGTGCGGCCATCGCCCATCACCCCCACCGTCTTGACCGGCAGCAGCACCGCGAAAGCCTGCCAGATCACATCGTAAAGCCCGGCCTTGCGGATTTCGTCCAGATAAATGACATCCGCCTTGCGCAGGATTTCCAGTTTCTCCGCCGTGATCTCGCCGGGAATACGGATGGCCAGGCCCGGCCCGGGGAATGGGTGGCGGCCGACAAAAGCGGGCGGCAGGCCCAGCTCGCGCCCCAGCGCCCGCACTTCGTCCTTGAAGAGTTCGCGCAAGGGTTCGACGAGCTTCAATTTCATGTAATCGGGCAAGCCGCCGACATTGTGATGGCTCTTGATGGTGACTGACGGCCCGCCCGTGGCCGAAACGCTTTCGATCACATCGGGATAAAGCGTGCCCTGGGCCAAAAACTCCGCGCCGCCGATTTTGTGGCTTTCCTTGTCGAACACATCAATAAAGGCCGCGCCGATGATCTTGCGCTTCTGTTCCGGATCGCTGATCCCGGCCAGCCGCCCCAGAAACAGCTCGGCCGCCTCCACATGCACCAGCGGAATATTATAGTGATTGCGGAAAAGGCTCACGACTTCGGCCGATTCGCCCTCGCGCATCAGGCCGGTATCGACAAAAATACAGGTGAGCTGGTCGCCGATGGCTTCGTGAATCAAAACCGCGGCGACCGAGGAATCCACCCCGCCCGACAAGCCGCAGATCACCCGTCCCTTGCCGACCTGGCTACGGATTTTCTCCACTGCCGCGGCGCGGAAGGCATGCATGTTCCATTCGGCCTCGATGCCGGCGATGCGGCGGACGAAATTGGCCAGGATGGTGGCGCCGCGCGGGGTATGCACCACTTCGGGGTGAAACTGCACGCCATAGAAGCGGCGCTTCTCGTCGGCGATCACGGCATAGGGCGAGCTTTCGCTGGTCGCCACCACGGCAAAGCCGAGCGGAATGGCGGTGATCTTGTCGCCATGGCTCATCCACACCGGTTCGCTGCCCGATTCCGCCAGCCCCTCCAGCAATGGCGTGGCGTGGGTGACATGAATATCGGCGCGGCCGAATTCGCGGTTGTGGCCCGCTTCCACCTTGCCGCCCAGTTGGGCGCACATTGTCATCTCGCCATAACAGATGCCCAGCACCGGCACGCCCATCTGGAACACCGCCTGCGGCGCCCGCGGCGTGTCATCCTCCGTGACGCTGGCCGGCCCGCCCGACAAGATGATGGCTTCCGGTTTCTTGGCCAGCGCCACCTCGGCCTTGTTGTAGGGCACGATCTCGCAATAGACCCCCGCCTCGCGCACGCGCCGCGCGATCAGCTGGGTGACCTGGCTGCCGAAATCAATGACCAACACGCTCATGGGTTGCCGGTCTTTATTCCTTCGGCATTCGCCGCGCGCTTGTCGGTGGCGCCGCGATTGAGAGCGGCGATGGCTTTCTGGGCGGAAACGTCGGTGGGGTCTATCGACAGAGCCTCATTATAATAATTGCGGGCGAAGTCCGGCGCGTTCGCCGCGGCATAGATATCGGCCAGCGCATCATAGGAAGACGGGCGCGCCGGATCGGCAACGATGGCCGCCTGGGCCAGGCGCAGCGCCAGCTCGGTCTCGCCCTTGCCCTGGGCATCGCGCGACTGGGCCACAAGGATGGCGGGATCAGGCTGCGGCTCGACAATTGCAGGTTTGGCGGCCGGCTTGATCGGCTTTTTGGCGGTGGCGGCCATGGCCGGACTTACGAATAGAAGAGGGGCAAATGAAAGAGAGGCCAGCAGAAGCGCCGCCAAAAGCAGGGGCAAACAGGAATCGGATCGGAACGTCATGCCGCGACTTTAGTCGTTTCCGGGCCATTGAGTCATGCGTCAGATGCGGGTCAGAAAGGCGGCATAAAAGCCGTCCGTCGCCGTGCTGGCGGGCGACGCCTGAAAATCCGGCTGTCCGCGGCGAAATCTGGGGTTTTTCGCCAAAAAAGCCTCGACCTGCTCGTCATTTTCGGACGGCAGGATCGAGCAGGTGGCATAGACCAGCCGCCCTCCTGTATCGGCGCAAAGGCCCGCGCCTTGGCGCAGCAGTCGCTCCTGGGTCTGCCGCAGGCCGGCCAGCTTTTGCGGGTTCAGCCGCCATTTGAGTTCGGGCTGGCGCCGCCAGGTGCCCGAGCCGCTGCAGGGCACATCCAGAAAGACCAGATCGAAGGGGGCTCCATCGGAAGCCTGGGCCGGCGGCAGGCCCAATATCTGGCTGTGGATGATGGTCACCCCGGCTCGCGCCGCCCGTGTTTCCAGCTCGGCCAGCGCCGCGCCCCGCACGTCACAGGCGATGATCTCGCCTTCATTGTTCATCGCCGCCGCCAGCGCCAGCGACTTGCCGCCCGCGCCCGCCGCCAGATCGAGCACCCGCATGCCGGGCCCGGCGCCGGCGCGCTCCACCGCGATTTGCGCCGCCTGGTCCTGAATCTCGAAAGCGCCGGCTTCGAACAGCGGGTGCTTGTTCAGCCCGGCACTGCCCGCGGCGCAGCGAATGCCGTGCGCGCCGATCGAAGCGCAATCGAATTTGTCCTGGATCAGACGCACCAACACATCGTCGCGCGCGGCTTTCAATGTGTTGACGCGCAGATCCACCGGGGCCCTGCCGGCGAAACCCGCCATTTCCTCCAGCAGCGTTGCGCCGAATCTTTTGGTGAGTTCGCTTTCCAGCCATTGCGGATATTCGCCCTTTACCCATAGCGGTGCCTCGCCCGGCGTGGCGGCAATCAACGCCTGTTCCGCCTGGCTGAGCGGCGCGGGGCCATAGCCGCCGGTGAAAAGCGCGGCGGGGTCGCGGCCCTCGGACAGCAAGGCGGCGATCACCAGGGCGCGTGGACCCTCCCGGCCCATGCGATGGGCGAATTCCGCGCGATGGCGCAGGACATGAAAAACCAGCTCGGTGATTTGCCGCCGGTCGCCCGAGCCGGCGAATCGCCGTGCACGAAACCAGTCCTTGAGAAAGCGGTCGGCCGGCTGGGTGGTGGTGCCAAACCCTTCCAATATGTCGATTGCCGCCGCGATGCGGGCAGAAGGCGTCATGGTACTGACTCTTTGTAAGATTGGCTCTTTATGAGATTGGCGCAAAAGTAAGGATTTGCCTTCTATAGAGTAAGCTGCCTTGACGCGAGGATTCATGACCCCGGCCCCTTTGCTGACCCAGATTCCTTGGGCGCAGCGCCCTGTTCTGGTCTTTGCCCTGTTTGCGGGGCTTTTAGGCTTTGCCGTCGCGGCGTTCGCGCCCCAGATTTTCCATGACGGCGATAGCTGGTGGCACCTGGCGGCGGGCGGCTGGATGCTGGACCATCATGCCGTCCTCAAACGCGATGTGTTTTCCTATACCCTCGCGGGCCAGCCCTGGGACGCGCAGGAATGGTTTTCGGAGATCCTGATGGCGCTCAGTTTTCGGGCCGCAAGCTGGAACGGGTTGCACCTGTTATTCGGCTTTGCCTTGGGCATAACGGCAGCGCTGGTGGCGGGCGGCGTGCGCGCCCGTACCAAAGCGCTCCCCGCCCTTCTCATCAGCCTGATGGGTCTTGCCTGCCTCAGCGGCAGCCTGCTGGCGCGGCCGCATCTTCTGGCCTTGCCGCTGCTCGCGTTATGGACGCTGGAATTGCTCCGGGCCCGGCAGCAACATCGCGCCCCCGGCTGGTGGCTGATCGCGGTGATGATGCTATGGGCCAATCTGCATGGCAGTTTTGCCTTCGGGCTGGCGCTGGCGGCGGCGTTCGGGCTGGAAGCGGTGCTGGAAAACCGTGCGGCGTTGAAAGACTGGGGCTTTTTCTTTTTCACCTGTGTGCTTGCCGGGCTTGTCACGCCGCAAGGCCAGCACGGCCTTTTATATCCCTTTCAATTGCTGGCGATGGGCAGCATCCGGGACATCGGCGAATGGGCGCCCACCAGCCTGACACCGTTGACGCCGTTTCCCCTCGCCTTGCTGGGTCTGTTTTATCTCGGCGTCACCGGCAGACTGAAATTGCCGCTGTTGCGCGCCGTGATTGTCCTGGGGCTTACCTATCTGGCGCTGGCGCATGTTCGCCACCAGTTGCTGTTCGGTATTGTCGTGCCGCTGCTGGTCGCGGACAGCCTGCGCCGGAATTATCCGCCGGAGGAAACACAGCAGCCCCATTGGCTGGCGCCGCTGGCCGCGGGCCTGCTGGCGCTGCTTGTCGTCATCCGCTGCCTGATACCCACGGAACGCGGCAATGACCGCGTCACCCCTATGACGGCACTGATCAGCGTGCCGGCCGCTTTGCACGCCAAGCCGGTGTTAAACGCTTATGATTTTGGCGGCTATCTGATCTTCAAGGGCGTGAAAGTGTTCGTCGATGGCCGCACCGACATGTATGGCGACGCCTTCCTGGCCAATTATGACGCGATGATGACGCCCGACCACAAAGCGCTGACCGACACGTTGGCGCGCCGGCATATCGCCTGGACCATCCTGCCGCCCGGCCCTGCCGCCCAGATGATAGACACGCTCCCGGGTTGGCACCGTGTCTATCACGACGGCTTTGCCGTGGTGGATGTGAAAAGCTAGAAAGACGCTATGAGCGAAGACGATATCAGCGAGCGGGTGCGCGGCCAAAAACTGACCCTGCTGTCGGACAATCACTATATCCTGCACAAGGCGGAGTTCGAATATCGCCACAGCGACGGCAATTGGGAGAGCCAGGTCCGCGAAAGCTATGACATTGGCGAGGGCGCGGGCGTGCTCCCGTATGACCGCAAGACCGGCAAGGTGCTGTTGATCCGCCAGTTTCGCTGGCCGGTGTTCGAGTTGGGTTATCGGGAGCTTTTCATCGAAGTCGTGGCCGGCAAGCTGGATGGCGACACGCCCAAGACCTGCGTGTTGCGGGAAGCGATGGAGGAAGCGGGCGCGGTCATCACCAATCCCAAACTGGTGTTCCACGCCTTCATGAGTCCCGGTGCGGTGAAGGAACAGCTTTTTCTGTTTGTGGCCGATTACGATTCCACCGCACCCCGGCACGAGACTGGCGGCGTGCGCGATGAAGGCGAAGATATCGAGACGCTGGAAATGATGCTGGACGAAGCCATGGCCATGGTCGCCCAGGGCAAGATCACGGATGCCAAGACAGTGATGCTGCTGCAATATGCAGCGCTCAACAAATAGGACGGCGTGGTTCGCGCCACGCCGGGTGCAAAAAAGTTACTGCGGATAGTTCGGCGCTTCGCGCGTGACCGTCACATCGTGCACATGTGACTCGCGCAGACCCGCACCGGTGATGCGGACGAATTTCGAGTTTTTGTGAAATTCCTCGATGGTGCGGCAGCCGGTATAGCCCATGGCGGCGCGGAGGCCCCCGATGATCTGATGCACCACCCCCTGCACCGGACCTTTGTAGGCCACTTGGCCCTCCACGCCTTCGGGCACCAGCTTGAGGGCGTCGCGCACTTCAGCCTGGAAATAACGGTCGGCGCTGCCGCGCGCCATGGCGCCGACGCTGCCCATGCCGCGATAGCCCTTATAGGAGCGGCCCTGATAGAGAAATACTTCGCCGGGACTTTCCTCGGTTCCCGCCAGCAGCGAGCCCACCATCGCCACGCTGGCGCCCGCCGCCAGGGCCTTGGCCAGATCGCCGGAATATTTGATGCCGCCATCGGCGATCACCGGGGTGCCGGACTTCTGCGCCACCGCCACCGCGTCCATGATCGCCGTCAATTGCGGCACGCCCACCCCCGCGACGATGCGGGTGGTGCAGATAGAGCCAGGCCCGATGCCCACCTTTACCGCATCGGCGCCGGCATCAATCAACGCCTTTGCGCCGTCGCCGGTGGCGATATTGCCCGCCGCAACTTGCGTGTAGTTGGACTGTTTCTTTATCCTTGCCACGATGTCGAGCACGCCGCGCGAATGGCCATGGGCGGTATCCACCATGATGACGTCGCACTCCGCCTCGATCAACGCCATGGCGCGGGCATAGCCGTCCTCGCCCACACCGGTGGCGGCGGCGACGCGCAGGCGCCCGCGCTCATCCTTGCAGGCGTTGGGATATTTCTGGGCTTTTTCGATATCCTTGACGGTGATCAGGCCGACGCAGCGATAGGCATCGTCCACCACGATGATTTTTTCGATGCGGTGCTGGTGCAGCAGGCGCTTGGCCTCGTCGGGCTGCACGCCTTCGCGCACGGTAATCAGCTTGTCCCGCGTCATCAGTTCGGAGACTTTCTGGCGGGGATCGGCGGCGAAGCGCACATCGCGATTGGTGAGAATGCCGACCAGCTTTCCCGCACCGGCGCCGTTGGCATTTTCCACCACCGGCACGCCGGAAATATGGTGCCGTCCCATCAGCGACAGGGCATCGGCCAGGGTCGCCTCCGGACCGATGGTCACCGGATTGACCACCATGCCACTTTCAAAGCGCTTGACGCGGCGGACATGCTCGGCCTGTTCCTCGATACTGAGATTCTTGTGGATCACGCCCATGCCGCCGGCCTGGGCCATGGCGATGGCCAGGCCCGCTTCGGTGACGGTGTCCATCGCCGCCGAGATCAAGGGAATGCCCAGCTCGACCGTCCTGGTCAGGCGAGTGCGGGTATCGGCATTGGCGGGAAGAATCTCGGAGGCGCCGGGCACCAGAAGGACATCGTCGAAGGTCAGGGCTTCGCGGATGGTCTGGTCGGGCATAGGCGCCTTTGCTCCTCTTGGAGCGCCGAGCCTGTAACAGCGGCTGCCTGATTCCGCAAGACATCTATAAGCCGGGGGCGCCGCCATGCGGTTTAACCGGCCGCTGGCCCGGCCTTAAATACCCCTAACGTCTCGATTTTGCCGCATTTTCCAAGGGTTTTGCCGCACCCCCGGGACGGAACCGAACCGGGCGGCGGGCGTTCTCCACGCACAGGCCGGAATTTCCCCGGCCCCGAAATTATCCCAAGGAGTGAAATTATGTCGAAATTTCGTTTGATGATGGGTACTGCCGCTACCCTTGCCGTTCTGGCCTGTTCCGGAGCCGCCAATGCGGCGCCCGCCGGCATTCGCGTAGGCGACCTGACTTGCAATGTCGCCAGCGGCTGGGGCTTTGTATTCGGCTCATCCAAGGACCTGCATTGCACCTATCGCGGCAATAACCACCGCGAGCATTACATCGGCTCGATCTCCAAATTCGGCGTTGATATCGGCTACACCGAAGGCGGCGTGCTGGTCTGGGGCGTGTTCGCGCCGACCTCCGACATGCGCGAAGGCGCCCTGGAAGGCACCTATGCTGGTGCTTCGGCCCAGGCCACAGTCGGCGTCGGCGTCGGCGCCAATGCCCTGATTGGGGGCCTCGACAAGTCCATCGCCCTGCAGCCGCTCAGCGTCGAAGGCAGCAAGGGCCTGAATGTCGCCGCCGGCATCGGCTCGATCAGTCTCAAATCGGCGCCGTAAGACTATCGGTATCGTTTGCGAGAGCCCTGCCCCTTACCGGGTGGGGCTTTTTGCTGCGCGGCCCTTCGCTTGTGCTCCGGGCGTTCGTCGTTCGCAATGGTCCCCTGGACCATTGCATTCGCCTGCGGCGAACCACTCCTTACCGCTTTGAACCCCGATGCCACCAGATAAAGTTCTACCGAATCGGCGCGGCTGGCCGGCGGCTTGACGTGCTTGACCTCGCGGAAGCTGCGCTTGATCCGCGCCAAGAGCGCGCCGGTGGCACCGCCCTGAAACACTTTGGCGACAAAGACGCCGCCGGGCTTTAACGTATCTTCCGCCACCTCCATCGCGATTTCCACCAGCGCGGTGGTACGAATGTGATCGGTTTCGCGGTGGCCGGTGGTCGGTGCCGCCATATCGCTGAGCACGGCGTCGGCCGGGCCGCCCAGCGCGTCTCTCAGCAGCGCCGGGGTGCCCGGATAGGTCAGATCGGCCTGGAAAAAGGTGACGCCGGGCAAGTCCTCCATCGCCAGGACATCGGCGCCCACCACCACTGCGCCGGCCGCC
>Ga0302320_10029614_pt1 | contig 10469 bp, 15 predicted proteins | sample Bog_T0_3_FD_202130 | JGI IMG/M metagenome (GOLD analysis project Ga0302320, IMG submission 202130) | Peat permafrost microbial communities from Stordalen Mire near Abisko, Sweden - Bog_T0_3 | ecosystem: Environmental > Terrestrial > Soil > Wetlands > Peat | place: Sweden: Abisko, Stordalen Mire... | reverse complement strand
TCAAACTTCCCGTAGCCATTCGCTCCGCAGCTCGACGCGCTTGGGAGCATTCATATTGAGCAGCCGTGCCGTTGCACGTCCACTCGGAGTCAGGCCAACGACTTGCCCGCCGCGGATCGCGAAATGATCGCTCCATAAGTCGATGCGCGGATGAAACAATGCCGTCAAAGCTCCTGTTTCGGGATCGATACTGGTAATGTTTGGCCCTTTGTAAGCGTTACATCGATCACACGCGAGCGCAAGTCCTGCCGGATCGTCGCTGCCACCATGTTGCCGCGAAACTATGTGCTCGACATGGAACGCAATGAGAGGCGTCGCCTCCTGCGGTATGTGGCAATACTCACAAAGGTTCCCTGCGCGCCGCCGGACGACCTCACGCAGATCCTGGTCCACACTAAGCGCATTGCTTGGCGAGGAAACGCCGAGCCTTTGCCTGCATGATCGAGATCAGGTCGACAGCCTCAACGAAATCCTTGTAGTCCGCATCTTCATCTGGCGTTAGGCTTCCTTCGTTCGCCTTCCGGCGTAGCTCGCCAATGTGGGTTTCCAGTTCGGAGTCAGCTCGAAGCTCGAGGATCGCCGCAGCCACCTTCGGCGTGAACGCTTCGGCTAGCGGGTCCAACAAGCGGTCCAAATAGCTGCTCGTGGCCATGAGCAAATTATATCTTTTCCCCCAATGAATTTGCGCCTAGCTTATTTTGGGCATCCTTAGCGGCCCCGAATCAGGTCGCGGAACTCATCGACCAATTGATCCTCCTGCTTGGGATCGTCATACGCAAGATTGGCTTTCAGCTTTTTGAAGAACGCTCGTTTTCTCTGTTCCTGACCTTCCAGACCGATTCACACAAGCGCTGCGATGGCCTTGCTCATACTGCTGTCGGTTGACCGGGCGTACTTCCCAACCTGCTGTACCACATTTGGCGCCAAACCGACGGTGAAGCGCGAGTCGCCCTTCCTATCGACCCCTTTCTGCATTTTTTGGTTGCGCGAAACGTTCCGCACCGCTGAGATATTGACTTGAGGCATCTGTCCTCATTATGCATCACTTTGATAGTGGAAAGGACCAAGCTCAGCTGCCAGAACTGGAGCAATTGGGGAGGAACTCTGCGATGGTATAACCGTTATATAGCAATGCGTTTCGGCTTCGATAGAGCAAAGAGCCGCGAGGTCAAACGAAAACATGGGGTCAGCCTGGAAGAGGCACAGGAGATTTTCGACCAAGTTCACTTGGTTGACCAAAAGAATGACAATCCCGAACAATTTCGCGCGATCGGGTGGTGTCTTGGCCGCCTACACTCTGTCATTTTCGAGATAAGATACGACTCCGAAGGCGAATATGATTATCTGATCACCGCTTGGAGAGCAACGAGGGAGGAAGAACAAATGTATGCCAAAAACATCTAATCCCACACCATCTGCCGACCAAATCGCCGAACTAGCCACTCGCGGAGAAGACGTATCCGCATACTTCACGAACAAATTCACGGTGGTCAGGCCCATCCGCCGCGTCAACATCGATCTAACCCAGGGCATGCTGCGCGAATTGGATCGACGAGCCGCCCAACTCAACATAAGCCGTCAAGCCGTGATCAAGACCCTCCTCAGTCGAGCCCTTCAAGAGGACCGAGCCGAGAACGTGGCGGCGAAGAAGAGAAAAGTTCGCTAAGAAGCACAGCCACTCACTCTACCGCCTCGGGAACTCGGGGAACTCGGGATAGGGCATCCAAACACAATTAGGGCAAGCCTGTTCACCGTAGGTTCCAGCTATGCGAAAATTTAGCCATGAAACGTCCATTTGCCGCAGCAGTTTGGCGCGAAGGGAATTGGTACGTCGCTCAATGCCTCGAAGCTGACATCGCCAGCCAGGGCGAGAGCGAAGAGGATGCTCTCGCAAACCTAAAAGAAGCCCTGGAACTTCACCTTGAGCCGCCGCACGCCACGCGGCCGCCAGCGGTTCGAACCATCGAGGTTGAGGTTGGGGCGGCTTAAGCCGCAGCCCTTTCGCGAGATCAAGCGTCGGCTTGAATCCGTCGGCTTCTCCGAAGCCACCCAAAAGGGAACGCTTCGCAGTATTCTGCGGCAAGCGCACATCGAAACGGATGATTGGGAGAAGCTCGGCAAACTCGTGTCGCGGTGCCTCGTTCTTCCCTATTTCCCCCGCGCTTTCTCACCCGCTTCATGCACATCGCCGAACACTTCTTCCCGGATGATGCGCTCCGTCGCTGCGTTCAGGTAGGCGTTTAGTTCTCGATACAGTTGCTGATACTGCGGCCACAGTGTAAAGTTCACAAACTCGGTGGGCGCTCGCACAATCACGGTATTGCGCCGCTGGCCCTTGTAGCGGAATGGCGCAAGCCCATAACGCCGGCACAGCGCCAGAAACAAGCGCCGCTGCCACTCGTCGGCCAGCCGGAACACTGTCTCCGGCAGCGGCTTCTCCTTCGCTGCCTCCTTCAGCCCCTGCCGCACGCGCTCAATGGCAGCCGCCGCTGCTTGCCGCTCCCCTGGGGTCGCCGCGCCTTCAAACAAGGCCGTAATCTTCCGAAGCTTCTCTCGCAGTTGCTGTTCGCTAGTCACTGATATTTGTCATGGTAACTTCAGGCAGGCTCAAGACAAATCGTGATTCTCATCCTTTTCAGATACACTAGAGCAATTGACGGATGCGGTGAAGCCCGTTATCTGGCTCGGTGACAGCCGGAAACGGACGCAGAACTTTCCGAAAGCAGCGCGCATTTTGATCGGTATAGAACTGCGCTATGTCCAGCATGGGCGAGAGCCGAAAGACTGGAAGCCGATGGCGGTTGTCGGCCAAGGTGCGAACGAAATACGGATCCACTCAGCTAGTGAGTATCGGATCTTTTATGTCGCCAAATTTCCGGAAGGAGTTTATGTGCTCCACGTCTTCGTAAAGAAGACGCAAAAGACCGCGCAAGCGGATATTGAAATGGCTCAAAAGCGGTATCGTGAATTACAGGAGAAGCGGAAAGATGAGGGCGATAAGAATTCCAATAACGTTTTCCTTGATTGTGGTTTCGGTCCGGTCGAGGCTGAAAACCTGCGCATACGCACTGATATCTTGATCGCACTCACTTCTCACATCGGAGACCACAACCTGACAAGAGCCAAAGCGGCTAAGTTGCTGAATGTGGCGCCAGCGAAGGTCGCGGAACTGCTCAATCACCGGATCGATTCCTTTACCATCGATGAGCTCATCGGCATGCTCACCACGCTCGGTCTACGCGTTGACCTCAGCGTCCGGCCCGCTAAGACTCCGCGCAAGGTTGCTTAAGTTTGTCGGCGGAAGCCGCGGGGCTAAGCGCTGAATGCCGTCTCTACTTCTGAAACGATTCCCCCTCGATCGACCGGGTACCCAACTCCTTGTCGATCGCCGTTGCCGTTCCTGACGGATTGTAAAACGCATTCGACGTCGGAAAACTTCGCGAAAAGAAACAGAATCCGATAAGCCCCGCCCTCTTCGCGTTTGCGTGCGCCTCGTAAGCAGTACCCGACGCAGCCACTGTATAGGCATAATTAGAATCCACCTTCGGGTCGTACTTAAGCCGGGGCAGCATCTCATCCAAAGTACACGCCCGTTTCAGGCGGTCCTGGCAATCCCGCTCGATGCCCTCGATCGCCGTCAGAAACATCAAGGCAATTTTCTCCGCCGGCTTGAGGGCAACGGGACCCGCGGCATCCGCCGCCGACACCTTGGCGGTCGTCGTTAACGTGGCGCCCGTCTTGCTCGCCGCCGCATAGATCGTGGCCACTTCATTCGCCGTGAGCGCGCGATCCCAAAGCGCTGCGTCATTAATGCCACCTTGGAAAAAGCGCCCGCTGAACACCGTGCTGGCGCCGATGGAGAAGGCGTTCTTCTTGCCTGCGCGCCCGCCGCCTTGATCGGCCGCCACCTGCTTGCCATCCCAATAAATGATCCGCGAATGCGTGGCCTCGTCCAAAGTGGCCACAATCATATGCCATTGATGAACCAGCGTCGTGGGCACCGGTCTATATTCCACGCGGCCACCCGATGCCGTAAAGAACCGCAAAGCATCGTCTGTTTCGAATTGCATATCGAGATCGTTGCCGTACTCCGATTCGCCTGCCACATAGAAGATGTGACCTGTCTGCGACGGCAAACTATCAAGATTCACCCATGCCATCATCGTCGCGGCTGTGCCCACGCCTCCCCTCAGCGTAGTCAGAATGTAGCCGTCTTTTCCGTCCAGTTTCGCGAACTTGCTGCCGGTTGCACCCGGTTCACCGGTCGTTACGCCTCCCGAAGACTTATATTCCGTGCTGCCCACTAGGCTCTTGCCTCTGGTGGCGTCGAATCGATAGTAACCCAATGGGTGAGTGGCTGAAACAGCGCTCACGAGATCACTGTCAGCTCCATATAACGCGGCTGCAAACATACCTATCGCGGCTGCAAAATGAATGAATCGGATGGACAAGAATCCTCCCCTTTGCCAACAAGTCTATTTGAGAAACGCTTAAGAACGCAATCCGCGAAACCGGCTCGGGGTACTGGTATCTGCGTACGCCAACCTCCGAATCGCCTCGTCCAAGGCGCCTATCGCCCTCACCCTCGTCTGCGTCAGCGCAAACACCTGGATCACTTCACCCCCGAAACATCCCTCCAAGTCCGCCGGCAACCCCGCCGCGACATCGTACCCGCGCGCAAACGGCGAAAACGCCGGCATCACCACACATCGCTTGCTCACCAAGAAAACCGGCAACCTATGCCCTGCTCCCGATGCCTCTCGAATGCCCAAACCCGGATGCAGATGCCCCATCACTAAAGTGCCTTCTTCCGGGATCGCCACCTGACTCAGCCGGTCTCCATGAATCGCCGTCAAACCTTCGCCACTACACCACGCCTCGGTGGTGACCAATGGCAAATGTCCAAACTCCCGCGCAAACGCCCGATCATGATTCCCGCGTACAGCCACAATCTCTGCCCGCTGCGCCAATGTGCGAAGCGTCTCTTCGATATACGCCCGTTCCCCCTCACAAGGCCTCGGCGCATGTACCAAATCGCCCACAAACACAATCCGCCCGGGCTCTAATTCGTCACACACGGCTAACAACTTATCGCGCGTTTGAAAATCCGCCAGCGGCCCCAATTCGCCTCTTCGCCTTTGCGCCCAGCTATAGCCCAGATGCAAATCTGCCACTAGCAGCGTTTTCGATTCAGCCAGCCAAATTGCACCCGAAGGATGCGCCGCCATTCCCGTAAATATAAACTCGGTCTTGCCCAAACCTCAATTATGGCGACATACCCATGCCGTCTCCGTTAAATCGTATGGCGAAACTCACTTAGGCGGGTAGCAACAAAGTGACCTGCGGTTTTTCCGAGTGAAAATATACTGGCACCGACTAACGGATCTCTGTTACTATCACTGTCCAGGAGAACTATTTAACCATTTATGAGTTCCGCGGCAGCACCCATAACACCAACAACAGTTAAACCTGTCCAGAGCCCGCTCAACCTAGTCATGAAGATAAAGTCGCCTCAGGCTTATCAGGAATTGCTTGGGTTGTTAACCCAGCTTGAGTCTCAGCCCCCGGACAAGAACCCGCTCGCCATTGCCCTCACGACCTTGAACAATGTGCATTTTGCGCGTTTCTTATTCATGCACGACAACACGGAGTTGGGCTGTTTTACCGAATACGACGGCACGTTTGAAGACTACGTAAACGAGTTTGTCGATTCCATCGGCGATATTTTCAACGCGTTGTTGGAACGCATCGACGGCGCACCGCCGCTGCCGGTTCAGAAGAATCGCGATGCGTTCCTGGCTTATGTGAGAGCGAACGATCTGAAATCCGCAACGTTCTTTGCTGCCTATCCAACGGCCACCGTGCTTGACATAAAAACGGCGTTATCCGCGCAAGGTTAATGCCTGGGCTTCCCTTTGAAGACATTCAGGGATTCATTCTACGTGGTTATGGAATGGATTTCTTGCGTCTGCTCGTGCTGCGCGTCGCCGATCCAACGGCGGCGCGCCGCGCCTTAGGCAAGTTACCCGTCACCAGCAGCACGACTTGGGATACCAAGCCAGACTCCTGTATCAATGTGGCCTTCACCTTCGAAGGCTTGCAAGCTTTAGGTTTGCCCGGCGATTCGTTGGTCAGCTTTCCCGAGGAGTTTCGCTTAGGCGTAGCCGCGCGCGCGGAGATTCTAGGCGACACCGGCAACAGTGCGCCCGCGCAGTGGAGATTCGGCCGCGCAGGCGACGGCACGCATGTTTTGGTAGCGATCTCCACCCAAACCGCCGCCATCCGCGAAACCGCAACAACCCAACTGCGCGCTCTTTGGGATAGCGCTCTCGTTGAAACCTTCGTGCAGGATGGCGACATGCTGCCCGGTAACGTTGGACACTTTGGCTATCGGGATGGCTTCGCACAACCAACCATTGACGGTGGTCCGCCGAATCCGGTCTCCGATGCGCCCCTTACACCTGCGCCATCCGGTGAGTTCGTCTTAGGCTCAAACTATCCAAGCCAATTTGCCGATTTCAGTTTTCCCGTTCCCACGCCTGCGGAGTTGGGGACGAATGGCAGCTTCGTTGCCTTTCGGATTTTGGCGCAGGATTGCGCCGCCTTTGACCAACTTTTGAAAGACGCGCCCGCCAAGTTCGGCATTGAGAGTGAGAAGCTGGCGGCCAAATTAGTGGGCCGTTGGCGTAACGGCACGCCGCTCGAACTTTCGCCCGATACCGATTCACCCAATCCGCCCATCGGTCTCGACACTATCAATCAGTACGACTATACGGCTGATCTACGCGGCAATCGCTGTCCCATCGGTGCACACATGCGCCGCAATAATCCGCGCAATTCACCCATTGCCGGCGGTGGCGGCTTGAAGCACCGCATTGTTCGCAGAGGCTTGCCCTATGGTCCGCCTTATGACCCCGCCCACCCGAACGATGGCATCGAACGCGGTCTCGTGGGCATCTTCATCGCCGCTAGTTTGAAAGATTCGTTTGAATTCTTGATGAAACATTGGGTCAACGGCAGCACATTCGCCGCCGGATTGACCGGCACGAAAGATCCCATTTTGGGTGACAATTCCGGCGGCACCGGAAAGTTTGTCATTCCTGTGCCGAATGCGCCGGCGATTGTCGTGAGCGGCTTCTCGCGCTTCGCGGAAGTCCGCGCCTCCGCCTACGGCTTTTTGCCGAGCCTGTCTGCTCTTCAGTACATCGCTCGTTTAGCCTAGTAGTAGATGAAGCGCATTGCAATTGACATGGATGAAGTCATGGCCGATACCATGGCCCACTTCCTTGCGAAGTACAACTCAAACTTCGGCGTTGGCCTGAAGACAGAGCATTTCCAAGGCCGCCACGTTTTTGAAGTGATTGAGGAAGCCCATAGACCTGAGGCTCGCGAATATTTCCAGCAGGAAGCTTTCTTCGCCAACATCCCCGTCATGCCGGACAGCGCTGAAGTAATCAAAGCCTTGACCGGACGCTTCGAGGTTTTCATCACCACCGCCGCCATGGATGTGCCGAACTCATTCACGGCGAAATTCGACTGGTTGCAGCGCCATTTTCCCTTCATTCCCACCAGCAACATCGTCTTTTGCGGTGATAAGAGCATCGTTCTGGCGGATTATTTGATTGACGACAACCTACGCCAGCTCACAAACTTTCGCGGCGAAGGAATTATCTTCACGGCCCCGCATAACGTGAACGAGACGCGCTTTCGGCGGGTGAACAACTGGCAAGATGTGCGCACCCTTTTCCTGGCCTAAGGTTCGCGCTCGCCGGAAAAAAATAGAAATACACTGCAACGCTCGGCTCCCTCACTTCACTACAGAGACACAGGAATCCTTGGACGCAACCTGCTAGACGTCGCGTCCTGACTAAGATTCTTGAATTCAAAAAAGAACCTCCGCATCGTCAGCATCAAAACTCAAAACGATGCGAGGGGAAGGACTGTCTCTCATGCCGACAAATCTCACCGCCGGTCAACTCAAGGCCATCATGGCGGCCAATAAAGCAACTTGGACCATTGACGAGCGCTTGAAGGATTCGGATCTCATTCCGTCTCACCCCACAGGCGCGGATCTTACGAAAGTACCGAAGGTCAGCGAAGTGCAACGCGTCGACATCGGCGCGCTGCTAAGCCTCGATACGGCAAATTCGTTTCTCCGTCAAATTCGAGTCAACAATGGATTCCTAAAGAGCACCACTCTCCACCCGGAAATGCTGCAGCGCATGGCGGCCCCGGCGAATAACCCCGGCATCCAGGGTTTCGGGTCCGGAACCAGCGGCGCCGCGGCCGCGCCTGCCTTTGGCGTCTCCGCAGTCGTAGATTGGCGAACTCGCTTTGGTTGGCCTTGGTTAACGGAAATCAAAGATCAAAAACAGTGCGAATCCTGCTGGGTATTTTCCGCCGTCGGCGTCGTAGAGGCCATGACGCGCATTGAACACTCCATCTGGGCACTGCGTTCAGAAGGCGACGTTCACGACGGGCTCGGCGCCTCCTGCGCGCAGACCGGCGGTCCCGCAACCGCATTCGACTGGATGAAGAAAAATGGCGTAGCCGACCCCGGCTGCTGGCCCTACGAAACCGGAAATCTACCTTACAAACCGACGGCCGACCGGTCTGGCAGAACGGTAAAGCTCACCGATTACGTCACGTTGAACAACGTAGCCGATCAAAAAGCGTGGATCGATAACAACGGCCCCTTAAGCGCCTGTTTCACCTGCTACAACGATTTCTTTGCCTACGGACCGAACTCGGGTGTCTATCATTGCAATACCGCCTCTGGCGTCGCCGGTGGCCATTGCATTGTCATCGTTGGTTACGACGATACAAAAAAAGCCTGGCTCATTCGCAACTCCTGGGCGACCGGTTGGGGGATGCAAGGCTACTGCTGGTTCGCCTACGGTCAATGCGATATCGACTCCTATTCAAAATACGGCGTCCTCGGTTCGGCCACCAATCCCGATCCTTGGACAAAGCGCCGCGCCCACAATGGCAATCTTTACGAGAGCGGCGATGGCGCCCTCCATCGGAATTTCGAAATGTGGAGCAGCGCTCCCGGACATGCCATCCGCCACTACTACCGCGATGGCAGCTCTCTCAACTGGGCTTTGGCCGAAACGCAGGCCAATGATTGCGCCGGAAGTCCAGCAGTCACCGGCACCACCTATAACCGCAATTTCGAAATGATTTATCGCACCACTGCCAACCGGTTACATCATCGCTATTTCGATCAAAGCACATCGAAATGGTTGGACGGCCCTGTTTTCGGACCCACCGACGTTGCGGGAGACCCTGGCTTCATCCAAAGCGATTTCGGCGCGCTCGCGCAGCCGGAAACAACGAACGGCCCGGCAGGCAACTTCGAAGTTGTCGTTCTCGTGGCCGGCGGAAAACTGGAACACTGGTGGAGAAACGATACCGGCGCAGGATTTCCATGGGCACAATCGGCAACCTTCGGATCGAATGTCAAACTCAGTGGACCTTCTCTAGTACAGAGATTCGATCGTGGGCTCGACGTGATCGTTGTGAACAATGACGGCACCATGCAGCGCTACTGGCGCGACGATGCGCACAGCAAGCCTTGGGCGGCCGCCGAAAAATTCGGCACGGGCGTGAACAGCCCGCCAGTCATGATCCGCTCGCAATACGGCGAGACCAACGAAACGCTGGCGGGCAACTATGAACTGTGTGTCGCCGTCAACGGCTCCTTTGAGCACTGGTGGACCGCTGGCAACGCTCCCGCCACATGGACCAAATCGGCAACCGTTGCCACCAACCAGGGTGGCAAAAGGGTGGAACGCGTGCTCGGACTGATCGAGTCGAGCTTCGCCTTCGATCTCGAGATCATCGTCCTCCTGTCCGACGGCTCCTTGCAACACTTCTGGCGCTCCTCGGCCAACTTGCAATGGGTTCCTGGACCGGTCTTCGGATCCACCACACACTAAGAATGCGTCAAGATTAAGAGAGTGATGGAGTAACACTTGGAACAAATTAGCTTAAGAAAATCCGAACACACTTCCGTCACTCTCAAAGGTCTTGGATCTGCGGGTTATCGCTGGTCGTTTACGGTCGATGACCCGCAGGTTGTCTCGGTTGAGCGTCAACTCCTTCAGCACAAACCCGAAGAAGAGCACTCACCAACCTTCAGCGCGGACGAAGTATTCCTGTTAACCGGGCAAAAGCCGGGCGAAACCATGGTCCACTTCAGTCAGTCTCGTTCGTTCGAGCCGTCAAAGCCGCCCATCGCTAAGCGTGAGATCTTAGTCCGCGTTCGCATCTAATCCGCGCAATTCATAACCCAGCGCCAACATGCCATCAATGATGCGCTGCCGAATGGCAGTCAGTTCATCCGCTGTCATCGTGTGGTCCAACGCGCCCACTTTCAAGTGGTACGAAACGCTCTTCTGCCCTTGCGGCAACTGCGGCCCCGCATACTGGCGCACGAATTCGATCATTGCTAGATCAGAGCCCGC
>Ga0302320_10029611_pt1 | contig 10470 bp, 8 predicted proteins | sample Bog_T0_3_FD_202130 | JGI IMG/M metagenome (GOLD analysis project Ga0302320, IMG submission 202130) | Peat permafrost microbial communities from Stordalen Mire near Abisko, Sweden - Bog_T0_3 | ecosystem: Environmental > Terrestrial > Soil > Wetlands > Peat | place: Sweden: Abisko, Stordalen Mire... | reverse complement strand
ACAATCAAACACTACACTACTCTCTTCCGATCTAGTAGGCACCACCGGAGCGACCGGGCCGATGGGGCCAATGGGTCTGTCCGGAGTGGCCGGGACAACCGGCGCGGCAGGGCCAGCCGGGCCTGCGGGAGCGGCCGGAGCGCAGGGTTCGCCGGGGCTGACGTACCAGGGCAACTACAACTCGGTGGAGGACTATGCGCTGGGCGATGTGGTGCTGTGGCAGGGGACCAGTTACACTTCGCTGCTCGCGTCCAACCATGGCAACACGCCCAGCTTCAGTCCGCAGCAGTGGGGGGTGCTCTCGCCGCAAGGGCCAGTCGGGCTGACTGGTGCCACGGGAGCGACCGGCGCTGCCGGCCCGCAAGGGCTGCCGGGAAGTGTGGGGCCGAATGGGCCGATTGGGCCGCAGGGGGTGCAGGGCATTGCCGGACAGGCCGGTGCGCAGGGGATTCCCGGACCAGCTGGCGCGATTGGGCTGAGCGGGCCGATGGGGCCGCAGGGAATCGCCGGACCGGTGGGGCTTGCGTTTCAGGGCGTCTACTCGCCGGTGACCAACTACGCGCTGGCCGATGGCGTCTCCTACAACGGCGCGGGCTACGTCTCGCTGATTGCGTCGAATCACGGGAATACGCCCGACCAGAGTCCGCTGCAGTGGGCGCTGTTCGCTGCGGGGGGTGGGGCCGGAGCGACTGGCCCAGCCGGGGCGACCGGGGGTACCGGCCCAGCCGGCCCGCAAGGTCCGCAAGGATTGCCCGGGGCCGCCGGCGCAACCGGCGCAACCGGCCCGCAGGGGCCGCCCATGGCCAACTACCTGGGCAACTACCAGTCGGCGGTGAACTATGCGCTGCACGATGCGGTCAGTTGGCAGGGCTCGACCTATGTCTCGCTGGTGGCAGGCAATCTGGGTAACACGCCGTCGCTGAGTCCTGTGCAGTGGGCGCTTCTGGCGGCGCAAGGAGCCACCGGTGCTACCGGCGTGGCTGGACCGGCTGGAGCTGCGGGGGCAACCGGCGCAGCAGGCTTGGCCGGGCCTGCTGGGCCGCAAGGGCCGCCGCTCACGTTCCGGGGAGAGTGGCTGATTGGCGTCTCCTACGCGCTGGGCGATGCGGTCGCCTACGGCGGATCGAGCTACATTGCGCTCACCGCCAACTTTGGCCGCGAGCCGGATCTGAGTCCGCAGTACTGGGCGCTGCTGGCGGCGGCAGCGGTTGGGCCTGCCGGTCCTGCGGGCGCGACGGGATTGCAAGGCGCAACCGGCTTTCCCGGGCCCACCGGGCCTGCGGGAGCGCAAGGGCTGGTTGGCCCCGTCGGCCCCGCGGGTGCAATCGGATTGACCGGAGCCACCGGGCCGGCAGGGCCGGCTGGAGCGAGCGGAGCAACCGGAATTGCGGGGATGATCTACCAGGGCAGCTACGCCTCGACCACGAACTACGGCCTGAACGACGCGGTGACCTGGCAGGGATCGACCTACATCTCGCTGGCGACCGGCAATGCGGGCAACACCCCCAGCCTGAGTCCCGCATTCTGGGCCGCGCTGGCGGCGCAGGGAGCGGCGGGTGCACCAGGTGCTGCGGGAGCAGCCGGGGCGCAGGGGCTGACCGGGCCTGCAGGCGCGTCCGGTGCAGCCGGTGCAGCGGGGCCGACTGGCGCAACCGGCGCGGTGGGGATGAACTTCCGCGGCGTATGGATCGCGGGCACGGGGTATGCCGTCAACGATGCTGCGACCTTCGGCGGCTCGACGTATATCTCTGCGATGAGCAACTCATCGTCTGAGCCGGACCTCTATCCGCAGGCCTGGAACCTGCTGGCGCAGGCGGGCAGCGTAGGGCCATCGGGCCCTCCGGGCACTACCGGAGCAGCGGCGACGGTCGCCGTTGGCAGCGTCAGCACCGGTGCGGCGGGTACCGCGGCCGCGGTCACCAACTCCGGGAGCAGCCAGGCTGCGGTGCTCAACTTCACCATTCCGCAAGGTGCTGCCGGGGCTGGGGGAAGCGGCGGCAGCGGAGGCAGCGGCAGCGGGACCAGCGGAATTCCGTTCGCGTCGATGGTTCACGCGGTCTCGTTCAACTATCTCTACTACTCGGTCAACAACTCCAACGCAAGCGCAACCGAAGTTGGAACCGCCTCCGCGCCGGCGTCGGCGCTGACGTGGGTCCCGGCAGGCTGCACAGCGACCGCGCTGAACGTCTACTCGCAGCAGGCCAACACCATCACGGTGACGCTGCGCTCCGGCGCCTCCGGCAGCATGGAGAACACCTCGCTATCCTGCTCGGCTGCGCCCGGCGTGCCCTGCGCCGCGACCGGCAGCGTGGCCATCGCCGCGGGCAGCTTCGTCGACCTCGGCATCAGCGGCGCCAGCGGGACAGCCGCAGGCGTGTGGACCGCGCTGGCATGCAACTAGCCACCCCACACCAGTATCCCGTTGCCGCGCCGAGGTTGTCAGCCGCATCCCAGCGTAAGATTTGGCTATGCCCGCTTCGACGACCCTGGTCACCAGCCGCGCCAACGCACGCGTCAAGCAGCTTCGCGCTGCCTTCGCTGGAAACGCGCGTCTGAGCGGCGGCCTGGTTGCCATCGAAGGTGAGACCCTGCTCCAGGAGGCGCTACGCAGCGGCCTTCCGCTGAAAGCCATCTTCCTCTCCGAGCGCGCCGTGCAGCCCGCATGGCTCCCCCGCGGCGTCGAACTGCTTCCCCTCGCCGAAGAAGTCTTCTTGAGCGCAGTCGACACCCAGCACCCGCAAGGCATCGCCGCGCTGCTCGTTCCTCCCATCTGGGACCTGGAATCCATTTTCTCGTCAGCCTGCTCTCCAGCTACGCGCGCCGCGCCTCTTGTACTGATCGCCGCCGGCCTACAGGACCCCGGCAACCTCGGCACCCTCATCCGCTCCGCCGAAGCTTTCGGCGCAACCGCTGTCCTCACCACCCCGGGCACGGTCAGCCAGTGGAACCAGAAGGCCTTGCGCGCCTCCGCCGGGTCCGTCTTTCGCGTGCCTGTGGTGCAGACTGCGCCAGCAGACATCGCCGCCCTCAAGTCCCGCGGCCTGCGCCTCTTCGCTGCTGTCGCGTCCACAACCGAATCCAACCCCGAATCCAACGCCGAATCCAATTCCATTCCCGCCGCCCTCCCCGTATCCAGCGTCAACTTCACCCAATCCTGCGCGCTGATCGTCGGCAATGAAGGCTCTGGACTGACCCCAGAGCTCCTCCAGATTTCCGACGCGTGCGTTACCATCCCCATGCCCGGCCGCGTGGAGAGCCTCAACGCCGCGGTGGCCGGCTCGCTGCTGCTCTATGAAGCCTCGCGCCAGCGGGAAGCCTCCCGCCAACGTAATGCATCGCAACTGACAACTGACAACTCGTAACTGTCTTATGAGCCTCTTCGACGCCACTCCGATCGCTGCTGCCGCATCCACCCTCCGCGACGCCCCACTCGCGGACCGCATGAGGCCGCGCACCCTCGACGAGTTCGTCGGGCAGGAGCATCTGCTCGGTCCGGGCAAGCCGCTCGCGCTCGCCATCGAGCACGACGACCCCACCTCGATGATCTTCTGGGGGCCTCCCGGCACCGGCAAGACCACCCTCGCCAAGATTATCGCCGCGCTCACCCACGCCACCTTCATCGAGTTCTCCGCCGTCATGTCCGGCATCAAGGAGATCAAGCAGGTGATGGTCGCCGCCGAGAAGGCCGCCGGCCACGGCTCGCGCACCATCCTATTCATAGACGAGATTCATCGATTCAACAAAGCGCAGCAGGACGCCTTCCTGCCCTACGTCGAGCGCGGCGCCATCCGCCTGATTGGCGCGACCACGGAGAACCCATCGTTTGAGCTGAACGCCGCGCTGCTCTCGCGCTGCCGCGTCTACACCTTGCTGCCGCTCAGCGAGGCCCAGATCGTCGCGCTGCTGCACCGCGCGCTGACGGATAGCGCCCGCGGCATAGATTCAGCCCGCGGCCTGGGCGCATCGGGTGTGCAAGCCGATGAAGAGGCCCTCGCCACCATTGCGTCCTACGCCAGCGGAGACGCCCGCAACGCGCTCAACGCGCTCGATGTGGCCGCCTCGCTGGCCGGCGAGCAGGCAGAGCATCGCATCACCAAAGAGATTGCCGCCGAAGCCCTGCAGCGCCGCGTCCTGCTCTACGACAAGCAGGGCGAGCAGCACTACGACATCGTCTCCGCGCTGCACAAGAGCGTGCGCAACTCCGACGCCGACGCCTCGCTCTACTGGCTGGGGCGCATGTTGCAGGCCGGCGAAGACCCCATGTACGTCGCCCGCCGCGTGGTGCGCATGGCGGTCGAGGACGTTGGCCTGGCCGCGCCCGAGGCCCTCAATCTCTGCCTCTCCGCGCGCGATGCGATGCACTTCCTCGGCTCGCCCGAGGGCGAACTCGCGTTGGCCCAAGCGGTCGTCTACCTTGCGCTCGCGCCCAAATCGAACGCCGTCTACACCGCCTACGGAGCGGTCACCGCCGACATCGAAGCCACCGCCGCCGAGCCGGTCCCGCTGCATCTGCGCAACGCACCCACCAAGCTAATGAAGTCGCTCGACTACGGCAAGGGCTACCAGTACGCCCACGATGTGGAAGGCCGCGTCGCGGATATGGAGTGCCTGCCGCCCTCGCTCGCCCACCGCCGCTACTACCACCCCACCCAGGAGGGCCGCGAGAAACTACTGGCCCTGCGCATGGACGAGATCGCCCGCATCCGCGCGGAGAAGAAGAAGCAATAGCAATAGGGAAATGGTTTTGCCGCTACGGCCGTCACCGGCTTCTATCCTCGTCCTTGACCCTGCGCGTCCAAAAGAAGCCGAGGAAGGCCAGGCCCGAGCCCAGCAGCACAAAGCTGGACGGCTCGGGAGTGAGCTCGCCCGGCGGGGTCAGCGGGACAAACGGCGGCCCATAGGAGGGCGTCCCCCCCAGAACGGGAGGCACGAACGGGGCCAGTGGCGGCCACGAGCTGGTGGGCGTCACCTCGGCGATCTCGGGCGGGATCTCATCCGGGAAGCTGATCTGGGTCGCCTCCATCGGAGGCAGGATGACGATGGGCGGCGGAATATCGAAGTCGGCCGGCTTGAACCACAGATCCAATGTGGTTGGTTCGGTGGGAATGCTGCAGGCGAACGCCACCTTCTGCAGCGCCTCCTCCTGGGTCATGATGTACTTGGGCCGATGCACGTTCGGGTTGGGCTTCCAGTTGGGGTGGCCGACCCCCCACTTGGCCCACGCCGCGGCAGTCTGCTTGCTCACCCGATTGCGCACCGGATGGGTCACGTAGGTCCGCACAAAGCGCTCGCACGTCGCAGAGGCATGCACCGCAACCACCCCGGTGGCAGCGGGGAGCAGGATGAATGCCAGTCCGGCGACTTGTAGGCGAATGCGTGGGCGGTTCATCGGGGCCCTCAATCTGTGTGACCGCGCGTCAATGGGTCCTCGCCCGCCTCATCGGGGCGACCTCAGGTTTGATGCCAATCCGGGCGTCCATGGCCGGTTGGCAGGCATGTTGGCGGAAGGGGAGTAACGTAAGTGGGCGCAGCCCATAGAGTTCTGCACTCTCTATCGACTGGCCGTGCGGGCGTCTTCAGTGGAATTGCAGCGATAATTCTTATTTTTTCAGCCAGTGACCACTTAGTCAACAACAAAGCAGCGTGTTGATGACCACTAAGACACGAGCCGCCGGCGAGAGTTGCAGAGGACGAGAATTCGCGGGCCAACGCAAGGCACCGCCCGCCCGCAGGCGCGAATCCGGCACCGCGCGCGATCGGTCTGTGCTGGTACCGGTGTCTGGCTGCTTTAGTACTTCACCGAACATCCGTACGGCTTGGTCACCGCCTCCGCCACCGGCTTGCCCGCCATCGCCGCGTTCAGCGCATCGTTCACGTAGTTGTCCGCCGTCTTCAGGCTCGCTGGGTCCGGCGTCGGCTTGTCGTCGATCGCGCCCTGATAGACGATCTTGCCAGTCGTATCGATCACGAAGATATGCGGCGTCGTCCGCGCATCGAACAGGTGTCCGATGGCGCCGGTGGGGTCCAGCAGCGCCGCAGTCGGCGAGGCCTTCATCGTCTTCAGGTAGTCGTTCTCCTCGGCCGGCGTCATGTATCCCTGCTGCCCCGGAGCCGACGAGAGGATGCTCAGCCACACCACGCCCTTATCCGTCCACTGCTTCTGCAGCGACTCCATGTTGCCGCTCAGGTAGTGCTTCTGCTCATACGGGCAGCCCTTGTTCGCCCACTCCAGCACCACAAACTTGCCCTTGTACTCGCTCAGGCTGTGCGTCACTCCGTTCGAGTCGACACCCTTGAACTCGGGCGCCATCGAACCCGGCGGCAACGCCCGCAGCACACCAGTCGACGCCCAAAACAATGCAATCAGAAGACCCCATCCGATCCGCTTCATGCTCCACCTCAGAGATGAGTTTTACGAACACCCGTACCGTCAAACCCACGCGCGATAACCGCACTGGCTCGATTTTGCACCGAACCTGGGATCCGCTGCAAGTTCGTGTCGGCGGGAGTAGTGGATAAGGGCTGGGAGGGGAATCAGCTTTTGATAATGTCCTGCCGGACGAGCGCCCTGCGCGGGCAGCGGTCACTTCGTGACGTGTATTCGGCTTCGCGATGGTGCTTCCGATGGTCGCTACAATATCTTGTGCCGACCAACGGGAGGGCTCCGCGAAGCAGAAAAAGGGCGTGTGAACGCCTACTTCGCGTCGCGTGCGATTGCCTTCAGCACCAGGTCCTTGGTCAGCAGCTCCGGCAGCACGTCTGGCGCGCTCCCCGCAGCCGCCGGATAGAGCACATAGGTCGGCACGCTGGCCCGGCCCAGCGACGCCAGCTTCGCGGTAATCGCCGGATCGTCGTTGGTCCAGTCCGCCTTCATCGTCACCACGCCGCTCTTCAGCAGCGCGCGCTCCACCTCCTCCGACTCCAGCTTGGTCTTTTCGTTGTACTGGCAGCTCAAGCACCAGGCAGCCGTAAAGTCGATGAACACTGGATGCCCGGCTGCCCGCGCCGCGTCCAGCGCCGGCTCGGAGTACGGCTGCCACACGACGGCAGTTGCAGGTTGCAGGTTGCCAGATGCAGGTTGAGCGGTGGCAGCAGTGTTTCCGTGGGCCGCGCTGTGTGTTTGCGTCAGCGGAATCGCCAGCCCCAGCGCGATCAGCAGCACTGCGGCGATCCGGCTGCCCCACTTCGCAGGCCAGCGGCCCAGCGCCCACCCCGCAACGGCCAGAAGCAGGAAGCAGCCTAGCAGCAGCGCAATCTGGTTCACGCCCTCGCCCGCTGCGTAAAGCTGCCCATACACCCACGCCAGCCCGATCGCCGTGGCAAACAGCGGCAGCGAGGTGAACTGCTTCAGCAACTCCATCCACGCGCCCGGCCGCGGCAGCACCCGCACCCATGCCGGCTGCCAGCTCAGCAGCACATATGGAGCGGCCAGCCCCAGCGCCAGCGCAGTAAACACCGCAAACGTCACTCCCGCCGCCTGCGTCAGCGCAAAGCCAATCGCCGCGCCCATAAAAGGAGCGGCACACGGAGTGGCCACTACGGTCGCCAGCACCCCGGTAAAGAAGCTGCCCGCATAGCCCTGCTTCTGCGCGAGCGACCCGCCCACCGAGGTCAGCGACAACCCCATGTCGAACAGCCCCGCCAGCGACAGCGCGAACAAGAACATGAACGCCGCCAGCATCGCGACAAACACCGGCGACTGCAATTGGAACCCCCAGCCCACGTGGCTGCCCGTTGCCCGCAGCGCCAGCAGCACGGCGACGATCACCCAGAACGACACCAGAATCCCCAGCGCATACACCAGCCCGTGGCGCAGCACATGCCCGCGTCTCTGGCCCACACCTGAGCTGCCCTCGTCCGCGCCCGCCGTCTGCACCAGCGCCAGCCCCTTCAGGAACAGCACCGGAAAGACGCACGGCATCAGGTTCAAAATAATCCCGCCGAGGAAAGCCAGCCCAATCGCGCCCAGCCCCGCCGTGATGGAAGCAGGTCCCTTGCTCGCAAGCGCCGCCGTGTCGCCCTGCACCACCGGCGCACTCACGTCGTACGCCACCGAGTCCGACAGCTTGAACACCCCATGCAGCGTGGCCGGCAGCGCCGTGAGGTCGGGCGAGCGCTTAATGAACAGCCTCACCCCATCGCGCTGCGTCTCGATCATCTGGTTCGCCGCATTCGCAATCACATCGGTCGCGCCCTGCGTGTAGGGATAGAACTCCGCGTCGGTCACCCGCTCCTTATCCGTCAGCGTCAGCGCAAACCGCTGCGCGTCGCCCGTGACCGTGAACTTTGCCCCCGCGGGCAGCGGCTTGGGGATCAGCGCGATCGCCTCGCCCAGCGCGCCCAGCAGCGGCTCCTGCGCCGGCCCCGGTGCGCCCGGCTGCACTGTCAGGTCGATCCCCAGGTGCGCCTTGCCCGGAATGCACACCTCCGCGCACACCAGCCACGTGACCTGCGCATCCAGATGCACCGGCCCCGGCTTCACCGTCGGCGCCGCCGAGATCGCCACCGGGAACGCGACCTCGTCCTCGTAGCCAAAGTCCATCAGCGGACCCAGCGGCAGCCGCTCCGGAATGGGGAATCGCAGATCGCCCGCTGAGAGCCCCTCGGGCAGCGTCCACGCGATGTGCGGCGGCTCGCCCGAATCGCCAGGATTGATCCAGTAGACGTGCCAGTGCTCGTCCAGCGTCAGCACCAGCCCAACCTCCTGCGTCCCGCCCGGCGCAATCGCCGGCCCCAGCGACACCAGCTCCGCGGTCAGGTGCTGCGCCTTCACCGGTCCCGGCCCGCCGTCGCCCACCACCGCAATCTGCGCGCGCGCACGCGCCCCAGCGGCCACGCCAACGATCGCCAGCAACAGCGCAAGAATGGTCCTTCGAATCCTCACACCCTCAATTCTATTTCGTCCGCAGCCCGCGACGGCCTGCACTTCGTCCGTAGTCTTTTCAACTAACAACCTGCAACTGACAACTCACGACTGTCTTTTCCGGTGCTCCACCATAATGCAGCGGTCCATCACCACGCGGATCCCACCCTGCTCGGCGCGCTCGGCCGCCTCCAGGTTGACGATCCCCTGCTGCACCCACAGGTTCTTCAGCCCCAGCGCCAGCATCTCGTCCACGATGGCCGGAATCAGCGCCGGCACCCGAAACACATTCACCACATCCGGCTTCACCGGCAGCTCGGCCAGCGACGCGTAGCTGCGTTCGCCCAGCGCGCTCGCAATCGACGGGTTCACCGGATAAATTCTGTACCCATGCTGCTGCATGTACTCGGAGACGTAGTAGCTCGGCTTGGCCGGGTTCTCCGACAGCCCCACCACCGCGATCATGCGCCCCTCGCCGCCGCCCAACATCTGGCTGATTACTTCAGGCTCATTCACTCAGCAACTCCTCCGCCTCACTGACCACTTACCACTCCTCACTTGCCACTGCCTGATCGCCACGCGCCCAGCAACCGCCGCAGCACAATCAGCTCGCCGGTGTGGTACGCATTATGGTCCGCGATCAGCAGCGCCTCGCGCAGCAGGTTTTGCCCCGTGCCCCACAGAAACGGCTTGGCCAGGTCCGCCTCCGGCCGCAGGATCAGCGCCTTGAATTGATCGCAATCCCGCCGCACCTCTGCGATAGCCCTGTCCCACGCCTCTGCCGAAGCCGGCGCCTTTTCCTTTGGCCAATAATCCTTTGGCCACTCCATCGGCTGGTAACCGCCGGTCGGCGGCGCGGAGAAGTCCAGAATGTCCCGCTGCGCGATCCGTATATGCTCCACAATCTGCCACGCCGAGTAGGGCAGCCCCTCCGGCGCCACCCCGCGCAGGTCAGTCGGAAGATCTTTCACTGCATCCTCAAACGTCGCATGAGCCTGCCCGCCATCCAGCAGCGCCACCAACTGCTTGCGCAGCTCGTCGTGCTCACTCACTGTCTTCCCCGCATCCGCCTTGGCCATCTCGCCGCGCCCTCGTTACCGCTCCATTGGATGCACCCGAACGCAAAATCGACCACGGCGCACTTCAACTAACAACTGACAACCAACAACCAACAACCAACAACTGCCTTTACGCCACATCGTCTTCCTCCATCGCCGCCGGCAGATTCCCCTCGCGCCGCATGCGCAAGTATCCGCGGATAAACGGCTCCAGGTCGCCATCCAGCACCTTATCCACGTCGCCCACCTCCACCCGCGTGCGCAGGTCTTTTGCCATCCGGTAAGGCTGCAGCACGTAGCTCCTGATCTGCGAGCCGAACCCAATCTCCAGCTTCGAGTCTTCAATCTTCCGCGTCGCCGCTTTCTTCTTGTCCAGCTCGTATTCGTAAAGCTTCGACCGCATCATCTTCATCGCGCGGTCCTTGTTCTTATGCTGCGAGCGCTCGTTCTGGCAGCCCGTCACCAGCCCCGTCGGGAGATGCGTAATCCGCACCGCCGAGTCGGTCGTATTCACATGCTGCCCGCCCTTGCCGCCCGACCGGTAGGTGT
>Ga0302320_10029609_pt1 | contig 10471 bp, 6 predicted proteins | sample Bog_T0_3_FD_202130 | JGI IMG/M metagenome (GOLD analysis project Ga0302320, IMG submission 202130) | Peat permafrost microbial communities from Stordalen Mire near Abisko, Sweden - Bog_T0_3 | ecosystem: Environmental > Terrestrial > Soil > Wetlands > Peat | place: Sweden: Abisko, Stordalen Mire... | reverse complement strand
AAAAATTAAAGCTGATGGCACTGTTTGCCGCCCCGCCCAAAACTTAGGCGCGTAGCCCGACAAAATCGAGAATACCTCGGTTTTATTGGGCTATTCGTTTCGGCTTCAGGAAGTTAGGCTAGCGGACGATCAGTCCGAACCGCCAACGCGCTTCCCTGTGCGGGTTTTCCGTCCTGTCCTCGGCCTCCAAGGCGAAGACACCAACCTGTCCGCCGGCCACCGCTGTGCGAATTCGTTTAGGCATGAATTTCAATGCTGCTTGAGTGGTCCCTCTGCTTCATAGTTTTGAACAAATTCCATCAGTTCCTTTATGTTCAAATCCGAAACCGCCCATAAAGTCATTTCTGCTGCTGACCAGTGGATTAGATTATAGCCTTGGATGGGCCCAAACGAGCTGGGTTTTGAGTCCTTTTCCTTTGCCGGCCAAATGAAAAGATTGATGAGATGTTTGCACCCGTGGACGACGCGGAACCCCTGTATTTTCGGGAATTCCGCCCTATTGGGACAAGCTCTATCTAGGCCGCTTCGGAAAAAACACCCAGGGCCTGGGCTGTTCATAACGGTTATCGCGCTCGTGGCGTTCGCGTTGACTTCTTGGGCTCAACACACCAACACGCACGCCCGCGGCGCGGACGCGGCCCAGCCGGCGACCAGCACCATAAATGGACGCACTCTTTTTCTAAAAAACTGCGCTCATTGTCATGGCGCCACCGCCCACGGTGACGATGGACCGGATTTGCACAATCTTGGTTCGACCGACGACTGGATTGCCGACCGAATCCGCAGGGGCAAGGCGGGTCAAATGACGGGGTTCGCCGGAAAACTTCAGCCTGGAGAGATTGCCGCCTTGGTTGCGTATGTCCAGTCTTTGAAATGAACGGAGGAAGAATTGTCACTTGACGGCGATGCAAGCCTAGGTTATAAACAGAATTAGGGTGGGAAATATATTAAAATTTGCGATTTCTGCATCGCCTGTGCTTTGTTCGGTATGGGCGGGCAGCCGATAAACCAGCAGTCATCGATCAAGCCAAAGCTCTAAATCATGAAAACAAACTGTTCTTTCTCTTTGCGCCGGCCGGCCCGGATGCGGCGCATTTTTCTGCGCAGCCTCGTGTTCATTGCTGCCGGCGCCCCGGCGCTGCTGCTGGCCCAATATTCGGAAACAAACTTTCCGGGTGGATACAATATCTCCCCGGCGGCTGCGGCAAGTGGCGGCATCTTTGCGGGAACATATTCTCCTGGCTTCCAAACTGCATCGCCCGCGATTTATAAGCCCGCCACCGGCTGGGCCGGTCTCCCGGTCGGAGCGGGCTTCGTCTCCAGCCTTTACGGTATCCACCTTAACTCCTGGGGTGCCGCCACCGCCATCAGCCACGACGGCTCGGTCGTGGCCGGAAGTGCGACGGGCACGCTCACGAACGGATTTCAAGGCTCTTACGCGACTTACTGGACGAACGGCGTGGAGTCGCTCGTGCCCACTCCTCCGGACGATCCGACCACGACCGCGATGAACGTGACTGCCATCTCTGGAGATGGCAGCACTCTCGTGGTGCAGGACTACAACAACGCTGTCATCTACGGTAAAGTGGAAAGCTACGTTTATAGCATCGCCGGCGGGACGTTCACCTCCCTTGGGTTTTTTCCAGGAACGACGAACCAGCAAACTTATGCAACTGCTATCAGCAAGGATGGCACGATTGTCGCCGGCTATTACACGCTTGATAACGGAGACAAGCACGGGTTTCTCTGGCAGGGGGCAAGTGGAATGACCGACATTGGCATTCCCGATAGCGCTGTAGGAGCGAGTTTCACCTATTTACAGCCCACTTGCATCAACGATGACGGGACGACTTTGTTTGGCACTCTGTCCATCGGCAACGGCTGGGGTGGCTTTCGCTACAACACCACGACCGGGTTCCAAGACTTGGGAGACTTTTTACCGGCGGCTTGCACGGCGGATGGAAGTGAAGCGGTGGGAACCACATTCATCTTGAATTACGCGGCGATCTGGTCGCCCGGAACTGGCAGCGGCACGGTGATCAATCTCCTTTCTGCCAATGCCATCGCGCCCAGTGCCTACGGCCTCGTGGGTCCTGCCGCTATCTCGCCGGATGGCTCGGCCATGACGGCCGTCATCCCGAATCCCATAAGCGGGGAGCATTATGCCACGGTCACCCCCGTCCTGATCACCCTGCCGGCGCCCCTGAAAACGGCGGCGGTTCCGTTGGCCAAGCTGACCTTCTCAACGCCTTATCAGGAAACGCTCATTGAGCCGGCGGGAACGCTCATTCAATATGCGGATTTCAACACGGGCGTGTCCGCAGTTCTCGTCAGCGGGCCGCACCATGCCTCAGCATTCGCGCTGCGCGCGGATGGATCATTCAGCTATACGCCCAAGCCGGGCTATATCAGCGCTGCCCCTGATTCCGAAAATGGCACGCCTCCGGACACTTTCATCTATGATCTGGTAAGTCCGAACGGGACCAGCACCAACGCCCAGGTTCAGATTGATGTGCTGGCTCCGATGCCCCCGACGGTGGATACGCCCACGGCGTCAAATGTCACCGCCATGACGGCCACGCTCGGCGGTATTGTGGAGAGTGATGGAGGCGCAACGATCATCGGCGTCGGGGTGGTCTATGCGCCCCTGCTCGTTGACGGCAACCCGCAGCTAGGCGATGGCGTGGCCAGCAGCGCCACCGCAACCGGCACCACGGGTATCTTCACGGTAAATGTCAGCGGCCTCACACCGGATACCGATTATTCATTTGCGGCCTATGCCACCAACAGCCAGGGCGTCAGCTATAGCGAGACCGGCATGTTCACCACCATGGCCACACCTGTAAGCTGGCAGGAGACGTGGTTTGGCAGCCCGACCACCAGTGGCGCCGCCTTGAATGCGATTCCTTATAACACCGGGGTCCCGAATATTGCGGTCTTTGCCTTCCTCGGCCCATATCAGGATCCCAGCACGGCCTCTCCCACCCAACTCCCGCAGGTGCAGTTGGGCGCCGGTAATCTTTTCTACAGCTTTACTGAACCTAATGGGGTGAGCGGCATCACATACGGCGCACAGTGGAGCGCAACCATGTCACCCAACGATTGGCAAGCCGTTCCCGATACCGGCGACAGCACCACCACGCCCCCCGGGCACGTTTTCAGCATCCCTTTGACCAACTCTCAACGCTTCATGCGGCTGACGTTGACCGTTCAATAGCAACGGCTGCTTGACCGGCGGTCTGCCCCTCACCTTACTTGTATCAGGCGACGAACGTGCTGATCAACGGTAACGGCTGCAAAATTCTCATCACCAACCCGCGCCTCGGATTCCTGGATGTCAACAGCAGTTCCAACCTCATCGGGGAAAACTTTTTCGTGGACCACGAGCAAAGGTCTGGGTTTCGCCTAGACCCGCAGTGCGCGCATGCCGTCACGGGAGGTTGCAAAAAAGCCCGATTCCAACCCTTATGTGAAACTTCACATAAATAAATGCGGGTTGCGGCTTTGTCGCGCTGCGAAATATCCGGGCTAATAGTTTGCCCTGACGCGATAGTAATCTTGACTGTTGGTGGCAGTGATCAGCCACGGGGAGGTGGCGCTTGGAAGGTCGGTGTAGGGACCGGCGACCGCCGGGGCGGATTGGAGAGTGCCGGTGTTCCAATTGAGTTGGAATTGTCCGGCGCCCAGGTGCTGCAGGGTGAACGTCACGGTTGGCGGCGGCTGGATTTCCACAATCGCCGCCGAGGAGATCGGCACCGTGACCACGCACTGACCGTTGGTGAGGTAGCCGAGTTCCGTCCATCCGCCGTCGAAGGCAGCGTTGTTCGTAATGAAGGCGCCGCCGAGCGTCACGCCATTCGTTGCGACAACGCCATTGGTCGCCATGAGAAACATCGCCCGCACGCTGCCGACGGGCATTCCCTGCGGGATGACGGTGACGGCGGCGTTATTGGCATTGGCCCCGTATTCCTTGTTGACGATGGTGACGAAGAGGTCGTTGCTGGAGCCGACGCCATAGGCGGTGAGGTTGAGGCTGTTGGTGTTGGTCATTGTCACCGGGATGACCGCGCCGTGGCTGCCCAGCTCGAAGGCTTTGATGCCGTACCCGATGGGATAGATTTGGTAGTTCCCGTTGCTGTCATAGTAAATCGTCGCGTTGTATTTACCAAGGAAGGTGTGGAAATTGACGCCGTTGCAATTATTCGCCGCCCACCAATGCGCGGCATCGCAGGCATAAAGGGCGGCGGCGAAAACATTATTGCCGCCCGAGACGCCGGGATAGTCCGCGACGTAGCTGTTGAATTCGGTCGAGCGGAACGGAAAGCCGTCCGCGTTGGCGATGGCTTCGGTCTGGCTGAGGTGCGATGGATAGGCGCTGGTGTCCCAGCTCGCCGAAAGCATGCCGGCGATGATTTGCGCGGGAGTCAGGCTGGACGAATTGCCGCCCGGATAAAAATGGGAGAAGATTGACGTGATTTGGGGAGAACCAATTTCCGCCTTCGCAAACTCGCCGGCATAGGCGGTGCCGGCCGCGTCCGGCCCGCCAAATTTTGCGTTGGGCACGGCCGTGAGAATCGCTTGCTCAAAAGTGGTCCACTTGGCCAGGTAGGATGAAAAATTGGTGATTTGCGGATCGCCGCTGCCGTAGCCGTCGGGCTCGTTGCCGATTTCGAAACAGGTCAAATACTGATTGTAGTTCAACCAAGTGTAGCCGGCGAGCGCGGCGTCCAGCTGCGCATTGCCGTTTTCCAAACGAAAGGAGAGGCTCACCTCCACCCCTGCCGCCGGCGCGAACCGAAACAGCGCGTCAATGTCCTGGTTGGTGGGAACGTAGAGGGGAATGACCTCGTTGTTTGTGTCAACCGAAGTGCCGCCGATGCGCAGGTTTTTGATCCCGAGATTGGTGAACAGCGTGATCAACTCCGTGTCGGTTGAGTCAAACATATAGCCAGCCACGCCCACGCCATTCGATTGCAGATTGGCTTCCTCGAAGCTCAACCCCAGAAAATCAGACGGAATGGCCGGGCCCGGCGACAGTGTGTTAACTGCCAGCGAAACACCGGATGTGCCCGGCAGGCTGAACGACACCGTCTGGCTCTGCGTGCTTGCGGACACCGGGTCGGTTGCCACCACATAGTAGTTGCCAAGGTTGTTGGTCTCCGCCGCGTTGATTTCGTAAGTATCATTCGTCGCGCCGGCAATCGCCGTGAAAGCCCCCATGCCGTTCGCTTGGAAATACCATTGATAGGTTAGCGGCCCGGTGCCGGCGGCGAAGGCGGAGAAGGCCACCATGGAACCGAACAAGGCGGTTTGCGGCAGCGGTTGGATGGAAAAATTGGGTGGCACAAAAACCGGGCCAAAACGGACGCCGGAAAGCATCAGATTGGTCGGGACGGAGACCAGGGTGGTGGCGAGCGAACTGGCTCCGGTATCCACCATCCGCAGGACGCGGTTGCCGGAGGATTCCGCCGTGGTCACGTAAATCCTCGCGCCGTGGATTCCTGCGCCCCAGTTGGTTGCCGCGCCAAAGTCAACCGTTACCGCCCGGCCGCCGATGGTTGAACCGGCTCCCATTTGCAACGTGTAGCTATAGTGGTAGCCGGGAAATCCGTCCGGGCCCGACCCGCTGGCGTCCCAGCGTTGAAGGCCGCCGGCTTCGACCGCCGAACCGCCGTAAGTGCCATTGTCGGTGATATAGACGGTGTTCAGATCCGGGCTGAAGGCGAAGTCCAGCGGCTTGCTGGGTTCAGCGATAAGCAGCGATGCCGCGGCGGTGTTGTTCGGCAGGCCGGAGCAGGCGTAAAGGCCAATGGTGCTGGCGCCCACGTCCGAGAACACCAGGTTTCCCCCCGCCACCTGAGCGACGCGCGTTCCTCCAAGGCTGCCGGCGACGGCCGCGATTCCGCTGCCGTTTGCGGGCTGGAAATTGATGTTGCAATATTTGATGGCGTTGCCCGACCCGGCTTCACCGGCGGTGTAATAATTGGTGGCATTGCCGTCGATATCCACCGCGCCGTGAAACTGATGGTTGCCGCCGCTGTACAATCCGCTGTTCGTCCACACCAGCGAGTAATAGCCAAATGAATCCACCGTCGCGATGCCGCGCCAGTCGTTGCCCCCGTTGCTGCCAGGCTCGAAGCTGACATCGCTGCCTTGGAAAGGATAGGCCTGGCAATACCCGCCAAAGCTGAGGCTCAGGCCATTGGGGGCGCGGGCCAGGAAGGCTTCATACGGGGCGTCATTTCCCGGAGCCACATTGCCGCCCGCGACCAACAGCGACGAACTGCCAGCAGGCAAGCTGGCGCTGTTTGCGCTGCCCGTGCCATAAGCATCGCCGAGACCCTCGTCGGGAACCTGAATGGTGTCAATATAAGTACCATTGGTGGTGTATTGGTCGAGGTAGAGTGTGTTGCCGGTGGCGCCGCTCAACGGCTGAACACCGTCCCCGACGCGCGCCAGGATGAGATTGGCCGAGTAAAGTTGCAGCGCACCGGCGGGCAGCACGTTGAGGGTGACATTGGAAGATTGTGTCGAACCGCTCGCGTCCGTGACCACCACGTGGTATGTGCCCGCGTTGGGGGCTTGGATATTCGTGAGCACGAGGAAATTGGAGGTGGAAAGGACGGCCAAATTGCCGGTTTGATACCAAGCGTAGCTGAGCGCGCCGCTGCTGGCCGTCGCGGAAACCACATAAGCCACATGGTCGCCCGCGCGTTCGCTCAAAGTGGGTGGATAGAGCGTATTGATTGATGGTTGAGCCAGGGAGCCCCTGACTAAAGACACCACGGCCACCGAAAGGCAAATGCGCCGCCGCCAAGCTTGCATCCGGGCAAACTAAACGCGTTTGCCTTTTCGTGCCAGAAGAATTGAGGCGCGGCTTCAATCCTGCAGGGAGAGGGCCGGGGTGAGAATTCCCCCAAAGAGAAACTTCGCGCATTGAACCCATGAACCAGAGCCAATTCAGAGCCTGGGCATACCCAAAACGCGGCACCCGTTCCTCCTTCTCCCCGGGGGAGAGGGCCAAAGTCCCTCGCCCGCGGGAGCGCGAGAGGGTGGCCGAAGGCCGGGTGAGGGTTGAGGGGAAAAGCCGATTATTGCGGGTGAGGGCGGGCGTTATTCAAACTCGGTTTGGGCAATGTTGGTTTATGTTTAACGCCCGCCCTCACCTTTTATCCTCTCCCCCAGGAGAGGAAATTGCCGCGCTGGACGATACGCGTTTTGGGGATGATTGTCTGGGGATGCACACTTCTCCGTACCCATGACCGGCAATTATCGGAAAGAGTGAATAAATGAATTTGCCTCCTGACAGCATCGCGCGCAAACTTGGCGCATGAAATTCCGCCAACTTGTCTCCATCCGGCTGCTTATGGGCGCAGCGGCAGCCTTCACGCTTAATGTTCTTGCTGCCCAAGCCGGGGATTCGCCCCGCGAACATCTCTCGCTCGATGCCAACTGGAAATTTCATCTCGGCGACGACTGGCCGGGCGCGCTCCATCTTGACAAGGCCGGCGCCAGTGCCGGCCCGGCGGCGGAAAAATTTAGCGACCAATCCTGGCGCGCGCTCAATCTGCCGCACGACTGGGCCATCGAGCTGCCGTTTGACAAAAATGCGGACACCAGCCACGGCTTCAAACCCGTCGGGCCGGGCTATCCGAGGAACAGCATCGGCTGGTATCGCCGCGCATTTGACCTGCCGGAGGAGGATTCTGGCAAACGCATCTGGCTGACCTTCGACGGCGTGTTCCGCGACGCAACCGTCTGGGTCAACGGCTGGCTCGTGAAACGGCACGAGGGCGGCTATTACCCGTTCCGGGAAGACATTACCGACGTGGCGCATATCGGCGGCAAGAATGTGATCTCGGTCCGCGTGGATGCAACGAAGTTCGAGGGCTGGTTTTACGAAGGCGCGGGCATCTACCGCCACGTCTGGCTGGACAAGACCGCGCCGGTGGCCATCGCGCCGGACGGGATTTTTGTGCGAAGTGAATTTGCGAATAATGTGCCCGCAGATATTGCAAATATTCATGTCAGCGTAGATTTGATAAATCACCAAATAAATTCCATTAGGAAAATTGTCGTTGAATGTGAAATTATTTCTCCGAATGGGAAATCAGTGGCGCGATTCAACGGCCCATCATTTAGTTTCGTGCCTGCGCAGGAAGATTTAGACACAAAGTTAAGTGACTTCGCACTTTGGTCCCCCGAAGATCCGACACTCTACAGACTCATCACCACAGTTTCCGTGGACGGCAAAGTTGTTGACCACAAAGAAACCGAATTCGGCATCCGCACCGTGGGCTTCGACGCCACGAACGGCTTTTTGCTGAACGGCAAGCATTATGAACTTTATGGCACGTGCAATCATCAGGACATGGCGGGCGTCGGTGCGGCGCTGCCGGATGCCCTCCAGTATTTCCGGGTGGCGAAGCTGAAGGAATTCGGCTGTAACGCCATTCGCACCTCCCACAATCCCCCCACGCCGGAATTGCTCGAAGCCTGCGACCATCTGGGCATGTTGATCATGGACGAGAGCCGCCTGCTGGGCAGCGATTCCGAAAACCTCCGCAAGTGGGACGACCAAATCCGCCGCGACCGCAATCATCCCTGCGTGGCCATCTGGAGCGTGGCTAACGAGGAGTTTTCCGTGCAGGATTCGCCGCAGGCTGGCAATGTCGCGCGCACCATGCAGGACTGCGTCCATCGCCTGGATCCGACTCGTCCGGTTACCTACGCCGCGCCAGAAGGCGACACTTTTGCCGGCATCAACGGGGTCATCCAAGTGCGCGGTTGGAATTATCACCCTGGTCCGGACATGGATCGCTATCACGCCGAGCATCCCGACCAACCGAACGTCGGCACGGAGCAGGCCAGCACCGTCAGCACGCGCGGCATTTATGAGAATGATCCTCGGCGCGGCTACGTCAGCGCCTACGACGACAATTTTACCTCGTGGTCACAGACCGCCGAAACCTGGTGGGGCTACTTCGCCGACCGCCCGTGGTTGAGCGGCGGATTTGTGTGGACGGGATTTGATTATCGCGGCGAGCCCACGCCTTATGCCTGGCCTTGCATCAACTCGCATTTCGGCATCCTCGACACCTGTGGCTTCCCGAAGGACAACTTCTATTATTACCAGTCCTGGTGGACGACCAACCCCGTGCTGCATCTGCTGCCGCACTGGAACTGGCCCGGCAAGGAGGATCAGGAAATTCGTGTGGATGCCCTGAGCAATTGCAAGCAGGTGGAGCTTTACCTCAACGGCCAGTCGCTTGGCAAACAGACGATGAAACCGAACTCAAAACTGTCCTGGCCGGTGAAGTATGCGCCGGGCATGTTGAGCGCAAAAGGGTTTGACGATGCTGGCAACGTCATTGCCGAAGCGAAAGTGGAAACCACCGGGGAGGCGGCGGCCCTCCATCTCACGCCGGATCGCGCCACCATCAAAGCGAATGGCGAGGACGTGAGCGTGTTCACGGTTTCCGCCCTGGATGCGCAGGGCCGCACCGTGCCGGTGGCGCAGAACAAAATCGCCTTTGCCATCGAAGGCGTGGGCAAGATTCTTGGCGTGGGCAACGGCGATCCAAGCTGCCACGAGCCGGACACGTTTATTCCGACCCAGCCGATGCATGCCATCGCCGCCAACGATTGGCGCTGGAAACTCGCCGACGTGCCCAGCCGTGTCCGGCTCCTGCCTGAATACGCGCCGGACTACGATGATTCGGCCTGGAGCACCATCAAGCCCAAGACTGACGGCGACACGGGCGACATGTTCTTGAAGGAAAACGAGACCGCGATTTACCGCGCGCACGTCCAAGTGAGCGCAGACGATTTGAACAATCCGGGCGTCCAGATTCGCTTTGCTTGCATTGATGATCACGGCTTGGTTTTCGTCAACAACCAGTTCGTGGGCGAATCGCACGACTGGTCGGCGCAGCCGTCGTTTGACCTGAAACGAGCGCTGCATGCGGGCGACAACGTTATCGCGGTGGGCGTGAAAAACGACGGCGGCGCGGGCGGGTTGAATCCCGACGTGAACGTGGAAATCGTCGGCCAGCCCCAGCCCGCGCCGTGGTCGCGCAGCCTGTTTAACGGCCTGGCGCAAGTCATTGTGCAGTCCTCGCGGGACGCCGGCGAAATCAAACTGACGGCCAGTGCCGATGGCCTGCAACCCGCCTCCGCCACGGTGACAACCGTGCCGGGCGGCATGCGCCCGAGTGTGCCATGAAGGTGGAAAACAGAGGTTTTATTGACACGAATGCAGGCATTCACCCTACGAACTCGACGGTCGGAGCGCGGCGTTCATAACCTGTGCAAAAATGGTCAAGTGTCCTCGTCGTGGTTCTCCTGATTGCGATTGAATGGTGAAATGATGCACCTCCCCATGAACCTGCACTCAATTCGGAGCTGTGGGCAGAAGGGTAAATCCCTGTTTTTTCGCAAGTTTGCGCAACAGGCGTGTTTCGGTTTCCAA
>Ga0302320_10029603_pt1 | contig 10472 bp, 8 predicted proteins | sample Bog_T0_3_FD_202130 | JGI IMG/M metagenome (GOLD analysis project Ga0302320, IMG submission 202130) | Peat permafrost microbial communities from Stordalen Mire near Abisko, Sweden - Bog_T0_3 | ecosystem: Environmental > Terrestrial > Soil > Wetlands > Peat | place: Sweden: Abisko, Stordalen Mire... | reverse complement strand
GCAAAGGAGGGAATTATTGGGTTTTCAAGTTTCTAATTTACTTAGCCGGCCATGCTTCACATCCGTTGCGGCAGGTTTTCTCAGCTTTCTGACCTGATAGCCTTCAGTCTAAACAGCTTCAGTCTTTTCTGTTAGGAATGGCTGTGAGTGGCTGAAGAGAGTCGGAAGATGGTCTCGCCTTCTTTCATCAGGTCGAGACGATCACGAGCAATGATTTCAAGATAGTCGCGGTCGGTTTGGAGGAGATGGACTTCCTGATCGCGAGCTTTGGCAAGTTTCTGAAGTTCGGCAAGGCGGCTCTTCTGCTTCGCCAGATTCATCTTCATTTCAGAGAGACGAATCCATTCGGGATAGAAGGTGAACCCTGCCGTCATCAGCGCAGAGGCAATGATGAGCACCCAGACAATACGCATCGCAGCAGGCAGCAGATCTGGCTGCGCTCTGCGCCTCATCATGGCGGCATGATGAGTCTGGGTGCTGATTCCTGATACCATTAATAATCTACTACCACTTTAACTTGCCGCCGTAAACTGCATCTTCACCTAATTCTTCCTCAATACGGAGGAGCTGGTTGTATTTGGCGACGCGGTCGGTGCGGCAGAGGGAGCCCGTCTTGATCTGGCCTGCATTGGTAGCGACGGCAATATCGGAGATGGTGGTGTCCTCGGTTTCGCCCGAACGGTGGCTGATGACCGCCGTGTAGTCGTTTTCCTTGGCGAGTTCAATGGCGTCGAAGGTCTCGGTCAGGGAACCGATCTGGTTCACCTTGACGAGGATCGAATTGGCAACCCCCTTCTCGATACCCTTGCGGAGGAAATCAACATTGGTGACGAAGAGATCGTCACCGACGATCTGAATTTTGTCACCGAGAGCGTCGGTGAGGAGTTTCCAGGTGGCCCAGTCATTTTCCGCACAGCCATCCTCAATCGAGATGATCGGATACTTGGCAACGAGGTCTTTGTAGTAATCGACGAGTTCAGCTCCGGTGCGGACGCTGCCATCGGATTTTTTGAAGACATACTTCTTTTTGGCGGCATCGTAGAATTCGCTGGAAGCCGCATCAAGGGCGATGGCGATCTGGCTGCCGAATTTGTAACCGGCTTTCTTGACAGCAAGGGCGATGGAGTCGAGAGCATCCTCGGCGCTGTCGAGCTTGGGAGCGAATCCACCCTCGTCACCGATGGCGGTGGAGAGGCCGCGATCCTTGAGCACTCCCTTGAGGGCATGAAAAATCTCAGCTCCGGCGCGCAGAGCCTCGGAGAAGGTTGGAAGTCCCTTGGGAATGATCATGAATTCCTGGAAATCGATCGGCGCATCGGAGTGAGCGCCACCGTTGAGGATGTTCATCATTGGAACAGGGAGAACTTTGGCGTTAGGGCCACCGAGGTACTTGTAGAGAGGCAGGCCGAGCTGGGTGGCGGAAGCGCGGGCGGCAGCCAGCGAGACACCGAGGATGGCATTGGCACCGAGTTTTCCCTTGGTCGGGGTGCCGTCGAGTTCAATCATCAACTTGTCGATGGTGATCTGGTCGAGGGAACTATAACCGACGAGTTCGGGAGCGATGATGTTGTTGACATTGGCTACAGCCTTGGCAACACCCTTGCCGAGATAACGACCCTTCACACCATCACGAAGCTCGACGGCCTCGTGCTCACCGGTGGAAGCTCCACTTGGAACGGCGGCGCGTCCAAGGGCTCCGCCTGCCAGATAGACATCGGCTTCGAGGGTGGGATTGCCGCGAGAATCAAGGATTTCGCGGGCGTGGATGGCTGTGATGGTCGTATCGCTCATGGGTAAATGTGGAAGGTTAAGTAGTGAATTGTGGTGGATGTGACTTTCGGAATCAAGCGCTTCGTGAAAAAAAGCGTTTCTTTAAAAAAGTTAAAGTTCGTTAAGCAACTGTTGTACCGAGACTCTCGATATCGGTGAATTGGGTGATGGAGGTGATTTTTACGGTGTGTGTGCCGGTGTCGGTGGGGACTTCCAGCGTGTCGCCGATCTTCCTGCCCAGAAGGGCGCGTCCGATGACCGCTTGGTAGGAGACCCAGCCTTTTTCAGGCACTCCATCCCAGGCACCCAGGATGCTGTAGGTTTCCGAGGGGCCGCCAGCGCTCGGCTCCATGGTGACAACGGTGCCGATGGAAACGATGGAGGTATCGATGTTTTCGAAATTGGTGCCGCGTGCGTTGTTGAGCATCAGTTCGAGTTCCCCCTTCTGACGGCTGAGCACGGTCTGCTGTTCCTTGGCCGACTTGAATTCAAAATTCTCGCGCAAATCGCCGTAGGAACGGGCCGTTGCAATGTCGCGAATATTCTGCGGGATGAGTACCTTTTCGATGTGCTCGAGCTCTTCCTTGCGGCGTTGAAGACTTGCCCAGGAGACAACCAGGCTCTCGCTGCGCTGTGTGGTGGGCGCGTCCTGATCGCCAGTGACGAGGGATTCCAGCTCGGGGTGTACCTTGAGGATGCGGGCCAGCAGGGAGCGGCGGTTCAGATCGGCAAAGACGGGACTGAGCATGACCTTGCGAGCTGCCTGGCGGGCGGAATCGCGCTCGGCACGGCCCAGCAGATCGGCGATGAGTTCGCGATCCTCGAAGATGAATTCCTCCAGGCGCTTGCTCTTGATCTCGGCGTGGAGATCGGCCTCCATGGCAGCGAGGATGGCGGCAAAAAGCTCCTCATCGATGACCTCAGGCAGTGCCTTGTCACGGTCTTTACAAAGCCAGAGAACGAAATCAGAACTGGCCGAGCGCTCGCGGATCATCCTGCGGGTATGCTCGGCAAAGACCTCGCGTTTGTCCTGATTGATGAAGAGTTTCAGAATCTCGCCGCTGAGACGAGGCTCAGAAGTCTTTGTAAGACGAAGCACACGGTCTTCCCAGTTCTCCGGAAAGGCTGCGGGGAATGCTTCCAGCACGCGCGCATATTTGGCGGCGGGAATTTCAGTGAAGATTTCGGTCATCTTGCCGGGGGATTCGGCGAGAATGTCAGCGATGCTCGCGGCTTCAGGGCCCGGCTTGAGGGATTCGTGGCGAGCGCAGATTTCATTGCGGGAGATCAGCAGCTCGATGGCCTTGGCCGCATGAATTCTGCCTCCGCGCTTGGCCGCCTCCTCGACCTCGGCGGCGATGGAGCGCAGTTCCTCGACCTCTTTGGCAAAATCTCCGAGAGACTTCATGGCTGCGTCAAGAGCGATGACCTGATCCTTGGGGTGTCGTGCGGATCGAAACTGCTCCATGAGGCGCTCGTGCGGATTCTGAGCGGTTTCCTGAAGCACGATCGGCTCCCCTTTTTTGGCAGGAATCTCGAAATGACCATCGGTCTTGAGCTTCTTTTTGGTAGCCTCAAACCACTTCTTGAATCCTGCGGCATCAAAGACAGAGGGCACAAGCGAAGCGGCGATCTCATCGACGGCGGCCTTGTTTCCGTGATCGGAAAGAATTGAGCGGATAAGCCCGATGGGGTCCTTGGTCGCCTGGTCGCGAACGGCGGCAGCATCGGAGGCTGCGCGGGCCAGGATGTGGGCGTCGGGGATGAAAGTCAGCGTCTCGGCAGCATACTGAAGCTGCATCGGATGACCTTTCTTGGAGACGAAATCAATCGTGATCTGACCGGTGATAAGTTCCCATCCGGCGATCCTGCCAAAGCCCCAGCTGCGATGCGTGCAGAAGGCTCCGGGAGTCAGTTTGGAAAGTGATTCTGCTGCTGCGGCTGTAATCTTGCCGGCATCGATATAGGGATTCAGGTCTTCGCTCATGAAATGCCCATAGTAGAGAGGCAAGGCCATGAGGCGAAGAAAAAATCCTCGTTCGCCCAAGCAGCCTCTCGGACTTAGCCCTCAAGGCTGCGAAAAGCGGCGATTTGGAAAAGGGAAAAGCTCGATCTTGACACCTCCGGGGAGGGCAAGATCGAGCTTAAAGGAGCCTAGGCCCCTAAAGGAATTTCTGAGCGATCGTTAATTGGCAGCGAGATAATCGGCCACACCGTCAAATGTCGGCTTCATGCCTTCTTTACCGGTTGCCCAGTTGGCTGGGCAGACTTCGCCGTGCTTCTCAAAAAACTGGAGAGCATCGACGATGCGGAGAGTTTCTTCGACACTGCGGCCAAGCGGGAGGTCATTGACAAGCTGATGGCGGACGATGCCCTGGCGGTCGATGAGGAAGAGGGCGCGGTAGGCGATCATTTCGCTAGAGGCGGTGAGATTACCCTCGTCATCGAGACCGAATTCACCGTTGAGTACACCGTAGGCGGAGGAGATGGTCTTGTTGGCATCGGCCAAAAGCGGGTACTTCACACCCTGGATGCCTCCTTCGTTTTTCGGGTTCTGGAGCCAGGCCCAATGGGATTCAGCAGTGTCGGTTGAGCAGCCGATTACCTCGACATTGCGGGCGTGGAATTCGGAGAGCTTTTCCTGAAAGGCGTGCAGCTCGGTCGGGCAGACGAAGGTGAAATCCTTGGGGTAAAAGAAGAGGACGACATACTTTTTATCGCGGAACTGCTCCAGAGTGTAGCTTTCGACGGGGAAGCCATCGACGATGGTGCGGGTATTGAATTGCGGTGCCGGTTTTCCTACGAGTGTGGACATAAATGGTGATTATGGTTGAGAATGAGTCGCAATCAAAGCATCACGCGCTCACGGATCAAGGACAAAAGGCGTCTGGGAAGACGCCTTAGTCATTCGAGGCGATGAGCCGAGAAGTCCGAAGCGCAGCAGCGCAAGGATGCCTGGTCGGGGACGACCGGCAGACAAAAGGCTCGTGGGGACGAGGCTTAGTCATTCGAGGCGATGAGCCGAGAAGTCCGAAGCGCAGCAGCGCAAGGATGCCTGGTCGGGGACGACCGGCAGACAAAAGGCTCGTGGGGACGAGGCCTAGTGAGCTGCTTTTTGACCGGTCGGCTGTGGAGTCGGTGTTGGCTTCACGGGATTCATGCGAATGATCCAGTCCGTGAGGAGAGCCTTTTGAGCAGGATTTTCGTAGTTCTTTGATTCCTGCATTAAGAGCGCCATGCCCTTGTCCAACTTGCCTCGTTTTTCCAAGACCCGTGCCTGTTCGAGCAGGAGGCGGAACTGAATATTCGGATTTTTCTCAAACTTTGCAGCATCCCGGAAGCTCGCACCGGCTGCCGGAAGCTCCCCTGCGTCCTCTTGTGCCGCACCAAGCGCCTCTAGGTAGAGACTCTCTTTGCTGCTGCTTGCTGCGTCTCCCAGATCGTGAGCCGATTTGAGCACATCGCCGTGATGCGCCATAATAATCTGACGATATTCTTGCCAGACCGAGAGGGGGGCTGTCCCCGTCCCTGCTGAGCTAAGGGTGGCATAGGGGCGATAGAGCGGATCTCCCACCAGGATGCTCATCCAGGAGAGGACGGGTTGCGCGGCGTAATAGCTCTCGGCCAGATTGCAGCCGGAGAGGAGTTTCTCCTCCAGGGTTCCAAAATCGGTGGTGAAAACCAAATACGGTTCATAGACATTGCCGACTGAAGCACTCGCTCCGTGCACAATCAGCGGGGCCGTCCATCCTCTGAGCGGATCTCGAAGTGTGGTGGCGCTGTAGGAGTGGAGGTGCGCTGCGAAGGCTCCCGGCAGAAAATGAAATGCCGGGTCTCGGAATGGCCCGTCGATATTTTCGGTATACCAGCCAAAGTAGGCGGCTGCATCGGTAATCGGAAATCCTGACGGAAAAGTTTCCGGCAAATCGTCGTTGATAACAGGAATGCCATTCTTTCGCATGACCTCTCCCGCTTTTTTTACAAATTGATCTCCCAAGATAAAACCAGGCGTGGTGATGGAGCGCATATCCGTGTAACCCCAGCCCCAGAGGCCCTCTTTCTCGGCCTTGAGGCCATTATTCACCATCGCTTTGACCGACTCCACGCTTGGCCCGTCAAGGCGTCCCACCAGGAGCATCTGCGGCGGAATTTGCGTGAGCGGAACGAGCGGATTGGCATCATGGGCGCTGTCTAACTTGTTAATGCAGAGCGGATTTTTCATTGCTCCTGAAACTTGACGGGAAAATAATCCGAGTATGGAGAGCTCGGAATCAACTGAGGCCGCCGTACAGTTTCCATAGGGAGGAGGCTGAAGAGCGAGATTGTCTCCGGGGTAGTTTGTGCATTCCGCGATTTTGAGTGGGACGCCACGCACGAGGACGGCGTAATGAATCCGGGACATGACTAGCAGATCATTCCCCTGAATGTCCTTGGTGGTCATCCAGTAGCCGCGTTCAACCATCATCTCTCGAATCGGCCCAGCAATGCAGATGTCGTAATCATTGCGCGAAATCTCTTCGGAAGTCGGGGCCGCCAAAGGGATCTCCTTGGCAGGATCGATTCCTCGTGCCGCACAGTAAAAATCGGCTAGTCCCTTCGACTCGGGATCATTCATGTTGTAGATCACGATCGTTGCCGCCGCATTATCGAGGAGGGTCGAAGCCTGAAGCCGCAAGGGAAGCAGTAAGCTGAGCAGGGAGATCAGAAGTGCTTTATTCATGCTCGCCAAGCGTAAGTTTCAGACCGTCGTAAGCGAGATAAAATCCCGGAGGAAGCTCCGACTCTCTTCCTGCATGGAAGATGTCGTGGCAGAGATGCATAAAATAGGTTGAGCCCGGAGCAATCGCCCTGGAGGCTTCCATAGCCTGTTCAAAATTCATATGGGTCGGATGAGGCGTGTCGCGCAGGGCATCGAGAATGAGCACCTCGGCACCGCGCGCGGCTTCCATCGCTGCGGGTGGAACCATGGCGCAATCGGTGAAATAGGCCAGAAGCTTACGCCCTCCGCGATGAAAGACATAGCCGGTGGATTGTATCTTGCCATGCGGGAGCTCGACAGGAATGACACGCGTTTCGCCGAGATCAAAGGCTGCTCGGATGATATGGGGATCGAGACGGAGATAGTTCTTCCAGGGCTTGGGATCGTCAAATGCATAACGAAAAGTATTGCTCAGCTGCTCCATGGTGGACTCGGTGGCGTAAACAGGCATCGCACGATCCCCCAACTCACAGAAGCGTCGCATATCATCAAATCCCATGATGTGATCGGTATGGGCATGGGTGAAGAGTGCGGCATCGAGTCGCTGGATTCCCTCCCTCAAGCACTGGATTCTGAATTCGGGTGTCGTATCGATCACAAAGTGCCTGTCGTCCGTCTGGATCAGCACGGAGCTACGGGTACGCTTGTCCCGAGCATCCTCCGAACGACAGACTTCACAGTCACATCCGATCACCGGAATTCCGTGAGAAGTGCCCGTGCCAAGAAAGGTGAGTTCAAGTGATGACATGAATGCATGAAGGCTGGCATAGTCTCCTGCATGTCGGCAATGCTCCGATCCCTTCGTATTCGTAATCTTGCTCTCGTCGAGGAACTCGCGTGGGAACTTCCTGCTGGCTTCATCACCATCACGGGAGAGACCGGCGCGGGCAAATCGATCATCATCGGCGCGCTGAAATTCCTTTTGGGAGAGCGGGCTGATCGGAGCGTCGTCCGCTCCGGGGCCACCTCCGCCGGGATCGAGGCGGTCTTTGATCTCGGTGATTCCTCGGAAATTGACGCCCTGCTCGCAGAACGCGGTATCGATCCCTGCCAGGAGGGCGAACTTATCCTAAAGCGGTCCATCGCCGCCGAAGGGAGCAGTCGCCAGTTTATTAATGGCAGTCCCTGCAATCTCTCCCTGCTCAAGGAACTCGGCACCCGCCTTGTCGATCTGCATGGTCCTCACGACCATCAGTCGCTTTTCAGCCGTCACGAGCAGACACTCCTCCTGGATCGCTATAGCGATGCTCTTGCGTTGCGTCAGGCCTATCTTGAGAGCCGCGCTGCGGTCATGGCCGCCCGGAGCGAGCTTGAAGAACTGGAAGAAAGTACCGGAGGGGTCAACCGCCTTGCGCAGTTGCAGGAGGAAGTGGATGAAATCTACGCCGCCCACCTCTCCGAAGAGGAAGAGGACAAACTTCTCAGTCGCTACAAAGCCGCCTCCAATAGCCGTCGCCTGATTGAACTCTCCGCCGCCATCATCGCCAGATTGGAGGATGAAGAGCGGGGCGCGGGCATCGCGCTCTCCGAGGCGGCACGCCTCCTGCGCGATCTCGTCCGACTCGACGAACGGGCTGAAGTACTCATGGAGGGGATCGAAAAAGTCATCGCTGACCTCGATCTCCAGATAGGAGAGGTTCGCGACTACGGCGAAAAGATCGAAGTTGATGCCGGAGAACTCCAGATTCTGGAAGAGCGCATCAATCTCTTTGCCAGCCTGCGCCGCAAATATGGCCCCACGATTGCGGAGGTCATCGCCCGAGGGGAAGAATCAGCCCGGCAACTCGAGCGCCTCTCCTCGCTCTCGGATCTCAAGGAAGCCGCACAGAAAAAGCTCGATCATTCCTTGGGCCAGCTTGCGCTTGCGGCAGGCGGTCTTGGAGAGAAGCGCCGCGCCGGAGCCAAGCGTCTCGCAAAAACGATCGCCGGAGAATTTCTCGATCTGGGATTCAAGCAGGCGGGGTTTGAAATCGCGCTTGAAGTTCTGACGGAACCGGGCCCCGATGGCGCCGAAATTGCCGAGTTCCTCTTTGCCCCCAACCCCGGAGAGCGCGTGCAGCCACTCCGCGCCATCGCCTCCAGCGGAGAAATCTCCCGCGTCATGCTCGCGCTCAAATCAGCCCTGGCAGCCCAGGATAAGATCCCTCTCCTCGTCTTTGATGAAATCGATGCCAATGTCGGCGGCGAGATTGCAAGCAAGGTTGCGTCGAAAATGCGCGAACTTGGAGCCAATCATCAGGTGCTCTGCATCACCCATCTGCCCCAGGTGGCTGCTGCCGCCTCGGCTCAATTCATGGTGATCAAGTCGGTCACTGAGGGGCGTACCGGCACACGCCTTGACCCGGTTGAGGGTCAGGAGCGCCTTTCAGAAATCGCCCGAATGCTCGGCGGAGTCAGTGACTCGGCCATGCTCCATGCGGAAGCGCTTCTCGGCGGAGAGCCTAAAAAGAGCAGCAAGTAACCTCCTCTGCGCGTGAAAAATCTTCCGACCATTCTGGGGATTCTTCTGATTTTTATCCTGGCAGTCAGCGAGAGCTTTGGCCTTTTTCATTGTGAAGAGCAATACCTTGTGCGACATCTTCCCCTTCGTTTCCAGAAGGAAGCCCAACAGGTCATTTTGCTCACCATGGAAAAGGGCCCCCAAGGATTTTCTCCCTTGGATGTCGCCATGGCACTGCGGGGGCTGGGAAAGTTTCACCCCCGTTGCATCCTCCTCAACGGCACGATCCAAGCTGAGCCGAGCGCTCCTCCTTTGCTCCCTGGAATAGTTTCCAAAATGCAGGCGATCCCGGGATTAAGGCTTATTCTTCCACAAGTTCCCGCTCCCGAAGCCGAGTTTCAATCGCTTGCCCTCGTTCGCTATTCACTCAGTTCTGCTCCAATTGCGTGGCCCCGACTGGAAGGTATTGGCAGCCCGGGAAGTGGATCAGCCTATCTTCCTCCTGCAACTCCGTTTTCTGAGGATGCCTCCCTGCCGTTACTTGCAACCGCAGCCCACGGAGTTCCTGTCGGATCGCTCTGGTGGTGGGCGCTTCCAGAGTCATTACATCAGACCCCTCCACTGCTCCTTTTTGGCAGACATCTTTTTCTCAATCAACGCACTCAGCTTCAGCTTACTCGCGACGGATCCCTCCCTCCCGCCTCCCTCGGAGAATTCATTCAAATGCCGCTGGATGATTTCCTTCTCCAGATTGAAAAGAAGGAACAAGGCTCCATCAGCCCAAACTTCGACTCGCTCTGGGACAAGAGCACCATCCTCATCGGAACAGAAACGGATGTCACGAGTGCCGCCGCCCTCGCCTCTCTTCTTCAGGAAGTCTCCTGGCATCACTGGCCCGTCTGGGGAGAATGCACACTCACCCTGTTCTGCCTGGTTCTTTTTCTTGTTTCGAGATGGCAAAAGCTCTTTCCCAATTATTTCGGCTCACTCTTTATCGGAATCACGCTCACCATTACCGCAGCGCTTCTCTTCCCTCACGGCATCCTCTTCCCCTTCCTGACGGTCATGGCAACAGCCCTCCTACTCCTGCTTCCACGATCCCCATGACACCAATGTAAACGAGTGCCTTGCTCTTCCAAATCAGAATTTCTTCAGAACTTTTCGGCCACCTTTGCCAGTCCTTTGTGGTAAAACTTCGGTTCACTCAGGAACAGAAATAACCGGTGAGACTTCTTGGAGAATCTTCTTTTCTCTTTCCTGAGTTCTTGAGTTCCAGATTAAATTCCGCCTCTGCGCCTTTGCGCGAGAACATCCCCGTTCCCTTCCCGTTTCAGCTTTCAGCTTTCAGCTTTTTTCCCCATCTCGACCTTCGACCTTCGACCTTCGACCTTCCCCCCCCCCATTTCTATAGTACATTTGTCCTATTTAGAGCCTGTCCGGGGAGAGCGGAGCGAGGATTGAAGAGGGTTTGGTGATAAAAAAGTTCAGGCATGAACAGCGTAA
>Ga0302320_10029599_pt1 | contig 10473 bp, 6 predicted proteins | sample Bog_T0_3_FD_202130 | JGI IMG/M metagenome (GOLD analysis project Ga0302320, IMG submission 202130) | Peat permafrost microbial communities from Stordalen Mire near Abisko, Sweden - Bog_T0_3 | ecosystem: Environmental > Terrestrial > Soil > Wetlands > Peat | place: Sweden: Abisko, Stordalen Mire... | reverse complement strand
ATCGTCGGCGGGTTGGATGGTGAGCAGACCGGCTTCAGGGTCGGGGCGGCGGGTGTGGTCGCGTTGGCTGATGGGGCTGCGCAACACCCTGAACTCCGTGCCGAAGGGGCCGTTGCGGCTGGGGTCGGTGGGTCCGTAGATGCCGACGACAGGGCGACCGAGAGCGCAGGCGAGATGGAGCGGGCCGGTGTCTCCGGCGATGGCCAGGGAGACGCGACGGGTGAGGGCGATGAGCTGGGCGAGGGAGCAGGAAAGCGCAGTGGCCGCGCCGTCGGTTTGGCTGACAATGGCGTCGGCCAGGGGCTGTTCGCCGGGTCCGGCGTTAACCAGAACGCGGCAGCCGCGCTGAATGAGCTGCTGGGCAACCTCGGCGTAGCGCTCAACCGGCCAGCGCTTGGCTCCCCAACCGGCGCCGGGGTTGATGAGGATAGAGGATTGGGGATTATCGAGCGGCAGGAGGGTTTCGGCCCAGAGTTCGGCGGAGGGATCGACGGGTAGCCAGGGGCGGATGGGTTGGAGATCGTCGCCAGCGATGGAGGCAGCGAGTTCAATGTCCTGTTGGATGACGTGGGCGCCACGAGTGGCGACGGTTGCGGTAAAGAGCCAGCGGGCGGCGCGTTCGCGGGGGGCAGCTTCGCCGATGATGCGTTGGCTGCCAGAGAACTGGGCCAGGATCGCGGAGCGGATGGCTCCCTGAAGGTCGAGAACCGCGTCGTAGCGACCACAGCGAAGATTTCGCCGTAAGTGAATGATTTCAAAAAGAGTGTGATGGCTGAATAAAGATTTTCTCCATTCTTTGGTAGCGGCAAAATGGAGGTGATCGACGAGCGGCTGGGCGGGGCCGGAGGGGAGGTTGCCGGTAGCATCGACCGAAAGCAGAGCCTGCCAGCATGGTTCGACGACCCAATCGATGATCCAGGCGGGATGGGCCTGACGCAGGGCGGTGACGGCCGGCAAAGCGTGCAGAATATCGCCCATGGCACCCAGGCGAACTACGAGGAGACGAAATTGGGAGCGGGACTGCAAGTTCTTTGATTTTCGCACAGGGGAGGAATTGTCGGCATAGGTGAGGCGGGCTGGTTGCAGGCAAAGTCATTGTCGAGGATGCGATGAACTGCCTGGCTCGAGTATTATTTTCGGTATGAACCTTGATGCGATTCAGACAGCAATGCGCGAGGCTGGCCACGACGGCTGGCTGTTTTATGACCATCATCACCGTGACCCTTTAGCCGCACATATTTTGGGAATGGATACGAAGGCGCATGTTACGCGCCGCTGGTACTACTTTGTGCCCGCGGTGGGCGAGCCGCGCAAGCTGGTGCATCGCATTGAGCAGGCGCGGCTGGACACGTTGCCGGGGGTGAAGGCGGTCTATTCCAGTTGGCAGGAACTGGCCGCCGGGCTGGAGACGATGTTGGCCGGGGCGAAGACGCTGGCCATGCAATACTCGCCCAACAACGCCATCATGACGGTCTCGATGGTCGATGCGGGGACGGTGGAATTTTTGCGCGGGCTGGGCAAGCAGATTGTGAGTTCGGCCGATTTGGTTTGCCAGTTCGAGGCGGTGCTCAACGAAGAGCAGATGGCCAGCCACGCGGTGGCGCAGCGGGCCATCGACGGGCTTTTGGCCGAGGGTTGGAAAGAGATTGGGCGCAGGTTGCGGCCTGGTTCTGGCCACGCAACCGCTTACACCGAGTTTGACCACGTGCAGTGGCTGTGCGAGGCGATGCGGCGCGAAGGGCTGGAGTGGGACAGCGGCCCAAATGTGAGCGTGAACGCCAACTGCTCCGACTCGCACTATGAGGCAACGGCGGAGCACACGGCGGTGATTCGCGAAGGGGATTTTCTGCTGATCGACATTTGGGCGCGGCAGGAAAAGGCAGACAGTGTGTACTACGACATTACCTGGACCGGGGTGGTGGGGCGCGAACCTACCGAGCGCGAGCAACTGGTCTTCGAGACGGTGCGAGGGGCGCGCGACGCGGCGATTCACACAGTGGAGAGCGCCTATGCCGAGGGGCGGACGATTCAGGGTTTTGAAGCCGACGACGCGGCGCGGGCGGTGATAGAGAAGGCCGGTTTTGGCGAATACTATACCCATCGGACGGGCCACAACATTGGCCAGGAAGTGCATGGAGTGGGCGCTAACCTGGACAATCTGGAAACTCACGACGTGCGTCTGCTGCTGCCCAACACCTGCTTTTCAGTCGAGCCGGGTATTTATTTGCCGGAGTTTGGGGTGCGCAGCGAGATCGACATGCTGACTGCGCCGGGCAAGGCCTGGGTGACGGGTCGGGTTCAGCGCGAGTTGGTGAGGATTTAGCAGACAGTAAACAGTGAACAGCAAAAAGCCCGACCGGGTTCTTGCTGCTCACTGCCTGCTGTCTGCTGCCTTTTGCGGTATAGTCAGGAAAGAATGGCAATCGAAGAAAACAAGAACGCGGCGGCAGGGCAGGGGTGGATTTATCTTCCCTTGATTGCTGGCTGGCTGGTGCCCGGCGCAGGGCATTTTTTGCTGCGCAAGTGGGGCCGTGGGGCGCTGATCGCGGCGTCGATAGTGGGCATGTATGGACTGGGAATCGCCATGCAGGGCAAGCTGTATGCGGGCGCGCACGACATTCTGGAAATTCTGGGGCTGGTGGGCGACCTGGGCAATGGGCTGCTGTTTATTGTGAGCCGGTTGCTGGGGTTGGGCGCTGACCAAGTGCAGGTGACGACGGCCGATTATGGCACGCGATTTATTGTGGTGGCCGGGCTGCTGAACGTGATTGCCGCCGTGGACGCCCACAATCTGCGCACGGGGAGGAAAAAATAATGTTCCATCCCTCTCATTTTGCGGCGGTTGTGCTGTTCGCGCTGTTTGCGTCGGTGGTTTTTGGCATCACCCAGCGGGAGACGCCGCGGCGCATGGTTCATTATGGAATTTATTGCTTTGTGCTGTTTGTGGGTGCGGCCGTGGTACTGAGCTGGCTGATGTTTTTGATCGCGCGATAACCACCACTTGCCACCTGCAGTGGGGCCAATCGCTCGCTATTCACTCGCTCTGACCTTGTGCTTTCCCTCTCTCATTCGGCGTTGTTGTACGGATAAGGACAAGATCAGGTAAAGAATTGGGCAGAGTACGATACAGGTCTTCGACGGCGAGGCAGTTTGACCTAATGGTTGACTGCAGAAGTTATGGATGGTTGGCAGGTGCCACGTCGAACAACGTATAGCGGGCAATCCAGCTACTCTGAGCTCGCAATCGAGGCGGGCATGATGCTGCGCCTGACATTTCACCTAGCATTGCGTCAGACCGAGGGGCTGATGGCTTCCATCTTCGTCCTGCTGCATGTACTGTTGAGCGCCCCTGATCAGCGCACCTTAAGCCGAAGGGCAATGACCATGGAGTCAATCTCCAAGGGCTGTGTCCTCCCCGAGGAGCCGATACAAGGCCATTTTTGGGCCTCGCTTACGGGCGCGCAGCTTCTCTGGTCAGCAGGCTGAAGCGGCTATCGGCGTGGCCGTCCTCAATCGAAGGTTCGACGCAGGCCGCCCTGACACTGTCCGCCGTTTCAGGATCGCTGCGTAATTCAACTGGGCCATGGGGAAACTCGGCTGAGACTCGATCAATGCAACGCCGCCGCATAGCATTCTCTATCCCACTTCAATTTTATGAAAAATGGACGGCAATGCGTGACTGGATCAGAGATTCCTTAACCGGGCAGCAGTGGCTTATTGTTTCCTTATTTATGCACGGGCGCATAGCGTGATGATTCTGCGTTGCCAGCAGAAAGCAGTTTGCGCAGATCCTTTTGAGGAGGGAATGATGCGTCCGCATTTTTCCACTGCATCTGCAATTCGCCGAGCAGTGGGCCGGTATCGAGCTTTTCTGCGCGGAGCGCCTGGGCGAGACGCAGCTTCGCCATGGGCATGTAAGGAGAAATCGGGCTTGCCGCCCGATGGCCTAGAAGGCTATTGAATTCGGCAATTGCTTTTTCTCGCCGGCCCGCAAGCAGGCAGGCCAGTCCGCGATAGTATTCCGGAATTGGAGCCAGCGCACTGCTCTGGTCGTAAGGGCGGACAGATTCGAGTATTGTTATGGCCTTTTCCGGTGCTCCGGTATGAACCGCGAGCACGGCCTCAACCGTAGGCATCTGGGCCCGATGCAACAGAGTGCTTTGTGGAGACTGCCGCGAGGCCGCGTCGAGGAAAAAGTGGGTCTGCCGGGCATCGCCCAGAATGGCCCAGACTGTGGCGGCGCCAAGATTGACATCGGTGCTTTCAGGTGCCATGGCTACGGCTTTGCCGACGAATGCGCGGGCATCCTGTGCGAAGCCAAACTCGCCGAGGAACTGAGCTTCGTCAATTGTTATGAGAGCGGCGAATTCGGGAAGTTGATGCACCTCTGTAATCGAGATCGCATCTGCAAATTGTTTGCGGGCTTTCTGGATCTGGCCATTCTGAATTGCCAGGTCAGTTTCAGCGTTGAGCAGGGCTCCTTCCAGCGGGAGCCCTTTGGCCCAGGTCAGTTCCTTCTGCATACCGGCCTGATTCCCGAGTATAAAGGAGTTTTCATAGCAGGCTATATGATAAACAAAGGCTCCAGCCATGCTGTGTGTCTTGTCCTCGCACAGCACCTTGAGCGTTTTGAAGTCGCCATTGAGCAAAAGAGCTTTGGCCAGGGTGGCGTAGGACTGCTCGAGAGCCGGATTGAGTTCGGTGGCACGTTGGGCGTAGAGAAGTGCCTGTTGGATGTCGCCAGAGGATATGTAAATCGAGGCCAGATTATTGGATGGAGTCGCGTCGTTGGGATAGAGCGAGATCCATAGCTTGTAGGTGGCAATAACACGATCGAGATCTCCGGTCGCGAAGCCATAGTAACCGCTGGCGATGGAAAGGCGATCGCGATCCGTTGTTCGGCCACGCAGATCGAAGGCTTTCTGCTCGTAGGCGCGGCTCTGCGAGATTTCGGCAACATTGCCATAGCAAACGGCAAGCCCATGGTAAGCGAGCGCGAACAGCGGATCGAGGTCGATGGCCGTTTTATAGTATGTGATAGCGTCCAGTTCGTGGCCGGATTCGAGCATCTGGTGTCCGAGCCAGAAAGCCCGCAACGCAGCCAGTGAACTGCTGGTTGCATTTGTCAGGGGAACATTGAAACGGTTCAGGGATGCCGGATTTTCTCCCAGGCGCAGCCGAAGATGTTTGCAGGCTTGATTGAGGGCCTCAAGAATGGTGTCGGAGCCGTGCGCGTCTTCGTCAAACGACGCCCGAACACGGCCATTGGAACAGTCGTAAGAGGAGAGGCGGACCTTGAAGCCATTCCTGGCCGGCAAAATCGCGCCTCCAAGAAGAAGTTTTGCACCCAGGCTCCTGCATGCGGCGATCTCGGAGTCAAGTCCCATAGCGGACCGGCCGCGAAGCGCACGCTGAAAAGACACGTCGGGAAGAATGCGCAGGAAAGGCGATTCTTTCATCTTGATGCGGAATGGCAGCGACAGCGCGTCATCAAAATTGGGCTCGGAGGTGCGGTTCAGAATAGAGCCCAGTGCGACGCTGTCCTGGCTGCTGACCAGCGGGCGGTGGTGGAAGTACCCCCATCCGATTGCCACGGCGGCAAGAAGGAAAACTGCCGCGCCTGCCAGAGCAAGAAACCGGTAGGCAGGCTTCCATGGCAATTTCGGCCAGGAGTTCTTGGCCTTCGGGATTTTCTGGAGGGGGGATGCCCGTTCGGGCGCAGGTGTCGCCTCTGCGGCCTCGGGGTTGGCTGTGGACTCGTCCGCAGATTCCTCGTCGATTGGTGTGGCGTTTCCGATGAAACGGTAGCCGCGGTGGGGAACCGTCTCGAAATAACGTGACGTGGTGACGCTGTCGTTCAGAGCCTTACGCAATTTGGCGGCGGCAACACGCAGATTGTTGTCGAATTCGACAAAGGTCCTGTCGCCCCAAAGGCGGTTGCGGAATTCTTCTCTTGAAACAATTTCACCGTTATGCTCCAGCAGGATTACAAGCATCCGGAACGGCAGATCCTGGATGTTGATGCGACGACCCCGTCGGAGAAGCAAACCTGCTTGAATCCGGACCTCGAACGCGCCGAAGCTGTAAACGTCCGCTTTACGGCAATTTCGATCGGCCTTGGAATCCATACTCCATGATAGCGCCTGCCAGATCGGAATCGAATTGCGCCGTGCGACGGAGCGAATGCGGCTATGAGAGAAGGCAGGTACAGGCGCACCGGAAATTTCTTTACGGATTCCTGATGTCTTTGATGTGGTCTATCTGTTTCGATATAAATAAGTTGCAAGTTAATATCCGCTTAACAATCAATTGCTTTGACAATTAATTCAGGATGCCTTCTGCTAGGGGCATGGCAACCGCAAATCCTCATGTAGCCGCGTTCAGGCAGTTCTCCCACTTTTGCGCCTTCTTGCTTGGCTTGTTTCTTGCCGTACAGGGCTCCCTTGTTCAGGCACAAACAGCGACAGAGTCGGTACTTTATTCCATGCCCTCGACGTTGACGTCCCCGGCTTCTACGTTGATTCAGGCCTGGGACGGGAATCTGTATGGCACCGTTGCCGGGAATTTTTTTACCACTTTTGGGGGCGTTTTTCAACTCGGCCTGGATGGCACGGCAAGCACACTCTATTCCTTTAGCGGCGGAACCGACGGCGCCATGCCCATGTACGGAGTGATTCAGGGGATCGATGGGAATCTGTATGGAGTGACCTATGGCAACGTTCTGGCGGGCAGTGCGGGCACGATCTTTCGGGTTTCGCCGAGCGACAAGTCGTTTGTCAATCTCAGCACCTTTACTGGGCTCAATGGCGAGTTTTACGGTTCGGGCGGCATGGTAGCCGATGCCAGCGGCAACCTGTACGGAGCCACACTGTACAGCGCTCAATACGAAACCGACGATATTCATGAAGCGGTCTTCAAGATTGATTCCTCGGGAGCCTTCAGCACGTTTGCGGAATTGCCGTCAACCAGCGGATCGTATAGCACTGCCCCCCTCATCCAGGGAAGCGACGGGAACTTCTATGGGACCACCCAGTTGGACGGCGCTTCGGGCATAGGGACAGCGATTCAAATTACGCCCACAGGAACGGTGAACGTTCTGCATACCTTTGCCGGGACCGGCGACGGCGGCCAGCCGGGAGGCGCCCTGGTGGAAGGGCCCGATGGAAACTTGTATGGAACCACCGACGGAGATGCCACCCTCACGGCCGAGAACGGGGCAAACGGTACATTTTTCCGGATCACCCCGGCGGGCGTGCTAACAACGCTGCATATCTTTAACGGCACAACCGATGGAGCCTATCCCAATGGTATTTATCTGGCCAGCGATGGAAATTTTTATGGAACAACAATGAGCGGCGGCACCAATAGCAATGGTGTGTTCTATCGGATTGGTTCCAGCGGGGATTTAACCGTGCTGTATAACTTCGGCGCAAGCGCGGGCGACGCCCAATCGGCGCAGGCCGGAGTGATCCAGGCGAGTGATGGCAATATCTATGGCACGTCAGTGTCGGGCGGTGAGAATTCGAATGGCGCGGTCTTCAAAATAGCCTTCTCACCATCCCTGGACGCGCCGGTGAAGGTGACGCCGAGCGCAGCCAAGATCGCACTGGGTGAATCGGTAACCCTGCAATGGAGTGTGTCGAACGCGTTCTCGAAATCGGCACAAGTTTGCGTGGCGAACATTACGCCGATCACGACAAAGGCCGGCGATTGGAAGGGAGTGCAGACAGGAAGTTACAGCGCTTCGACCAAGCTTTACAGCGGATCGGCAACCCTGACTCCAACCACATCGGGAACCTATACCTATGCGCTGACATGCGGCGGAGCCGAGTCCGGCTTTGCCACGGTCATCGTGGGAGATGCATCGGCGTTGCAGTTCACAACCACGGAGCTGGCCGCCGGTGTGAAGGGGAAGAATTATTCGCAAAGAGTGGGCGTAACCGGTGGCATCACGCCGTACACGTACAGCGTGACCGGCGGCGCTCTGCCTGCCGGACTGAGTTTGAATGCTTCGACCGGAACGATCTCTGGCACGCCCACCGTAGCTGGGGTGGCGGGCTTCACCGTGACGGCAACCGACTCCAATCCGGTTCAGAAGGTTTCCGCCAGCGAAAGTCTGAGTGTGAATGTGCTTGAGCAGTTGGCGATCGATACAACGTCGATTACACCGGCCTTCCTCGACAAAAGCTACTCGGCGCAAATGGCCGCCAGCGGTGGCGCGCCGCCGTACACCTGGGCGGTAACGTCGAGTGCATCCTTGAATGGTGGACTTCCCTCAGGACTTACGCTCTCCACATCTGGGGTTCTCAGCGGAACGCCGACCAAGACTGGAAGCTATACATTCACGGTCGCCGTGCAGGACTCCTCGTCCGTAACTCAGCAGACTACATCCCGGGCATACATCATGAAGGTGTGGTCGGGGGTTCCGACGACCGGTATCGTGACTCTGAATCCATCGTCAATCGGCGCTGGCGACAAGACCGTGGCGACGGTGAAGCTTGTTCTGCCGTCCGATATTCCCTCCGGGATTGCGGCCCCGACGGGTACCGTGCAGTTCCAGGCCAACGGCGTGAACGTTGGCTCACCGGTGACACTGACCAACGAATCGGTATCGGCGACATTGCCGGCCTTTACCGAGACGGGGTATATCCCCATCACTGCGGTGTACAGCGGTGATTCGTCCTATGCGGAAGAAACGTATGCGTCAGCAACGCTTACGGTAAGCAGCACTCCGGCTCCGGCCGTCATCGTGACGCCCGGGTCGGTGACCGTGGCATCAGGCTCATCCACCTCGCTGATTGTTAGCGTGGCGAACTTTTCCAGTCAGGATTTGAGCTTTGCCTGCTCGAATCTTCCCGCGGACATCTACTGCCAGTTCGGTACGTTCAGCAATAACTCGGTTTCCTTGAAGATTGGAACAAGTTCATCGGCGCGGAATCAGGAGACCGGTCGGCCTGAACGGGAAGACCTGGGCAAAACGCTAGTCGTGGGGTTGCCTCTGCTGTTTGCTTTCGGCTGGAAGCAGAGAAAGCGCTGGAACAGTATGTTGATGTTGTCTCTGCTTCTCGGAATGGGAGTGTTCATAACCGCTTGCGGCGGCACGAAACTGGCTAGCAAGGGCACCGATGTCATTACGATAACGGCGACCGCGGGCACGCAGACTGCTTCGACGGAGGTCACCCTCGTTGTCAAATAACACGAGCAAGGCCGCAATTTCTTTACTGGTCCGGTTTCGACCTGGTCAAGCATGCCGGCAATTGAGTAACTCAGCGCAGATGAGAATAGCCGGAAATCGAGGCTGCGCCCAGAACGCTGTTCTATCTCCAGAAGGAATCCCCACGATGCGTACTTGCTTTAGCGGTTCGGTTACTTCTCTCAGGTTGCATTCGTTCAAAATGGCCATAACTGCCTTCGGAATAGCGGTTCTTGGAATGCTGCTGTTTGCCTCTTCGGCGAGCGCGCAAGCCGTTGCCTCGCGGATAACGGCACAGGTTGACGAAAATATACGGACAACCCTGTACGGGAACACGCCGTTTCAAGTGGCAAAAGCCACAGACCTAGGTGTGGTGCCCGAATCGACAGCGGCAAGCCACCTGCTATTGGTGCTCAAGCGTACCGATGCGCAGCAAACACAGTTGCGTCGTACTGTGGATGCACTGCACGATCCTTCTTCAGCCAAGTATCACAAGTGGCTGACCCCGGAAGAATTTGCCCAGCGTTTCGGGCCCAGCGACGACGACATAAAGGCCGTTAGCACATGGCTCGCGGCGAAGGGCTTTATCGTAAATGGCGTCACGCGCGGAAAGACTGCGATTGATTTTTTAGGAACAACCGGGCAGATACAGACCGCCTTTCATACCGCCATTCATACATACAACAAAGACGGAAAGACCTTCCACTCGAATAATGCCAATCCTCAGGTTCCCACGGCATTAGCGTCTGTCGTTGCCGGCTTTGCCACGTTGAATGACATTCCACCCACGTTGTTCAGCAAGACTATGGGAAAGGCGTCGTTCAACCCCAAGACACATGAGGTAACGCCCGACTGGTCTTATCCGGTTTCCGGGGGCGTATATCTTGTGATGGCTCCGGGCGATCTGGCCGTGGAGTATGACATCAATCCGCTGTATACGAAAGGGCTGGACGGCAGCGGAGTCGCGATCGCGGTTGTAGGAGAATCAAGCATCGACAATACCGTGGTCGCCAATTACCGCACTCTTTTTGGGTTATCGTCCAATCTCCCGGAAGTGATTGTCGATGGAGAGGATCCCGGAGACTATGGAGAAGGGACGAGCGAGGAGTCCTACCTGGATGTCGAGGTGGCCGGCTCGACTGCGCCCAGCGCGAAGATCTACATGTATACAGGCTCCGATGCGAATAATACCTACGGATTCTTCTATGCTGCATTGCGCGCCGTCGACGATAACTTGGGCGACATCATCTCGATAAGTTATGGCATATGTGAGAAGCAAC
>Ga0302320_10029598_pt1 | contig 10473 bp, 10 predicted proteins | sample Bog_T0_3_FD_202130 | JGI IMG/M metagenome (GOLD analysis project Ga0302320, IMG submission 202130) | Peat permafrost microbial communities from Stordalen Mire near Abisko, Sweden - Bog_T0_3 | ecosystem: Environmental > Terrestrial > Soil > Wetlands > Peat | place: Sweden: Abisko, Stordalen Mire... | reverse complement strand
GTTCGAGGAAGCGGCCGTTGTCTCGATTGACGGCTTCGGCGATTTCAGCAGCGCCATGTGGGGAGTGGGGCGGGGAAATCGAATCGATCTACGGGGGGCGGTCCGCTTTCCGCATTCGCTCGGCATTTTCTATTCGGCTTTCACTCAGATACTGGGCTTTCCGGATTACGGCGACGAGTACAAAATGATGGGGCTGGCGGCTTACGGCTCGCCGGTTTTCGCGCCCGCCATTCGTAAGTTGATTCGTGTATCCGGAGATCAGATCCGTCTGAACCTGGATTACTTTATCCACCACTCCACCGGTTCAGAGATGACGTGGAACAACGGTGCGCCGGTCATTTCTGCGCTTTACTCGCGACGCATGGCCGAAGAGTTTGGTCCGGTTCGCAACGGCGATACCAAACCTGAACCCCGCCACGCCGATCTTGCCGCTTCCGTGCAACTGGTGTTCGAAGAAATCGTTTTCGCGTTTCTTCGCCATGTGCAGCGCGAGACGGGCATGAAAAATCTGGCATACGCCGGCGGCGTCGCACTGAACTGCGCGGCTAACGGCAAACTGTTCGAGCAAACTGCGTTCACAGGGCTCTATATTCCGCCGGCGGCCAACGATGCCGGTATTTCCATGGGCGCCGCGCTGCATGTGGCACATCAGGTTCTGAAACAACCACGCACCGAGCCGATGAACCATGCTTATTTCGGTCCGGAGTACAGCGATGCCACGATTCGTGCCGCGATCCGGGAGGCTGGTGTGCCGTTTCGGGAATTTTCTGATGAGGACCGGTTGGTGAAAGAGGCGGCGAAGCGGATCGCGGAGGGCAGCGTCACGGGCTGGTTTCAGGGCCGCATGGAATTCGGGCCCCGCGCGCTGGGCAACCGGAGCATCCTGGCTGATCCGCGCCGAGCGGAAATGAAAGACATCCTGAACCGGCGAATTAAGCGGCGCGAAGCGTTCCGGCCATTTTGTCCGTCCGTCATCGCCGAAGCCGCTGGAAGGTACTTTCAAACCTGTTATCCTTCGCCATTTATGGTCCAGGCCTATCCCTTCCTCCCGTTAGTACGAGAGTCCGTCCCGGCAGTCGTCCACGAAGACGGAACAGGGCGTCTTCAGACCGTGGAAGAAGCCGCGAATCCGCTGTATTGGAAGCTTTTAAAGGAATTTGAACGGATTACTGGGGTACCGGTACTGCTAAATACTTCGTTTAACGAAAATGAGCCTATAGTGAGCACTCCGGAGCAGGCTATACATTGCTTTTTGCGGACCGATATGGATCTACTGGTTATAGGCAGATTCATGTTACAAAAATTACAACCTCCTTCAGGCGAGGCTGCGGCCGGCTATGCGAAAGGCGGACCGGTTTTCTGAAGATCCTACTGGTAAACCAGACGTTTTATCCGGATAGCGTATCCAGCGGACAACATGCGAGCGATCTTGCGACAGGCTTGGCGGCGGCGGGCCACGACGTCACTGTTTTGACCAGCCGTCGGGCTTATGACCGGCCGCGCATACAATTCAGCCGCCATGAATTCCATAAGGGCGTCGAAATCATCCGCATACCCTCCACCGGTTTTGGAAAAACCGCCCGATGGCGGCGGGCGCTGGACTTCGGCAGTTTCATGCTCAGTTGTTTTCTGCGCATGCTGATGCTGCCGCGGTACGACTTGGTTGTTTCCATGACGTCTCCTCCTTTGCTGTCGAGCCTGGCGGCCATTCTGGTGGCGCTTCGCGGCGGAAATCTGGTCTGCTGGGTTCTGGATCTGAATCCGGACGAAGCGATTGCGGCAGGCTGGCTTTGCGAGGATTCGGCCACTGGCCGCTGGCTGAAAAAGGCAAACGCTTTCGGCTTGGCCGCGGCCCGCAAGATTATTGTCATGGACCGCTTCATGGCGGACCGGGTGGCCCTGTACGGTGTGCCGGAAGAAAAAATCACGGTGATTCCGCCGTGGTCGCATGACGAAGCGGTTCGTTACGACCACGCCGGCCGCGATGCATTTCGCCATGAGCACGGACTCGAAGGTCGCTTTGTCGTCATGTACTCGGGGAATCACAGCCCCTGCCATCCGCTGGATACGTTGCTCGAAGCGGCGCGCCGCATGAAGAACGACGCGAATGTGGTTTTTTGCTTTATCGGGGGTGGCAGCGAATTCGCCCGCGTGAAAGCGTACGCGGCCGGGCACCGTCTTCGGAATATCCTCTGTCTGCCTTACGTGCCGAGGCACCGGCTTTCAGCCTCATTATCCGCGGCGGATCTTCATACAGTGGTCATGGGCGAGCCCTTCGTCGGGATCGTACATACCTGTAAGGTGTATAACGTCCTGGCGCTCGGCATCCCGTTTCTCTATATTGGCCCGGAGCCGAGTCACATCACGGATCTGGTGGCCGGAACCGCGGCGCACGGATGGATGGCGCAGGCGGCGCATGGCGACGTGGATTCGGTTATCCGGCTGATCCGTGAAGCCGCATCGTCCGGCAGCGCATCGCCGCGGGCCGCCGAGCAGTCCATTGCGCGCAGTTTTTCACAGGACAACCTGATGCCCGCGATGTTCGATGTGCTGCGGGAAGCAGCCGTCGAAATTCCTTCATCCGTGCTGGCGAAAACGCCCGTTTTGCGCTAAACTCGCTGGGTCATCCCAAAAGGATTCTTGTTCAGAGCGGCGTTTCTCCTGCTGGCCACCGGGCTGATACTCGGCTACGCGACCCTTCGCTATGGCGCTGTGCTGACGACTGACTGGAATCTCTGCGCACTCGCGCTGGGCGCCGTCGTCGCCATTGGCTATCTTCCGCTGGGGCGCGACGGCGTTTCCGCCCCGGTGAACCGGCTTCTGTACCTGGCGCTGCTTGCCATTCCCCTGTGGGCCCTCTTACAGACCGTCCCCTTGCCGAATTCGTGGATCCACGTACTCTCTTCGGCGCGCGCCGCCCTGACTGCGCCATTGCTGCGCTTCGACCCTCGCCCCGTATGGGTTCCTCTCAGCATTCGGCCTGAAATTACCCTGCAGTATGCGCTTCGCTATCTGGCATACTGTGCATTTTTTTTAATCGCGCGCGATCTGATGTGGCGCATGCCGGGGCGCCAGTGGCTCATCGCGATCCCCCCGATGGCTATCGCCGCACTCGAAGCAGTCATCGGAATTCTGCAGAATCAGAGCCGGTCGGCGACTGTCTCCGTTACCGGCACATTTGTCAATCGCGATCATTTCAGCGCCACGCTCGAAATGTGTCTGCCGTTCGCGGCGGGCGCGGTGTTTGGTTTTGCGCCGCGTGGGATGAAGGCGCTGGGCGCGTGCGCGGGCGCGGCGACGGCGGCACTGTATCTTGCAGCCATTGTGCTATCGCTATCGCGGGGCGGCTTTTTTATCGCATTCGTGTCGCTGCTGTTGCTGATATGGCTGCATGCGATCACCGGCATGCGTCGTCCAATGCGTCTGTTCGCCGTGTTGGGCAGCTCGGTGGCGGTAGCCTGCGCCGCCATCGTCCTCGCTTCCGGCGGCCTGCTGGAACGGATGGCGGCGTCCACAGGGGGCGATCTTCCGTTCAGCGACCGCTTTTATTTCTGGAAAGAGACCGCCCACGTCATTGCCGCCTATCCGCTGTTTGGCTGCGGCTTCGGCGGTTTTGTTTCGGCTGTCGCGCCGTACCGCGCGTTCTCCGTGACGCGAACTCTGGATTATGCGCACAACGACTACCTGCAATTTCTTGCCGAAGGAGGGATCGTGCCATTCGCGATGGCGCTGATTGCGGCCTCTCTGGTCGCGCAGGCAGTCTGGCGCGGTATCTTTCGCCAGCCTTCACCGAGCCGCAGGGGATTCGCTATTGCATGCGGTGTGGCGCTGCTTGCGGGAGCGATTCACAGCGCCTTCGATCTGATTACCTACGTCCCGGCGACCGCGATGCTGTTGTGCTGGATTGCCGGCATGGCCGCCGGCCTGGAGTTCGATCAGCCGCCCGCTCATTAAATCGTCTTGGTGGCACCGCCATCGATATCGATCAGCGATCCGTGCAGCGACCTCCCGCTCGGCCCGGCAATGAAGGCCACCAGCGCGGCGATTTCTTCCGGCTCGGCAACCCGCGTGATCCGCTCTGAGGTCAGAAAATAGTTCAGCGCCTGTTCCCGCGTCAGGCCGCCTTCCGCTGCGATCCGGTCAAGGCGGATATCCAGCCTGGCCGTGCGCACCGGCCCAGGATTGATGCAGTTGACCTGAACGCCATCGCGCACGCCTGTTTCAGCCAGCGCCTTGGTAAAAGAGAGCAGGGCAGCATTCACCGATCCGCCGATGGCAAACTGCGCGCCCGGTGTCCGCCCTCCGGAGCCCGCAATGTGAATCACAGAGCCCTTCCGCTCACGCAGATGCGGCCACGCGGAACGTGTGAGGCGAACCGCGCCGAAAAATTTCAGAGCGAATCCATCCTGCCAGTCGTCGTCGCTCAGGTCTTCGAATTCGCCGCGCTTGGTCGCGCCCGCATTGTTGACCAGGATATCGATGGAGCCAAAAGCGCCGGTGGCAGCCTGCGTTATCGCTGCCGCCGCTCCTGGCTCGCGCAAATCGGCGGCGATGCGGATCGCGTTTCCGCCGGACGCCGAGATCGTATGCACCGCGTCGGCGAGCAGAGTGTTATCGCGTGCTGTCAGTACAACTCTCGCACCAGCCGCCGCCAGCTGGAGCGCGATGGCACGTCCGATTCCGCGGCTCGCGCCCGTCACTACAGCTGTTTTGCCCGCCAGACATTTCATGGACCCAGATTATTACAGAGGCCGCGTTAACGTAGAGATAATGCAGACCAAACAACTGGGAACGAGCGACCTTCAGATCACGCCCTTGGGTATCGGCGCGTGGGCCATGGGCGGCGGAGGATGGGCCTTCGCGTGGGGGCCTCAGGACGATAACGCTTCCGTCGGCGCGATCCATGCCGCGCTTGATCGGGGAATCAACTGGATCGATACGGCGCCCGTCTACGGCCTGGGCCATTCCGAGGAAGTGGTCGGCCGCGCGCTGAAAGGGCGCGCCAATCGTCCGTATATTTTCACCAAGTGCGAGCGCCAGTGGGACGACAAGGGAAATATTCTGCGCAGCCTGAAGCGGCAGACTATTCTGCGCGAATGCGACGACAGCCTGCGCCGGCTGGGCGTCGATGCGATCGATCTGTACCAGGTCCATTGGCCGGACCCGGACGGGGATCTGGAGGAAGGCTGGGCCGCCTGCGCGGAACTGCAGAAGGCCGGTAAAGTCCGCTGGATCGGCGCTTGCAATTTCAATGTGCAGCAGATGGCGCGCGCGAATGACATAGCGCCGATGACCTCTCTGCAGCCGCCCTACAATCTGATTTCTCCCGAAATCGAAGAGGAAATTCTTCCCTGGTGCGGAGCCCATGACATCGGCACCATTGTTTATTCGCCCATGAAATCCGGCCTGCTCTCCGGCGGCATGACGCGCGAGCGGATTGCCGCCATGCCGGAGGATGATTTTCGCCGGGGTCGGCCGCCGTTCCAGGAGCCGGAACTGACGCGCAATCTGAGCCTGGTGCAAGTTCTGCGCGGTATCGGCGCGCGCCACGGCCGGACGCCTGGAGAGGTGGCGATCGCGTGGACTTTGCGCCGTCCCGAAGTGACCGCTGCGATTGTGGGGCTACGTTCGCCGGCTCAGGTGGATGGCGTGATTGGCGCGGCGGATTTCCGATTGAGCGGGGCTGAAATCGCTGAGATTGGGGCGTTCATGGCGTCGGCTGGCTAAGTTCCCAACCCTAACGACTCCGTAGGCCAGATCTTTTGTTGGGGCGACGCATCGTCTCGCCCCGTGTGCGGTCTTCCAGGCAGAATGAAGTGATCGTCACAGCGCGGTTCATAGGTTTCATCGCCGCCTACCAGGACCTGCTGGCTGTTGTAATGCGCCGGGGTGCCATCGATAATGCGTTGCGGATAGGGCGCGCGGGAGCCGCATTTGGTGCAGTACGCGGTCAACCACATACAGCGATCTTCCGCGAGCATCGCGAGATCGGGCGTGGATCCGAAAGGTTCTCCGCGGAAATCGAAAGCCAGGCCGGATGCGAGCACATCATACCCTTCATTCAGCAAATGGTTGACGACCTGAAAGAACCCCGAATCGCGCGGGAAAAACTGCACTTCGTCAAACGCGACGACCTGAAACCGGCAACCGATCGCCGATTCCTTGGCGCGCAGCAGCGGCCAGATCTCGGCGGGATTGGTCACCGATAGTTCTTCCGCCGAATCCTCGTCGCCCTTGCGGCTCTTAATCAGATTCATGCCGCTGCGCACGTCGGTGCGCGGCTTAAATACTGCGATCTTTTTGTTGCCGTATTTTCGCAATGTGTCGATTTCCGTCAGCAGATGCCGGGTTTTCCCCGAAGCCATGTTGCCGATAAATAGCCTTAAGAACCGTCCTCGCGCCATCGTTCCAGAATAAACCGCGGGGGCTTGACAAAGTTCAGGCGCCCGCGTAATATACCAATAGGTTAATTAACCTTCAGGTTAATCTATGCAAAACGATTCGCTGAGCACCACCTTCGCCGCGCTTGCCGATCCCACTCGCCGGGCGATTCTCGCCCGTCTGACGCTGGGGGAGGCATCGGTCAAAGAGCTGATAGAACCGTTCAAAATCAGCCCTCCCGCTGTGACGAAACATCTCAAAGTCCTGCAGCGTGCGGGTCTGATTTCGCAGGGGCGGCAGGCGCAGTGGCGGCCTTGCCGCCTGGAAGCGGCGCCCATGCGCGAAGTTGCCTCCTGGGTGGAAAACTACCGTCAGTTCTGGGAAGACAGTTTCGACCGGCTGGACGATTATCTGGTACAGATCAAAAAAAACAGAGGAACAAAAAGTGACCGAAACAAAAAATAGTCAGTTGATCATAACCCTGCCGTCCGATCGGGAAGTCCTGATGGAGCGCGTATTCGATGCGCCCCGTGAACTCGTGTTCGAAGCCATGACGAAACCTGAGCATGTGAAGCGCTGGTGGGGTCCCCGGAGAACGACCTGCACGGTCTGCGAAATCGATTTCCGGGTCGGCGGATCCTGGCGCTATACGTTGCGCACTCCGGATGGCAGGGACGTGACATTCACGGGAGTTTACCGGGAAATCGTGCCGCCGGAGCGTATCGTCAGCACTGAGCGTTACGAGGAGCCCCGGTTTGGAAATCCGGAGTGGCAGACAACACTCACCCTGGAAGAGATCGATGGCAAGACGAAGATGACCAGCCGCGTGCTTCATCCTTCGGTGCAGAACCGGGATGCGCACATCGGTTCGGGCATGGAGTCCGGCGCCGTCGAGACTTTCGATCGGCTGGAAGAACTGGTCAAGGCGCAGACGGCTGGCATGGATCGCGAAATCGAAATCGTACGGATTTTCGACGCGCCGCGTGAACTCGTCTATGAAGCCTGGACCGATCCGAAGCACATGACGCAGTGGTGGGGTCCGACTGTGTTCACCAACCACAGTTGCGAACTGGATGTGCGGCCGGGCGGCGCGTGGCAGATTGTCATGCGATCGCCGGATGGCGTCGATTATCGCTGCGAGGGCGTCTATAGCGAGGTCGTGAAACCTGAGCGCCTGGTCTTCACAAATGACGCAGTCGATCAGAACGGAAAGCCACTGCTGAAGGGCCTCACTACCGTACTGTTCGCCGATCAGGGCGGCCGGACCAGGCTCACCCTGCGGACCCGTGCCACCGGATTGGTGGCATACGCGCCGGCGATGCTGCGCGGTATGGAGCAGGGCTGGAGCCAGAGCCTGGATAAACTGGCAGGCCATGTAGGCCGCTGACACAAGCTCCTTTCCATGCTTCTGGCCGGTGCTGTTACCATCGGAAAGACGCATGATCCAAACTCTTTTCGGCTCTGTTGAACAAGAGCCCACGCTGCTCGAAAAATTAAAGAGTGGTGTTCAGAAAACACGCGAAGGGCTCGTCTCGCGTATCGAAGACGTGGTTTCGGGCCGCAAAGCGATCGACGCCGATCTTCTGGAAGAACTGGAATATACGCTTATCAGCGCCGATATCGGCGTCAGCACAACCAATGAAATTCTGGAGCGGATTCGCGAGCGTGTGGACCGGAAACTGGTGGGCGATTCGAGCGAACTGCGCGGCCTGATCCGCGAATATCTTCTCGAAGTGCTCGAAACCAACGACCGCCCGCTGGCCTATGTCGATTCCCCGCCTGCGGTCATTATGCTGGTGGGCGTTAATGGCGCAGGTAAAACCACCACCATCGGTAAACTCGCCGCGCATCTCAAGGGGGAAGGCCACAGCGTGCTGCTCTGCGCAGCCGATACGTTTCGCGCCGCCGCGATCGAGCAGCTGGAAGTCTGGGGTGAGCGCACTGGCATTCAGGTGATTCGGCAAAATACCGGTTCCGATCCGAGCGCCGTGATGTTCGATGCGCTTTCCGCTGCGAAGGCGCGCGAAACCGATTACGTCATTATCGATACCGCCGGGCGTCTGCAAACCAAGACGAATCTGATGGCGGAACTCGAAAAAATGCGCCGCACGGCTTCGCGTGTGATCCCCGGCGCGCCGCATGAAGTGCTGCTGGTCCTCGATGCCACAACCGGCCAGAACGGTCTGGAGCAGGCGCGCAAATTTACGGAATCGTCTGGAGTCACCGGAATCGTTCTCACCAAGCTCGATGGCACCGCGAAGGGGGGCGTGGTCGTGGCGATCGCCCGCGAACTGGGCCTTCCGATTCGCTTCATCGGCGTTGGCGAAAAGATTGACGACCTGTTGCCGTTCGATCCGGAACGGTTCATCGATTCACTTTTCAACGTATGAACACCGACTACATGGCCGAGGCGCTCGCGCTTGCCCGGCGCGGCACGGCGCTCACCAGCCCGAATCCGATGGTGGGAGCGGTGATTGCGCGCGATGATGAAGTCGTGGGCCGGGGCTTCCATACCTGGGCTGGCCTGAAGCATGCGGAAATCATCGCGCTCGAAGAAGCGGGAGAACGCGCGCGCGGCGCCACGGCTTATGTCACGCTCGAACCTTGCGCGCACACGGGGCGCACGCCTCCGTGCGCGGATGCGCTGATAGAGGCTGGAATCGCCAAAGTCGTGGTGGCTTCGGAAGACCCGAATCCATTGGTGGCGGGCGAAGGCCTTCGCAGATTGCGCGCCTCCGCGATCGCGGTCGAAATGTCGCCGGAACATCGCGAGGCCGCCGAAAAGCTGAACGAAGCGTTCTTCCATTTCATGCGGACGGGCAAGCCGCTGGTCACCCTGAAATGCGCGCTTACGCTCGATGGCAAGATCGCAGCGCCGGAGGATAATACCGGCTGGATCACAAGCGAGACGGCCCGCACCCATGTGCAGGTACTCCGGCATGCTTCGGATTCGATTATTACGGGCATCGGAACCGTGCTCTCCGATAATCCGCTTCTGACCGATCGCAGCGATTTCCCGCGCGAGCGGCCCTTGCTTCGCGTCGTGCTGGATTCCACCCTTCGGATTTCGCCAACATCCCGCCTGGTGCAGAGCGCGAAGGGCGATCTTCTGATTGCGACAACTTCAGCCGCATCTCCCGAGCGCAGAAAAATTCTGGAGGCCCGCGGGGTTGAGGTCCGAACCTTCGATGGTCCGCGCGGCCGCGTGGATATTCGCGACGTCGTTTCGGCGTTGGCCACGCGGCGCTGCCTTTCCGCCATGATCGAGGCCGGGAGCAAAGTCAACTGGGCCGTACTCGATTCGAATGTGGCCGATAAGGTGTTTCTTTATTACGCTCCGAAAATACTCGGTGGTCTGGAATCGCTCCCGCTGGCGGGCGGCACCGGACGCATGAGCCGCACGGACGCGATCCAACTCCACCGGACAACCATTCATCCGATTCCACCCGACGAATTCGCGGTGGAAGCCTGGGTTATTAAGGCGAGCGCCTAAAACATGTTTACCGGCATCGTGGAAGAACTCGGGACGGTGATCCAGGCGGGCTCGCGCCTTTCTGTCGCGTGCGCCCGCGTTTTGGAAGACCTGACGATCGGGGCCAGTATCGCGGTCAATGGCGTCTGCCTAACCGCCGTCGACATCCGCCCCGATGGTTTTTCCGCCGATCTCGCGCCGGAGACGCTGGATCGCAGCAATCTCGGCGATCTGAAAGCCGGCGATCGGGTGAACCTGGAGCGGCCTCTTACACTCTCAGCGCGTCTGAGCGGCCATATTATGCAAGGTCACGTGGATGGCACGGCCGTCCTCGAATCCCTGCGCTCGCTCGAAAACGGCAACTGGGAGTTGCTCGCACGAATTCCCGCCGCGCTCGACCGGTATCTGGTTTTCAAAGGTTCCATCGCGATTGACGGCATCAGCCTGACCATCGCGGATATCAGCAATGGACTTCTGCGCATGGCCATCATCCCGCACACTTACGCGGCGACGAATCTTTCTTCGCGCCACACGGGCGACCGGCTGAATATTGAATGCGACATGCTGGCGAAGCACGTGGAAAAGCTGCTGGCCGGCATTTCGCTGCCAACCCGCTAACT
>Ga0302320_10029597_pt1 | contig 10473 bp, 5 predicted proteins | sample Bog_T0_3_FD_202130 | JGI IMG/M metagenome (GOLD analysis project Ga0302320, IMG submission 202130) | Peat permafrost microbial communities from Stordalen Mire near Abisko, Sweden - Bog_T0_3 | ecosystem: Environmental > Terrestrial > Soil > Wetlands > Peat | place: Sweden: Abisko, Stordalen Mire... | reverse complement strand
GCCGTCTCCGTATGGAGTTCCCGACAGTCCCCGCTGGAGACGCCGGGAGAGAATCGCACCGGCAATTGCCTCGCTGCTGACCGGCGGACACAGCACGTTCCAACCAAGGGCAATCAGTTCGGTCCACTCGGTTTCGTCGCGAAGGGTGACGCAGGGAACCTCACAGAAGAACGCCTCCTTCTGGACGCCGCCGGAGTCGGTTACGATGACCGTTGCGTTACGTTCCAACAGAAGCATGTCGAGGTAACCTAGCGGCTCGGTCATCACGACGGTGCTGGGAAGATGAAATCCCAGGTCCATCGACGAGAGTGCTTTCCGCGTTCGCGGGTGGACGGGCCAGATCACTTTCAGGCTGGCCGAAACTGTGGCCAACCCGTCCGCAATGGCGCGGAGGCGAGCCGTGTTGTCAGTGTTTTCCGCGCGGTGAATCGTGGCCAGCACGTACCGCTGCGAGACCAGCCCCAGCCGGTCCAGAATGGCGCTCCGCGACGCAAGCTCGCCATACATCATGGTGGCGTCAAACATGACATCGCCGGCCCTTAGAATGCGCTGCTTCGGAATGCCCTCTGCCAGAAGATTCTTGACAGCGGTTTCGGTTGGAGCTAGGAGGAGGTCGGAGATCGAATCCGCTACCACTCTGTTGACTTCCTCGGGCATCGCCCGGTTGAATGAGCGTAGTCCCGCTTCAACATGCGCAACCGGAATGTGAAGTTTCACAGCAGCAAGCGCACCGGCAAGCGTCGAGTTAGTATCACCAAAGACTAGGACACAATCGGGCTTCGCGGAGATAATGACCGGATCAAGCGCGGCGAGCATAGCTCCCGTCTGAACCCCATGGGAGCCGGAGCCGATATTGAGATTGATGTCTGGAGGTTTCAGGTGTAACTCGTCAAAGAAAATCTGCGACATTGAGCGGTCGTAGTGCTGGCCCGTATGCACGGTGATCTCATCGACCCCCAGTTTCTTCAACGCGGCGCTGACGGGCCCGGCCTTTATGAACTGCGGACGGGCGCCGATGACAGTCAGAACTCTCACTGAAGAACCTCGGAAAGTGGTCGGATCGCCATCGACGGCACCAGCTTCAGGACAGAATTGGCTACGCAGTCGAGCTGCTCCTGAGTAAGTTCCGGGTAGATTGGTAAAGACAATACGCTGCGCGATGCTGTCTCGGACTCGCGAAGCTCTCCTGCAGCCCGGCACTTGCCGGCGAAGCATTCCTGTTGATGCATGGGGAGCGGGTAGTAGATTTCGGTGCCGATGCCTTCTTGCTTGAGGGCGTTGACGATTAGGTCTCTGTTGGAGACACGAATCGTATACTGATTAAAAATACTGATGCAATCCGGGCTAATCCAGGGCGTCTGCACGCTGCTGGCGGCGAAGGCCCTGTCGTAAAATGCCGCATTGCGGCGACGCGCCTCCGACCAGTTTTCAAGGTAGGGGAGCTTTACAAGCAGGATTGCCGCCTGGAGGGGATCGAGCCGGAAATTGCCGCCCACGAATTTGTGGTAGTACTTCGGCTTCGAACCATGGGAACGCATGGCCACGAGGCGTTCGTGCAGGAGGGGATCGTTGGTCACAATCATTCCACCGTCGCCGGCGCCGCCGAGGTTCTTGCTGGGGAAAAAGCTGAAGCAGCCAACGGTTCCGATGCTTCCCGCCTTGCGGCCCTTGTAGGTGGCCGAGATGGCTTGCGCTGCGTCCTCGATCACAAAGAGGCCGTGCTTCGCGGCGATCTCCATGATTGGATCCATGTCGCACATCTGACCGTAAAGATGCACGGGTATGATTGCCTTTGTCCGGCCGGTGACGGCGGCTTCGAGTTTTGCGGGATCCATGTTGTAGGTTCGCGGGTCGATATCGACAAAGACGGGGAGTGCCCCGATGCGCGATATGCAGCCCGCAGTCGCGAAGAACGTGAAGGAGGTCGTAATGACTTCATCGCCGGGGCCTATGTCGAGAGCCATGAGAGCGGCGAGCAGCGCATCTGTCCCGCTAGAGACACCAACGCCGAATTGACAGTCGGACAGAGCTGCAACGCGCTGTTCCAACTCGGCGACTTTGGGTCCCAGGATACAAACCTGGGAATCGAGCACTTCGCTTACCGCAGCAAGGACCTCATCCTTGATGGTGGCGTACTGCGCCTTGAGATCGAGAAGTGGAACTTTCATGAGATAGCCTCCTGCAAGGCCGTTTGGCTTTTGAATTCGTCGTATGTTTTGGAACCCGTATTCAGTCCCGGCGGCAACGGGGTATCTTCGTCGAGATCGAGGCACCGGACTAAGCCGGGCTCGACCTCCTTATAGCGGAATCCGCTCTCTGGACAGCGCATGATGCCATCTGCGTCAGGAGCGATAAGACGGTGGCCGTGGCGGCTCATCCAGCCGATTTGCCGTGCGGGATTGCCGGCCATCAGCGCGTAGTCAGGAACGTTCTTGGCAACGACAGCTCCGGCTCCTATAAAGCAATAGCGGCCGAGTTCGATGCCACATATGATCGTTGCATTCGCCCCCACAGTGGCGCCGCGGCGGAAGGTCGTTGCTTCGTATAGCGAGTGGCGGTTCACCTGAGAGCGGGGATTGGTGACGTTGGTGAGCACACACGATGGTCCCAGAAAAACATCGTCCTCAACCACTGTTCCGGCATATATCGAGACGTTGTTCTGAACCTTGACATTATTGCCGATGACGACATTCTCGGCAACCTGGCAGTTTTGACCGAAGATACAGCGCTCGCCGATCTTTGCTCCCTTCAGGACGTGGGAGTAGTGCCAGATCTTCGTCCTCGCGCCGATCTCACACGGCTCGTCGACCACGGCGGTCGGATGAACGAAATACGGCTTCTTGGGCGCCTCTGGCAGAGTGGAGGAGAACACCGCCTTGTGGCTTTCCATCGCTTGTTGACAAGCGCTCAAGACACGCAATACACGAAGGCCCTCGCGGCCGTCGGTAAGTGGAGTGCGCCTCGATTCCATGCAATTGAGAAACTCGCAGCACTCATTCCGCAGAGGCTCCGCCATTACAAGGGCGACGGGCTCGGCTTCTGCCTTCACGGCACTCGGGAGGCGATCCTTCCACTCCACACGGTGGGGGTACAGCACCAGCTTTTCCGCTGCCGTGTCGTCAAAAACCGCCATCTTATCGGAACCGACAACCACAAGGCGCTGTTCCTTGAACGGGTGAAGCCAACTCACGAAAACGTGGGCGCGGACGCCGTTCGCAAAGCCGAACTGGCTGAGCGTTACGTCGGCGACGTTTTGGCTTAGATAGTAGCCGCCTTCACAGGTTGTCGATTGCGGCTCTTCGCCTAGCAGGCCGAGCAGGACACTGATATCGTGCGGTGCAAAGCTCCATAGGATGTTTTCCTCGGCACGGATCTTGCCCATATTGAGGCGGTTAGAATAGATGTACTCCACGCGGCCAAGAGAACCTTCGTCAATGAGTTCTTTAAGCTTCCTCACGGCCGGATGGTACTGTAGAACGTGGCCGACCATCAAAATGCGATCGAACCTGGCTGCGAGTTCGACCAGTTCCTCTCCCTCGGCGACGTTGAGCGCCAGCGGCTTCTCGACGAACACGTCTTTGCCGGCCAGTAACGCACGCTTTGCCATGTCGAAATGCATCACTGCCGGGGTGGCCAGTACAACTCCACGGATATTGTCGGCCCGAAGAACGTCCTCGTAGTTCTGCCGGTAGGCTACTTGCGGGTACTTCGCCCGCACGCTTGCCTCAACGAGGGGGCTGCTGTCGCACACCGTGTGCAGCGCGCCAAGGTCGAGGAAATTTCTAACCAGGTTTTTACCCCAGTATCCGTTTCCTACCACAGCAATATTCGGCTCCATTGACCCTCCGGTCTCACGCGAGAATGATCTTTTCCCGGTCGGTGATAATGTTGCGAGTTGCGTTCCGTGTGTCGATCACAGTCTTGGACAGCCGCACAATGCGGTCGTAATCGAAGGCGTCGTGGTCGGTCAGAATCAGCGTTGCGTCAGTGTTCAAAAACACATCGTCCGACAGCCCCGACAACTCTGTTCCTGGCAGCCGGCCATAACGGTGCGATACATAGCCGCTCACATGCGGATCGAAGTATGAGAGCGTAAAGCCACGGTCCGCCAGAAGTTTCAGGATCTTGATCGAGGGTGATTCCCGGCAATCGTCCACGTTCTTCTTATAGGCGAGACCGAGCACCAGCAGGCGCGCGGAACATGAAGGGATTCCCCTGGTGTTCAGGTGGTCCGCGACGCGCGCCACGACTTCATAGGGCATGTTGGTGTTGATCTCACCGGCCAACTCAATGAAGCGAGTGGAGAAGTCATACTCACGGGCTTTCCAGGAGAGGTAGAAGGGATCGATCGGGATGCAGTGGCCGCCGAGGCCCGGTCCTGGATAGAATGCCTGAAAACCAAACGGCTTTGTCTTCGCAACGTCCACGATTTCCCAAATGTTAAGGCCCATACGCTGGCAAAGAAGTTTCAATTCGTTCACGAGGGCGATATTGACGCAGCGATATATGTTTTCGAGGATCTTCGACATTTCTGCCGCTTCGCAGGAAGACACAGGAACAATCTGGTCGAAGACCGAACCGTAGAATGCTTCGAGGACTCGGCGAGATGCAGGATCATTTGCACCAACGACTTTGGGGATGGTTCGCGCCGTGAAGTTCGGGTTGGCGGGGTCTTCACGCTCTGGAGAGTAACCAACAAATAGTTCTTCACCGATCTTCAGTCCCGATTGCTGCAAAATCGGAACCACGACTTCGGTAGTTGTGCCCGGATAGGTTGTGCTTTCCAAAACGATAAGTTGGCCAGGGCGCAGATGAGTTACAAGAGACTCCGTCGTCTTCCGAATCGCAGTGAGGTCGGGCTGCCTGGCTCTATCAAGAGGAGTGGGGACGCAGATGCTCAGCGTGTCGGCCTTGGCGACCCACGAGAAATCAGAGGTGGCGACCAAGCGGTCTTCCTTGCGCATGTCCTGGATGACGGATGCGGGGATATGGCCGATGTAGCTCTCTCCGCTCATCAGCTTTTCTATCTTCGCTTGATCGATGTCGAAGCCGAGCACGTTGAATCCGCGGCTCGTAAAGAGGTGGGCGAGGGGTAGCCCGACATAGCCGAGTCCGACGATGCCGGCCATGAGGCTCCGGTCTTCTATTTTTTGAATGAAGGTGTCCAGATGAGAGCAGGAGGCTTCCGAAAGCATAGGCTTATTCCTCTTGGCCATTGGTGGTGAACTTCATTTCCGAAACTGGCCGGGCTGCCCGCGAGATCATCGGTAACCAGGGCCTGTCCGGGAAGGAATCGCAAGCAACTCAGGCAGGTGAGAGATGATTCTCGCAATTCGGTCAGTTTCTGTTTTAAACCGCAGGTGACATGCGTTTCAACGGAAAAGCCCAAGAGCAGGACTTCCCCCCGCTTGGAAATCCCGCAAGAGCCTCGGAACTTCCACATTCTCCAACCGCGTCTTCACCTGCAATTTCAGCTCTTGCGTCATTTTCCTTACTTCTCGTAGCTCTTGTAGCCACCCTGGCGGTTGCAGCCGTAATACGAGTAGCTATGACCAGTCGTGTTCCTGTTCATCTGGTTCGGAACGGCGCCAACGATGCTGGCCCGCAGCCCGTCCAGTAACCAAATGACCTCTGCAAGGCCCTCTTAAACGAGGTCATAAGGATCCTACGGCTATTCGTTCAGTAAGAGTGCGTTTCAGGTTCTCAAGCGCCCTGGCGAGGTCCGGGGCCGATTGCGCCAGATTCCTCCATCGCGCGAAGAAACATGAGGCAAGAAAGCCCCCAATCGTGAAAAGCACCAGGATTAGCAGGCGACGCGGAGACGATCTCCTATCCGCTTCAATAGCCGGTTCCACGACCTGAACGGTGGCTGCCTCTTTGGCTTCATCCAACCTGGCTGCTTCATATTGCGTGAACAGCCGGTCGAAAAGGGCCTGCTGGAATTTCAGTTCCCGCTCCGCGCGGATATAGTCCAGCCCAGCCTTTGGAACATCCCTCAAGCCCAGATCCGAATACCCCGTCGGTTGACCGTGCTGCTCCAACTGCGCGACCTCTGCTTGCATCGAGGAGAGTTCGCGTTCCGCCAATTGCACGGCGGGGTTTTGCTCCGTCGAATACGAGCGCAGCGCTTGCACCTCTACCTGTTTGGCTGCAACCTGCGCGCGAATGGCGGCAAGGCCTTCGATCATCGCCTTGGCCTGCGCATCCAACTGGACCAGGCCCTTCTGCTGTTGAACCTCCTGGAAGGCTACCTCCGCCGCAATCAGCGCTTCCTTCTGGCTCTTCACTTGGTCTTCGTAGAACAGGCGCCGCCTGGAGGCTTCCGTGCCCGAGATGGTCTTGGTCAGGTCGCGGAGTTGTTCCGTGTAAGCATTTGCTATGTCGGCCGCGCGCTTCTTGTCTCCATCTGTAACGGCAATGGAGATTAACGTGCTCGTTTCCGATTTGATCAGGGTGTTTTTCTCCAGCTTCCTGCGGGCCGCCGTCATGTCTTCGGCGCGATACACCTTGGTCAGGTTGAATTTATCGATGATCGCGTCGGCAATCGGCCTCGATCTCAGAAGGCCGACGTAGATGGCGTTGGGATCTCTCAGGCCTAGTCCTCCTCCTGCCACATCGGCCAACGATCCCATCCCTATGGGGGTATTAAGAAAGGAAGCGCTCGACTGGGTTTGCTTAGGCGGCATAAGCACAGTAGCAGACGTAAATCGGACTGGCGCCACCAGCCCGTAAACCAAGCCTATGAGCATGGCCGCACCTGTCACAATCGCGATCAACCGCTTCTGGCGGGCGAGTTCCGTAACCATCTCGATCACGGTAACGCCAAGCGTTGCGCCGTAGTCTTGTGACGTGGACGCCCCCTCTGAATCGGCTTCGGAATGGATGGTGTAAGAATCCTGTGCATTCATCTGTTACACCTTAGCTAGTGGACTACGCTGAGCGCGGCTGCGGTCAGGGCAAGTTGAGAAGCGAGCTGGGTCGATTGCAGGAAAGCATTCATCGGGGACGAGACTCGGAGCTTCACGGGAACAACAACGGCGTCTCCGGGCAGCAACCTCAGGTTTTCATACTTGCCATGAGAGTGGTTGTTGCGGGATTGGCGGCTGGCGACTCTTCCGTCCGCGCGGATCACATAGATCCGCTTTTCATCCGCATCGCGGGTGGCGCCCCCGGCATCGTTCAAATATGCGCTGAGCCGCTCTCCAGGCTCGTAGCGGAAGGCATTGGCGTTATACACCGCACCCTCCACCTGGACTGTGCTGAGCCGCGGCGGAATGTAGAGTGCATCTCCATCTTCAAGAGGGATAGCCGGAATATCCTCAACACTCGCAGCTTCAGGCTTCATGTCCAGAACCACCCGGCCCGTGGGCGCGATGGAACTGAGCTTCGCCAATGCGGATTGCTGCAGGGCAAGCTGTGCCTGCTGGTCAGACGCAGTTTGATTGGCTTGCGGCGTCGCATTCGCATACTTGTTCATCAGATCCTTCTGCATCTGCTCGGTGGACTGACGTAACTGTATTTCCTCGGCCTCACGTGTGGAAACGCGGGTGAATATGGAAGCGTAAAGGTAAGAGTGCTGCGTAAGCCCCCCCGCCCGTTGGACGACATCTCTCAAGGTGTCTCCGGGGTTGACGCGGTAAATGCCCGGCGCGTTCAGCTCTCCTGCCACCCGGACATAGAGGGCGTGCCTTTCCATTGGCAGGTCAATGTCTTTCCGCGAGAAGATCGTCACCACGTCCCCGGGCTTTAATAGCTGGTTGTCGGCAGACCCGGAATTGTCGAGGGCATTGCCAAGGTTGAATGCGATCAGCTGGGTGCTCAGGTCGTGTTCGTCGAGACGCTCGATCAGCGCATATTGCCAGTTGACCTCCGTGCTGTTCTGCCCGATGGAGGCAACCGTCTTGGAGCCCGTGTCTCCGGGCTGATAGATGCGCGGCTTCCCGGATGCATCCGTGGCCTGGTCGGCAGACGATCGATCGGATCCTGGCTGAGGCGGGCTGGCGAAGTCGCTATCGCATCCCCGGGGGGGGGGCGGGCTGGTGAAGCGGCGATCGGCTCCGGGCTGATAGATGCGCGGCGTCCCATATGCATCCGTGGCCTGGTCGGCAGAGGAGCGATCGAATCCGGGCTGAGGGTTCCCATATGCATCCGTGGCCCGGTCGGCAGAGGAGCGATCGAATCCGGGCTGAAGCTGGTTGGCAGAGGAGCGATCGAATCCGGGCTGAAGCTGGTTGGCACCGGTGCGATCGAATCCAGGCTGAAGCGGGTTGGTGAGGCGGTGACGGCAATCGGGCTGAACCAGATGGTTCTGCTGGTTCCAAAAGTCGCGAGTGACCAGAAAGGCTCGAGAAGGAATCAGGTCCGAGACCCGCATCCCATCCTTCCAGCCGTAAAGGCCGGGCTCGGAAACATTGCCCCGCAGGGTCACGCCGTTGGCAAACTTCGGCGAAATCGGAAATACGCGCAGCAGGTCTCCATCCTTGAGCAACCGGGCCTGGCCCGGCGCGTCCAGCGCGAATTCTTCAACCGCGCGGCTGGTGTGGCTTTCAATCCGCTCCAGCACCGCCCGCTCGGTGTTGGCCAGGCTGGTCATTCCTCCTGCGTCCCCTAGTGCGGCTCCGACCGTGGTTTCCCCTTTCAGTTCGTAGATGCCGGGCTGGTTGACATCGCCGCTGATGGCGATCTGCGGCCCAATCGGAGGGATGAAGATTACATCGCCCGGCAGCAGTCGGGCGTCGCGTGATTTGTCCCCCTTTTCGATCAGGTCGTAGATATCGAATTCGGTTGTGGTCCGGCCCCCGCGCCGCAATTGAATATGCCGCATGGTCCCGGTTGCCGATGGGCCTCCAGAGGCAAATAAGGCATCGACCAGGGTGCTTAAGGAACTTACCGTGTACCCCCCCGGCTGCCGTGCGCTGCCCAGAACGAATATCTGGATCGAGCGAAGCTGGCCCAAGGCAACATTCAGTTCAAAGTCTTTGAAAAGAACGCTGATGGCCGAATGTAGATACCCCTCGAGCTGCTCGTAGCGCAAACCGGCTACGGTCAAGCTCCCTACCTTCGGCAGATATATCTGCCCGTTCCTGTCCACCGTCACGCGGGAATCGAGATCGATCTTCCCCCAGGCCCGGATCAGCAGTTGATCTCCCGGCCCCAGCACATAATCGGCGGGCACCGGCACATTCTCCACCGGCGCAAAGGTCGTTGGTGATTCGTCGAACAGTTGACGGCCGTACACCGGAAGAGGAAACCCGGTTGCATCTTCGGCGAACTGTTCAAAGTTGGATTTTGTTGTCAGCGGCCCGATGATCTTCGTGGGGGCGGGCGCCTGAGCGGGGGTTGCCGCGTTGGGAAAGGACGAAACCGGAGCGGAAACACCCGCCTCTGTTCCCCTGCCAACTTGCGAGGGCGCGGAGTTCACCGGAACGGACGGCATTGCATCCTCCGGCGTGGTCAATACGGATTGGCCCACGCAAAGGGTGCAGGGCAACAGAAAGAGCAGAATCGCCTTTGATTTCATAAGAAGAAACTCGTCTGATTCAAATTGGTGTCACACATGTGGTGTGACAATCGATACTCGGATATCTTCTCCTGTTTAGGATGCAGCGAGATGGCGCGCCTCAAGTTCCGGTCATCGTTTTCGCACGCTCTAATTCAACAGGATAGCCGGCGCTCGTTCGACCACCACAGGGATCTCTGTCTGCTCACGTTTAACCGGAATCTTTCCTGGATCTGCATTGTGCGGTTGGATGGACAAGGCAGTTTTCAAAAGCCCGGTTCCGGGATTATAGTCGGGAACCAGTTCCTGGAGCAGTTGTACGAGCTTGGCGACGTCTTGTTTTTCAACAACTGCCTGCAGGCGATGCAAAGACGCTTTGACTTGACTTGCATTGAGATTCTGATGGCAGACATAGCTTCTAATCTTGGCGTGTGAAGTCGGGATTAGATGCTCATCCTGCAGATTCAGTTCTTCGAACATTTTCTCGCCGGGACGAACGCCGGTAAATTGGATCTCGATGTCTCGATCAGGCTGGAGCCCCGAGAGCAGGATTAGATTCTTGGCAAGATCCGCGATCTTGACGGGCTCGCCCATCTCGAGAACGAATACCTCTCCACCCTTGCCGATGGAGAAAGCTTGCAGAACCAACTGGGCGGCCTCTGGAATGGTCATGAAATAGCGGGTCATTTTCGGGTGAGTGACCGTTACCGGGCCGCCTGCGGCAATTTGTTCCTTGAAGATTGGAACGACACTTCCGTTGCTTCCGAGCACATTCCCGAAGCGCACCGCAACAAACTTGGTCCCGCCCTCCATTTGAAGGGCTCGAATTAGCAACTCTGCCACGCGTTTCGTGGCGCCCATCATGCTGGTCGGCCGAACCGCCTTGTCCGTGGAGATCATGACAAAATCGTCAACTCCGTATTCAGCCGCCACCTGGGCCACGTTCCAAGTCCCGAAAACGTTCGTTTCGACGG
>Ga0302320_10029594_pt1 | contig 10474 bp, 9 predicted proteins | sample Bog_T0_3_FD_202130 | JGI IMG/M metagenome (GOLD analysis project Ga0302320, IMG submission 202130) | Peat permafrost microbial communities from Stordalen Mire near Abisko, Sweden - Bog_T0_3 | ecosystem: Environmental > Terrestrial > Soil > Wetlands > Peat | place: Sweden: Abisko, Stordalen Mire... | reverse complement strand
TTTTTGATTTAGGAAAATTAATTATTTAAAAAATTGTTTCATTCTTTATTTTTTTTAAATTAAATTTGAAGTAAAACATTAGATTTTATTTGAAATTTTTAAGGGTGCTCTCTTTTTTTTCATATCTCTCTAATATATCTCAAATAATAATAGAAAAAACTGTTTTTATTGGAAATATTAAAAAAATAATTCTTTAATTTCTTAATTAATTAATATTTATTAAAATCACAATTCGTTTATGATTTCAAGTCCGATTTTCGCGAAAAAAGACTTAATTGAAGCGATGATATCGAGCTTGACATTGAAGCTATTATGAGTCATCAAATCCCGATAGAAAACATGGAAATTCTCTCTATTTTTCATTTTTTCTTCGATTTCCATCGCGTGTTCGATTTTTATCAAATTATCTTTTCTGCCATGAATCAAACAAACCGGATCTTTGCTTTCCCCTATATCCTTTAAATTATCGAATTCTTCCTCTTCATTCATGAATTGGAAATCTTTGAATTTTGCAGGAAATAGTTCCCTAATGAATTTCGACAAAGAGCTGAATCCTGAGATAATAATCAAACTAGCTATTTTCCTTTTAGATGCTAAATAACTGGCTGGGCCACTACCTAAAGACCTTCCCATGATAATGATATTATTGCTATTGAATTTTGCTTCATCGATAAGATAATCATAGATATCTAATGAATCCTGTTTGATTTTAATGAGGGATTTTGGCGAAAGATAGGTCCCATAGCCTGGATATTCTATGGAAAGGAAATCAAGTTTCAGACTTTTTTGTAAGTCATATAAGAAATAATAGGAATAGCCAATATCTTCCCCATTTCCATGGAAATAAAGACATAATTTGTTTTTGGGATTGAGAGTTTTAGTCTCTCGGGATTTTGGAAGGAAATAACAAGGGATTTGGCTAGTTTTTGTGGGGATTGAAATTATGCCTTCAGTTTCATAATCATAGGAAGAGGAAGGATTCGGGAAAATATAATCGAAAAGCTCGTTTTTCTCACTAATCATAATATTTAGAAAGAATTATTATTAAATGTGAATTATTAAAGAATTTATTATTATTAAATCTGGACTATATTAAAGAATTTCTTTGAATTTATAGTTTCTAAATAATGTTTTCATAAAAAAAACTACCTTTTCTTTCATAATTAAATAATAAACATAATATGATAAAAAATTCAAAAAAAACTCTCTATTGTTATAATTAACATTATCTTTTCCTCTAAAAGCAATATGAATTAAACCCTGTTTCTTCCTCCTTATTATATTCTAAATTCAAAGCATAATCAAACACCAAATCCAGGCCTTTTTTCCCTTCCTTAAGTTTCTTAACATGCATTTCCAGCTTTTCTGGATAATTGCTTAACATCATCTCATAATATAACATCTCCAATATCTGATCTTTCCTCATCATCTTCCAACTATACTCCTCAAAATCCCATTCATTCACTATTATTTCCTTATCAAAGCTCGGCTCATCTTCTGGACAATGCAAATCCTTCAAATAAGCATGTTGCAAGGCCTCTTCACAGGAAATCCGGTTTTTCGGGTTAAAAACCAACATTTTTTTCAATAAATCTATCGCTAAAGGATTTGCATCTTTGAAATAGGTTTCCCAATCAATGGGTTTTTTGCCTTTGGCATTATTACATAATTTCAAATTTAATTCTTTATTGAGAGGAATTTGATTGAGATCTTCTTCTGATGGACATCCGATAATATCGAAAATATTGAGAATTTCATGTTGATATTTCGTGGATTTGAACAATTGTCTTCTTAATAATAATTCTGCCAAAATGCATCCCACACTCCAAATATCGATTCCATAATCATAATGATCGAAATTGAGGATGATTTCAGGCGCGGAATAGATTTTAGATAATCTGAAATGTTTGCAATTTTCATGCAATTTCCTTTTGATTTCTGGAATGTTGATTTTGGCTCTTCTGAAATCCGTGAGGAAACAATCACAAATTTCATTCACGAAAATGCAATGCGGTCTTAAACTTCCATGGATTATTTTACCAGTATGTAGATATTTCAGGCCTCTTAAAATTTGATAAAGTATAAACATAATATGATCATTGGTATATTCAGTGCTTGAATGGATGACTGAATAAAGATCAAAAGGGATTTCATTCGTGATCAAATCGATATTCTTTAAATCGCATCGAAATTGAGGCAAAATTGCTTTTTTGAAAGAAATTATGTTCTCATTATTAAGAATTCGCATCAATTTCATCTCACGAACCAAGGCTTTGATATAATTCGGATGATAGGTATAAAATGTTGATCTATGGATCAAAGTGAATTTCTTAGAAGGAACTAATTCTGAAGGTGGGTCTTCTTCCCTTTCCTCCACAAGATATAAGGTCCCATCATCAAGGGCCGAATAACGTTCAATTATAGAATAATTTGAAGGGAAATTAAAGGAATTGCCGAGAATTGTCTTGGTTGTATAGACATCTATAGGATCTAAAGAAAAATTATGGATATCAGAGGAAATGCTCGCAGGAATTGATAATTCGATCTTAGTGGAATTCATCGAAATTTTTTGATTTTATTATAAGAAAAACAGATTAAAATTACAAAAAAGCTCAGGAAAAATTCAAAAAACCTCTAAACTTTTATAAAGAGAAAAAAGTTTCGATTTTTAAAAAAAATGTCCAGATTCATCAAATCAATCGAAGAAACCAATTCAAATAATGACGATTTGCATTCAATAACGAATGTGAAGGAAATCGATGTCCAAGCAGTCCATTTATCTTATCTCGATCAATTCAAAAACCTGAGTCTCAGCTTTTATAACGAGCCGCCTATTCATTATTCACAAACCTCGACCAATTTCACCAATAAAAGCAATTATTCCAAAGAAGATAAAATCAATTCCTTTGATAAAACCAAACAAATCATGGGCAAAATCTTCAAAAACGCTATGAAAAAGCCTTTACAAGATAATAAGATTTCAAATAATAATATAAAACAGAAAACAGGCCTTAATAAACCCAAAACCTCATTAAATTTCAAGACCTTTTATCTGAATAATCGTTTCACTGGAGCTCTCAATCTCATGAAGTCCAATAATAATAAACAAAAAGACCTATCCTTGAATAATAATAGCAAAATCGCCTGTAAAAGCTATGTTTCTATTATAAACAAGAAAAAACCCGATTTTCAACAGAAATGCGTGAATAATGTCAGAATCTCTTTAAAGGAAAATCAACCGAAAAAAAGTCTTAATTCAAGCTTTACTGCGAGATCCCTTTCTAAAAACTCTAAGAAAAATGAATTAAATAACAGTTTTTCCTCGAATTTAAAGAATTCAAAGGCCAAAAAGGAGAAAAACCCCTTGGTTTTGAATAAAAAGGTCGTTTTGGAGCAAAAGCCTTTACAAAAGCCTCGGAAAAGCTTGAAAAATGATGAGAAAATGGTGAGGTCTTTTCGGAAATAGACCTTTTTTTTTTCTGACTAAATAAAGGTGATTTTTTGACTAGATAAATTAGAAAAGGAGGGTTTTGTTGATATTTCCTTATATAATAAATTAGACTTTTTGAGTCTTCAAATGCGTGTTTATTTTTACATAGCGATTCTAACTAAAAACCCTCGTTTTTGAATTTGAAGTTTTTTTATTGTTAAAACTCGAATTTTTCAAACAAAAAATCGTTGTTTTTTTTAATTTAAAAGATTTTATTTTCCAAATTCAAAACTTCCAATTTATGTCTTATACAAAAGGTCCCATTCCTGTTTTTTCCTTTCAAAAAGTTTTTTTTCATATATAGGATCTCCATATAACGACCGGATTTCTCGGATTTCAGAGAAACTCAATGGTCTTCAAGTAAAATTCCTTAGTTTTTGAATTTTTTAGAGATTTTCTATTAAAAAAGGCTAATGCTGATTCTGAAAAACAAAGCAAAGTCGAACAAGCAGAAACTAAAGTAAAATATTTAGAAGATCAATTCGAAGAATTCCAGGATTCGATGAGCAAGAAATATAATATCCTAAAGGAAAACGTAACTTTCTCCTTTAGAAACTCAAAATCGTTAATCAAAATGATCTAAAAAAGGTCTTTAAAATCCAGAAACTCATGGAAGAAGATGGCTCCAATCGTGAACAAACTTTGGAAGTGAAAATGAAGGAAATCCTGGCTTTAGATCAGAAATTCTCTCAAGTGATCGAATCTGAGATTATTTCTAGAAAAGATGGCGAATCACGGCTTTTGAGATTATTAGAAGACAAGTTTAACCTAATAAAAAGCGAAATCCTAAGAGAAAGCAAGCTTCGAGTGGAAAGCATAGATCAATTGAATCAATGTTTAGAGGTTTATTAAGGAAAATCGTTGATTTAAAGGCTTAAAAAAGGCGGATTTACCGAAACTGAATGAAGAAGTGAAGAATGAATCGATTGATAGAGACGAAAATGATCAATCGATAATGAGGAAAATCACTGAGGAATTAACCAAATTGAACAATTCTATGCAAATTGAAAGGAAAAATCGTGAGGAAAGCGAACAAGCGATTTTCGATATGTTGCGAGATGTCGTTAATAGAGTTAAAAGCGAAATCGAATTTGAGAGGAAAAATAGGTAAATATTCATAATTTTTTCCTTTGAAATAAATCAAATTTCTAGAGAAGGCACTGAGGAAACCTTATTGAATCTATTAGAAGATACTTGCAATAAGATAAACACCGCTACTAATAATAGCAATGGGAATTAAGTCTTTTTCTAATAAACTGGAAAATTAAATCACATAAATTATTTTTTTCGAAACCAATTTTAACAGTTTTTTTTTTATCTTTTCTAATGATCGCAACCACCAAATCCTTCCGCAAAAGTCGTTTTTTTCTCTTAAATTCGTTCTTAATTTTCCCATAGATTATCATGATGCTAGTGCGAAATTACAACAATTATCTTCGACTTTAAAAATCGATTCATCGAATCATCCACAAAGTGTTGCCAATAATCGATTCAAAAGCACATCAGAAAGCCCGTTTCCAAGGAAATTCAATAAAAACATGAAGTCGAAATTGATACAACCATCTAGTTCCAAGGATTTGAACAAAATAGAGAAAAAAACCAATGAAACGCCTTTAAAATCCACGAGGACCAATTCGCAAAAGGCTAGAAATGCTTCTAGTTTATCACCATCCACTCAAATTAATTTAAAGGATGGGGGTCGGTTTTTGAATCCAATAGAGGAGATTTTGCCTAAGGGTGTCGTTAATTTAAAGAAGAAGAAGATTCAAAAGAAGGTTCCAACAAAAGTTCCTATCAGGGCTTCTCAGGAAAAGGAGAAGCTAGAAAGTGGGATGATTTTCATTGCGAAGAATATGAAGATCGTTGAAGATAAGATGAAAATCAAGGAAAATCTAAAGAAAAAGGAGCCAGTATTTATGTCCCAAACCCAGACGATTTTTAAGGTTTTTTTTTAGAGAAACTATTAGAAAAAAACTAAAGTTTTTATGAAAGTATGTTTTGGGAGGAGGGAACAATAGCGATTTAGTCAAGAGAGTCTTAGGCAAAAGAGACCATTGGGAAGAAACCACTTCAGCTAATACCCTATTTAACTTCAAATGGAAACAGGATAATAAGGGTTATCATTATGAAAGAGTGATACCTGATGCGGTTTGTAGACAATTATTGAACCATTTCGAGTTCCATAAGGAAATCTCCACTAAATCAGGTCTTATAGAAAATCTGGCTCAATATTGTGATGTAAATTATCTAAATATAAAAAACCCATATTATTTATATAAATTTCTCATTTATTCAGCAAAACCGATTAGAACTCTTCGATTTAACACCTATAACCTTTGTTCTGGACCTTGATAAGGAGGATTGTGATGTGAATTTCCATAATTTCCTGCAATTTTATATGGCAAATGTACCAAAAGAGCTCGAATCTATCAAGAAGCCAGTTTACGAGATCCGTAAGCGTTTTCGCAATTATATCCCAATGCCTGCATATGATAAAAAGGGGGTTTATGGAAATTCTCCTTTTACTAAGCCTAAAATGAAGCCTGTTTATATGAACGGAAGCAGTTATTTATGGTTATTGAAACCCACAGGCTTTAATAGAGGTCGTGGGATTCAGATCTTTACGACATTGGATCAATTAGAGAAATATATCAATGAATATTATGAAGGAGTTGTTGAAAAAAGCCTGAAACAGCCCATTCAGGCGAATCCAGAAGAAAAAAAGGTCCTTGAAGAGGAAAATGTTGGGATTAATAAGGAAAATAATGAGGTTCATCCAAAGGAAATGAAAAAGGCTGAAATCGTGGAGCCTTTGAAAATTATAGAGACTCCGAATTTGAAAAAGACTAATAATATAAACAATAATATCGCCAATAAGACGAAGGAAATCAAGACTCCAGTGGATCCTAATGATTATATCAGATTAAGCCTTCAAAATATGCCCACTGTCATAAAATCGCATACTTTCGTGATTCAGAAATATATAGAGAAACCTTTATTAGTGAAAGCCAGGAAATTCGATATTAGAGTTTGGGCCCTTGTGACACATAATTATGATTTCTATTTCTTTAAAGAAGGTTATTTGAGAACTTCTTCCGAGGAATTCAACCTTGGGGATGTCGATAATTATTTCATCCATTTAACCAATAACGCAGTTCAGAAATTTTCCAGTAATTATGGCCAATTTGAAAATGGGAATCAATTATCCTTCCCTTGGTTTCAGAAATTTATGGAGGAAATGTTTCCAGGATTTGATTTCAAAGGGAAAATCATAAACCGAATTAAGGAATTGATCTTCATTTCGATGAGTTCAGTGAGGAAAAAGTTGAATCCGAATGATAGAAAACATTGCTTTGAAGTTTTCGGATATGATTTCATCATCGATGAAAATCTCCATGTTTGGCTCATTGAAGTCAATACGAATCCTTGTCTCGAGGAATCAAGTCCTTTATTGGCTATGTTAATCCCAAGAATGATTGATGATGCCTTTAAATTAACTTTAGATTTGTTATTCCCTAAACGGGACCCACCAATTAATAAGCAAAAACCTCAAACCATGATCCTTCAAAAGTCTATACCCATATCCTTATTTACTGATGAAAAAACCAAGTCTAATTCCATGGAAGAAATCAAAGATCAGAACTCGAATCCAATCAAACCTTCAGAAAAAAATGAACAAGAGATCCAACTTGAGTCGGAAAGCATAACGACCACAGCCACGATAAAAAACGAAAATATCATCAAAAATGAAGAAACGGCGGTGATTGAGAAAAAACCAGCCAGGCCTCAACAGAAAGAAAAGGTGCCGAGCCAATTCCCAGTTCAAGGCTATTCTGATGAGGAAAATATGTGGTAAAAAAAAATAAAATTTAAGAGTATTTTCAATAAAAATTAAAAGGGAACTTTTGGGAGCGAAGCCTATGGAAAAAACCCCAGCTAAAACTACGAACAATAAGAGAAATAAAGAATAAAAGACCTTAAGAGTTTTTTTCTTGGAAATTCCTTTATATATTTAAGAAAGTCCCTTTAAAGATTTAAGAAAGTCCCTTCGTTTAAATAATTAACCATTTTCTCACAATTCCTCAGGATGCAATGATAAACCCAATGTCGAAAAGTCCCATAAATCACCTTTTCTTGTCCTAATCTCCTTACGATTTCCTCTGCGACTTCATCAGTTTCCGAAATAAGCCATTTCCATCGAAACGATTCCTTCCATTCCGATGGGAAATCATGCAAAAGGCCTTGATTCGAATATAAACCTGGCTCTATTAAATTGAGATCGACGTTTGTGGGTTTTTCCATTATCAGAGATCTCATAAGATTAGAATTCCAGGCTTGGGAGGCTGAAAATATAGATATATGAGGATGAGGATAAGCCCCTAGAGCTGAAGAAATGGTTGATATCAGGGATTTTGAGGAAGGGGGTTTCTTTTTGAAGCGTTCCAATGCATATTTGCTGAAAAAAACATTAGGCAAGATATTAGATTTGATTGTTTTTATGAGATCTTCAAAGGTTGTTTTTTCGAAGTCTTGAGTCAAAAAGGAGCCTGTGTTATTTATTAAACCAGATATCTCAAATTGATTTATTTGGGCAAAAAGACTCTCATAACTCTCAATGCTGGCTCTTTCAAAATCAAAGGTGATGATCTCAATTTTAGAGGAAAACTCCTTTTCTAATTCGGATTTCAACTTCTGCAAAGAATCCTCATGTTTCGAAATCAAAATCAAAGGAATTCCTTTCACTGCCAATTCACGAGAAAACGCCTTTCCAAGATTATCAGAGGCTCCTGTGATGAGGAAATAACCTTGATCATTGTAGGTTTTCTGAAGGTTAATTGGAATTCGATAGAAATTGTTATAAGCGTCACGGAGGTTAATATAACTATGAGAAGTAAGAGTATAGGCTCCTATAAGGATTGGAAGCGATTTAAGACATTTGAAGAACATTATTATTGAGTTTTTTCTGTTTAGCTTCTTTTTGGGCTTTTTTTTTTAAAAAATATTCAGGTTTTTTTGTTTTGTTTTTATGAACTTTTATTGATTTTATTGAAAAAATAATAAAAATCCCATTTTTTTTCTTATATTTCTTTTCTCATGTCATATGAGTAATTTTGTCTCTGTGGATAAAATTTTTATGAATTTTTTGTTCAATACATTATCAGATATCATAAAAAAATATAAAAAATTGTCTTAAATTATCATAATAATTTGAATAAAACAAAAATTTGATGAGTTTGAAAGTTAAACCATTGGAAAATGGGCAACGTCATTTTTTCAACTTTTCAAACATTACAAGGATGTTGTTTATGCCAGACAGATCATGCCTTTTAGAAAAAAAGAAAATAAATCCAAAAAAACTGGAAGCCAAAAATTCTCAAAAAAAGAATAAAACGTTCAAAAATTTTTTTGAGAATCAACAGCAAAGTAAATCAGAAACAATCCCTCAAGCTTTTGATTATTTGCTTTACAATTACGAAGAATTTGAAAATGAAAATGATCCGAAAGCTAATGAAAGTAATTTTCGTGATTCTTTTAAAAATGAGGGTTGTTTGGTTCATACTTTTAATAAAAAAAAACTGCCTTCAATAATTCCTTTTCGTGATGAGTGTTCCCTTTCTTTATTTTCTTTGAATGACATAAATAAGCCTAATCAACCAAAAGGAATTGAATCTGCTAATTATAATATAAGAAAAGAAGAAGAAATATTAAATGGAAATGTAAGCGAATCATTATGGTTCTATAATAATGAAAATAAGACCCTCGTTGAATGGGATTTGAATGAAAATCAACAAACATCAGAACTCAAATTTCAGAATTTAACCCATGTCACATGTTTAGAAATTTGCGAGCATCAAATATTTTTTGCCATATCGGAAGAAATTAAAGGAACTTCAATGACTACCATAATAACTCAAAAGATTCTCATTTGGAGATTGCCTCAGGATAATTCAGGTTTATTTATTCATTTAAACACCGATCATGCTGCCTCCATCAATATTTTAAAAATAAGCAAAAATGGAAAAATGATGGTTTCTTCAGCCTTAGATTTTTCAATAACGATTTGGGAAGCTGAAAACAATTTTAATGGGTCCTTCAAAAAAACAAAATTTTTAATTCAAGAATACAAAAAAATCACGAGTGCAATAACCCCCTTTGTCATAACTGATAAGGAACTCATTTATTCCCCTTCTTTAGGCAAAATTAAATACGAAAAAGGAAATCAACTCATATCAAGAGCACATGCTGGCGATATAACATGTTTTTTATTGAAAGAGGACGAAAGCAAAATTGTGACGGGAAGTCAAGATTGTAGCATCAAAATTTGGAATTTTGATAAGCCAATTGATCCTGAAGTAATCAAATATAAAAAACCAATTTTGGCTCTGGCTTTTGATAAAACCGAAGATTATCTATTTTCGAGCTCATTAGAGAGTCTAATAAGAATTTGGGATATAAAGAGAAGACATATTATTTCGCAATTAGATTTCGAATTCAACTTTGCTAAGAAAATCAATCTTTCACAAGCTGGAAACTTTTTGGCCCTCGGAATTTCAGATAATACCATAAAATATTTTTCGATTGATGGGATAGAAAAAGATGCCTCAATAACTCTGAATTCAAAAATCACCAAATGTATATTAAGTCCAGATGGAAAATCTTTGTTTATCGGGAATAAACATCATGAATCAACCAAAGATAAAAATGCAAATAAGAAAGAAAAACAAGATAAATCAACAGATTTGATCAAAGTTTTGGATATAACAACTGATATAACGAATACACCAATTACAAATTTTAATGAAAAAGGTCATAATGGAGATATAATCGAAATTGCTTCAACTCCCAACGCCAAAAAATTAGTTTCTGCAAGCTCAGATAAAACAATCAATCTATATTCTTTGGAAAATCACACCCTTTTATATACTTATCCCATAATTCATACAAAATCCATTACTTCTCTTGTTATCATCGATGATGAAACGG
>Ga0302320_10029592_pt1 | contig 10474 bp, 10 predicted proteins | sample Bog_T0_3_FD_202130 | JGI IMG/M metagenome (GOLD analysis project Ga0302320, IMG submission 202130) | Peat permafrost microbial communities from Stordalen Mire near Abisko, Sweden - Bog_T0_3 | ecosystem: Environmental > Terrestrial > Soil > Wetlands > Peat | place: Sweden: Abisko, Stordalen Mire... | reverse complement strand
CACCGCCGTGGCCCAGTTCGGCCGCATCGACATCCTGCTGAACAACGCCGGCACCATCATGCGCAATGACACCATCGACTTCACCGAGCAGCAGTGGGACGCGGTCATGAACGTCAACCTCAAGACCGCCTTCTTCCTCTGCCAGGCCGTGGCCCGGCGGTTCATGGAGCAGGGTTCCGGCGGCAAGATCATCAACATCGCTTCCATGCTTTCGTTCCAGGGCGGGATCCGGGTGCCCTCCTACACCGCCTCCAAGAGCGGCATCAGGGGCCTCACCATGCTCATGGCCAACGAGTGGGCCAGCCGGGGCATCTGCGTCAACGCCATCGCCCCGGGCTACATGGCCACGGACAACACCGCACAGCTGAGGGCCGATGCCCAGCGCAGCGCGGACATCCTGGCCCGCATCCCGGCGGCGCGCTGGGGCACGCCGGAGGATCTCCAGGGAGCCGTGGTGTTCCTGGCCTCCAGCGCTTCTGACTACGTGAACGGAACCACCCTGGCCGTGGACGGCGGCTGGCTCGCCCGATGAAGGAAAGGTCTTTTCTCAACCCAACAAAGGAGGGTACGAACATGGTCAAGATCCTCGCTGTTTTTACCCGGCGCTTCGCGCTGATGGTGTTCGCCGCCGTGGCGGTGATCGGGGCGGGCATGGCAGCCCCCGCCTTCGCCCAGGCTGCCCAGTCCGGAGAGGACGCCGCCGTGGCCAAGGCCGTCGAATCCCTGCGCGTGGCCATGGTGGCCGGGGATGAAAAGGCCCTGAACGCCATGGTGGAAGAGCATCTGACCTACGGCCATTCCCACGGGATGCTGCAGAACAAGGCCGAGTTCGTCAAGTTCCTGGTCGGTCCGAAAGCCCCCGGCAAGTTCAACTGGATCAAGCTCTCCAACCAGACGGTGGATGTGGTCGGCAACACCGCGCTGGTCCGCCACGTGTTCGACGCTGAGAACGTGCTGCCGGACGGCACCCTCACCAACGCCCACATCCTGGTCCTGCACGTGTGGAAGATGGAGCCGGACGGCTGGAAGCTGCTGGCCCGGCAGGCCTGCCCGCTCTAACTAGACCCCTGAATAGGCCGAGAAGCCGCCGTCGATGGGGACCACCACCCCGTTGACGAAGCCGGAGGCCGGTTCGCTGGCCAGCCAGAGCAGGGTGCCGACCAGTTCCCCGGCTTCGCCGAAGCGGCCCATGGGCGTGTGCTCCAGGATCTTGCGCGACCGGGCGGTGAACTCGCCGGTGGCCTGGTCCATGAGCAGCGCGCGGTTCTGGCTGGTGATGAAGAAGCCGGGGGCCAGGGCATTGACCCGGATGCCGGCCTTGGCGAAGTGCACCGCCAGCCACTGGGTGAAGTTGCTCACCGCCGCCTTGGCGCCGCTGTAGGCGGGGATCTTGGTCAAGGGACGGAAGGCGTTCATGGAAGAGATGTTGATGATGGAGCAACCCGCGCGCCCGACCATCTGCCGGGCGAACACCTGGGAGGGGATGAGGGTGCCCAGGAAGTTCAGGTTGAAGACCCGCTGGATGTTCTGGGGATCCAGGTCGAAGAAGGTGGTGAGGGACGGCTCATCCAGGTCGGCGGCGTCCAGCCATTCCTTGCTGGTGGTGCCCCCGGGGTGGTTGCCGCCGGCGCCGTTGAGCAGCAGATCGCAGGGCCCGAACTCGGCCCGGATGAGTTCGGCGGCGGACTCCAGGGAGGGGCGTTCCAGCACGTTGGCGGTGAACCCCCGGGCGCTCAGTCCGTCGGCCCGCAGGGCCGCGGCCACCGCCTCGGCGGCATCCAGGTCGAGGTCCAGGACGGCCACCTTGGCGCCGCATTCGGCCAGGGCCTGGGCCATGCGGGAACACAGCACGCCGCCGCCGCCGGTCACCACGGCGACTTTTCCGGCCAGATCGATCCTGAAGGGCACGGTCATGGGAACAACTCCTGTGAGCGGTTGGCGGTGGAAATCCCTTCCCACAGCCCGTTCAGATAGACGGCGCCCAGGGCCCGGTCATAGAGGCCGTAGCCGGGCTTGCCGGTCTCGCCCCAGATCATGCGGCCGTGGTCCGGGCGCATGTAACCTTCGAAATTCGCCTCGTGGTAGGCGGCCATGATGGCGCCCATGTCCAGGGAACCGTCCTGGGACCGGTGCCCAGTCTCGAAGAAGTCGCCATTGGCGCTGACCTTGACGTTGCGCATGTGGGCGAAATGGATGCGCCCCCGGCCGGCGAACTCGCGCACCAGGGCGACGCTGTCGTTGCCGCGGTCGGCGCCCAGGGATCCGGAACATAGGGTCAGGCCGTTGGCCGGGGCGTCGATGATGCCCAGCAGGCGGTTCAGGTCCTCGCGGTTCTTGACGATGCGCGGCAGGCCGAAGATGGGGCGGGGCGGGTCGTCCGGGTGCATGGCCATGCGGATGCCGGCTGCCTGGGCGGCCGGGATCACCCCCTTGAGGAAGTACTCCAGGTTGCCCCACAGGGTTTCCTCGTCGATCCCGGCATATTCGGCGAGCAGGGCCCGCAAGGCTTCGGGAGGGTAGCTGGCGTCCCAGCCGGGCAGGCGGATGCCGGCGGCGGGATCGATCCGGTCCACCGCCGCCTGGTCGAACCCCAGCGTGGTGGACCCGTCCGGCAGGCGCAGGTCCAGGGTGGTCCGGGTCCAGTCGAACACCGGCATGAAGTTGTAGCAGACCACCTTCAGCCCGCAGGCCGCCAGGTTGCCCAGGGTCTCGGCGTAATGGGCGATCAGCCGGTCCCGGGTGGGCTTGCCCAGCTTGATGTCCTCGTGCACCGGCACGCTTTCGATCACCTCGAAGGCGAGCCCGTGGGCGGTGATCCGGGCCTTGAGCGCCTGGATCTGCTCCAACGGCCAGACTTCGCCCACAGGGACCGCGTAGACGGCCGAAACGATGCCGTGCAGGCCGGGTATCTGGCGGATATAGTCGAGCCGCACCGGATCGGCGTCGCCATACCAGCGGAAAGTCATCTTCATGGCCGAGGGCCTCCAGGCGACTAGGTTAACCACAACATGGGGGAAACGGAATTAGGGTCCATAACAATTCTTTCCGCCAGGAAGTCACAGAACAAAGGGTTCGCTCCGGTTTGGCCGCCTGGAAATAAAAATGAAATCATATTCCAAAAAAAACTTGAGGCTCTGGATTCGATGTTGTAGATTCTTACCATCCACTTTAGATCCTTCCCTTCCGATCCACCCCATCCATGCGTCTCCAGGCCCAGGCCAGAGACTCTTTCCGGAGGTTGCCATGAAACTGAACCGCGCCCTGATTTTCACCCTGGTGGCGGGTGTCGCCACGCTCCTGTCCGCGCAGGGGAAGCCCCAGTTCGAGTTCAAGCTGGCGGAAGTGCACGAGAAGACCTTCCCCACCACCCTCGCCGACACCGAGTTCGCCCGGCTGGTGAACGTCGGCACCCAGGGCCGGGTGCACATCACCGTGTATGACAACGGCGCCCTCAGCCAGGACGAGAAGGCGGTGGTGGAACAGACCCAGATGGGCGCCATCGACTTCGCCCGCATCAGCCTCGCCCCGGTGGCGCAGTTCGTCAAGGAACTCAACGTCCTCAGCCTGCCCTACCTCTACCGCGACAGCGACCACATGTGGAAAGTGCTGTCGGGACCCATCGGGCAGGGGCTCCTGGGCGCCCTCGGCAAGGCCAACCTGACCGGCCTCTGCTACTACGACGCCGGCGCGCGCAGCTTCTACAACACCAAGAAGGACATCAAGACCCTGGCCGACCTGAAGGGCATGAAGATCCGCGTGCTCCAGTCCAAGCTGATGATGGACATGGTCAAGGACCTGGGCGCCTCGCCGACCCCCATGCCCATGGGCGACATCTATTCCGCGCTGCAGACCAACGTCATCGACGGCGCCGAGAACAACTGGCCCTCGTACATCTCCTTCAGCCACTACGAGGTCGCCCGGCACTTCACCCTGGACCGGCACGCGATGGTGCCCGAACTCCTCATGGTGAGCAACCGCTCCCTGGGCAGGCTGACCAAGGCCGACCAGGACGTGGTCAGGAAGGCCGCCAAGGATTCAGTGGAATTCCAGAAGGCCAGGTGGATCCTGTCGGAGAAGGAGAACGAGGCCAGGGCCAAGGCCGCGGGCTGCAGCATCACCTACCTGACCCCCCAGGCGCAGGCGGAGTTCGTGGCGGCGGTGCAGCCGATCTACGCTGAATACAGCGAATTCAAGGACCTGATCAGCCAGATCAAGGCCACCCGGTAGCCTCAGGGAGCCGGCGCGGGGCCGGTGCGCCCGGCTTCGCGCCTGATCATAGCCGCGCACCATCTGCTGGGGTACCCCCATGAGGTTCATCAAGCTCCTGTTCGACTGGGTCTTCCTGGCCCTGGCCTGGTTCGCGCTCCTGCTCCTGGTGTGCATGACCGCGCTGATCTTCGCCGACGTGTTCTGCCGGTACCTCCTGCACTTCAGCATCGCCTGGGCCGACGAGATCACGCTCATCTTCCTGGTCTGGTACGTCTTCATCGCCCTGGCCATCGGCGTGCGCAAGGGCGTCCACACCTCCATCGACCTGATCAAGATCCTGGTTCCGAACAAGTACCTGGACTGGACCGCCACCCGCCTGGTGGACCTCCTCACCATCCTCTTCGGCGGCCTGCTGGTCTACTTCGGCAAGGAGCTGATCGAGATCGGCACCTACTCGACCCTGGCCTCCATCGACCTGCCGTCCTACTGGGAATACATCTTCATTCCCATCAGCGGGGTCCTGGTGATGTATTCGGCCCTGGTCAGGATGTTCCAGGGGAAGTCGGCCGAGCACCAGGTGGACCTTCTGGACACCATCTTCATGAATAAGGCGGACCACAATGTATGATCCGATCATCGCCATCGCGATCCTGTTCTCTGTGTTCGCCCTCCTGGTGTTCCTGCGGGTTCCCATCTCCTTCACCCTGGTGCTTTCGGCGGTGGTCACGGCCCTCTACATGGATCTTCCGCTCCCGGTCCTGGCCCAGCAGATGAAGACCGGCGTCCAGTCCATGTCGCTGCTGACCATTCCTTTGTTCGTCGTGGCCGGGGAGATCATGAGCGAAGGCGGCATCTCCCAGCGCCTGGTGGTCCTGGCCAACGCCCTGGTGGGGCGGTTCCGGGGCGGGCTGGCCATGGTGGACGTGGTGGCCTGCATGTTCTTCGGCGGCATCACCGGCTCCTGCGTGGCCGACGTCTCCGCCATCGGTTCGATCATGATCCCGATGATGAAGAAGAAGGGCTACGACACCGACTACGCGGTGGGCATCACCATCTCCTCCGCGGTCCAGGGCGTCCTGGTCCCCCCCAGCCACAACATGATCCTGTATTCCATCGCCGCCGGCACCGTCGCCGGGGGCGCCTCGGTGGGCGCGCTGTTCCTGGCCGGCATCGTGCCCGGGATCTTCCTGGGGCTGACCCTGATGGCCCTGGCCTACGTCATCGCCCTGATCCGGAAATACCCCAAGGGCGACCCGTTCTCCTTCAGGGCGCTCCTGGTGGCCCTGAGGGGGTCGATCCTGGGACTGATGACGGCGATCATCATCATGGTGGGCATCCTCTCCGGAGTGTTCACCGCCGCCGAATCCTCCGCCGTGGCCGTGGTCTACGCCTTCATCATCACCTTCTTCGTCTACCGCGAGGTCAAGGTCTCGCACATGAAGCGGGTGCTGTTCAAGTCCACCAAGACCCTGGCCATGGTCATGACCCTCATCGCCTGCGCCAGCGCCTTCGGCTACATCCTGGCGACCCTGCAGGTGCCCCAGCGCATCACCGAGATCCTGCTCTCCATCTCCCACAACAAGTACCTCGTCCTGCTCATGATCAACGTGCTGCTGCTGATCCTGGGCTGCATCATGGATATGGCGCCGCTGATCCTCATCTGCACCCCGATCCTGCTGCCGGCCCTGGCCGGATACCCGGGCTGGGCCGGCTTCGGCATCACGCCGGTGCACTTCGGGGTCATCCTCATGCTCAACCTGGGCATCGGCCTGCTGTCGCCGCCCATCGGGGTCGCGCTCAACGTGGGCTGCGCCCTGGGCGAGATCAAGATGGAGAAGATCGTCAAGGGCATGCTGCCGTTCTACGCGACCATGTACTTCGTGCTGATGATCATCACCTATTTCCCGGACATCGCCACCCTGGTGCCCAAGTGGTTCGGCTTCAACTAATAACGTAAGATCGTCTACCGGTTCGGCAATTTCAAATAGGAACGGCACAATGGACAACCTGTTCTTTCCCGATGCCGGCCTGGTCCCGGAGGTTCTGGACGGGGGCCGGATGTGGCGCAAACTGCGGGCCCGCGGCGGTTCCCTGATGCTGGTGGAAATGCACTTCGAACAGGGGGCCGTCGGCGCCGAGCACCGGCATCCCCACGAGCAGCTCTGCTACTGCCTTGAAGGCGAGTTCCTGTACTCCATCGAGGGGGAAAAGGCCACCCTGCGGCCCGGCGACTCGGTCTTCGTCCCCGCTTCGGCCCTCCACGGCGCCCTCTGCGTGGCCGCGGGGCGGCTGCTGGACATCTTCACCCCCCAGCGGGACGACTTCCTGAAGCCCTGAACCGCGCCCTTCGCCCCAAGGATCCCCATGCCTACCAGACCTGCTACCAAACCGGCGGCCTTGCCTCTCGTGAGCGCGGCGACCCGGGCCCTGGGCGTGCTGGAAGGCAATACGGCCGTCTACATCCTGAAGATCGAGTCCCACTGCACCATCCGCATGTTCTCCCGGATGGGGCGGCGGGTGCCGCTCTACTGCACCGCCATCGGCAAAACGCTCCTGGCCTACGCCAAGAGCGAGGACCGGGAGGCGGCCCTGAAGGGGGTCCGGCTGCTGGCCTTCACCCCCAAGACCCTCACCACCCGGGCCGGGCTCCACGCGGAGCTGGAGCGGATCCGGGAGCAGGGCTTCGCCCTGGACGCGGAGGAGCACGAGGAGGGCATCCACTGCATCGGGGCGCCCATCTTCGACCACACCGGCGCCATCGCCGCCACCTTGTCGGCCTCCTGGCCCGGCTTCCGCTACGAGCGCGGCGAGGAGGGCGACAAGATCGACCCGATCAAGGCCGCCGCCGCCCGGATCTCGGCGCTGCTGGGCCAGTCCTGAGACGCCATGACCGGGCTCCGCCCGGCCATGGCGTGGGGGGGGGGAGTCTGAGGGGATGCCACGCATGCGTGGCATTAGAGCGCGCTTTGCTGCCGGGCGGTCTCCCCTCAGTCGTATCAGCCCCTCAGCAGATGCACGGCGAACCCGCCCAGTTCCAGGTCGAGGTAGATGGACTTGAGCACGCCCTTGTCGCTCCTGGCGGTTTCCGGCCTGGCGGGGATCCCGGCGGCGGCGAAGTAGGCCACGGCGCGCTCCACCTGGTTGCAGCGGATGCCGATGTGGCCCTTTTCCCCGCACCGCGGCCGCTTGGTGATCTCGATCCGGTCCCCCGCGAAGATGGAACCGGTGGTTTCCCTGGGCTCCAGGTTGAACAGCCGGCCGAGGCCGCTGGCCAGTGCGCGGCACCCGGCCTCGTCCGGGCCATTGATGCCCAGGTGGGCGAAGGTGAAGCTGTGCAGGGCGAACACCGCCTCCCGGCAGATGGTCTCCAGCGCGGACCAGTCCTCGGCTTCCACCAGGTCCGGCCGCACCATCCAGGATCCGCCGATGGCCAGCACGTTGGCGCGGCGTGCATAGCTGGACAGGTTGCCGGCATCGATGCCGCCGGTGGGAATGAACTTCATGGAGCCGAACGGGCCCGCCAGGGCGTCCAGCATGGCGGTGCCGCCCGCGGCGCCGGCGGGGAAGAACTTCAGGACTTCCAGGCCCCGCTGGAGGCCCTTGGCCACCCCGTCCGGATTCACGATGCCGGGCAGGACAGGAACGCCCCGCTCCAGACAGTAGTCCACCACCGCGTCGACGTAGCAGGGGCTGACGATGAAGCGCGCGCCGGCCTGGATGGCCCGGGCCGCCTGGTCCACGCCCAGGACGGTCCCGGCCCCCACCAGGAGCTCCGGGAGCTCGGCGCTCATGGCCCGGATCGCCTCCTCGGCGGCGTCGGTGCGGAAGGTGACTTCGGCCACCGGGATGCCGCCCTTGACCAGGGCCCGGCCAAGACCCAAGGCTCGCTTGGCCGAGTCCAGCCGGATGACGGGAACCAGCCCGATTTCGCCCATGCGCGCAAGCAGTGTGTCCATGCCAGATCCTCATCCAAGACTGGGTTGTTGACTCATTCTAAAATAAAATGAAACCAAGGTCCATTTTTTTGATCGACCGCCTCCGCTGACTGATAAGATGGTCCCAACCACTGACTAGTGAGGTTCGTTCCATGAGGAAAATCGTCACCTTCGGGGAAATCATGCTCCGGCTCAAGGCGCCGGGGCATGAGCGCCTGTTCCAATCCTCTCTGCTGGAGGCCCAGTTCGGCGGAGGGGAGGCCAACGTCGCCACCTCCCTGGCCCTGCTGGGCATGCACGCCGTGTTCGTTTCCGCGCTCGCCGCCGATCCCATCGGCCAGGGCGCCCTGCGCACCCTGCGGGGATACGGGGTGGACGTCAGCCAGGTGCGCCGCACCGGGGACCGGATCGGCATCTACTTCCTGGAGACCGGCGCCGACCAGCGGCCCTCCCAGGTGGTCTACGACCGGGCCGCCAGCGCCGCGTCCCTCATGCGGCCGGGGGATTTCCCCTGGGCGGAGATCTTCCAGGGGGCCGACTGGTTCCACTTCACGGGCCTCACCCCGGCCCTGTCGCGCACCTCCGCCGACGCCTGCCTGGAGGCCATCCGGGCCGCGCGGGCCGCGGGGGTCCGGGTGTCCATCGACCTCAACTACCGCAAGAAGCTCTGGGGCTACGGGGTCCCGGCGCCGGAAGTGATGCGCCCGCTGGTGGCCCTGGCCGACGTGCTGATCGCCAACGAGGAGGATATCCAGCTGGGGCTGGGCATCGCCGCGGACGCGGATCCCGCCGCCAACCGGCTGGCGCCGGAGGCCTACCAGGCCCTGGCGGCCAGGACCAAGGCCGAGTTCCCCAACCTGGGCGTGGTGGCGATCACCCTGCGGGAAAGCCTTTCCGCGGACCGGAACGGGTGGTCGGCGGTGCTGGACGGGAGCCAAGGCTTCCTCCATTCCCGCCGGTATTCCCTGGAGAACATCGTGGACCGGGTGGGCGGAGGGGATTCCTTCGGCGCCGGGCTGATCTTCGGGCTGCTGGAGTACGGCGATGAGGTCCGGGCCCTGGAGTTCGCAGTGGCGGCTTCCGCGCTCAAGCACTCCATCCCCGGCGACCTGAACCTGTCCACCCGGGAAGAGGTGGAGCGGCTGGTGGCCGGTGACGGCACCGGCCGGGTGCTGCGCTGATGGCCACGGACCGCCAGCATCCCGTGCGCATCCTCCAGTTCGGCGAGGGCAACTTCCTCCGGGCGTTCATTGACTGGATGGTGGACCGGATGAGGACCGGTGCCGGTTTTGACGGCTCGGTGGCCCTGGTCAAGACCATCCCCGGCCCCTTCAGCCCCGATTTCCAGCGCCAGGACAACGCCTACACGGTCGTGGTGCGGGGACGGCAGGGGGCCCAGGTGGTGGAGGAGCGCTCCCGCATCGAGGTCATCTCAAGTCGCTTCAACCCCTACGAGGATTTTCAGGGTTACCTGGAGGCCGCCGCCGATCCTGATGTGCGCGTGATCATCTCCAACACCACCGAGGCCGGCATCGCCCTGGACCTGTCCGACCGGGACGAGGACCGTCCCGCCGCCTCCTTCCCGGGCAAGCTGACCCAGCTGCTCCGGGCCCGCTACCTGGCCCTGGGCGGCGGCAAGGCCTCGGCGCTCCTGGTCATGCCCTGCGAGCTCATCGAGAAGAACGGCCAGACCTTGCGGCAGTTCGTGCTGGCCCACGCCGGGCGCTGGTACGGCGACCCGGGCTTCGAGCGCTGGATCAGCGAGGACTGCACCTTCGTGGACACCCTGGTGGACCGCATCGTGTCGGGCCACGATCCCGCGGCCCGGGCCAGGCTGCTGGAGGAGACCGGCTGGGACGACGCCCTGCTGGTGGTGGCCGAGCCGTACCACCTCCTGGCCATCCAGGGGGTGGAGCGGGAGGACCTGCTCCCCCTGCGCCGGGCCGGGCTCAACGTGGTCTGGACCGACGACATCACCCCCTCCCGGCTGCTGAAGGTGCGCATCCTCAACGGCGGGCATACCTTCCTGGCCATGGTCGGCACCGCCCTGGGCGTGCCGCTGGTGCGGGCCTGCCTGGGCCACCCGGTCCTGAAGGAGGCGCTGGAGCGTCTCTATGCCCGGGAGATCATCCCGGCCCTGCCCATGCCGGAAAGCGAAGGCGCGGCCTACGCCGGCACCATCCTCGACCGCTTCGACAACCCCTTCATGGAGCACAAACTGGAGGACATCGCCCTGAACTCGGTGTCCAAGTGGCGGTCGCGGCTGCTGCCCAGCGCCGTGGATTTCGCGGCGAAGCGGGGCCACGCGCCCGCCCTGATCGCCTTCTCCC
>Ga0302320_10029591_pt1 | contig 10474 bp, 12 predicted proteins | sample Bog_T0_3_FD_202130 | JGI IMG/M metagenome (GOLD analysis project Ga0302320, IMG submission 202130) | Peat permafrost microbial communities from Stordalen Mire near Abisko, Sweden - Bog_T0_3 | ecosystem: Environmental > Terrestrial > Soil > Wetlands > Peat | place: Sweden: Abisko, Stordalen Mire... | reverse complement strand
TAAAAAACTTCAAAAAAATAATTAAATTCACAAAAAACTTTTTCAAAAAAGACTTGTTAAAAACCCAAACATCGCTTTTTTTATTTACCTTAATTAAAAACAAAAATCTTTTTTTCTGTTTTTCTTATTTATTTTTAGAAGAAAAATTTTGATAAAGACTTTCTTTCATTTGAAAAGAAAACATTTTTTTTTAATCCAGAAAAAAATAAAAAGTAATTCATGCGAAAATAAAAATCTAAACAAAAAGAAATCATTTGAATTATTAAATAATATTTCCAAAAATATCCTAAATTTTAATGAGTGAAAAGGTTTCTTATAAAAAGGTGGAATCCACCGAATCATCATCAAAAACTGAAAAAGTTCCTTTGACTAAGTTTTCTTGGGGATGGTTGCCAAATGAGAAGAGAATACTTATCATTCTCATGATTTTGATGTGGGGTTATCTTTTCGCTGAATATTTGGTTATGAATCAAAAAATTTCCAATAAGATAGAGGGTTTGAGTGAAGGTTTTTTCGGTTTGAAGCGAGTAATATTATTTTAGTTAATAATTATATTCGAGGTTTATTAGGATACATATGATTCCCAATGGAATACTTTTAGGGATAATTTGCCTTTGATATTATTAGTAGCATTAGCACATTTGTTCGGATCCCATTTGATAAAGCGCTACTTTTCCCTTTCTAATGAAAATAAGGAGCCGAATACCATTCTTGTGGTCTACCATTTGGTGTTTGGGCTCGGGTATCTTGGATATATTTTCCAAGCAGGCCTGATTTTTTGGTTGATCATAGTGACAGTCAATTATATATTGGCTCGATTGTTTCGGAGCTACTTTTTTTATGAGCCTTTCCTGTATTTTTCTTTTTTCCTTTTGATTATTTAATAAATATAATTTTTTTTTTAGATGGATATGCACTTTGGTCACTTTATACTGTAATGAGACTTACAAAGGTTATATATTTGCATGGATCCATCCATCTTTGGATTATTTGGTAATCAACCAATTTTTTTTCAACTATTTATTAAATTTTTCTTAAGGATGATAATGTTCATGAAGCTCCTGTCCATTGGCATGTAATGTTTAACATGACAATCCTTCGTCTTATGAGCTTTTGCATTGATTTCTCCTGGGCCACTCGAAACAAGAGAGGGTTGTTACCACAAGAACATGAGAAAAAGTGTCGTGTATGCTCTCAAACCGTCACTTGTTATAAAGCCAGACAGGAAACACATGTTCCCCTCTCCCAATACAACTTTCTAAATTACCTAACTTTCCTTGTATATCCAGCCTTATTTATCTCTGGACCGGTTACAACTTTCAACGCTTGGATTTCCCAAATTAAGAAACCACAGAACAGTCACACTCAAAAACAAGTCTTTACATATGTTCTGCGTACCTTTTTTGATTACATTTGTTTTGAGATCTTCTTGCATCTCTTTTATGTCTGCGCATTAAGCACCAATCCTGCGAATGAACATCTCTGGATGAATTTCTCTTTGAAACATTTAGGAATAATGTCATTTTTAGAGCTAATTTTCCTTTGGTTCAAATTCCTCATGATTTGGAGAATCCCCAGAGCCTGGGCCTTACTCGATGGGATCGAAGTTCCTGAAAACATGAACCGTTGCATGTGTAATAACTATACTTTTGAAGGCTTTTGGAGGTCCTGGCATCGTGGATTCAATCAATGGTTAATTCGTTATCTCTTCATCCCTTTGGGAGGCACCAAATATAAGCTTTATAACATTTGGGTTGTTTTTTCCTTTGTGGCCTTATGGCATGATATGAATATCAATTTGGTGGTTTGGGCCTGGGGGATCTGTATAGCTTTGATGCCGGAAATGTTGTTGAGATGGTATTTCTGGCAACCGAAGTTCAAGCCATGGTGGAACACGTTTTGGTGGAAGTATTTCTGTGGTTTTGGAGGAGGTTTGGATATTTTCTTGATGGTAAGTGCCAATTTGGTGGGATTTGGAATTGGTTGGAATGGATTAATGATGGTTTTGAATAATTTTATGAATTTGGAAGGCTTTTTAACGCTCACAATGGGCATAGTAGGCTTTGCTGTGGGGGTACTTATAATGTTCATGATCAGAGAAAAGGAAGATGATGCAGATAAAGGGTTTTGATCTCATTATATTATTAACAAGAATTTAGATATTAAGAAAAAAAGTTATTTTAAGGAATTTATAATCGTTTTATTTCGAAGGATTATATGATCTTTTTCTAGATCCACTATGCCTTCTTTAATTAGTTGGATAATGATATCATTAGATAAAGAATTTCTCTGAGCATCTTTCCATTTAAGTTCTAATTTTTGTGTTCCTTCTAAGGAAATCATGAAATTCTGCTTCAGGAAATCCCATAATAACCTTTTCTGGCCTATTTCTTCCTTTGTTATTTGGCTTTGATTTTTTATGAAGTCTATATAATTGGAGAAAGTTTTAAAGAGAAAAATCAATAAGAAAGACCTTCTGGAGATTTGAAACTCTTCAGGTTTTTATAATATTCTGAAATTACTCTGAAATCCAATTCCAAACTTTCCCTCCATTTGAAAATATCCTCTGCTTTTAATTTTTTCTCTTTATCGCCAATGAAATCATTCAAAACTTCTCTTATATAACTTTCCCAATTTCTATCTTGACTTCTGATTCTTCTTCTTTCGATGAAATGCGGTAATTTATTGAATTTCCCTGTTTTTTCATAATTTAACACAAGGATTTTGATTTGGAATCTATGGAAAATCTCTTTAAGTCTATCAAATATCATCGACTTTTTCTCTATTTTCTCCTTATAGCTTTGAAAATCAAAGCTCTTTATATTCAAAAGTTTCACATTCTTCTGTTTTTTTCCTTTTTCTATGTAACTTTTCTCTATACCATCAATTATTATCATAGGAATGAGGCCTTTCTTATTGAAATTTTCCAAAACTTTATATAAAACCTCAGGACTTGATATCCTCAAAGGGTAATTAATATCCCCTAATAAAAAGCTATGCATTTTCTTCAAATTCACATATAAAATAGGAAACTCCTTCATTTCGCTTTGTAAAAGCCTTGAAAGTTCTCTCAAAGCAAAGGAAATTCCCATGTTTTTCTCAATATCCATAAAAATGAAGAATTCTTCTTTTCCTCTGAATTTCTCTTCAGAAAATCCAAGACTTTCCATTATAAAAGCTTTAGAATCTTTCATTATAGGTAATTTATATGTATTTTTAAACATATTATGAAATGGCATATAGAATCTCTTTTCCAAAGAGTTGAATTCCTCCTCATGAAGGATTTCCCATAGGAAATGCGAAATATTATTAGAAACTATTGAATTATTCATATTATTAGATATAAAAGAAGCTAGATCCAAAGGCTGCTTATATTCATTAAGGATAGTCACTGAAGAAAATATGAGGAAAATCATAAGAATCGAATAAAATTGCTCAGAAAAGTCTAGATTCGATTTAAAGAGAAGATAACTGCCTGTTATCGCGATTATAGCAAGAACTAAGAGAAATATTAGGGAAAATACCATAATTTGTTTTATTTATCGCATAAAAAATCAGAAAAAAAAGGATTAAAAAGATTAAATAAGATAAAATTTGAAAAAAAGCCTTTTTTTCATCAACTCATAAACTTATAAAAATTCTTGAAAAAAAACGTTAAAAATCTATAGAAATTTCAATCCTTTTTTCTTCGGCAAAATCAAAGAAATCTTCATATTTCGCTTATAATCTTTCGCCAGAAGTCTCAAAGCATCGACTCCCTTAGTTTTATCATCAATTTGATCCCATTTCTCATGCATTTTCATCATATTTTTCTTGATTTCGTCTCTTTCTTCAGCATTCCCAGCCTTCGATTCATCTAAATCTTGTAAAAGTCTTTCTAATTTTTCTCTTAATTCTTTGTTTTGTAATTTGTTTTTCCTTTTCAAATACGATTTCTTTTTTTCCTCGCGTTGTAATTTTTCCTCATAAACTTCATTCAAAGCCTCATAAAGTGAGCTTTTCTTCTTTCTCAAGAGTTTTAAATTGCCTTTTAACCCAGGACTCATTAATTCTGAAGCTTCTTCCTCATGTTCAATTTTACTAATGCTCACGTTTTTCTCATCAGTGAGGAAAATCGGGCTCAAAATCCTATGTTTTAATATGCTTTTTGGGTTTCTGGCTGAGGATTTCGGCATTTGGTTTATCTCAGGAAATTTGGTTTTTTCAATGGAATTAGAATCTAGATGCTTGGAAACCTCCTGTGATTTCTCTAAAGACTTTCCCTCTGAAATTTCAATCAGATTTTCTGTGGAATTATTCATCAAAACCTTGCTATTTGATTGGACTATCCTCGAATTCGAATTCGGGTTATATCTACTCGAAATATTCGAGTATTTGCTTTTAGATAGCCTGGATTTTGAATTTTCGGCTTGTTTCTGCATGAATTCCGAAAGTTCCAAGACTTTTCTTTGTAATTTTTGATTTTTTTTCTGCAAGTTTTCCTCTAAAATCTTCGCTTTTTGATTAAAAATGTTCCGAGCGGCTCTTTTAAGCAAAAAACCAATTTTTTCAGCTTGATCCTTAAAAGCGTTTTCATAGGCTCCGGTGTTGAGCTCTTTTTTAAGTTTATCTGCGGCTTTTTTATTGTTTTGTAATAAATAGGCGAATTTCTTCATCTCAGCCTGGATTTTCTGATCATTTACATCGGAAATGACTTCTTCCCATTTAAGCAGGAATTTGCCTGATTTCACATCCTCAATGAATTTCTCCTCGAAAGTCTCAGTGATTAATTTCGGCTCTTCTAAAAGATATTTGCAGATTTCGGATTCTAGATTTGGAGAGGATTTGACGACGGCGATCCTTTGGGATATTTTGGAGTTTTCGATAGTTTTGATTCGACGATTATGATGAGAATTGCCTAGATTTTGAATTATCTGTTTCGAAGTATTACAGTTGTTATTAGCATTTTTATAATTAGGCATGGTTTCTACTTTTAAATTGATTAAAACCTCTTTTTTCTCTTCGAAGTCTTTATTTCCATTTGAATTCTTGCCGGTTCTATCGCTTTTCGAATTAGAATTCATCATATTGTCTAAACCTATAGAGGATCTATTTTTATTGCTAATGTTTTTCTTTATCTCTAAAGCATTTTTTCCAATAGTTCTATATTCAGGCTCATCCCAGGGCTTTTCAAAGATATTTTCTTGCATACTATATCTACTCTTGGTTCTTTCCTTACGGAGATTGCTTCTAATGATTCCTTTGGCCCTATCTATGAGTTCTTCCTTTATTTTTAATCTGGGAAATTTAGTTGTGGGCTTGCCTTCGACTAGAAAAACAGGCTCTTCCTCATCTTGTTCATCATCTTCATCCATACTATCCATGGAAATCAATTGTTTCATATTAGATAGTTTCTGAGAATCCTTATTAGACATTTCATTGAGAATGTTCATATTTTTTATGAAACTAGAGGTATCTATAAAGGACTTAAGGCCTGAAAAGGCCTTCATTTTCGATTCGAAGTTGTTTTGTTTTGTTTTCTTATTAAGTTTCAACTTCTGTTTGGTTTTCCAAAGCAATTCTTTGACTTTTTGGCTGGTTTGTTGCGATTTATTAGGCAAAGCAGCTGGATTAATTGAGGAAAGTGAGGAAACATCATTGTTTTTGTTAGGGTTTGGAAGGGAAGTTGAAATGCCTAAGGCTTTCTTAGTGAGGTAAGACTTCAAAAGAGAGACATCTTTGGAGAAATATTCGTTTGGATGGGCTTTTGAAAGCTCAGACATTATTTCAATATAAAAAAAGGATGATTTTTGAATAAAAAATTTATATTATCGCAATGAGACTTTAAGGAATTTTATTTATTTTTCAACAATTTCGATCTTTTTGATTGAAATAGGTTCTTTTCTAGGGAAATTTTATTGATTTTGATAATAAAAAGTCCTAACGAAAAAGTATTTAATTTTAAAGTAAATTTTATCATTAAAATGGAAAAAACCTCTCGAAAAAAGAAGGAAATTCTTCAGAAACTCCAGGAAAAGCCCACAAAAATCCCTAAAAAGTCCATTGAAGATCAAACCTCTCCTAATCTGAACCTGAAAACCTCTACTTTAACAGAAAAATTCGAATCTCCAGACTCTTTTCATGAAATTCAAAGACTTCGTCAAAATCTTCGTGAATCCCAAGCCAAAAACATCGCTTTAAACACTTCCTTGGCTGAATCTCAATTAATAGTCTCGAATTTACAGGTAGAAATCGCGAAATTAGAAAAGAAAATGCAGGATTTTAGTAAAGAAAAACCTCGATTGGAAGAAAGCCAATATCTCAATAATAAACTTTCTAATGATTTGGTCAAGGAAAAACAAAGAAATAAGGATTTAATTGATAAACTAGAGGATTTCAAGAGGAAACATGAAAAAATCATTGAGGAAAAAGACCTGAAATTGAGGAAAATCCTCTCTTTATTACAAAAAACTAGAGAAATTTCCTCTATAATGAGCAATTTGAAGGGCAAGTTCTCAAATAAAGTCGATATCTCGGGTTCTTATAAGGAAACTTTCAGGAAAATAGAGGATTTGATCAAAAGAGACCAGGAATTCGAAGATCAGAACTTAAATATCAGCTATTCTGAGGAATTTAAAATCGATTTCGAGCGTTTTTTCAAGGAATTTGAAGAAGAAAATGGCTTTTTAAGGGGAAAACTCGAGGAAATGCAAGAGAAAATGAAGGATTCCAAGGAAATTCTCGAGAAATATAAAGCGAATTTCGAAAGGATTAAAGAGAAACTCGAGGAATCAAAGGATGAAATGGTTGGAATTAATGAGGAAAATGAAGCTTTGAAAAGACAAATCGAGGCTTTGGAAAGAAAAAGCGAAAATCAAGGGGAAATCATTGAAATTCTGAAATTGAGGATCAAAGGGTTTGAAGAGGAAATTGAAATAGAAGAAGGCGAAATTGAGGGGAATGAAATCAAAGAAAACGGGATGTCGATGGAAAGCGAAGAAAATAATGGGCTGGAAAAGGAAATCAAGGATTTGGATCATGAAATTAAATATATTCAAGGGATTTTGAATAATAAATTGTGAATTGTAATAACTTTGTGAAAAAAAAAAAAAAATCGGATCTGAAAAGTTCGAAACATAGAAAATTTTCTTAACAAGCAAACAAAAAAAACCGAAAAATTCGAATTCATCAAAAATATAATGAATTTTCCTATTTATTAAATTCATTTTGGAGTGTTTAATTATTATAATATCGTTCTAATTTTAAATTTTTTTTTTTTTTTTCATATTTTTTATTCTGAAAAAAATAAAAAAAATTAAAAGCGATAAATAGAAAAAGGCGATTTTAACAAGTCTTTTTTGAAAAGTTTCTTATGAAATTTAATTATTTTTTTGAAGTTTTTAAAGGTTTTAATATTAAATAAGAAAGTTTCGGCCATTTATAATGAGGCCTTTTACATATAAATAAAATAAATGAAAGTTTCATTTTATAAAAAAGAACTCATTCAAATTCTATAAATGCGACCTTCTGCCCATTGAAATTGATGAATTCTTCCACATCAAAATCAACATCAAAAAGGAAACTTGAATTTTCTTCTTTATTTCCAGAATTTTCAATGCTTTCTTTAGGAACCTCCATTCTAGACTTTAAAGCTTCCAGAGCTATAGCAATTGGCCCGTAAAGACAATTTTTATTGATGAATTCTCTGATTTTTTCTCTTCCAAGTGATAATTCCTTGGTCAAAATCCTGATGAATCGATTTTTTATTTGATGTTGGGTCCTTCCGTTGAATTTCCTTGAGATTTTGGCCCATTCCTTGGGATTTTCCTGACTTTCTATCAAAAGCCTCAAATCTTCTTCCATAATCCAAGACTTTCTAAATAAATAAATGGTAAATGATGTTGAAATATATTATTATTAAGAATTACTTGTTCAAAAAAGGGCTCAAATGATTGAACCAGCGTTCTTTGCATTGTTTATCAGTCTTAAAATGCTTCAACTTCTCTAATCCTTTGCTTAATTCTAAGGAAATCGTCATCCAGCTGAATTTGACTTGAGATTCGATGAAGAATTCAGGATATAAATTTCTATTTTTTTTTCAAATTTTTTAATTAATTTCATCGATAAAAAAAGTAAAAAAAAATTACTTTATTGCAAGTCTTAAGAGCTCATCTTGTCTGGTATTCCATTTTTTTGATTGAAATCCTGGCTTAAGATAGGTGAACAGCTTGAACTTCAACTTGAAGCATCCGATCTCTGGAAAATAATCGCTCACTATTTTCCAATCTTCAGATGACTAATTAAAGAATTAAGTCCGTGTTGAAACCATAGAAAAAATACCAGATTCTCCATATCCAAATAAGAAAAAAATAATTTGTAGTATGAAATTTACTACTCAAATCGTCATTATTATAAAAATTTGCAATAAATATATTAGATATTTTAAGAAATAATTTCTGATAGATATATTTGAAAAATTAAGAAATTTTATATTTTTATTTTTATTAAGAGTTATCACAAAATGCGTAATAGCGTTGATGTCGCTATTGAATTAGACTGTCTAATTTTCAAAAAGAAATAAATTTTATCTTAATTTTAAGTTTTTTTTCTAATTCTTTTTATAATTTCCTCAAAAATACAAAAAGCATTCAAAAGTGACACTTTAATTTTTGTAATAAAAGTCCTATTTTTCCTATTTTAAGCAAAATGAGGATTGGAAAACATTGGCCTTGCTCTTTTTCTTCAAGTTGAAGTTCCAACTCTTCTCTTATTTGATGCCTTAACTGCAATCGAGACTGTGGAAAATAGTATAAATCTTAAATTCCCTCTTAAGGAAGTTGAATTATGAATTATTCATTTCCAACTCAAGATCAATTGGAGAAAGATCCCAGACGAAGTAAGGGGAAAATTACTTAATATTAGAATTTTATATAAAAGCTTGGAGTTTAGAAGAAAAGATCAATTTATTGCGAAAATACCAAAAGAAATCGAACCAATGGGTTAAAATCACCAGCAAAATTCCCATGGTGGACCCAATATCAAATAAAAAACCGTTTGTTCTTTCTTTTTAATCCAGGATTTCATTAAAGTCTAAATAATTTTTTTTTAAGAGGATTTTGGAAAGCCTCATCGGATCGGGAAGAAAAATAGGAAAAAAGTGAATGAAAATAATAGGAATTTATTATATGTGAATTTTTTATTAAAAGATTTGAATTTTTAAATTATAAAAAACTAAACTTTATTTATGATTCTCTCAGCTTCTTCAGGTGCTCTAACGTCAAAGCAGCGAATTTCCCTACTTCTTTCTTCTGAATATTTTCTCTAATTTTTTCTCTAGATATTTCCAATATGGTGTTCAAGAGATAAATGAAACGATTTTTCACCGAATGTTGAGTTCTTCCAATGATTTTCTTGGCGACTTCTGACCATTTCATCTTGGCCTTGATACTTTCTTCCAATAAAGAAATGTCTTCTTCTGAGGTCCAATTTTTTCTAATGTTTTTAATAATGAAATTAGCATAAAAAATACAAAAAAATATTCAAAGAGTGAATAAAATCAAGAAAACCTTTTCAAATGAGGATTCAAATGGTTCAGCCATCTTTCCTTGCATTGTTTTTGGGTCTTGAAAGCATTGAAATCTCCTGTTTTTCTACAGAAATCCATTGCCACAGTTTTCCATTTTACATTTGCCTCATGAATTAAACCATCAGTTCCGACCAATCTCGGATATAGAGAGTTAATGATCCGAATCAATAGATTATCTAGTCTTAATGTCCAACAACGTTGATGATCTCCGATTCCTAACATTAGAAATAATTCATGCTTAATATCAAAAAGCTGAATTTTCGGCAATAATGATTGCAATGTGTTCCATTCCATTTCACTCTAAAGTATAAAAAAAAAAAAATTTCTTTAGTTTAAGTTTTTAGATAGAAATTACAAAGTTCCCAATGCTTTTTCGAGCCAAAAGCTCTAATATTGTTGCCAAAGCAATAATGAGGCTTTGGATTTGCTTGGAAACCCGTCTTTCAAATTTATTTAATGCCATATGTTGATAATATGCAAGTTCTATTTCTTCAAAGCTCCCAAAAGACTCATCTAATGAGATTTTGTTCTTTGGTTTCAGAGATTCATATCTCCTTTGCAAAGTCTCCCAAATAGGTATTTGTACTGCTTTTACTGTTGAAATAAAGTCAAAGAATTTCAAGTGACTTATAGGAAAAGAATTGGATAAGAGATAAGGAAATGAGGGAAATATAGGAGGAAAACACAGAAAGGTGTTTAAATAGTTGATGGGTGAGAGGGCCATTACAAAACCTGGATTATGGAATTAGGAGACAACAATTTATTTAGAACTTTTGATTTAGTTTATTTTTTATCATATTTTATCAAATATAAAAGTTTTTATTATGTTAAAATTTTTTAAAAAAGAACAACAAAAAAAAAAAACTGATTTTTTTGTCTTTTTATTAAAAAAAAAAAAAAATTTTTATA
>Ga0302320_10029590_pt1 | contig 10474 bp, 9 predicted proteins | sample Bog_T0_3_FD_202130 | JGI IMG/M metagenome (GOLD analysis project Ga0302320, IMG submission 202130) | Peat permafrost microbial communities from Stordalen Mire near Abisko, Sweden - Bog_T0_3 | ecosystem: Environmental > Terrestrial > Soil > Wetlands > Peat | place: Sweden: Abisko, Stordalen Mire... | reverse complement strand
CGCAACCGGGGATTTTTCCGTGCCAAAAAACTGCTCGTGTTAAACGTCGTTTCCTCGCCCGGCTCTGGCAAAACCACGTTCATCCGCGAGACGGCGGCGAAACTGGCGGGTAAATTGCGCGTTGGCGTGATTGTCGGCGATCTCGCGACGGACAACGACGCTGCGCGGTTGCGCACCGCCGGCATTCCCGTCGTGCAGATCACCACCGGCACGGTTTGCCATCTGGACGCCGACATGGTTTCCAAGGCGGCGGCCCAGCTTGATCTCGATAAGCTCGACGTGCTGGTGATTGAAAATGTCGGCAATCTCGTCTGTCCGGCGGATTACGATCTCGGCGAAGATTTGCGCGTGGTGCTGCTGTCCGTCACTGAGGGCGAAGACAAGCCGCTGAAATATCCGCCGATGTTTCATTCCGCCCAAGTCGCGATCATCACGAAGAACGACATGGCGGCCGTCGCCGGTTTCAACCGCGATCTGGCGCTGGTCAACCTGAACCGCGTGAGTCATCACGCGAAAATTTTTGAGCTGTCAGCGAAGACGGGCGACGGCATGAAGGCGTGGCTGGATTTTCTGGCGGAGCAAAACGCCGCAGCGAAGCGCAAGTAAAGTTTCGCCGCGCGGTCAATTCAACTGAACCGACCGGCAGAACGTCTGGATTATTTTCACCGCTTCGGCAAAATTTTTTTGAACTCCCGGTGAAAAATCTTCGCGGAAACCCAGATCCAGGGCGGGAATGGTCAACCACCAGGCTTCGGGCACGCGGCCGAAAACATCGCGGGCCAGCGCCAGCATGGTGCGGGGATTCGCGGCGTGCGCCATGAGCTGCAAGGTTTCGTTCGGCTCCAGTTTGCGCCACAGGACTTCGTTCGGCGCGTCCACGGCGGCGTCCACGAAGATGACGGTGCCGGCGCGGGAAATCGGGTCGGCGAGTTCGGGCGTGAGCAGCGGGCAGATGAGCGTGCGGACGCCCGGCAGACGCAGATGGCCCACGGCCTCGGCCACGCGCGGCCCGACGCCGTCGTCGCCGCGCAGGGTGTTGCCGTAGCCGATGACGAGGAATTCAGTTTCTATCGCTGCTTCGCAATTCATAAAAGAATCAGGCAATGGGTCGCCACCATTATGTCGGCAGAAATCACGGAAACATCACTGTTTTCTTCTGCCCACGGCGAGTCAGGAGCACTTTGCAAAGAACATAAAAATTTGCCGGCGGAGAAACGACCAAACACGTTCCCCCGCCGGCGTTTTTTTGTCCAACCCAACCCAGACAAAAATTCTGTGGCGCGGAATCTTCCTACCCGTTTCCCTCCAGACCGTTCCGGGGCGGCGGAATGCGGGTCGTGTGGCTGGAAACACAGCGCCAACTGCCGTCACGCAGCACGAAAACGTCGGTCATCCGCTGCGGGCCGCTGATGTCGTTGTCGCCGGATTTGCCATTCCACACCACGCGAAAATTCACCACGGCCGCGTCGCCATATATCCGGATTCTGAACTCGTTCATTTCAAACGAGTCAATTTGCAACCGACCGGCGCGGATAAATTCCAGCGCGCGGGCCTTCGTCCAGATCTGGCCGGAGGGATCCGTGAATTCAAAATCATCCGCCTGGATGCGGCTGATTGTTTCCACGTCGCGCCGCACCACGGCATTGGCCCATTCGCGCTCCAACGCCTGCAGCGTCTGCTCCGTCTTGACCGGGGCGGACTGGCTGCCGGTGGCCGGTTCGTTCGTCTGGGCCAATGACAGCGACACGCTGGCGATGAGCGCTGCGATGATGGTCAGGCCATTCATAAAATTCTATTCGCGGATTATGTCATCCAGCACGGAACCGTCCGGCGCGATGAGTTGAACGTGCAGCGGCATCTGGCCGACGGCGTGCGTGGAACAACTCAAGCACGGATCGTAACAACGGATGCCATGCTCGACGCGATTCAACATTGGTTCGGGAATTTCATCACCACGGACGTAATGCCGCGCGATTTGCGCCACGGTTTGGTTCATCGCCAGATTGTTCTGGCCGGTGGCGACAATCAGATTCACTTTTTGCAGCAGGCCGTTGCGGTCCACGGTGTAGTCGTGGAACAGCGTCCCGCGCGGGGCTTCGCTCACGCCCACACCGCGCAGGTTGTTGATCCCGGCATCGGCGCGGAGATAGTCGCTCGACAGTTCGGGATCGTCCATGTAGCGCTCGACCAGTTCAATGCTCGCGAGAATTTCGATGAGCCGCGCGTAGTGATACAGGAACGACGAGGTGACCGCGCCATGGCCGAGCTTCTTGAATTTCTTTAGCTCGGCATCCGCCTTCGGCACGCCCATCTGCTGGCAAACATTCAGCCGCGCGAGCGGGCCGACGCGATACATGCCGTCAGAAAAACCGAGCGGCTTGTAGTAAGGCGATTTGAGATAGGAAGTGCCCTGCACGGATTCGCCGATGTAATCCAGATAGTTTTGCGCGTCAATTTGGTCGGCGATGATGCTGCCGCTGCTGTCGGTGAAACGCAATTTGCCGCCGTGATGTTCCCAAGTGCCGTCTTCCGCGACGAGACCCATGAAGAGCGACGGAAAATTTCCGAAAATTTGAATCTCGCGCTTGTGCGTTTCCATCGTTTTCTTCCAGAGATCAAACGCGACCTTCGTGGTGGCAAAAGCCTCGGGCAGCCACGCGCGGATTTTGGCGCGGCCTTCCTCGCTCAACGCGCTGCGCACGCCACCGGGCACGGCCCACGCGGGATGGATTTTTTTGTCGCCGAGCACCTCGATGATTTCCTGGCCGAACTGGCGCAGACGGATGCCGGCGCGGGCCAGCTCTTTGTTAGCGGTGATCAGTCCGAAAACATTGCGCTGCGCCGGAGTTGTGTCCCAGCCGAGCAAAAAATCCGGCGCGCTCAAATGGAAGAAGCTCAACGCGTGCGACTGGATGAACTGGCCGAGGTTCAGCAGGCGGCGCAACTTGTCGGCGGCAGGTGGAATGTGGACGGCCATGAGCGCGTCGCCGGCCTTGGCCGAGGCCAGCGTGTGGCTCACGGGACAGATGCCGCAGATGCGCTGCGTGATGCCGGGCATTTCGGTGTAGGGCCGGCCTTCGCAGAATTTTTCGAAGCCGCGAAACTCGACGACGTGAAATTCCGCGTCGGAAACATTCCCGGCGTCGTCCATGAAAAGGCTGATCTTGGCGTGTCCCTCAATGCGGGTCACCGGATCAATGATGATGCGTTTTGACATAACAAATTTTCAACCAAATTTCAGTTGCTCGCCTTCCTGTTTCGGCACGGTGCCGGCCAGCAGTTGCGCGACCAGCGATTTGATGCGCGCGGCGGGCGGCGGACAGCCGGGCAGAAAATATTCAACCGAAACCATTTCATGCACCGGCCGAACATTTGCGAGCAGTTGCGGCACGATGCCGTCGGCTTTGGGCACACTCGGATTGTTCTGTGCGTTTTCGATGTAGGCGCGCTGCAAAACATTTTCCGCGTTATCAATGCCAAACGGATTGCGCATGGCGGGCACATTGCCGGTGACGGCGCAGTCGCCGAAGGACACGAGCACTTTGGTCCGCGCGCGGATTTTGTGGAGGATTTCGAGATTGTCCTCGTTGCAGACCGCGCCTTCGATGAGGCACAAATCCACATTATCAGGATAATCTTTCACGTCCACGACCGGGCTGTAAACAAGATCCACCGCGTCGGCGAGATCAATCAGAAACTCGTCGAGGTCGAGGAACGACATGTGGCAGCCGGCGCAGCCGCCCAACCAAACTGTGGCCAAACGAATCTTCATAATTCAATTTATAAATCGGCGGCGATCCATTGTTTTTTCTCGCGCGCGGTGACGATGAATTCCAGCTTGTCGCGGTCGCGCTCCATTTCGCCCACCGTCGAACCTTTATTGAACAGCGCGCCCGTCGGGCAGCCCATGACGCATTTGCCGCATTCAGTGCAGGAATCGGAATCGCCCCACGGCATGTTGAGGTCCGTGATGATTTTGGATTTGGTGCCGCGGCCGGAAACATTCTTCGTGCCTGCGCCTTCGATGTGCCAGCATACCCGCACGCAGCGGTTGCAGAGTACACAGCGGTTGTGATCCATTCCGAATAGCCGGTGCGTCGTGTCCAGATTCCATTTCGGAAACGTGTAATCGTAGCGGACGTGCTCCATGCCCTGCGAATAGGCCAGCATCTGCAATTCACAATGGCCGTTTGATACACACACAGCGCAGACGTGATTCCGCTCGGCGAACAGCAATTCCAGAATCATCCGGCGATATTTCCGCAGCCGTTCGCTGTCAGTCTTGATGTCCATCCCTTCGGAAACTTTCGTGGTGCAGGCCGGCAGCAATTTCGGAATGCCGGTGATTTCCACAATGCACAGCCGGCAAGCGCCGATGTCATAAACGCCTTCAAGGTGACAGAGCGTCGGAATTTTGATGCCAGCGTCGGTCGCGGCCTGCAACACCGTGGCACCTTCCTCGGCGCTGATCTGCTTGCCGTCAATGGTTAAAGTTTTGGCAGCCATAGAAATTTAAGAACTTGGTTGTGGACGGGTCAGTTTGAGATTAACAGCGGTCAGCGCCATTTTCTCTTTCATCGTTTTTTGGGAAGAAAACACACACAATGATCCATCGGTGTCAATTTGGCCTTTGAAAGAGTTGTCGCTAAAATCGCAAATCATTGTCACAGACGAGCGCGTAATTTGTTCAGCAGCCACTATGGAGCCATCGAGGTTGCCCGTGATTATGGTGTGCCGCCATGGCCAACTGCGATGCGATCGGAAATGACCCTCAATGAGCGTAGCATCGCCAATTTTTCCCGTCACGCTTCCGTCGGCATGAATGTCCACGGCAACCGTGAGGTTTGTTTGGTGACACCATGAAACGATGATTCGCGCATTCCCTTCCCAGTGCCCTACCATTTCCGAATTAATGATGCTTTCGGTTGCAGATAAGTTCCAAGCTGCAAGCAACACCCCGAATATGGCACTCCATCGGACGAAATGTAATATTCTGTTCATTTCAACTCGCAGCAATTGTTCCATTTTTCAATTCACCATTGCATTGCGGGCCGAAAGGATCGGACTGGAGCAGTGCCTCGTATTCGTTGCGGAAAAATCGCAACGTGCTCATGGTCGGATTCGGCGCGGTCTGGCCGAGGCCGCATAGGCTGGTATTGCGCACCATGTCGCAAAGTTCTTCCAGCTTCGCGAGGTCGCGCGCGGTGGCCTTGCGATTCACAATCTTGTCGAGGATGTGGTGCATCTGCACCGTGCCGGCGCGGCACGGAATACATTTGCCGCAGGATTCGTCCATGCAAAATTCCATGAAGAACCGGGCGATCTCGACCATGTTCGTGGTTTGATCCATCACGATCATGCCACCCGAACCCATGATTGAACCGAGCTTGCCGAGCGATTCATAATCCACCGGCGTGTCGAGGTGCTGCGACGGAATGCAGCCGCCCGACGGGCCGCCCGTTTGCACGGCCTTGATTGTGCCGCCGTCGGGAGCGCCGCCGCCCATTTCCTCGACGATGGTGCGCAGCGGCGTGCCCATTGGCACTTCAATGAGGCCGGTGTTTTTAATTTTGCCGGCGAGCGCGAAAACTTTGGTGCCCTTGCTTTTTTCGGTGCCGATGCCGGCGAACCATTCCGCGCCTTTGCGGTAAATCGCCGGCACGTTGGCAAAGGTTTCGACGTTGTTCAGCAAAGTCGGGCAGCCAAACAATCCGCTCTCCGCCGGAAACGGCGGACGCGGACGTGGTGTGCCGCGCTTGCCCTCAACGGAAGACATGAGCGCGGTTTCCTCGCCGCAGACAAACGCGCCCGCGCCGATACGTAGATCAATGTTGAAATTGAACGGCGATTCAAAAATGCCCGCGCCGAGCAATCCCATTTGCTTGGCCTGCTTGATGGCGATTTGCAGCCGTGAAATTGCCAGCGGATATTCGGCGCGCACGTAAATAAAACCTTGGTCCGCGCCAACCGCGTAGGCCGCGATGGCCATGCCTTCGAGCACGCTGTGCGGATCGCTTTCGAGCACGCTCCGATCCATGAACGCGCCGGGGTCGCCTTCATCGGCGTTGCAGACGACGTATTTTTTTGCGCCGGGCGATTTGGCGACCGTGCCCCATTTCAAACCGGTTGGAAAACCGGCTCCGCCGCGACCGCGCAGGCCGCTCTTGACCATCACTTCGACAACATCCTTCGGCGTCATCTCGTGCAGCACTTCATGCAAGGCCTGATAGCCGTCGGCGGCGATGTAGCCTTCAATCCGCTCCGGGTCAATGACGCCGCTGTTCGCGAGCACAATGGAAGTTTGCTTCGCGAAAAACGGAGAATTCGGATCGGTCTGCGGCACCTCGATTTTGCCGCCTTTGATGCCGGCGATGATCAACGGCGCGTTCTCCGCCGTGACTTTGACATAGAGCGCGTTCTGGGGTTCCACCGCCACCAGCGGGCCTTCGCAGCACAGCTTCATGCAGCCGACGCCGCGCACTTCCACTTCGTTTTGCAGGCCCGCGTCCGCGACGGCCTTGTCGAGTTGCTGCTTGACGCCTTTGGCATCGGACGACATGCAGCCGGCGGCCATGCAGCAGCGCAGCACGATCTTCTTCCGCGACGCCAGTTCTGTTTCTTTGATTTGTGTCAGGTCGGTGAGAATCATTTTTGCATCCACTGGTTGATTTGTTGCAGTGCGGATTCGGGCGTGGCGCGCGGCGTGACCGTGCCGTCATAGACCACCGCCGGCGCAATGCCGCAGGCACCGATGCAGCGCGCGGTGAGCAGGGAAAGTTTGTTGTCCGCCGTGGTTTCGCCGGGACGGATTTTGTGCTTGTCCGTGATGGCATCAATGATTTTGTCGGCACCTTTCACATAACACGCCGTGCCCATGCAGACGACGCAGGCGTGCTGGCCCTGCGGCTTGAGTTGGAAGAAATGATAAAACGTCGCGACGCCGTAGACGCGGCTTGGTGGCAATTTGAGTTTGACGGATACGAAGAGCAGCAGGTCGTCTTCGAGATAGCCGAACAGCTCCTGCGCCTTGTGCAAAATTTCAATGAGCGCATCCTGCCGGAACTGGTGCTTCTTCATGTGAACCTCGAGAATCTTGAAGCGTTTGTCCCCGCTGGCATGCTTGAGCACGCGCGCGGCGTTCTTTTCCTTTTTCCCTGAAAGCGCTGGCAACATATATTTATGCGGTTTTGACTTCCACCAAACATAACTTATGAAGCTTGCGGTTTGGCGACTCCACGGCGTTTGGCATTGATTAAACATTTTTTGCGCAGCCGGAACTGGTGGATTTTAATTTTTATTTCCCCCCGCGCCCGTCCCCGGCAAAACCCCAAGTCAAGAAAGGCAAAGTAATTGGCAAGAAATGTGAAGAAGGCCGCCGCCGATTACATCAGAGTTAAGCTGCGGATTGCGTTATAAATTAAAAACCGCTTATGAGAAAACATCGGATTCCGCAGCGATGTTTCCCACTGCGGCAATGGTTTCGGCAAGCCGCAAAGAAATTGGCACGGCAGACATAATTACAACCGAATTATTCGTTTCGACTCAAAGAAAATTTTATGCAAAAAAGCAACCTACGTTCCCTCGGTCTCATCGCGACGGCCCTGTGGGCCTCCACCGGCGGCCTGCATGCAGGCGAAGCCGACCTGAAAATTCCCGGCCTTGAACAGGTGAAGTTCGACGGCCTGGGCGGCTTGGGCGGCCTGACGCTGATGTATCTGGGCATCGTCATGTGCGCCGTCGGCGCGATCTTCGGGCTGGTGCAATACTGGCAGACGAAAAAACTGCCGGTGCATGAATCCATGAGCAGCGTCTCGCACACAATCTGGGAAACATGCAAGGAGTATCTGTTCCAACAGGGAAAATTCCTCGCCATCCTGTGGGTGCTGATCGCGAGCTGCATCTTTTTTTATTTCCGGGTGCTCGAGCATAAAGCGTTTGGCGACATCACTGTCATCCTGCTCGCCTCGATTCTCGGCATGTTGGGCAGCTATGGCGTCGCCTGGTTCGGCATCCGCATCAACACGACGGCCAACAGCCGCACCGCCTTTTCGGCGCTCAAGGGCAATCCGCTCCGTACGCTGTCCATTCCGCTCCAGTCCGGCATGAGCGTCGGCCTGCTGCTGGTCTCCGTCGAATTGTTTTTCATGATCAGCATCCTGGTTTTTCTGCGCCCCGAACTGGTCGGCCCCTGCTTCATCGGTTTCGCCATCGGCGAATCGCTGGGCGCGAGCGTGCTGCGCATCTGCGGCGGCATCTTCACAAAGATCGCCGACATCGGTTCCGACCTGATGAAAATTGTCTTCAAGCTGCCCGAAGATGATCCAAAAAATCCCGGCGTCATCGCCGACTGCACGGGTGACAACGCGGGCGATTCGGTCGGCCCGACAGCGGACGGTTTTGAAACCTACGGCGTGACCGGCGTGGCGCTCATCGCGTTTCTGGCGCTGGCGCTGGCGGCGAATCAATCGGTTTGCGCCACCTTGATCATCTGGCTGTTCACGATGCGGGCGCTGATGATCGGAACTTCGCTGGCCTCCTATTTTATCAACGACTCGGTCTGCCGGGCGCGTTACGGCAGCCAGAAGGATTTTGATTTTGAAGCGCCGCTGACCCAGTTGGTCTGGATCACCTCGGCTGTCTCCATTTTCACGACGTTTCTCGCCAGCTATGTGCTGCTGGCGCATCAAAACGGATTGCACCCCGATTTGTGGTGGGTGCTTTCGGCGATCATCTCCTGCGGCACGGCGGCGGGCGCATTGATTCCCGAATTCTCCAAAATCTTCACCAGCACCAATTCGCAGCATGTGAAGGAAATCACCACCTGCTCCAAGCGCGGCGGCGCGTCGCTGAACATCCTGTCGGGCTTCGTGGCCGGCAATTTCTCGGCGTTCTGGACGGGGCTGGTCATTCTCTCGCTGATGTTCGCAAGCTGCCTGTTCGCCATGTATCAAGGCTCGCCCATCGTGGCGCTGATGCCGGATTCGTTGAAGTTCGCCGCGCCGATCTTCGCCTTCGGCCTCGTCGCGTTCGGCTTTTTGAGCATGGGCCCGGTGACGATCGCCGTGGACAGCTTCGGGCCGGTCACGGACAACGCGCAGTCCATTTATGAATTGAGCCAGATTGAATCGCGCAAAAACATCCGCACCGAAATTGAAGAACAGTTTGGGTTTGAACCCGATTTCGAAAACGCCAAATACCAGCTCGAAAAGGGCGACGGCGCGGGCAACACCTTCAAGGCCACCGCCAAGCCCGTGCTGATCGGCACCGCCGTCGTCGGCGCCACCACGATGGTCTTCGGCATCATCATTCTGCTCGACAACATCGGCAAGGCCGCCGATCCGTCGTTTAGCATCGTTTCCAAGTTGAGCCTCGTGCTGCCCGAAATGATCCTCGGCCTGCTCATGGGCGGCTCGGTGATTTACTGGTTCACCGGTGCTTCCTGCCAGGCCGTCGTGACTGGTGCCTATCGGGCGGTCGTTTACATTCAGGACAACATCAAGCTCGATTCCGCCACCGCGTCGGAAAAGGACAGCAAGGAAGTCGTCCGCATCTGCACGGTTTACGCGCAGAAAGGCATGTGGAATATCTTCATCGTGATTTTCTGCCTCGCACTGTCACTGGCGTTTTTCAATCCGTATTTCTTCATCAGCTATCTCATCGGCATTGCGTTCTTCGGATTGTTCCAGGCGATCTTCATGGCCAATGCCGGCGGAGCGTGGGACAACGCCAAAAAAATCGTCGAGGTGGAACTGCGGCAGAAGGGCACCGACCTGCACGCCGCCACCGTCGTCGGCGACACCGTGGGCGATCCGTTCAAGGACACCTCGTCCGTGGCGCTGAATCCAGTGATCAAATTCACCACGCTCTTCGGCCTGCTCGCGGTGGAAATCGCCGCGACGATGCAGAATCAGAATTTGAAGAACACCATCGGCGGCGTCTTGTTTATCGTCGCGCTGGTGTTTGTCCACCGTTCGTTCTACGGCATGCGCGTGCCCGAAGCGAAGGAGGAAAAGCTGGTGCCGCCGGTTGGCCTTGCGCCGGAGAACGGAAATCATTCCAATCACATTCCGGTGGTGTTGACCGCTGAAGCTCGTAGATGAAAATACGCAAACTCGCTCCGGCATCTGGGAATTTGCGGGCGGGAAGGAACTGAGAAACAAGGCGCGAAGTGAAATCTTCGCGCCTTGTTTGTTTAATTTGAAAATCAAGCCACCGGCTGCGCGCTGGCGGCGGCGGGCAGTTCGCTCACCACGGGCGTGGTGATTTTCGCCGCTTCAATGCTCTCAATGCGATGCCGGCGCTTCGTGCCGTGCAGTTCAAATTCCACCTCATCGCCGACCTTGCGGTTGAGCAACGCTTGGCCGATGGGCGTAAGGTAACTGATGATGCCCTTGTCCGGGTCGGAATCCCACGCGCCAAGAATGGTGAAGGTTTCCTGCTGGTTGGTGGCGAGATCCGTGGCGTTCACCACGGT
>Ga0302320_10029589_pt1 | contig 10474 bp, 10 predicted proteins | sample Bog_T0_3_FD_202130 | JGI IMG/M metagenome (GOLD analysis project Ga0302320, IMG submission 202130) | Peat permafrost microbial communities from Stordalen Mire near Abisko, Sweden - Bog_T0_3 | ecosystem: Environmental > Terrestrial > Soil > Wetlands > Peat | place: Sweden: Abisko, Stordalen Mire... | reverse complement strand
GTCCACCCTTTCAAGGTGGCGGCACGGGTTCGAATCCCGTTGGGGGTGCTCTGGAAATTTGGCCAAAGTTCTTTATCTATAAGGACTTTCGTGTTACCGGGAGCAACCGCGAGTAACCACGAGCAACCTCGAAATACCTCTGTTTCCAGCCCGGTTAATGCCCAGCTAATGCCCAAAACCTGATTGGTTGCATTCAAACGAATGAAGGTTTTCCGATGACTTCTCAGATGAGATCCCAATCCCCAAATGGGATTAGTCCTGGATTGCGGTCGGTGCAATTCGAGTCGCGAGAGCCACAATATCCGGCTCGTCCGTAAGGGCGCGATGCGAGAGTCGCGATGCTCGCTGTTGGGCCAAAGCGATGAAGTTGTCAGTATTTTGCCGGCTGGGTTCAGCGACAGCCTCTGCCGCAGCTAGTGCTGAATCGGCGAGCAACTGTGATTCGGGATCCCCGATGAGCTTGGCAGCTCTTACGGCATTCGCCGCGAAGTTGACCGCAGAGGCGAGTTGATCTGCACCTATCGCCCACCATGCGAGTCCCGCGAGCACCCTGGCCGGTCCGGCGGGATGGTCGGCGTCTCGGTAACGCTGTGCGGCAGTATCGAGCAAAACTCTCGCCCGCAACAGATCTCCGAGTTGACGCACTACGACCGCTTGGCCAACCATTGCGTCGGCCAAGAGCCACGGGTTGTAGCAGCAACCGATCGCCTCTTGATAGAGATGGTCAGCGGCCGTGGCGTGACCTTGCCTTGCCCGTACGCCCGCCAACGAGACGAGGCAGAAGGGCAAGTAGGGATGATGTTCCGTCGCCCGACAACGTTCCAACAGCGCTTCGTACGCTTCCGACGCGCCATCGAAATCACCTTTGGCCGCTGCAACTCCCGCGAGTGCGTTCAGTGCGTTCACGACCAAGAACACTTCACCCGCCGTGTCGAAGTGTTGAATACTCGACAAGGCTGCCCCCTCGGCTTCGTCGAGACGACCGAACGACGCCATATTCCAACTAACGAGCATTTCGTGTGTGCCAAGAAGCCAACCATGTTCGTGTGGCCCGAGCAGCATCTGCGTTTCAATCATGTCGTCGGTTCTGGTCAGCCAAAGTTGGTCATCAGCGCCGAGCAGAACCTTTGCTTCCGCCAACATCTCCAACGACCGGCTGAATTCATGAGCGCGTATCAGCACCGACGCCCCAAGTAGTAGCGCCTCGGTCAGGCGAACGGGGTCGCCACTGTGTCTCAGGACTGCAATCGCCTCGTCGCATTCGACGACGGCCGCCGCCGGGCTGAATGACATGCCTACGCAGTAGCCATGCCAGACGAGGGCGGTGGCGTGCAATTCAGCATGGCGAATACCCTCCCCATCGAGTGCACTGGCCAGCCAACGGGCGCCTTCCGCAAAATCACTGTTGACGAACCACAGCCAGGCCATTCCCGAGACCATGGAAAGTGCGGCATCAATGTTCCCAGTCTCCAAATGCCAATCGAGCGCAGTCTTCAGATTGCCCAATTCTGGGCTTAGGCGTTCGCTCCATTCGTGTGCTCTTGCTCCTCGAAGTCGCGAGTTGGCGTTTTCGGCAAAGCGGCGGTAGAAGGCTGCGTGTCTCGCGCGAAGCGTATTGGTCTCATTGGAGTCGTCAAGGCGGGCCGTTCCATATTCCAACAACGTCTGCAATTGGGTGAACCGGGTCTCCCCAATGGTTGGGCCGTTGACGAGAGATTTGTCCACAAGCCGACTCAAGACATCGACGATGGCGGAGCCCGGAAGCATGTCGTCGACGCACACGGCCTCGATTGCGTCGAATTCGCAGCCGCCAACGAAGATTGACAGCCGAGCGAACAAGCGCCGTTCGTTCTCTGATAGAAGGTCGTAGCTCCAGTCCACGACGGCTCGCAGCGTCTGTTGGCGGGGCAGCGCGGTGCGGGCACCGCCGGTGAGCATCGCGAATCGGTCGTCAAGTCGCTCAGCGAGCATGCCAAGCGGTAGAGCTCGAAGGCGCGCGGCGGCAAGCTCAATGGCCAACGGCAGTCCATCGAGTCGCTGGCAGATTCCATCGACTATCGGTTGAGTTTGGCCGACGCATTCGAATCCTGGCTGGACTGCGCGAGCACGATCTACGAAGAGTTCAACAGCGGCGGGCGACGCCAGTCCGGTCACAGGTATGAGGATCTCGCCGGGAACACCCAGGGGTTCACGGCTCGTAGCTACGAGACGAAGACCGGGCACCCTACTGACCAAAGTGTGGGCGATCGCGGCAGCCTCGGTGACAACGTGCTCGCAATTGTCGAGGACGACCATCAACGAACGGCCAGCGAGGTGCCGGGCTATTAGCTCTGCCGTGGATTCCATGGGCTGAGCTTCATCAAGAGTGGGCCGGGCAGCTCCAAGCGTGCTGGCCGCTGCCGATGCGACCCCTTTGGGATCGGTGACGCCAGCAAGCTCAATCAGCCAGTTCCCGCCAGAGTGCTGTTCACGCATGCGCGCTGCGACTTCGATCGCAAGCCGGGTCTTACCAACTCCACCGGGTCCGATGATTGTGACCAAACGGCTAGAAGAAATCGCAGTCTCCACCTGCTCCAATTCGGCGTCGCGCCCGAGGAATCGAGTGAGGGTCTCCGGAAGGTTTCCTCGCATCGATGGAGATGCCGGCATATGAGACGCGAGTGGTTGAGTGGCTACAAGAGTCGGGTCTTGGTCCAGGACGCGGGTTTCCAACTCGCGCAAGCTCGAGCCCGGGTCAACTCCTAGTTCGTCGATCAGACGGTCTCGGACTTCGGCGTAGGCCCTCAACGCCTCAGCCTGACGTCCCGCGCGATAGAGCGCCATCATGAGCAGCTCCCAAAGGCGTTCGCGAAGTGGGTGGTCCCGGCACAGTGCTCGTAACTCACCTACGACATCACTGTGAAGGCCAAGTTCCAGATCGGCCTCAATTCGATACTCGGTTGCCACCAGAGCTAACTCGTTGAGCCGAACTCGTTCGGCGTCGGCGAAGGTGACGTAGACAAACTCAGATAGTGGCTCGCCGCGCCGTAGTCGGAGCGCGTCAGCGAGAATGGCTGACGCCCGTGCCACCTCGCCCTCGCTTCGCAAGCGACAACCTTCGGCTACCAGATTCTCGAATCGGACGGTGTCTAGGTCAACGGAACTCATATCGATCGCGTAGCCCGATTCGGAAGTGACTATCGCGGAGGCCCCAATGACCCGACGCAACTGAGCGATCTGAGCCTGCAAGGCGTTGGTCGGCTTCGCCGTCTGTCTGTCGCCCCAGAGCTGGTCGATGAGGCGATCGGCGCTGACCGGAACTCCTCGATTGAGTACCAGGAATGCCAGGATGGCTCTCTGTTTGGCGCCACGAACTAGCAGGGCCACACCCCCACTCAGAACCTCGAATTCGCCGAAGAACTTCACTTCCACTTTCACACGGTACGAGACGAGCGAAAGGCGTGACGTGATTGAAATCATTGGCGCGCCTCAGGGCCACGTCAGCGTCATCTCAGTCTTCAAAGGCAGGCTGCATTCAAGACCAACAACGTCAAAGAAAGGAAGCACCATGATCGAGGTAAACCACCTGACCAAGCGCTACGGCAAGACCGTGGCAGTCGACCAGGTCTCATTCAAGGTCGAGCCCGGGAAGGTCACGGGATTCCTCGGACCAAACGGAGCCGGCAAGTCGACCACCATGCGCATGATTCTGGGCCTTGACGCCCCAACTTCGGGTCAAGTCCGTGTCGACGGCAAGTCGTATCACGAGCTGCGCGAACCACTCCGCTCTGTCGGAGCGCTGTTGGACGCAAAAGCCATCATCGGCGGTCGAAGCGCAGCAAACCACCTCAAGTGGCTAGCCGACAGCAACGGCATTACCCGTCGACGTGTGAGCGAAGTACTCGACATCGCTGGCCTCAGCGACGTTGCTGGGAGAAAGGTTGGCACTTTCTCGCTCGGCATGAACCAGCGGCTCGGTATCGCTGCAGCACTTCTCGGTGATCCGTCGACTGTGATGTTCGACGAGCCGATTAACGGACTTGACCCCGAGGGCATCGTTTGGATCCGCAACCTCATGAAGTCGTTGGCGCTAGAGGGTAGGACGGTTTTCCTTTCGAGCCATCTCATGAGCGAGATGGCACTGACCGCCGACCACCTCATCGTGATCGGTCGAGGCAGCATCATCGCCAACGCCAGTACTGATGATTTCATCAATCGAAACACGGCTCCGAGAATCCGGGTTCGTGCTCTGGAGCAGTACGAACTCGCCGAGGTTCTGACGCAGCGAGGAGCGGTAATCGAGCGCGGATCTGACGACGCCTTAGTCGTCACGGGACTTGGCGCTGCCGCCATCGGCGACGCGGCACGGATCCACGACATCACCCTTACCGAACTCGCTCCGCAGGGATCGACACTCGAGGAGGCGTATTTCGACTTGACCAAGGAAGTAACTGACTACAACGCCGGCCAACTGGTCGACGCAACCAAAGGAGCTTGATATGAGCGTTACGACTCACACCAACGAAGTTGTGGTACCCACGGCCACTGCAATATCAGCGCGGACTCCAAAGATAAGGCGAGCACTGAAAGCCGAGTGGACCAAGATGCGGACGCTGCCCTCGACGTGGCGGACGGCCGTCATAGCTACGGCTATTTCGATTTCCTTAGGAATAATTCTTTGCGCCTCGCAGGTTCATGCGTGGTCCAGCATGACCGCTCAGCAGCGCCAAAGTTTTGACCCGACTGCATGTTCACTTTTCGGCATTGTCTTCGTCGGCGCGGTGGTCCTCGCCGGACTCGGTGTCCGTGCGCTCACGGCAGAGTATGTGACGGGGATGATCCGGTCGACGTTCACCGCCATGCCCACTAGACGCTTGGTGCTTGTTGTCAAGGCGGCCGTGACTGCGGCGTTCGTGTTCCCGGTGGCGCTGTTCGCTGCTTTCGTCAGCTTCGAGGCTGGACAGCGCGTCTTCGTAGGGAAGGATCTTCAGGTGACTCTGGGCAATCCAGGCGTCCTCCGAGCCGTGGTCTTTGGCGCATTGGCGGTGAGCCTGATCTCGATCTTCGCTGTCGGTCTCGGGGGGCTCATCCGCCACACCGCAGCAGCGACGACCGCACTAGTCCTGGTCATCGTTGGTGGTGTCACTCTGGGACAGTTGCTTCCTGTCGGCCTTCGACAGTACGTACCTGGGACCGCATTGCAGGCTGCCGTCACGGTCAACCACTCGGCAGGACTTCTGCAGCCTGGAGCAGCCATCTTGGTCCTCGGAATTTACGCGGTCGTCACTCTGACGGCGGCCTCGTTCAGGGTGTGAGAGAGCAGTGGCGCGATACACAGGCGATGACGGTGGCAGGCAGATCGAAGTGGTGACGCATTGGACCACCAAGTGCGAGTTGATCATTGATGGCAAGCAGGCGGATTCTGGCGCAATGCCACTTCTGGGTGGAACGTTGAAGTTAGCCGACACTCTGACCGGGATATTGGTCAATGTGACGTCCGGAAACGGTCTTCATCCGAAGGTTGTCCTACTTGCGAATGGCGAGGAGCTGCCCCTGCGTCGGGAATGAGTTGGTTTGATCCGTGAGCCAGCGGTGGATTGTCGAATTGATGCTTTCAACTTTGACAGCACGTTTGAGGTGGTGGTTGTAGGAGGTGGAGCGGCAGATTGCCGCTGGGAAGGACCTGACGACAAGTCGTCGTCATAGAACTGAAGGAAGGCATAATCATGAAAACAAAGCGGATCTACAGCCTCAGTCGTATTGTTGCCCTGGCGGTCATCGGGGTAATGTTGCTCGGCCTGACGTACCTCGGGATGGCATCCGGCGACGCCGCAGTCTCGGTCCCGCAGGGGGCGCACGCTGGCCAGTTGACCATGCACCCGTGCACCTACGCGACCGAGAAAGGCGCCTACCGCGCCGACTGCGGAACGCTCATCGTGCCCGAGGACCGGGCAAACCCCCGGTCACGCCTGATCGCGCTGCCAGTGACACGCATTCTGGCTCGCTCATCGCACCCGTTGGCGCCAATCTTTCATCTCAACGGTGGCCCTGGCATAACCAACATGACGTTCCCCCAAGCGGACCGGCTGGCTGCTGACCACGATGTGGTGATGCTTGGCTACCGGGGCGTCGACGGCTCCTCGGTGCTGAACTGTCCCGAAGTGACGGCAGCGCTCGAGAACACCAAGGACTATCTCGCCAAAGCGTCGCTCACCGCATACTCCAAGGCGTTCGCCACGTGCGCGAAGCGGCTTGAGCGAAGCGGCGTAGACCTCGCCGGATACACGCTGGAGGAGCAGGCCAGCGACATCGAGGCCGCTCGCGTCGCGCTCGGCTACCAGCGCATCGACCTGATCAGCGATAGCGCCGGCACGCGTCTCGCGATGATTTATTCATGGATGTATCCGAAGAACGTCGAGCGCTCGGTGATGATCGGAGTCAACCCGCCCGGGAACTTCATCTACAGCGGGGCCGAGATCGATCAGGGGATCGAGAGTTACTCGGCGCTGTGCGCGAAGCAGCCTTCCTGTCGCGCTCGCACTGGCAACCTCGCCGCGAGTATGCAGCACACGGCGAAGCACATTCCGAAGAGTTGGCTCGGACTGCCAATCAGGCCGGGCAACGTGTTGACCGGGACGTTCCTTGGGTTGACAGATTCGACTGCGGTACTTTCGCCACTGGGTGGACCGATGACCCTCGACTCGTGGATCGCCGCCGCGCATGGCGACCCGAGCGGCTTCTGGCTCCTATCGCTGTTGACCAACATGAGCCTTCCGCAGTCGTTCGTTTGGGGCGAGTTCGCGAGCATCGGCATGGCCGACGCGCAGCCCGTCGATCGCTACTTCAGCTCAGGCGCGGACCGAGGCTCGATCATTGGGAATCCCTTGGGGACCTTCCTCTGGGGTGCAGGGGGCCTTGCGCACGCCTGGCCGGCGAATCCGAGTGAGTACCAGTACACCAAGGTGCCCAACTCGAGCGTTCCGACGCTGCTCATCGGCGGGACACTCGACTTCGAAACACCGGCTCAGAACGCGACGAAGGAGTTGTTGCCACACCTATCCAGCGGGCACCAAGTCATCCTGTCCGGGCTCGGGCACTCTGAAGACTTCTGGTACTACGAACCGAAAGCCAGCACCCAGTTGCTGACTTCCTTCTTCGCCACCGGCCAGATCGACACGTCGCGCTACACCCCGAACGTGGTCAATTTCACCACACCTGTCACGCAGGCGGCGATTGCCAAGGACCTCCTCGGGGCTATGGTCGGTTTCGCCTTGCTGGCATTGTTCTGGCTCGCAATGTTGGCGCTCCGGATCCGCCGTCGAGGTGGGACCGGCCGCAAGACAGGCGCGTGGATCCGTTCGGCCGGTCCGATCGTGTTCGGACTTGGCGGATGGTTCCTCGGCGCACTGGTCGCATTGCGGTTCTTGCCGAGCCTGTCGCTCGACAACGAATTGCTCGCAGTGGTCTCGATCGCGGTGCCGATCTGGCTCGGCGTCTATGCCGGCTGGGTCCGAACTGATACGCCCAAGACAACGCGAGTCATGGGCATTGGTATCGCGGGTGTCGCGGCGGTCGTCGGAGCCGTGTTCGGATTCCACATCAGCAGTGGGCTCATGGCTCTGATCACTTCGATCATCGGTGCGGCGGTCGTGTCAAACTTGTGCCTGCTCGTTTTCGATATATGGACCGAGCGGAAAGCTTCAGTGACAATGGCCGCTCCGACGGTGGATCTGACGGAGATCATGGAGCACCTAGTGCCGGCCCTGCACTGATCGCGCGAATCGTGTCGGGGAATCATTGGACGATTCCCCGACACGCGCGTGGTGAGCAAATGCCACCAGTTTTCACTCTGATCTCGATGCGTGAAGAGACCGAACCTGCAGATTGAAAGAGCAGTTTGTTTAGACCTATCTCGTGGCCGCGTCTGGCGGCCGCAGAACCGAAAGGACCGATCGTGACTACGCAAATTGATGTTTGGAAAGACGTGCACGCGGAACGCAAAGCGCTCCTCGAGTTGCTCCAAAACCTGTCAGCGTCTCAGTGGGATACTCCGTCGTTGTGCAGTGAGTGGCGAGTTCGAGACGTAGTAGGACACATGGTCAGCGAAACCAAATTGACGATACCTAAGGTGCTGGTCGGCACGATTGCTAGCGGATTCAGGATCAACCGTTTCATTGCCGCTGACGCACGCCGTCGCGGAGACGTTGCCCTCCCATCACTTCTCGACGATTTCAGGACAGCTGCCAAGACGAGCACGCACCTCCGTGGACTTTCGTCTCTGTCGATGCTCGATGACGTCATTATTCATTCATTGGACATTCGCCGCCCGTTAAACGAAAAGCGAAACGTTCCAGAGAGTCGATATGTTCTTGTGGCTAATGACCTATGGTCGAGTCGATTTTTCCCTGGACAAAAGCTGTTCAATGGGCTCAGAGTTGAAGCGACCGACGCGTACTGGAGTGCGGGCGATGGTCCAACAGTTGCCGGGCCTTTAGAGGACTTGATCCTGGCTATGAGCGGCCGACTTGGAGGTCTCGAATCGATTAGGGGCGAGGGAAGGACTGAAGTACTCAAGAGAGCACAGCACAGATTCTGAGATCGTCGTGAGTCAGCGAGAGCAGAGCATTCGGTGGAAAGTGCTAATGCCCATAGAACGCCCAAAGCGAAAATTGCGTCGGCAAGAATTGTTAGAACCAGCCGTTGATCAGTACTTTCACAAGAGTCCCTATGCGAATCTGTCTACCCTTTCAAGGTGGCGGCACGGGTTCGAATCCCGTTGGGGGTGCTTTATAATTCCTGATGGAAGACTATTTATTCCAAGTACGGTCGTGCTGCGAAAGTGCCATTTTCTCGCAAAAATAGACCCGTTAATGCCCAGGTAATGCCCATTCAATGCCCAAAATCACCTGGAAATGGACGCAGCAAGCCGCCAAAGACTTGTCGCTACTCAATTCTGGCTGAATTCGAGCCACCACCGATCTCGGGTGGTGGCCTTAACAATAAGTCTTGACTTCTAGAAGTTAGGGCTTATACTCTTGACGTGTGGGAAATCGAACTCACGGACGAAGCGAGCGAATGGATCACGTCTCTTGACCAAGAAGACCGCGACGCAATTACAGGTGCGATTGACCTTCTCGAGGACCTCGGGCCAAACTTGGGGCGCCCCGCAGTGGACTCGATCAAGTCCTCGCGTCACCGCAACATGAAGGAGCTGCGTTCATTCGGCGGAAACCTGCGTCTGCTGTTCTGCTTCGACCCGCGACGCACTGCAATTGTTTTGCTCGGCGGCGACAAGACGAATGACTGGGCTGGCTGGTACGAACAAAACATTCCGATAGCCGACGGTTTGTACGACGATTATCTTGACGAGATCCGAAAGGAAGGTTTGATCTAATGCCAAAGACGACTTCGTGGCGGGAGATCCGCAAACGCCTGGATGTTGATGAGCAATCAGTATCGCGAGAGCGGCTTCGTTTGCGCTTGGCGATACTCCGTGAGCAACTGGGGAAAAGCCAGGTCGAGCTTGCTGAGATCCTCGGCACTTCCCAACCAAATGTCTCACAACTTGAGCGCAGTGCAGATCTTCAATTGTCGTCCATTGCGAGATACATTCATGCGCTCGGTGGTCAACTGCAGGTGAATGCAGTAGTAGGAAATACCACCTACCGACTAATCGATGATCTTGAAGAGCCGGCTTCCTCAAAGTCGTAGGTGCGGGCGCATGAACAAATTCCAGCTTTTCAAAGCTCAATTTGGCCGGGATTCAGAGCGAGAGGCAACAGTAAATATGTTGCTTCGACTTGACGAGTTGCCATGGTCGGGTTGGATTAATAAGGGCACGAACAGTTGGCGAACTGGCGCTGGCGACATCCAAAGTGAGACCTATAAGCGAGCTCACGACGTAGGCAGATGATTCGCGACTGTTTTCACATCGAGTAAGTACTTTCCACTCGCCGAATATTTGTACAGAGCCGAAGCAACACACCTCGAGATGTCCTTCGATCAAGTTGAAGCGATTATTCACGCAAGACTGCCCACTTCAGCTCGAGAACGCTCCGCGTGGTGGTCCAATGATGAATCAACTACCCATGTTCAAGCCAATTCTTGGCTTGATTCAGGCTGGCAAGATAGACACATCAACCTGGCGTATGAGCGTTTCGTCTTGGTCCGAATTTACTTTCCCCACGGGAGGCCAGGTCTTTGAACGGGACTGCTACACGTTTAGTTGAAAGTGTGACCCGCATTTTGACTGCGTGGACCTCGAAGGGACTTGCTTGAATTTTCAAGGAAAGGTGTTAATGCCCATACAATGCCCATCTTGTATTTCACGGAGAATTTAATTTAGAGAACTAGTCTTTCATCAGGAACTACCGACAATCGCGATCGGTTTACTTCCCACCCTTTCAAGGTGGCGGCACGGGTTCGAATCCCGTTGGGGGTGCGACGGAAATTCGCCAAAAAGCCAACAATCACAAGGCTTTTGGAGTGTCCGCTG
>Ga0302320_10029588_pt1 | contig 10475 bp, 7 predicted proteins | sample Bog_T0_3_FD_202130 | JGI IMG/M metagenome (GOLD analysis project Ga0302320, IMG submission 202130) | Peat permafrost microbial communities from Stordalen Mire near Abisko, Sweden - Bog_T0_3 | ecosystem: Environmental > Terrestrial > Soil > Wetlands > Peat | place: Sweden: Abisko, Stordalen Mire... | reverse complement strand
GTATGCGAATACATCCCCGTCAAAAACGTAGCCCGCGAAGGCAAACACAGCGCATTCACCACAAACGCATTCCGGAACGTGCAACCCTCGCGCCCGATCCGATCCAGATTCGGCGTCTCGATCAGCTTGTTGCCCGTCGAAGACATCTCGTCCCAGCGCAGCCCCTCGCCCACAATGCATACGATGTTGGGCTTCTTGCTCTCGCCGCTCAACTGCCGCGCGAACGACTCCAGCGCATCCAGCCCGCATGCCGACGCGCCCATCGCTCCTGTCAGGTACTTCAAAACCGCTCTGCGGTTCTCCATGGCCTCTCCTGCCCGGCGCCTTCCCAAACTTCGTCGCACGGATCCTGCATCTGTCGCGAAGGGGCCTGCCGCCAACCTGGAATGCTACAACGCCAGGCAGCGCGCGGCCAAGCGAGGGCGAACGGAGCCTCCGGGGCTCGCGCCGCGTATCATCGAATTCCAGCGAGGGGCGCGCATGACGGCCGGCGGCTTCCACATCATGACCAAGCCCACCGGGCCCATTTGCAATCTCGATTGCAAATACTGCTTCTACCTGGAAAAGGAAAACCTGTACCCCAACACCCGCCAATGGGCCATGCAACCCCCGGTTCTGGAGCGGCACATCGAACAGTACATCGCGGCCCAGCCGCACGACGAGGTCCACTTCGCCTGGCAGGGCGGCGAGCCAACGCTGTTGGGCATCGATTTCTTCCGCACAGTTGTGGAGCTTCAGCAGAAGTACTCGGGCGGCAAGCAGATCCGCAACGCCCTGCAAACCAACGGCACGCTCATCGACGGCGAATGGGCCGAATTCCTTGCTGCGAACGGCTTCCTGGTTGGCATCTCGATCGACGGCCCGCGGGAGATCCACGACTTCTACCGCGTCGACAAGGGCAATGCGCCCACCTTCGACCGCGTGATGCGCGGCCTTGCAAACCTGAAAGAACATGCAGTCGAATTCAATACCCTCACCGTCGTCCATAGCCACAACTCCCAGTTTCCGCTCGAGGTCTACCGCTTCCTCAAGGAGATCGGGAGCGGCGTCATGCAGTTCATCCCGGTGGTGGAAAAGCGCGCCGCCCATCCCGATCCCGATGGCCTTCTGTCGATCCAGCCCTCCTCCGCTCGCCCCGCAGAAGTGACGGAATGGTCGGTGGAACCGCTGGCCTATGGCACGTTCCTCGCGCGGATTTTCGACGAATGGGTGAAGCAGGACGTGGGCCGCACCTTCGTGCAGCTTTTCGATGTGGCTCTCGAATGCTGGCTGGGGATGGAGGCCAGCTTGTGCGTCTTCCGCAAGACCTGCGGCTCGGCCCTGGCCATGGAGCATAACGGCGACCTCTACTCCTGCGACCACGTCGTCTGCCCGGAGAACAGGCTCGGCAACGTAATGGAGACTGGTCTTGACCAGATGGCCCACTCTCAGCAGCAGCAGGATTTCGGCCTCGCCAAGCTGAACTCGCTGCCGCTTATGTGCCGCTCCTGCGACGTGCGCTTCGCCTGCAACGGCGAATGCCCCAAGCACCGCTTTCTCACCACGCCCGAGGGCGAGCCCGGTCTGAACTATCTCTGCGCCGGCTACAAGCATTTCTTCCACCACATCGGCCCGCACATGCGGTTCATGGCCGCCGAACTGCGCGCTGGCCGCCCCCCGGCCAACATCATGCGGTTCGTGGGGTCGGCTTCGTGATCGGCCTGGACGCATTGTGGGAAACCGGATATGCGCGCAATGACTGCGGCGGCCTGATTCTGTGAAGGGTGGCTTCTTGAGAGATGCAACACATCGGCCTTCCCTGAGACTGTTGTCACAGTTGGCTACCGGCCCTGCTTGTTTCCGGGCGAATTCGATAAACGGCTGCCCGTGGTCTTAAAATAACGGAACGGCAACGTTTTGGCGGACCAGGAAGGACTAGCATCCTATCAGTGGCCGCCGGCGGGGTCGCCGCGGCAGTCCGGCGATCTTTCGATTCATTTTTTGGGCCCGCGGCAGTGGCCCCTGCCTTGGCAGCCCAGTCCCGTCAGGACAGAAAAGGAAAACCATTGAGCGCTATGTGGAAACCCAGCCAATCCGGTCCAGTCACTCCCATTCCCGCCCCTGAGCCTTCCCGGCCGGCGCAGCCGACCCCCTCGTTTGAAGCGCCTCCCAACCGCACCGCGGCGGTGACCGCAGACCAGGCCACCATCGGCAAAGGCCTGTTCATCAAGGGCGAGATTACCGGCTCCGAGTCGCTGTTCATCGACGGAAAGGTCGAGGGCAGCATCAACCTGCCCGGCAACCGCGTCACCGTGGGCCGCAACGGCCAGGTGGCGGCCAGCATCAATGCCCGCGAAATTGTTGTTCTGGGCAAGGTGCGCGGCAATGTCTCCGCCACCGACCGGGTCGATATCCGCGCCGAGGGCTCGTTGAGCGGCGACGTGGCCGCGGCCCGCATCAGCATCGAAGACGGCGCATTCTTCAAGGGCGGCATCGACATCCGCAAGCCCGAAGCCAAACCGGCCCCTCCGGCAGGCCCGGCTACAGTCGTCCCAGAGGCGGCTCCCAGAACGGTCTAGTTCCGTTTCGACATTATCTCCGGCAAGCTCCAGCACAAGTGCCCCTGCTTCGGCAGGGGCACTCGTGCTTTGAGGGCTTGGTTCTTCCGGGACATGCAAGGCCGGCTGGCAACGCTTCGGCATCGCGACTTGTGGGCCCTGCCGGCGTTCCAGGTCGTCGTGCATGCAAGGCCGGCTGGCAACGCTTCGGCATCGCGACCCCATTCAAATACGAACCGGAAATAAAACCAGCGATCCTCCTTGCAAATCGCAGAAAATAATAACTATAAGAAAAAATGAAATGGAAATGACGGCGATTTTCTACCCCAGTCCCAGCCGCTTCATGGCTACCTTGGGCAGCGCCGAGCCGGACTTCTCCAGCACCCACTTGGCGACCGCAACCCAGGCCGCGCATCCCGCCAGCAGCAGGCACAGGTCCGTCAGCCGAATCATCGACGATTGCTGCGCGTGGAGCACATGAAAGGGCAGTCTGCCGACGCCCCAGATGCCCGTCCAAACCACGCCCCCGCCGGTTACGCCCGCCAGCAGGCAGCGGCCCATCTCGGCAAAGTCCAGGCTGGCCAGTGAAACCATGTGCCGTTTGTGCAGCAGCACGGCCAGGGAAACAGTTTGCAGGGCAATGCCGGCGTCGGAGGCCAGGGCCAGTCCGGCGGCCTGGTGCCAGTGGTAGCCCAGCGCATACAGCGGCATGGCGACCAGCGTGACAACCGACCCGGCCAGCATGGGCAGCCAGGTGATGCCCGCGGCATAAAAGGCGCGCGCGTAGATGGCCTGCGCCGACCACAGGCACAGCGAGAGTGTGTAGAGAGCGAAGAAAGCAGCGGTTGCCTGCACGTCCTGTGTGCTGAAGCGGCCACCGAGAAAGATGATCTGCACCAGCGGACCGGACATGGCCACCATGCCCGAAGCCGCCAGCAGCCCGAGCGCCACCACGCGGGAAACGGAGTCGGCAACGCCGGTGGCAAACTCGTATTGCTTCTGCTGGGCCCACAGCCGCGCAAAGAAAGGCAACGAGGCCGCCCCCGCCGCCTGTGCCAGTACAGCCATGGGCGCGGAGAAGAGCTGCTTCGCGTTGGTGAGCCGGGTAATATCGCCCGCCCCATGCGAGGCAAAGTAACCTACAAAATAGTCGTCGAGGAATGGAAGGGTGAATCCCGCCATCAACGGCAGTGTCATCTTCACCCAATCCCGCAGACCGGGATGGCTGAAGTCGATGCCCCAGCGGTAGCGCACGCCAGCCCGCGCCGCTCCGATCGCGTTCATGGCGAACGGACCGAGAAATGCGCCGGCCAGCGCGCCCACGGCCAATGCCGGAATCCCCATCGCGTGGCCCAGTAAAATCCCGGCTAAGATGATGCCGACGTTGTACACAATGCCGGTCAGGCCTTGAATCAGAAACTGCCTGCGCACCAGCAGGGTGGCGCCCAGCACACCGCCGGCAAAAAAGAAGATCTGGCCGGGCAGCAGAATGCGCGTCATTCGCGCAGAAAGCTCAACCTGCCACGGCGCAAACCCTGGGTTGGTGGCGCGGATGTACGGCGCGGCCAGGAACATCCCCGCGAGCACGCCAACAGTGAGCACGATGCCGATGAAGTTGAGCACGATCGACAGCACGCGCTCGCCCTCGGCCTCTTCGCCGCGCTCGCGATAGCGGTTCAGGATGGTGACAAAGGTGATGGAGGCGGCGCCGCCCACCAGGAAGTAGTTCATCAGGTCGGGCAGCCGGAAGGCGGCCTGGTAGGCGTCTGTATTCGGCCCCGCACCAAACTGCCACGCAATGTACTTCACCCGCACCAGACCGATGATGCGCGACAGAAAGGTGGACGACATCAGCAGGATGGTCGCCGTGAAGGCTGTGTGCGCATGAGACGGGCGCAGCAACTGAAGGCCGCGAGCCCACCGGGACCGCGCCGGCGGTGAGGGTTGAGTTGGGGGCAAGCCGGCCACTTCTTTCGATTCTAGCCGGGCGGCGTCCCATGCAGGCGCGGATTATGCCTTCGCGCTCCTTCCCGGATACTGCCAAGTTTCCCGCATAACTCGTGCGAAAGCCATCCAGTTCTCAAGTATTCTGTCGGCTGGAGGGCACTTCATGCGGCGGACTCTTGGTTTTGCGGTTTGCTTGTTCGGAGTAAGCGCCATGGCTCAAACCATTCACGGCCGCGAAGGCATCGTGCTTCCTCCGCCGCCGGCCGTGGACGCCGTGCCGGTCAGCGACAACTACTTCGGCACCAAGATTCCCGACAGCTACCGGTGGCTGGAAGATGCTGCCAGCACCCAGACCCGCGCCTTCATCGACGCCGAGAACACCTATACCGCTCGCTACCTGAAGCAGGCCAAGATCCGTTCCCAAGTGGTCGACGATCTGAACGACCTGGAAAATGTATCGGTGACGGGGTCGCCGAGCCAGCGCGGAGACAGCTACTTCTTCGTCAAGCGGCTGGCCGGAGAACAGCAGTTCTCGATTTATGTGCGCCACGGCTGGACGGCCAAGGACGAGCGCCTGATCGACCCCGCCAAGCTGAGCCGGGACCCCAATACCTCGGTCGGCATCGAGGATGTCTCCCGCGACGGGGCGCTGCTGGCCTACAGCGTGAAGCAGGGCGGAGCCGACGAGACGGCGGTTCGCGTCTTCGACGTGAAAGCCGGAAAAACGCTGGAAGACGAGCTGCCCGCGGCGCGCTACTTCAGCATCTCCTTCGCGCCAGACGGAGCCAGCCTCTACTACGCGCGCAACGACAAGCAGGGCACGCTGCTGTCCCAGCATGTGCTGGGCACGCGCACCTCCCGCGATGTGCTGGTCTTCGGCCACGAGTTCCGCGGCGAGCCGCTGGGCCCCGACGACCTGTTCGACGCCAGGATCACCGACGACGGCCGCTACCTGCTGGTCGACATTGGCCGAGGCGTCCCGGCCAAACGGGAGGACATCGTCTTCCGCGATCTGACCAAACCGAATGCGCCCTTCGAGGTCCTCGTCTGGGGCCTCGACGCGCGCTTCGCGGCAAAATACGCCAAGGGCGCGTGGTATGTGAAGACCGACTACAATGCGCCCAAGGGCAGAATCTACAAGGCCGATCCCGGCGTGATGCCGGAGGCCTGGCAGACCATTGTGCCCGAGGGCCCCGATGTGATCGATTCCTGGTCGATTGTGGGGGGCAAGGTCTACGTCAACAGGCTGAAGGATGTGAAGACGGAAACCTCGGTCTATGGCCTGGACGGAAAGCCGGCGGGCGTCCTCGCCTACGACAGCATTGGCTCTGCATCGGCGGTGCGCGGACGGACGACGGATCGCTACGGCTACTTCTCTTTTTCGTCGTTCATCGTGCCGTGGACCATCTACCGGCTCGATACCCTCACCGGCAAGCGCGAGGTCTTTTTCCGGCCCAAGATCGCCTTCGATTCCACCCAGTACGAGCTGAAGCAGGTCTTCTTCCAGTCCAAGGACGGCACCCGCGTCCCGATGTTCATTGCCGGCAAAAAGGGGCTGAAGATGGACGGCTCCGAGCGGCTGCTGATGACTGCGTATGGTGGTTTCGACGTGAGCTACGGCCCCGGCTGGTACCCGCTGTGGGCCTGGTGGCTCCAGCAGGGCGGCTGGTTTGCGCTGCCCAATCTGCGCGGCGGCGGAGAATATGGCGAAAGCTGGCACGAGCAGGGGATGTTCGAGAAAAAGCAGAACGTCTTCGACGATTTCTATGCGGCGGCCGAGTACCTGATCGCCAACAAGTACACCTCTGCTCAGCACTTCGCCATCGACGGCACATCGAACGGCGGGCTGCTGATGGGCGCGGCGATCACCCAGCGGCCAGAGCTGTTTTCGGCCGTGCTGTGCGGCTATCCGCTGCTCGACATGCTGCGCTACCAGAAATTCAAGGTCGGCTCCTACTGGACCACCGAGTACGGCTCGGCGGACAACGAAAAGCAGTTCTTCTACCTGCTCAAATATTCCCCCTGCCAGAACGTAAAGCCGGGCACGGCCTATCCGGCGGTAATGCTCTTTACCGGCGACAGCGATACCCGCGTTGACCCACTCCATGCGCGCAAGATGACCCCGCTACTTCAGTCGGCCTCCACCAGCGGCCGGCCCATTCTGCTGCACTACAGCCTGGCCGGCGGCCACTCTGCCGGAGTGAGTGTAGACCAGCAGATTCAAGACGATGCGGACCAACTGACCTTCCTTTGGACCGAGACAGGCCAGGCCTCGACGCACTGAGTCAACCGCGCTGCCGGGCCGGTTGAGCGCAGAGCGGTGACGCGCCGCCTCCGTCCGGTGCATATCCTTCGGAAAGGTTGCCTGCCAAGTGCTCTGGAAGAAGTAACTCAGGTACCGCAGCAAGAAACGCCTTGGTAACCTGATTCCGTTGGTAATCTTTTCCGATAAGGGAGTTGCGGAGTTGGGCGATACCGCCATACCACGGTTTCGTCATTTATTCCCCGTGAATGCCGGGCGTGGAAAACCCGATAGGGAAATTGGCTTGACTCGTAGCCTGAAAGAAGGCGGAGAACCAATCTCCGCCGGTACATACGACGCCAGCGAATTTTTCGCCGTGCCGGAGTGAAAATGCCCAATGTAGAGCTGGACGTCGAGAAGACCGAATCCGAGCAGGAAAGCGCGCGACTGGCAGCTCTGGTCTCTACTGGAATTCTGGATAGCGAACCTGAACCCTGCTACGACGCCATCGCACGGCTGGCCGCAGAGTACTTCCAGGCCGATTCGTCCGGCATCGCCTTTGCCGACGAGAGCCGCGTGTGGATCAAAGCCTCCTGGGGACAACACCCGCGCGAACTGCCGCGGAAGAACTCCGTCTTCGACATGGTGCTTATGGAAGACGGTCCGGTGATAGCCTCAGATCCCACCAGAAGTCTCGATGGCGACGATCGGGCATTGGTGCCAATGCTGCTGGATGCGGCGCTGTTCGTTGCCGTGCCCATCCGCTCCGCGGACGGGAAGATCCTGGGAACTCTTGCCGTCTACTTCAGCGAGCCGCGCGATGGGATGACCCCGGACCAGCTTCGCATGCTGGAGAACCTTGCCGAAATGGTCGCCAGCCAGTTGGAGTTGCGCCGGTTGCGCAACACCATTGCCACTCAGGGGAACCGGCGCTTGCACAGCGGAAACCATTTTCCGGCCGACCCCAAGAGCTGGCCCGGCAGCAAAGACCTCCGCCGGGCGCTGGAACAGCGGCAGTTTGTGCTCTACTATCAGCCTGAAATCGAACTCTCGACCCGCAAGATCGTTGGTGTGGAGGCCCTGATCCGCTGGGCGCATCCCGAGCGGGGCATCCTGCTGCCCATGGACTTCATTCCCCAGGCAGAAGAAAGCGGGTTGATTCTTCCCATCGGCGATTGGGGCATGTCCGAGGCCTGCCAGCAGATTCAGAGGTGGTGCCGCGAGGATGCTGGCAACAATTCGCTGCGGGTCTGCGTCAACCTTTCCGCCCGCCAGTTTTCCCGTCATGGCCTTGCCGATCACGTTGCGGCCTTGCTCGTCCAATATGGCGTCTCCAGCCGCCAGCTCGGTCTGGAGATGACCGAATCCAGCCTGATTCCCAATATGCGCACAGCCCTTGAGGTGCTGGGGAGCCTGCGCAACCTTGGCGTCTCCCTTCTCATGGACGATTTCGGCACCGGTTACAGCTCTCTCAACCACCTGCATTCGTTTCCCTTCGATGTGCTCAAGATCGACCGCTCGTTCGTGGGCCGCATGACCGAGGGAGAGCAGCCCCTCCAGATTGTGCGCACCATCATCGAACTGGCCCGCGTGTTGGGCATGGATGTGGTTGCGGAAGGCATTGAAACCCGCGAACAGTACCAACTGCTGCGAGAACTTGGATGCCGCTTCGGCCAGGGCTTCCTCTTCGCCCGCCCCATGAGCGCCAGTGCGGTTACCGAGCTTCTGCGCCTGCCCGGCAGGATTCTGGCAGAACCGGAGATTTCCGAAGCCGCCGCGGATTGAGTGGAACAGTTCCCCGGGCGTCGATTGTGAACCCAGGGTCGCGCGTTGCGGCGGCGTTTGCAGAGCCAGTTTCCCGGTTCGGGAATATGGCCCAAGCTTCCCTTTCTTGAACCCGCGCATGCCATCAACCCTATATCTCTTCCGTTTCCCGGCGCGGATCGAGCTATTCTGCAGAACATGCCGCAGGCAGCCACAACAGCGCCTTCGCCCGGGTCGCCCACGTTTGCGGGCCTGCTAGCCGCGCTTGCGGCGCCTTCGCCTGCCCCGGCCGAGCGGCCCAATGCGTGGGGCGAAGACGGTTTAGCCGACGATGTGGCAACACTCAGCTATGAGCGCGCTCTCCGCGCCCACGCCCGCTACAGGCCGCCAGAGCCTGGCTTTCCGGTTGTCGCAAAGACAGTGGATCAGGAAAGCGCCCGGATTTGTGCGGCGCTGCCGGACGAGAAGCCGGAGGCCACTCAAGAAGAACCTGCACAAAATGCGGTTCCCGCAAGCGCCTTCGCGGGACGACAATCCCCAACGAGTGTCTTTTCCGCGCCGGACCGAAACCTGAAAAACGCCAGCGTCACCATTCGCATGAGCAAGGCGGAATGCGCTCAATTGCACCGCCGAGCCGCCGAGGCTGGCCTCACCGTTTCGGCCTATCTGCGCTCCTGCACTTTTGAGGCCGAGTCGTTGCGAGCGATGGTGAAGGAGACTCTCGCTCAATTGAGGACCATGCATCCAGAAGCAAAGCCATCCGCGGCTTCCCCACCCTCCCGCCGTGGATGGCGTGAATGGCTGACCCAACACTGGTCTCATGCACGCACCCGGCGGACGGTTGCCAGGGCCTGATTACTCCACCTCGAGCACCAGGCACTTCAGGTATTCCGTCTCCGGCAGGTTCAGCACCACCGGATGGTCGAGAGCGGCGCCGCGCCGCTCCAGCAGGCGCACGCGGCGGCCGGCATCGAGTGCGGCCGAGGCCACCGCGCCTTCCAGATCCGTCCAGCTCACATGGTGCGAGCAGGAGCAGGTGACCAGCAGACCGCCGGGGCGCAGCATCTTCAGCGCCCGCAGGTTCAGCTCCTTGTAGCCGCGCAAGGCTCCCTCGACTGCGCGCTGGCTCTTGGCAAAAGCCGGCGGATCGAGAACGATCGCGTCGAAGGCCTCGCCCGCATCCGACCAGTCCCGCAGAATCTGAAACGCGTCGCCTGCCACCCAGTCGACTTCTGCGCCGAGCTGATCGCGATTGGCCTGCAGGTTGAGCTCGGCCACTTCCAGTGAAGCGCGCGAGGCATCGATGCCGGTTACCCGCTTGCACACCTGCGCCAGGTGCAGGGCAAAACCGCCCTGGTAGGTGCAAACATCCAGCGCGCGGCCGGTAGCCCCCAGCGCCTCCGCCCACTTCCGGGTGGCGGCGTAGTTGTCGCGCTGGTCGAGGAATGCGCCCGTCTTCTGCCCGGAGTTGGCATCGTACTGGAAATCCAGGCCGTTCAGGCGAAACCTCGTGCCGGTGAGAAGTGTGCCAGGGGCGGCGGCGTAGAGCGGCGCAAGATCGGGCGCGCCCAGGCCCTCCAGTTCGCGCATGCGCGGATCGGGGCGTTCCAGAATGGCAGCCGGCGCCAGCTCTTCGCGCAGCACGCGTACGCAGGTCTCACGCACCGCGCTTGAATCCAGCCCCTTGGCCAGGAGTTGAAGAATCACCATCTCCCCGTATTTGTCGATCACCAGGCCGGGCAACTGGTCCGCTTCGCTGAAGCACAGCCGGCAGGAATCGGTTTGCTCGCTGAGTAGAGATTTCCGCCGGCAGACAGCCTGCCGCAACCGCGCTTCCAGCAGAATGAGCCAGGCGGCCTCGTCGATAGCCTCCTTGGAGACCATCCGCAATGCAATCTGCGACGACGGACTATAGAGCGCCGTGCCCAGCAGTAGGCCGCGCGAGTCGGCCACCGGCAGCAGTCCCGGCGGGATGTCGCCCGCGC
>Ga0302320_10029585_pt1 | contig 10475 bp, 9 predicted proteins | sample Bog_T0_3_FD_202130 | JGI IMG/M metagenome (GOLD analysis project Ga0302320, IMG submission 202130) | Peat permafrost microbial communities from Stordalen Mire near Abisko, Sweden - Bog_T0_3 | ecosystem: Environmental > Terrestrial > Soil > Wetlands > Peat | place: Sweden: Abisko, Stordalen Mire... | reverse complement strand
GGCGGCAGCGCCATGGCCGCAGCCCCCGCCCCGTTCCACGTGGGCATCTGCACGGGCACCGTGTCCCAGTCCGAGGACGATCTCCGCGGCGCTGAGCGGCTCATCCAGGAATACGGTTCCGTGAAGGCCGGCGGCATGATCCAGCACATGACCTATCCCGACGACTTCATGTCCCAGCAGGAAACCTTCATCTCGAACGTGGTCTCCATGTCCGACGACCCCAAGATGAAGGCCATCATCGTCAACCAGGCCATTCCCGGCACCGCCGAGGCGTTCAAGCGCATCCACGCCAAGCGTCCCGACATCTACTGCCTCGCCGGCGAATGCCAGGAAGACCCGCTGGTGATCTCGGGCTCCGCCGATTTCGCCGCCCAGAACGACTTCGTCTCCCGCGGCTACACCATCATCTGGGCCGCCAAGCAGATGGGCGCCAAGACCTTCGTCCACATCTCGTTCCCCCGGCACATGTCCTATGAGGGACTGGGCCGCCGGCGCTCGATCATGGAACAGGCCTGCAAGGACATGGGCATCAAGTGGGCCTTCGAGACGGCCCCCGATCCCACCTCCGATGTGGGTGTGGCCGGCGCCCAGCAGTTCATCCTCGAGAAGGTTCCCGCATGGCTCCAGAAGTACGGCCCCAACGGCGAGAAGGTCGCCTTCTTCTGCACCAACGACGCCCACACCGAGCCTCTGCTCAAGAAGCTCCTGGAATCCAGGAACGGCCTGTTCGTCGAAGCCGATCTGCCTTCCCCGCTCATGGGCTATCCCGGCGCCCTGGGCCTGGACCTGAAGAAGGAGGCGGGCAACTTCCCCGCGATCCTGAAGAAGGTCGAGGCCGGCGTGCTGGCCAAGCACGGCGGCGGCCGGTTCGGCACCTGGGCCTTCAGCTACGGCTACACCGTCAGCGCCGGCCTGGGCGAGTACGCCATCCGGGTCATCGAGAAGAAGGCCAGGAAGAACAACCTCCACGACCTGTTCGAGGCCTACGGCAAGTTCACCCCGGGCGCCAAGTGGAACGGCGCGCTGTACACCGACACCAACACCGGCGTGAAGGTGAAGAACCTGGCCCTGGTCTACATGGACACCTACATCTTCGGCGGCCTCAACGGCAAGCAGTTCCTCGCCACCACCAGCGTGCCCGTGCCGGCCAAGTACTACGCCATCAAGAAGCACTAGACCCGAAGGCCCAGGTCCTGAGTGAGAGGCTGCCCATCTGCCAGCCCTGGTACACGGGGCTGGCCGGCGCGCCGTCGGCCGCCCCCAGCGCGAAGAAGAGCGGGTCGAAATGCTCGGAGGTGGGCACCGCCTTGGCGTAGGCCGGGGCTTGGGCCGCCGCCTGGAACAGCCCGGGCGGGTCCGCCAGGTGATCCGCCACCCAGGCCTCGAACCCCACCGCCCAATCGTCGGGCGGCAGGCGGCCGGACCAGTCCAGCAGCCGGAGGTTGTGGACGATGCCGCCGCTGGCCATGAACAGCACCCCTTCCCGGCGCAGCGGGCTGAGCGCCCGGCCCAGCTCGAACAGCTGCCGGGGCGTCCGGGGCAGCGGCAGCGACACCTGGATCACCGGGATCCGGGCCTCCGGGAACGCGGCCCGCAAAGGCACCCAGGCGCCGTGGTCGATGGGCCGGTCCGGGTCCAGCCCCGCCGGCACCCCCGCGGCCTGGAGCAGGGCCACCACCTTGGCGGCCAGGGCCGGAGCCCCGGGGCAGGGGTACTGCATCTGGTAGAGCGGCTCCGGGAACCCGCCGAAATCGTGCAGGGTCTCCGGGCGCTCCGACGCCATCACCTGGACCGGGCCGGCGCTCTCCCAGTGGGCGCTGAGCACCAGGATCGCCCGGACCCCCCGCAGGGTGCCGGCCCAGGCCTGCAGGGCCGCAGCCCAGGCGCCCCCGTCCAGGGCCAGGGTCGGGGCCCCGTGGGATACGAACAGGACGGGCTGGACGGACGGAGCTGACGGGTTCACGGCGCCTCCTGGAATAGATGTTCAAACATCTAATTATAGACCCATCCCGTCCTGCCCGCCAGCGGAACCATGCCGGGTCAGGCCACCTGGACGATCTGCTTGCCGAAGTTGCCGCCCCCGAGCATGGCGATGAAGGCCGCCGGAGCGTTTTCCAGGCCCTCGGCGATGTCCTCCCGGTACTTGATCCGGCCCTCCCGGAGCCAGCCGCCCATGACCTCGCGGAACTCGCCGAACCGGGAGCCGTAGTCGTCGAAGATGATGAAGCCTTGCATCCGGATCCGCCGGGTGAGCAGGGCCCGCTCCAGCTGGGCGGCGCTGGGGCCGCCGGGGGCGGCCCCGGGCTCAAGGTTGTACTGGGAGATCAGGCCGCACACCGGCACCCGGGCCCTGGGGTTGAGCAAAGGCAGCGCGGCCTCGAACACCGCCCCGCCCACGGTCTCGAAGTAGACGTCGATGCCCCGGGGGCAGGCCCGGGCGAGCCGGGCGCCGAGCTCGGGCTCCCGGTGGTCCAGGCAGACGTCGAAGCCCAGCTCCTCCACCGCGTAGCGGCATTTCTCCGGGCCCCCGGCGATGCCCGCCGCCCGGCAGCCCTGGATCCTTGCGATCTGGCCCACCACCGAGCCCACGGCCCCGGTGGCCGCCGGCACCACCACCGTCTCCCCGGCCTTGGGCGCGCCCAGGTCCAGCAGCCCCATGTAGGCGGTGAACCCGGGCATGCCCAGCACGCCCAGGGAGAGGGAGGTCCGGCCGGCCCCGGGGTCCAGGCGGATCAGCCCTGCCCCATCGGAAAGGGCGTAGTCCTGCCACCCGGCGTAGGCCAGCACCAGCTCGCCGACCTGGAAGCCGGGATGCCGGGAGGCTTCCACCCGGCTCACCGTGCCGCCCACCATCACCGCGTCCAGGGCCACCGGCGGCGCGTAGGAAGGCGCGTCGCTCATGCGGCCGCGCATGTAGGGGTCCAGGGAGAGCTGCAGGGTGCGCAGCAGCAGCTGGCCCTGGGCGGGTTCCGGCACGGGCTGGGGCTCCAGGCGGAAGTCGGAAGGCAGGGGGGCGCCCACGGGGCGCCGGGCCAGGACGATGCGGCGGTTGACGGCGGGGGCTTTCGGCATGGACGACTCCGGGGCGGGGGCGGCGAGAGGGCCATTATGCTCGGGGGATGCTCACGCCTCCAGCGCTCCCTCCTGTTCCACCAGCGCGTAGAACTCCTCCAGGTGTCGTATCCTTGAGGATTGCGGGAGGCTTCTCATGGCATGGCTGAAGGTCACGATCGCCCCGGAGGAGGTGGCCCAGGGCCGCCACACCCATCTCCAGGAAAAGTTCCAGATGGTCACCATGCGCATGCGCGGGGCCAAAGGGGTGGCCATGTTCGGGCCCCGGGACGCGTCCGGTCCGTATGTCTGCTATTTCTCCCCGGCCAGCGTGCCGCTGGTGGGGGATTTCCTGAAGACCCGCGGGGCGGTGGAATGCGGGGCCCCGTCCAGGGACGAGGTGGTCCTGCTGGCGGGCGACGCCGAGGCCTTGGACCTGACGGCCCAGTAGGCTCATGGCGAGCTTCAGCCCCGACCAGGAGATCACGCTCCGCATCCTCCCGGCCGTGGCCTTCACGTTCGTCGCCTACTTCTGCATCGGCGCCCCGCTCGCCATCCTGCCCTCCTACCTGCACCTTCAGCTGGGCATCAGCACGCTCCTGGCCGGGTTCCTGGTGAGCCTGCAGTACATCGCCACCTTCGCCAGCCGGCCCCGGGCCGGGCACCTGTCGGACACCATCGGGCCGCGGCGCACGGTCCGCTACGGCCTGCTGGCCTGCACCGCCAGCGGCGCGCTCATGGCCCTGGCCGCCTGGCTGCGGCATTCGCTCTGGCTCAGCCTGGGCACCCTGGCCCTCAGCCGCCTGGCCCTGGGCACCGGCGAAAGCCTGAGCTCCACCGGGTCCACCATGTGGGGCATCGGCCGGGTCGGCGCCGAGCACACGGCCCGGGTCATTTCGTGGAACGGCGTGGCCACCTACAGCGCCATCGCCCTGGGCGCGCCGCTGGGGGTGCTGGCCGCGTCGGCCTGGGGCTTCGGCGCGGTGGGCGTGATCGTCTTCGCCGTCTGCAGCCTCAGCTATCTGGCCGCCACCCGCATGGCGCCCACCGCCCCGCCCACCGGCAAGCGGCTGCCCATCGGCCACATCCTGCTGGGGGTCACCCCCTACGGCATGGCGCTGGCGCTGGGAGGCACCGGGTTCGGGGTCATCGCCACCTTCATCACCCTCTACTTCGCCTCCCGCGGCTGGCAGGGCGCGGCGCTTTCGCTGACGGTCTACGGGTTCAGCTTCGTCGGCACCCGGCTGCTGTTCGCCCGCACCATCAACCGCTACGGCGGCTTCGCGGTGGCCATCGTCTCCTTCTGTTTCGAACTGGCCGGGCTGGTGATGCTCGGCCTGGGCCATTCCCAGGCCCTGGCCTACGTGGCGTGCGGGCTGGCCGGGCTGGGCTTCTCGCTCATCTTCCCGGCCCTCGGGGTGGAGGCCGCCAACGCCTTCCCGGCCTCGGTGCGGGGCTCCGTCCTCGGGGTCTACACCGCCTTCGCGGACCTCTCGCTGTTCCTGGCCGGGCCCCTGGCCGGGGCGGTCATCCACGGCTTCGGCTATTCCGCGGTCTTCCTGGCCACGGCCGGCACGGTGGCCGTGGCCCTGGGCGGGACGCTCTGGCTGAGCTACGGCTCGGGGTGATCAGGGGCCGTTGCGGAATAACCTGTGCCGTTCAGGTTATTCCACTGCGGCGCCTTATGCCGGGACCCGCACCTATGGACAAGGTCATTCCTTGACAAAGGCCTACCAGAGGCCCAGCACCTTCCACCAGGCGCCGCCCACACTGACCCAGATCAGGATGTTGACGACGCTGATGAGGAAGCCCAGGCGCCACCAGGTGACGATGGGCACGAAGCCCTGGCCGAACATGGCCGCGGCCGGGCCGGTGCCGTAGTGGGTCATGCTGGCGTGCAGGTTCGAGAAGAAGCACAGCACCAGCGCGGCCAGCATCGGCGGGGCGCCGCAGGCGATGGAGACGCCCAGGAAGGCCGCATACATGGCGCCCACGTGGGCGGTCATGCTGGCGAAGAAGTAGTGGGCGTAGAAGTAGGTGAGGCCCAGCACCAGGAAGGCGACCTTCCAGCTGTGGCCCGCCATGGTGGCCGCCATCACCTTGCTGAACCAGGGGATCATGCCCATCTTGTTCAGGAAGCCCGCCATCATGATCAGGGTGCCGGTCCAGAACAGCACGTCCCAGGCGTTGGCTTCGGACAGCACGTCCGACCACTGGAGCACGCCGGTGATCAGCAGCAGGCCCAGGCCCACCAGGGCGGCGGTGGTGCCGTCGATGCCCCAGTAGGCGTCGCCGAACACCCACATGACCAGCACGATGGCGAACACGCCCATCATCATCCATTCTGACTTGCTCACCGGGCCCATCTCGCGCAGCTTGGCGTTGGCCATCTCCACCGCTTCGGGGGTCCGGGTGATCTCGGGCCGATAGATGAGGTAGAGGACATAGGGGACCACGAGCAGGCTGACGAGGCCAGGCACGATGCCGGCCACGAACCAGCTGCCCCAGGTGATCTTGACGCCGAAGTCGGCGGCGAACTTCTGGGCCATGGGGTTGGCGGCCATGGCCGTCAGGAACATGGCGCTGATGCTCAGGTCGATGTAGAAGGTGGCCAAGGTGAGGTAGGCGCCGATCTTGCGGGCCGTGCCGTCATCGGGGTTGCTGCCGTAGGCCCGGGCCAGGGAGCGCACGATGGGCATCATGACACCGGCGGTGCGGGCGGTGTTGCTGGGCACCAGCGGCCCCAGCACGAACTCGGTGGCGGCCATGCCGTAGGCGAGGCCCAGGGTGCGCTTGCCCAGCAGGCGGATGAAGAAGTAGGCGATGCGCGTGCCCAGCCCGCTCTTGATGAAGCCCCGGGCGAACATGAAGGCCACGACGATGAGCCAGAGCGCCGTCTCGGAGTAGCCGCTCAGGCTCTGGGAGATGGTCAGGGTGCCGGTGATGGCGCAGACGGCCGCCCCGGTGATGGCCACGGCGCCCATGGGCAGCGGCCGGATGATGATCCCCAGGATGGTCGCCAGGAAGATCGCGAACATGTGCAGGCCCCGGATCCAGTCGGCCTGGCGCACCTTCTCGGCGGCCACGGCGGCCTTGGCCTCGGCCTCGGCCCTGGTCTGGGCGTCCGCGTCGGCCTTGGCCTTGGCGTCGGCATCCATCTGCGCCCTGATGGAGGCCTCCAGCCTGGCCTTCATGTCCGCTTCCGCCTGGCCGGCTCCCGCCTTCCTGGCGGCCGGCTTGGCCTCGGCAGGCTTGGGCAACGCGGCCTTCGGGCCCTTGTCGGCCTTGGGCGCCGCCTTGGCCGCGACGGTCCCGGTGAAGACCTTGGCGTCCGGCATGGGCGCCACCTTCGGCAGTCCCACATAAAGGACGGCGCCGATGAACAGGGTCACGGCCAGCTGGAGGGGCTTTGCGCCGTTCCACCAGCCGCTGGCAGGTACGGGATTCGACATGGGGGTCACCATCGGAAGGGGCCGGGGAGCCCGGCGGTGTCATTTCTGCTTGCTGAAATGTTGAATGTAACCATGGTTGCAGCCCTGGGCGGCCCGGATGCGAAAAAATGAAGGGGAATGACCCATCAGCTTCACTTCGCCCCGGTAAGCTGTGATCTTGGTCACATCGCGTCACCGGAGGCATGGCTGATGTTTCAATCGAATGGTGATAGTTTTCCCTCGATGAAGGAGATGCCATGACGATCCTGCTATCCCGTTGCGATGTCCTGCGGCTTCTGGACATGTCCGAGGTCATCGACATCATGGCCAAGGCCTTCGTCGATTTCCAGGAGGGCCGGGCGGTCATGCCCATGCGCACGCCCATCGCCGTCCCGGAACACTCGGGGGTGGCCCTGTTCATGCCTGCCTACCTGAAGGGCATGGGCGCCCTGGGGGTCAAGACCGTCACGGTCTACGGCGAGAACCCGGGCCGCCACCAGCTGCCCACGGTCATGGGCACCATCCTGCTGCTGGACGCCCAGACCGGCGCGGCCCTGGCGCTCATGGACGGCGGCTCGGTGACCGCCATGCGCACGGGCGCCGTTTCGGGCCTCGCCACCCGGCTGCTGGCCCGGGAGGACGCCAAGGTCCACACCGTGTTCGGCACCGGCGGCATGGCCCGGGCCCAGGTCTGGGCGGTGGGCTGCGTGCGCGACATCCAGAAGCTGGTGCTCTATTCCGTGGACCCGCCGGAGGTGCGCAAGGCCTTCAAGGAATCCCTCCGGGACGTCTTCCGCGGCGAGATCGTGCTGGCCGACGACCCGGCCAAGGCCGTGGCCGAGGCCGATGTAGTCACGCTCATCACCAGCGCCAAGAGCCCCGTGGTGGACGGCGCCTGGTTCCAGCCGGGCACCCACGTCAACGGCATCGGCTCCCACGCGCCCAAGGTCCGGGAGCTGGATTCCAGGACCGTCCAGCGCTCCAAGGTCGTCTGCGACCAGGTGGACGCCTGCAGGGCCGAAGCCGGGGACCTGATCCTCCCGGTGGAAGCGGGCGAGTGGGCCTGGGACAAGGTCCACGGTTCCCTGGGCGAAGTGGTGACCGGCAGGATCGCCGGCCGGGAATCGGCCTCGGAGATCACCCTGTTCAAGAGCGTCGGCATCGCCATCCAGGACATCTCCACCGCCAGCTACATCTACCAGAAGGCGCTGGAGCAGAAGGCCGGGGTGGAGTTCGATTTCCTGAAGTAGCTGATCAATCAGTCCCTGAATCCATCCCCGAGCGGTGCTGGGCGGAATCCACGCCGGTGGGCGCGCCCAGTTCGCCGGCGGTGATGGCCTTGGCCTTGCCCGGGGCGAGGGTGCCGATGAGCCTGGACACCGCGCTGCCGATGAGGCCGATCTCGGCGTACTGCTCGAGCCGGGTGCGGGAATCGGCGATGTCCAGGTTGCGCATGGTCAGCTGGCCGATGCGGTCGGTGGGCCCGAAAGCCGCGTCCTCCACCCGCTCCATGGACAGCTTGCCGGGGTGGTAGGACAGGTTCGGCCCGGTGGTGTCCAGGATCGAGTAGTCCTCGCCCCGGCGCAGCCGGAGCGTCACCGTCCCGGTGATGGCCGAGCCGACCCAGCGCTGGATCGATTCGCGCAGCATGAGCGACTGCGGGTCCAGCCAGCGCCCCTCGTACAGGAGCCGGCCGAGCTTGCGGCCCTCGTTGTGGTAGTTGGCCACGGTGTCCTCGTTGTGGATGGCGTTGAGCAGCCGCTCGTAGGCGATGTGCAGCAGCGCCATGCCCGGGGCCTCATAGACGCCGCGGCTCTTGGCTTCGATGATCCGGTTCTCGATCTGGTCGGACATGCCCAGCCCGTGGCGTCCGCCGATGGTGTTGGCCTCCCGCACCAGGTCCACCGCCGAGCGGAAGATACGCCCGTTGAGCGTCACCGGGCGCCCCTGCTCGAAGGCCACGGTGACCTCCTCGGCGGGGATGGCGATGGACTCGTCCCAGAACGGCACGCCCATGATGGGGTCCACGATGGTGATGCCTACGTTGAGCTTCTCCAGCAGCTTGGCCTCGTGGGTGGCGCCCCAGATGTTCGCGTCGGTGCTGTAGGCCTTCTCCTTGGAGTCCCGGTAGGGCAGCTTGCGCTCCACCAGCCACTGGCTCATCTCGGCGCGGCCGCCCAGCTCGTTCACGAAGTCCTCGTCCAGCCACGGCTTGTAGATCCGCAGGTGCGGGTTGGCCAGCAGGCCGTAGCGGTAGAACCGCTCGATGTCGTTGCCCTTGTAGGTGGAGCCGTCGCCCCAGATCTGGACATCGTCCTCCTTCATGGCCCGGACCAGCATGGTGCCCGCCACCGCGCGCCCCAGCGGGGTGGTGTTGTAGTAGGTGCGCCCGGCGCTCCGGATGTGGAAGGCGCCGCAGACCAGGGCGCCCAGGCCCTCTTCCACCAGCACTTCCGTGCAGTCCACCAGGCGCGCGATCTCCGCGCCGTACGCCGCGGCCCGTCCGGGGATGGAGCCGATGTCGGTCTCGTCGTACTGCCCCAGGTCGGCTGTGTAGGTGCAGGGAATGGCCCCCTTCTCGCGCATCCAGGCCACGGCCACCGAGGTGTCCAGGCCGCCGGAGAAGGCGAGTCCGACCCGCTGCCCCAATGGAAGTTTCATCAGTACTTTAGGCATAGCAGTGATCCTTTAGGAGGGTAGGTGCCCGAGCCCTGTGAGTGGATGTGTCCATCATACCTTCCCCATGGTGGGACGGGCGGGTTCGGTTAGATTGGTGGACATGGACCGCCCCGTCTCCGACCTGAACCAGCTGCTGCGCGCCATGGAGCCCGAGCTCCAGGAGGGCGTCTACGTCTTCGTCCAGCTGCCGCGCGGGACCCGGGAATGGTCGGTGGAGCCCCTGGCCACGTTCCGCGAGCGGGAAGGCGCCAGCGCGATCCTCCGGGCGGAGGACGCCCTCTACCTGAACCTGAAGCCCCTGTTCCACGCCGCCTGGATCACCCTGAAGGTGCATTCGGACCTGCACGCGGTGGGCCTCACGGCCGCGGTGGCCACGGCCCTGGCCGAGCGGGGGATCAGCTGCAACGTGGTGGCGGCGGCCCGCCACGACCACCTGTTCGTGCCGGAGGACCGGGCCGGGGAGGCCATGGCGGCTCTGCGCGCCCTGGGGATGGGGTGAATCCAGGAACTTTCAGTCCAGGGAGAGGAATGTCAGCGGCTCCCGGCTCAGGAAGGTGTTCCCTTTCCTGAAGTTGTCCTTATCGCATTGGGCCTTCTCGCCAGCCTTGGAGGAAGATTTGGAGAAGGTGATGTCAGGGCCCTTCCCCCAGGTATCAGCCGCGAAGAGGCCGTTGACCAGGAGGGTGGCCTTCGACTTGGTGTCTTTTCCCCGGATGAATTCCAATTGGACCTTGACGTTTCCCACCTTGGGATAGAACACGATCCAGAAACTCTTTCCGCCGCTGCTCACGCCGCCGGAACTGAAGGTGTAGGAGTCACCCGATTCCTTCAGCTCGGCCTCGAGCGAGGTCTCGATCTCGTTTTTTTCACCATACTTCGGCTCCGTCAGGTAGATCTTGCACTTGCCCTTGCTCGCGGGGGAGGTCTTCTTGACCGTCCAGTCCGCGGTGAGGGCCGTGTGCCTGATGAGGCTCGGCAGGTCGTCGGCCCGGGCCGCCCGGGGCGCGGCCACGGCTGCCCCGGCCAGGATGATGGTGCAGTGGAACAAGCTTTTCAACATGTCCGGACCCCCTGAGGTGGTCTGGACAATCTAAATTATTATTAATTAATGTCAAGTCCACGGGGTGGGGGGCGTCCAGCAGTCAGCGCCGGAATCCAGGGCCGCTACACCCGGGGGACAGGCTGTTTCACCTCGGACTCGGGTACGATCGAAAAGGTCACGTTGTGCGGGGGCATGTCGAGGTCCGGGTGATGGAAGGTCACCGGCGTCGCATGGGTGGCGCTGAGCCCGTCCGAGAAGGCGAACGCCTGAGT
>Ga0302320_10029578_pt1 | contig 10476 bp, 9 predicted proteins | sample Bog_T0_3_FD_202130 | JGI IMG/M metagenome (GOLD analysis project Ga0302320, IMG submission 202130) | Peat permafrost microbial communities from Stordalen Mire near Abisko, Sweden - Bog_T0_3 | ecosystem: Environmental > Terrestrial > Soil > Wetlands > Peat | place: Sweden: Abisko, Stordalen Mire... | reverse complement strand
CAGCCGGCCCCAGATATCAATTAGCACAAAATCGCCTTCGGCAATAGGCGCAGAGTTCTCAGCCGTCGGCTCATAGTGCGAGTCGGAGCTGTTAGCGTTAGCGCTCACATTGGGCCCGTTCTCCCACACCAGCCCCTCGCGCCGCATGGCCTCGCTGAGCCACTCGACCATCTCGAACTCCGTCAGCTTGCCCGCGGTTCCATCGCCCGGCCTGAGCCTGCGCCCAATCTCGTTCCAGCCCTCGGCCACAATGGCATCGATTGCCCGCTGCGCCACGGCATGGCTTGCCACCTGCTCCTCATTGAGGACCGCCTCAAACTGGCTCACCAGGTCCGCGGAGCTCACAATCTCCTTGCCCAGCCCGCGCAAAAACTCCACCGTCCCCGCGTCCACCATGGAGACGTACATGATGGCGTTGTTGGGGCTGTACTGCATGGCCAGCCGGCGCGCGCCGCTCAGCATGGCCTCAAGGCCGGCGCCAAGTTCCTGCCAGCTCGAATACAGGCCCTTTTCGCCCGGCAGCGAGTCGAGCCGTCCCTTCTCGATGCGGTGCACCAGCTTGCGCGGCGAGCCCCGGGGCGGAACAAAGTAGTACCAGCGCCGCGTGATGTGCGCTTTCTCGTCGAGCCCCAGAATGCGGCCGCCTATGGGGTCGCGATGATGATGGTCGTAGAACAGCCAGCCGTCGAACCCGGCTTCGCGCACTGCCGCCTGTATTGCCTCAAGATTCATAAGGAAAATAATACCCCTCGGGACCGCGTCCTCTCACGCTTGTTAATTGACGATGCAGCCCATGAACTTTGTTCTTGCTTCCTCGCCTTTCAAAGGGCATTCTTGGACTGTGCCATTTCAGGACACTTGGAGAGCAGCGAATCATGGGAGAAGGCCAACTTGATCCCGCTGCTTGTGTTCCCATCGAGCCGTCCCGTGAGGACTGCAATGCTAATGCAACGATTCCGTTTGGTGTTTCTGTGGACCATATCTTCCAGGCAATGGTTGACTTCACCGACTTTCCGCGGACAGTGGACATGGAACTTGTCAAGAAGCAGATGGCGCGACTGGAAGACATGCTGATGCCCGCCAACTTCAGCAGCATGGTCGGAGAATTCATCACCAGCAATCTTCCAAAACATTGCCCTACGATTGCAAAGAATAGCTATCACAACGGCCATCCCGATTTGCTTCCGACAGGGAAGTATCCGGGGAATGCAGCCCAGCATGCTGGATTCGATGGCATCGAGGTTAAGGCATCCCGTTATCGAAAGGGATGGCAAGGACACAATCCCGAGGACGTTTGGCTCATGGTTTTTGTGTTTGAGGGCGGTCGCCCTTCGGACGCAGCTACAGGGAAAGGCATGACGCGATTTCGCTTCTTGGCAGTCTATGGTGCATTGCTGGAAAAGGCCGATTGGCAATTCGCAGGGCGCAGCCAGACGAGCCGACGAACGATCACGGCAACGGTTCTACCTTCAGGATTCGAGAAGATGGCAAAGAACTGGATCTACCGAGTACCTGAATCAGAGGCCAAACCCTAAACCGATCTGATCGCGTTCAACTGGAACCCTAGACAATGGCCCGACGGCGCAAGACGCCAGTCGATAGAAGGATTCGTACTTTTCAACTCCTATGCTGCGGTAGGCGAGTGCTTCCGCTGCGGCAATGGTTGACCCTGACCCCATAAACGGATCGCAAACTATGCCCTCCCCCAACGGCAGGATTGACCAAACCAGTTCTCGTAAAAGCGCCTGCGGTTTCAGACTTGGATGCGGCGCAATTTCCCGTTCAGCCTTGGGAGTCCGTCCTTTATCAAGAATGTCAGAGAAAGGCAATCCTTCAGGTAACCGACGGAGCCCCCGGTACCGAATCTGCGCAAGCATTCACCCACCGTCATTCCTGGAGGCAAAGGTTTCCGAAAGACACCCCAGGGCTCATACGCGCCGCGAGGAAGTGAGCATACGCCGGGAAACTCCTCTTCGGCGTTCTTCGGCCTGTCTCCCCCTCGCAGCGTCCGGACAATCCTGATAACCTGGCCTCGGAACTCAAGTCCTCCTTCAACCAATGCAGCATAGACCAACTGCGCCAGGAAGGAGTTGCAGGCAAGGATTACGTGTCCACCCGGCAGCAAAGCATGAGTGGCTACCTTCGCCCATTCCGCAAAGAACCGCGAAAGCTGCCCGCGTTCTTTCTCATTGAGTGCTGTAAACCGGGGAAGTGGCTGTCGATTGGACCCGTCGAACGAAGGTGGAATTCGCCAGATGCCTCCGTTGCCATTGGCTCGCTTTTCAATCTGGTCGAATTCGTATTCCTTCACCCCGTAGGGCGGGTCAGTAACAATTCCATGGATCGACTGAGCCGGAATGCGGCCAAGCCATTCGAGGCAATCGGCATGAAGAATCGTCGCTCTGCCCAGTTTGGCATGGGTGTAATCCATCGCCAGGGTTTGGGTCTCCGTCGCAGTCGAGCTCATGGATTCCATCCTAGCCCATAACCAACCTTCCGGGAGGTCTGTAGCATGTGAATAAAGCTCTGGCGAGCCCTTTTGGGTATCAATCCCAATTCAGCACATTCGATTCTCGCCTTGTTCCAAACGAGATGCAATCGAGAGGATTCAAGCGCGCCACGCAAAAAATGGGCGGCAAAGGCCTTAGCCTTTGCCGCCGCCCGTCCCTGGGTTGTCTTGAAGTTACCGCAATGTTCTAGTTGCTGCTAAACCTTTTTGGTTCAGAAACCGGTTACTGCAAAAGCTTGGTCACTTCCTGCTCCACACTGTTGGCCTGCGCCAATGCGGCGATGCCCGTCTGGCTCAGAATCTCGTACTTCGACATGTTCGAAGTCGCCGACGCATAATCGGTCGCCTGCACCGCGTTCTGTGCCGAAACCACGTTCTCCTGCTGGGTGCTCATCACCTGGCTGATTGCGTTCAAGGTGTTGATCTGCGCGCCGATGTAGCCGTCCTGCGCGGCCACGTCACTGACCGCGGAGTTGAGGATGGACTCCGCATTCTGCGCATCTGTCTGCGTGGTCAGATCGGTCGTCGCAAGATCGGCGGTACTGTCGCCGGTCGGGTTCACCTCGTAGCTGATGGTCGTGGTCGCCGCCGTGTCTGCAGTTAGCGCCGCGGGGATAACGCCCGAATTCGTATCGTCGAGGGTAGCCAGCGCGATGGTCACGTTGGAGTTTGTGTTCGAGATCTGGATGCCCGTGTCGCCCGCGGCAACCGTGCTGCTGGCCAAGCCCACCTGCGTAGCCGTTGCAAAGCTGGCTGTAACTCCAGGAATATTTTGCGCGTTGATCTCCGCGATCAGGGCGCTCACCGATACCGACGTCGTCGTATAGGTGCTCGTGCCGCCAGCCGCCGTGGTGGTTGTAAACGTCAGGGCGCCGGTAAGCGTATCTCCAGGAAGCGCTGCCGTTGTCAGGGTGTTCGGCGACCCTCCATCGTCAACCGACAGATCGATGAACTGGCCAACGTTACTCTGCTGCACCTTGCCGCCACCGTCCCCAACGGTAGACGAACTCAGGCTGGCGAAGTAAAGACTGTCAATCGACGAACCTGTCGCTGAAGAATCTCCCGTATAGATAGATACGCCCGCTTCGTTGCCATTGAAAACCTGATCCTGATTGTAGGTTGTAGTCGATCCAACGTTGTTGATCTCCGCCAGAATCGACTGGTATTCCTGGTCCGCTGCTGCTTCCTGAGTGCTGTTGAGGGTGCCGTTCGAGGCTTCAGTTGCCAGGGTCACGGCACGGTCAAGCAGGCTCGTCACTTGCGACAGTGCGCCATCGGCCACATCCAGCAGGCCCACGCCCTCAGTGGCGTTTGTCGAGGACTGCGTGAGCGCGGCTGAATTGGCCGCCAGGCCGTTCACCAGCGACAGGCCCGCGGCGTCATCCGCGCCAGAGTTGATCTTCGATCCCGACGACAACTGCTGCAACACCGTCTGCAGGCTATTGTTCGTGTTGTTCAGGTTGTTCTCTGCATAGATCGCTGAAAGATTATTCAAGACTCCGAGGGCCATGGGACCGCTCCTTCTTGGATGCATTCCTTTGATGCTCTGCCTGAGCGGCGTTGTTCTCCGCCAGGCCTGCCGCTTGTTCCGGTTGAGCTTTCTGCATCCACACACTTCATCGGTCGCCCTAGAAATAACTTTAGTCACAAATCTCTGCACCTCCTCGGAACAGTCTGTCGCGCCTCGCTTCACCCTTGTCCCGCATGCGGTCAGCCGTTGTCCCAAATGCGCTCAGCCGCTGTCCAAATCCGGTGCAGCAACTGTCCCAATGCGCTCCAGCCGCCTGTCCAGCTTCGCTACAGGCAACCCGCCATTGCAAAAAAAATCGGCGGCAAGAGGATCGCCCCTTGCCGCCACCGGTCTTGAACTTTCAACCGCAGTTGCTCTCTGCCTGAAAATCCTTCGATTCAAACCCTTCTTACTGCCTGAATTGCCGCTCCCAGCCCCATCGAACCCCGCCCAGCCGCGAACCTCAGTTTTGTGGCGGAGCAGGAGCACCGGGTGGAGGAGGCACAAGCTGACGATGGAACTGCGCACCCGGTCCCTGTCCGCCCGGACCTTCTCCACTATGCCTCCAGGCGCCGTGCTCCTGCGCGTGAGCGGCGCGGTCGGCCTGCAACTGCTTCCACTGATCCGGCGACAGCTTGCCGCGTATCTCCAGCAGGAACCGCGCATTCGCTTTCTCCAGCTCCGCCCTGGCCTGGGCCACCTTGTCGATCTGCGCAAGAATTTGCGCTTCGTTAGGCGTATCCTGGCTCATCAGCGGCTCCAACTCCAACTCAGCCTTCTCCAGGTTCCCCCTCTGATCGATCAGTGACTCCCGATGCGCAAGAAACGTTGCGTCCATCGATTTGCGCTGGTCATCGGTAAGATTCAGCTTCTCCACCATCTTGGGATTGTTCCACCACCGTCCATGGTCCCCCTGACCGCCGAGCGCTCTCTCAAATGGCGGCTGGTGTGATCCAAAACCGGGCCTCGCCCCATCGCCCGGCCCCTGCGCCAGCGCCGATCCTGCCGACAAAACTCCCCCAATCGCCAGTCCCAGCGCCGCCGCCCGTAAAATTCCCTTCCCCATAAACTCAGTCATACAATTCCTCACTATCTTTCCCTCCCACACCAAATGTTTGGTTTACTACTCCCTGTTTAAACTCCTAGCGGATGTCGTCCTCGGCCATTAATTGAGCCAGCGGCTCCATGGCGCTCGGTACTTCCTTCGATACATCGCTGTCCACCTTGGCCAGCAGATCCTGATCCTCTTCGCGCGCCTGCCGCTCGGCCGCAGCCCGTTGCTGCTGGCGAGCCTGCGCTGCCGCGGCTGCCTTTGCCAGCTCCCCACGCCGATGCTGGTCGTAAACCCCTCCGGAGACGCTTCCAGCCACCAGCACCACCGAGAGCGCCCATCCCGCCGCCAGCCGCCAACTCCTCTGCCGTACCGTCTTCCCCGCCGCTCTGGTCCGGCCAAACTCCGCCTCGCTCCAGGCTTGCACGCTCTCTTTGAAGTTCTTCAGAGCCTGCTCCAGCGCCTCATCCGCCCCGGCCAAGTCCAGTTCTGCACTGGTCTCCACCCGGTCCCGTTTCTTTCCAAATAAGCCTATGAATCTCATCGTTTGCCCCCCAGCTCCGCTCGCACTCTTCCCACAGCCCTTGAGAGATGCGCCTTCACTGTGCCCTCGCTCAGCCCGGTCGCCCGAGCAATCTCGCTTAGCTCCTGTTCTTCCACGTAGCGCAGCATGAAAACCGTTCTCTGCCGCTCGCTCAACCCCTTCACCGCGCGCCAAACCTGGCTTACTTGTTCTTTTGCCAGTATCTGCTGCTCCGCCGTTCGCTCTCCGCTGGGCAGCCAATCGCTGGCTTCGTCAAGATCCACCGCATTGGTCCGCGTATGACGCCAGAACTGCATCCGGCGGTTCCGCCAGTGGTCTTTCTGCAGGTTGATCGCGATGCGCATCAGCCACGTCATCGCGCTCGACTCGCCCCTGAAGCTCGACCAATTCCGGTGGGCCTTCAGGAAACACTCCTGCGTCAGCGTCTCCGCCAGGTCGACGTCTCGCGTCGATGCCAGCAGAAACCGGAAAATCTGCGGCCGGTGCGTGGTAACAATCGTCGAGAATTCTTCCGTGGCAGTCTCCAACGCTCGCGCGGCCAAGTCATCCACCGCGGCTCCCGTCACCGCTTCCAGGGCTGTTACAGTACCGGCTGCCATACACACAGGTAGACGCTGCCAACGGACACAAGTTTACAGCCCAAACACAATTCCGCGGCATTCATCCTCTATCCACAAGCAGAGCCGGCTTCCGATCCAGTCCCCTGGATATACTCTCGCCCGCGGTCCGCCCCGGCGCCACGATGGGGACATCTCTATTGAGATCACCCGCCTGAGAATCAGAAATTCTTCCTGAGAAACTCCCGCAAGCCGTCCAGGCGATAGCTCGCATCTCCTGTTTCAACCCCCAGCAGCAATTGCGTCGTGGTTAGCTGATTGCGGAAATCGAGCGCGGCGGTGGTATCGGCTTCCCCTATCTCATGCATGCTCTTCTCCACTTCGGCGTTTTCCCGCTGCAAGGCTTTCAGCCTCGCTTCCTGGGCGGCAATCTGATCTTGAACCTGCACCTCGAGCGCTGCCATGCCGCGCACAACGTCGCTCTCCTCCGCTCGCTTCCAATCGCCGAAGTCCGCTACCGCGCGGTCCAGATGCTTGTCGATCGCGTGGCTGGCAAGATTGTAGCTCACGGTAACCTCACCGTAAGGTTCAACGCCCTGAGACAATGGGTTGATCTGCTGGTGTGTGCCCACGGTCAGCGCCACATCCCAGTTGTTCTGCTTCTGCAGCTTCGCTTGAGCCCTCTGCTCCGCAATATCGCCGGCCTGCTTTGCCGCCACCTGCGCCTTCAGCGGCAAATCGGCCAGTGGCAGAATGTAGATGGCGGCAATTTTGGATTGAGTGTCAGCCTGGTCCGCTTCAAGCTTGATCCTGGTTGTCTTCAGCTCCCACAGCATGGGGCGAGTCATGTTTTGCGCTTCCACCATTCGCGCGGTCTCATCCGTGAGCACATTGAGAGATTTTGTAGCCGCGGCAATCAATTCCAGCCGATGATGGAGCACATCTCTCTCGATGCCGGGCAATGCGTATTGAAGCACCTCCACAACCGCCGTGGAGGACTTGTATAGCTCGCAATTCCTACGCGCAACCTCCTCGGTAATCCCCGCCTTCTTCAGGTTCGCCAGGCTTAGCTGGGCGCCTGCAACCAGTTGTTGGGGCAATCCCGTTTCCGGCTGGGTGAATGCGCCCAGAGCTGTGGGCGAACGGAGAAAGGCGCTCTGCGCCTTGGCTTGCTCTGTGACATAGGCGCAGTAAGTCTGCTGGTCCGTGAGGACGTTTTCGCCCGCAGCGTGAACCCAGGCCCCGGCCATCGAAAGCACCGGCAATAACATCAGGACACCCTTGTGCGAGTTACACCAGGACATGCTTCAACTCCATTAGATTCGTTGGTTAGAACAACATCGGTTTCCGCCCGAGAAATACCGTCTGCGACTTTGCCGATTCGGGATGAGAAAGATCCATCAGTATGGTGAGGCCACGCACCTGGGTCTTGAAGATAGGATGACTGATGACTTCCTCGCCCAGAAACACCTGCTTCACCGTTCCCACCTTCCGGCAAAGAACCATATTCAGATAGCAGTCGTAGATAGCGGAGCCGGGTTTGGCGTTGGCCTGGTTGTCATAAGGAACAAAGGCGAAGTAGAGCCGCTTGCTTCCCGATGCATTCAAGTAATAGGGGCTCTGTTTGGCGGTCGAGATCGCATCCCGGAGCCGGTCCACCTGCCGCGTGTCTTCCGCCAACTGCTTCTCGGCCACGCTCACTGTGATATCCAGTTGCGCGATCTCCGACCGCAATTCGGCCTGTTTCTCGAGCACGTCCAATGCCTTTGTCCCAATCGTAGTCTTGTCAATAACTGTGTCCGAAAGCAGTACGTCGGCAATCTTGCTGTCGGTATAGGCGCCCTCAGCCTGATTCAGCGCCGCCAGTTGCGTGGCCGCATCCCCCTTGGTGATCAGGCCCGACGCCAGGTCGCTCTTGATTTGTGTTTCGAGCTGGTGAATCTGGACCAGCATGGCCTTGGTTTTGGTGTTGTCGGCCTGCTTCTGCGCATCCAGCGCGACCAGTTGCGGTCCGGTCAGCTGGTCGTGTTCCCGCTCCCGCACAATGGCTGTTTGCAACTCCGGATCCAGCGCAACCAGCGCGGCCCGCTGCCTGGTCATCTCCGCAAGCGTGCTCTGCTGGCGGGTAACATCCACCTTCAGGTCTTCAATCGTCTGCCGGCTTATCACCAGCTTCTGCATGAAGTCGAGACTTTTTTCATCGTAGGAAGACAGAATGATCGGCGCAGCCCAGGTGCTGTTCAGCGCGTAGAATCCCATCACAAATGCGTAGGCGAAAACGCCTGCCAGCACCGCATACAACACCGCGATGGCGAAGATGCGGTAGACGGTAATTACCGACTTTTGCGCCAGCGATTGGCGCTGCGCGCGGGCCTTAACCTGGGTGTGAGATGTATCAACTGCCGGCATGGCCAACGGCTACCTCCTGCTGTTCCTTGGTCCGTGTTCCCCAGTCCGCGGAGTCCATCGTACACAACGCGAGGGGCGTGATGAAGAGCGTGCTGGCCAGCGACCATGCGATATACGCGCCGAAGGCAAGTGGATGCTGAAGCGTCTCCCTGACGCTGTATTTCTTGATCGCCCAGCTTAGCGCCGCAGCAATTCCCAGATAAACCACCAGCGGCGTCGGTCCGGCCCAGGCCAGCGGATCGCTGGTCAACATGGTAACCACCACCAGCAGCGCAACCAGCGCCCCCAGCGGCTGCAGTACCAGTGTCAGCACCGTATTCGGATGCAGCTTCCATACATGCTGAGGCAGCGTCCTCATGGTGAAAAAGAAATCGCGCACAATGCTGCGCCGCCAGCGTAGCTGCTGTTTGAAAAGCACTGAGAGCGTGTTCGGCACGGTCGTCCAGCACAGCGCATCGTTGTTGATATAAGTCCCGTAGCCGCGAAGGAGCGTTTGATGCGTCAGAAATCTGTCTTCACCCTGGTTCACCGGAATTCCGAACCAGTTGCGCGCTCGTATCGCCGGCTCAATCTCTAATAGCAACTCGCGGCGAATTGCAAACAAACATCCGCTGATGCAGCACACGCTGCGAGTCCAGTTCTCCGGCATCTTGTATAGCTCGAACGCCGAATAATAGATCATGGTTTGAATAGCCGTGATAATGCTGTCATTCGGGTTGCTGACTCCCACCCTGCCGCCAACCGAACCAATCCCCGGTTCGGCAAAGCACGCAGTCAGTTCGCGAATCGCGTCGGGGTGAAAGATGCAGTCCGAGTCGATTGAGATAATCACTTCCGCTGAGGAGTGCTCCAGCGCATTGCACACGGTGCGCGCCTTGCCGCAATTGAATTCGTTGCGCCCTACTCGTATGGAAATGTTGGTAAAGTCGCGCTGCGCCTTGAGCATCCACTCATAACTATCGTCCACAGAGCAGTCGTCCTGTGCGATAACTTCAAAGCTCTCGCTGGGATAATTGCACTTGCTGATACTTTCAATGGTTTGGTAAACCGTTCGCCCCTCGTTGAAGCAGGGCATCAGAACGCTTACTTTGGGCTGATAGGTGTAGTCCTTGCGAATCCCCGTTCCGTGGAACGTGAGCCTCAGTATCAGGCCCATAAGATACTTCATAACCGAGATCAAAAGGCAGAGAACCATGATCAGCCAAAGAAGTATAGGCGCCACAATTGTCTCCCTTTTTGAACGCACTTCACAGATTTGGTTGCTGAGCCTCGAGTCTTATCGGCTCGCCTAGAAGTCTACGCCAACCGATGCGGCTACTTCAGCCTTGGATGCATCGGACGATTCCAACGCAATCCTGAATCGAAGCCAGGAAAACTAAGGGGCTGCCCTCCTTTGACGGGAGGAATCGCGCCGCGGTTAGGACAGTTCCTTTTTCACTTCTTCACTCTTTCACGGTTTTCTGTTCACTGTTCACTGGCCACTGGCCGCTGACAACTGTAAACTTCAACCATGCTCCTCGCCACGCTTCGCGATCAGGTACTCCACGCCAACCAGGAAATCGCTCGCCTCGGCCTCGCCCCGCACACCTTCGGCAATGCCAGCGGCATTGATCGCTCCGGCCATGAACCTCTGATCGTGATCAAGCCAAGCGGCGTGGACTACGGCGCACTCACCGCGTCCGACATGGTAGTCACCAACCTGGACGGAGAGATTGTCGAGGGCACTCTGCGCCCTTCAAGCGACCTGGATACCCATACTTATCTGTACCGCGAGTTCCCGTTGATCGGCGGCGTGGTCCACACCCACTCCGAGTTCGCCACCTCCTGGGCGCAGGCCGCGCGCCCCATTCCCTGCCTCGGAACCACCCACGCCGACTACTTTCACGGCCCCGTGCC
>Ga0302320_10029576_pt1 | contig 10477 bp, 10 predicted proteins | sample Bog_T0_3_FD_202130 | JGI IMG/M metagenome (GOLD analysis project Ga0302320, IMG submission 202130) | Peat permafrost microbial communities from Stordalen Mire near Abisko, Sweden - Bog_T0_3 | ecosystem: Environmental > Terrestrial > Soil > Wetlands > Peat | place: Sweden: Abisko, Stordalen Mire... | reverse complement strand
TTGGGCTTTTTCATGCACCCAGGAAACACCGAAACTGGCGGCCCTGCAATCGTTCAAAAGCCCCGTGGCTACGGGCTCAAGTCACCCTACAGGCGGGTTTTTCACCCACTCAGTCGGGAGAAGACCCTTTCTTTTTTTGCCGGGCCAAGGCTACCATAGGCGCATGCCAACTGCGCCCTTCAGCGTCACCCAGCCCTACCAAGGCCTTTATCATGTGGTCTTCCCCCTGCACGGCGGCATCGCTGGCGAGGTGGACCTAGCCTTCCATTTTTTGCGCTTCCAGGAGCACTACGAAAGCCCCGGCTTCAAGGGCACGGTCTTCACCTGGGCCCAATACGTGGCCTGGTACAAGCAGGTGCGCGGGGCCTTCACCTATGCGGATGACTGGGGCGGATTCAACATCCCCGGCGCCATCCTGACACCTTTCAGGCAAGGCGCCTTCGATCCGCTGACGCGGCGGGAACAGGCCTTGTTGCGGGCCCTAAGCGCCGTGCGCCCCCAGGACTATGTCATCGGCACCCACGCCGAGGACCCGGAGGCCCTGGCCCATGAGCTGGCCCACGCCTTCTGGCACTTGGACCCCGCTTATCGGGCGGCGGCCCAGGCCATCCTGGCGGGTGGGGATCACCGCCGTCAGCACGCGCTTCTGGCCATAGGCGAAGGCTACGACCCCATGGTCTACGATGACGAGATGCAGGCTTGCGCCGTCGACGGGGACCGGGACTACGCCCCCGATCCGCGCCGCAGCGCAGCCATCCGGTCCCTGTTCGAGGCCGCTCAATCCCGCCTATCCTCCAGTCCGTCGCTTTGAAGCGGACCGGTCTCACCATCCTCACGGCACTACCCCCGGGGGCTTGGCCGTTAGTCCGCCCGACTTGACAGCAATGTCGACGCATGGGACAGGGCCTGCAGGAGCAAGGGCAGGGCCGTGGCCATTAACAGGCGCCGGTGGCTGATCAACCGCCAGACGAAATCGCAAAGGGGGAGCATGACGGCCTCAGATCCTAGCCAGGTCGCGGTCAGGCTGCCACAGGGCCAGCACCGCCGCATGGATCTCGCTGGCCGTGGCGGGCTTGGATAGGAAGCCCAGCGGCTGATAGCGGTTCATCACCGCCTTGACCAGCACATCGACGTAGGACGAATGGACCAGCACGCGGGTGCCCTTGAAGGCGGCTTGGCTCCGCAGCCACTGGATCAGCTCGATGCCATCACCATCCTCCATTTCCAAGTCGCAGATGAGCAGGTCGGCGTTATTGAGCCCCAGCCACGCCTGGGCTTCCAGGCCGCTACCGACCTCGGCGATGACCATGCCTGGCAGGGCTTGATCCAAGGCGTGCTTGGTGTGGAGCCGCGAAGTGGGGGAGTCGTCGATCAGCAGGACTTGCATGGTGGGTCTCCTTGAGATCATGCCATTGCTAGAGCAAGCTCCATGCCAAGGTCAAAGCACCGCCGTTCAAGGGTTTTTCGGATCGTGGATGCTCTTGGGCTAAGGAACAGGCACCCCACAGGGGTGATCATTCATGGAAGCGCTTTCCTAAAGCGCGCGGATGTATGGAGCGAGCGCATCAGCCCTGCCTCATCTTTGGGCAAAAAGCGGGTCCAACGCGCCTGATATCCGCCCGGCTTTTTGCTAGGATGACCGTCCTCCCCCACCGCACCCCTAGGAGCACCATGCGCGCTGAGGCCCCTCATCCGCTGCTCGCCAAGGTCATCCCGGCCGCCGAAGCCTTGATCCGCGAGAAGCATTTCAGCATTGAGAACCTTTGCCATGCGGCGGACTGCGGCCTGCGCGAGCTGGGCGAGGCGGTGGGCACCGTGGACGATGTGATCGCCCATGTGAACGACCGCTTCATGGCCGCCTACGCCGCCCAAGCCCAGGGGCTGGCCGCGGCCGAGGGCGATGACCTGAAGGCGGTCATGGGCCTTTGCTCGTTATGGCTGGACCATGCCCTGGCCCATCCGCAGAACATGGACCTGCTGATGATGCACCGCTGGCAGCCCTCGTTCCAACGCCCTGATTGGTACCTGGCCCGGGTCAATGCCTGCTTTGCGCCCATGGAGGCGCGCCTGGCCAAGCTGGCGCCCCACGCGGCGCCGGCGGCGGTGGCGGGGGCCGCCCGATCGCTGTACGCCCACATCTGCGGCCTCTATTTCCTGTCGTCCAACGAGCGCGCCAAGCCCGCCGGCATTGAGAGCATCCGTCAGCTCCTGCAGCTGACCGTGACCTTGTTGGCCCGCGGGCTGGCCGCCTGAGCCCGACCGCCTTGCGACGCCTAGGGTCGTACCTGCTCCTTCTGGGTTTGGGGGCGGCCGGTTTCTGGCTGGCCTGCCGCTGGGGCGCTGGCCTGGTCCCGCCTGTGGCTGTGGCCGCAGCCGGCCCGGGCACGCCCACGCCGATCCCGGCCAGCCTGCTGCATTTCCTGCTGGCGCTGGCGGCGGTGGTCGGCCTGGGTGGGCTGTTGAGCCGGGCCTTCAAGCGCCTGGGCCAGTCGCCGGTGATCGGCGAGGTGCTGGCCGGCATCCTGCTGGGGCCCAGCCTGCTCGGCCGCCTGGCCCCCGGTTTGGAGGGCTTCCTGCTGCCGGCCTCCGTGGCCCCGTATTTGGGGATGGTGGCCCAGCTGGGCGTCATCCTTTACATGTTCCAAGTGGGGTTGGACCTTGATCTGAGCGAGCTGAAGGGCCGTGGGCATGTCACGGTGGCCATCAGCCATGCCAGCATCATCCTGCCGTTCCTGCTGGGGACAGGCTTGTCGCTGTGGCTCTACCCCCGCTATGGCGTGGCCGGCGTGCCCTTCACCGCCTTCGCGCTGTTCATGGGGGTGGCCCTCAGCATCACCGCTTTCCCGGTGCTGGCGCGCATCCTCGGTGATGCCGGCATCGACCGCACGCCCCTGGGCGTGCTGGCCCTCAGCTGCGCGGCCGTGGACGACGTCACCGCCTGGTGCCTGCTGGCGGTGGCGATGGCGGTGGCGGGGGCCAAAGTGGGCGGGCTGTGGGTGCTGGCCCTGGGGCTGCCGGCCTACCTGGGGATGATGCTGCTGCTCATCCGGCCGCTGCTGCTGAAGCTGAGCTCGCGCGTCCATGGCCGGGGCTTGGGCGTGGGGACCTTGGCCATGGTGCTATGGCTGGTGCTGCTCAGCGCCGTGGGCACCGAGGCCCTGGGCATCCACGCGGTGTTCGGCGCCTTCCTGCTGGGCGCGCTCACCCCCCACGACAGCGCCTTGGTGCGCGATTTCAAGGCCCGCTTCAAGGACGCGGTGGCGGTGCTGCTGTTGCCGGCCTTCTTCGCCTACACCGGCATGCGCACCCAGCTGGGCCTGCTCGACGGCGGCGCCCAGTGGCTGGCCTGCGGCGCCATCGTGCTGGTGGCCACGCTCGGCAAGTTCGGCGGGGCCGGCGTGGCCGGGCGCCTGAGCGGCCTGAGCGGGCGCGACGCCACGGCGCTGGGCTTGCTGATGAACACCCGCGGCATGGTGGAGCTGATCGCGTTGAACATCGGGCTGGACCTGGGCGTGATCAGCCCGACCCTGTTCACCATGATGGTGATGATGGCCCTGGTCACCACGTTGGCCACCGTGCCAGCCTTGCGCCTTTTGACGCCGGGGCTGCTGCGGCCGGCGCCAGGCCCTGCCACGATGCCTGGCAGCTGAGGGAGCATGGATGCGCCAGAGATCCGCTGAACCGCTGAAGATCGCCTTGTCCTACGCCCTGTTCGGCGGCCTTTGGATCCTTTTGTCCGACCGCATCCTGCTGTGGATGGTCCGCGACCCTGAGACGCTGACCCGCCTGCAGTCGTTCAAAGGCTACGCCTTTGTCGTCATCACGGCCGTGCTGCTCCACGCCTTGACCCGGCGCAGCCTGGCCCGCATCCGCCAGGCGGAGGCGCAAGCCTGGCAGGCGCAGAAGATGGAGGCGTTGGGACGGCTGGCCGCCACCGTGGCGCATGACATGAACAACGCCTTGGGCGCCATGAACGGATTGGCCCAGGTGGTCCAGGAGGAGCTGGGCCCCCAGCATCCGCAGCAGGCGAATCTGGACGCCATCAGCGCTGCGGGCTCGCGGGGGCGGGACCTGGTGCGCCAGCTGACGGCCTTCACCCGGCATCAAGGCGCCCAAACCGCCGTGCTGGCCCTGGACGAGTCCCTGCGGGCGCAGGAGCCCTTGCTGCGGCGCCTGGTGCGCCCGGAGGTGCGGCTGGACCTGATCCTGCCCCCCGCCTGCCCCTCGGTGCTGATGGACCCGGTCCAATTGGAGCAGGTCTTGATGAACCTGGTGAGCAATGCCAGTGATGCCATTCAAGGCGCCGGCGCTGTGATACTGAGCGTGGCCCAAGAAGGGCGTTGGGCCTTGATCAGCGTGCGGGATACGGGCCAGGGCATGGATGAAGCCACCCAGCGGCGCATTTTTGAGCCATTTTTCACCACCAAAGCCGAAGGCACGGGCTTAGGCCTGGCCACGGTCTATGGCATCGTCCACCAGACCGGAGGCCGAGTGAGCGTGCATAGCCGGGTGGGTGAAGGCACCACGTTCGATGTGCGCTTGCCCCGTTTGGCTTGAAATCAGAAAAGTGTTCTAGTAACAAGGCTTTTTCTTGTTGTACGGTTCAAATAGTTAGAATTTTAAAAAATAGGCAGATACATTTTAGATAAAACAAATCACTTTTACTTTAAAAAGTACCTAAAATTAAAAGGCAAATATGGCCTTCGTCATATAAATGACCAGGCTCAATAGGTACACTTTAGATATCAAATGCAACTTTTGGAGATTGCCATGATCAAATTCGGGACTGGCGGCTGGCGCACCATTATCGGCGAGGATTTCACCAAAGCCAATATCCAGGTGATCGCCCAAGCCCTCGCTGACCTTATGAAACAGGAGGGCGTGGCTGGCCAGGGCATCGTTCTGGGCTACGACCGGCGTTTTCTCAGCGATCGCGCGGCCCGCTGGTTCGCCGAAGTGATGGCCGGTTGCGGCATCAAGGTCCACTTCATCAACAAGGCCGTGCCCACCCCGCTGATCATGTTCACGGCCAAGCGCATGAACCTGGCCTATTCGGCCTGCATCACGGCCAGCCACAACCCCGCCGAGTTCAATGGCGTCAAGATCTTCGAGAAGTGCGGCCGTGACGCCAGCGCCGAGACCACCGCCAAGCTGGAGAAGCTCTGCGAGGCGGGCCACCGCCCCGGCATGGGCTGGGTCTGGTATCCCGAGGGCGTGAAGAGCGGCCTGATCGAGGTGATGGACCCCATGAACGAGTACCTGGACCATATCCTGGGCCAGGTGGACATCGAGGCCATCAAGAAGCGCAAGCTCAAGGTGGTGCTGGACCCCATGTTCGGCGTCAGCAAGACGGCCCTGCTCACCATCCTGGTGACCGGCCGCTGCGAGGTGGAGATCATCCACGACACGCATGACACCCTGTTCGGCGGCCGCATGCCGTCGCCCTCAGCCGCCGCGCTGCTGCAACTGAAGGACTTGGTGCTGGAGAAAGGCTACGACATCGGCATCGGCACCGACGGCGACGCCGACCGCCTGGGCATCATCGACGAGCGCGGCGACTTCATCCATCCCAATGACATCCTGTCGCTGCTGTACTACTACATGCTGAAGTACAAGGGCTGGAAGGGCGACGTGGTGCGCAACCTGGCCACCACCCACCTGCTGGACCGCATCGCCGAGGGCTTCGGCCAGAAGTCCCACGAGGTCCCCGTCGGCTTCAAGCACATCAGCAGCACCATGGAGGCCACCGGCGCGCTGATCGGCGGCGAGAGCAGCGGCGGCTTGACCTTGCGCGGCCACATCATGGGCAAGGACGGCATCTTCTCCGCCACCCTGCTGATCGAGCTGTTGGCCGTCAGCGGCAAGTCCATCAACGGCCTGATGGCTGAGATCCACGAGCGCTTCGGCGAATTCCACATGGTGGAGAACGACTGCCGCTTTGATGAGGCCGACAAGCCGCGCCTGGAGAAGCTGCTGTTCGTCGACAAGAAGATCCCCAAGTTCAGCCTGGAGGTGGACAAGGTCAGCTACCGCGACGGCCTGAAGGTCTACTTCAAGAACGGCGGTTGGATCATCGCCCGCTTCTCCGGCACGGAGCCCCTGCTGCGGGTCTTCGCCGAGATGAGCACCCAGAAGCAGGCCCATGCCGTGGGCGAAGAGATGAAGGAATTCCTGGGCATCTAGCCCGCCAGCACCTTTCCCCCATTGGAGACAGCGCCATGCAATACGGCCACTTTGACGACGCCAACCGCGAATACGTGGTCACGCGTCCCGACATCCCGGTCAGCTGGACCAACTACCTGGGCACCAAGGATTTCGCCTCGGTCATCAGCCACAACGCCGGCGGTTACAGCTTCTTCAAGCGCGCGCAGCAGCACCGCATCACCCGCTTCCGCCCCAACGGCGTGCCGCTGGACCGCCCGGGCCATTACGTGTACCTGCGCGACGACGACAGCGCCGACTACTGGAGCATCAGCTGGCAGCCGGTGGGCAAGCCGCTGGACCAGGCCCAGTACGAGTGCCGCCACGGCCTGAGCTACAGCCGCTTCACGGCCAAGTACAAGGGCATCGAGGCCAGCCAGACGCTGTTCATCCCGCTCAACGACGACGCCGAGCTGTGGGACGTGCGCATCAAGAACACCGGTGACAAGCCGCGCAACATCTCGGCCTTCAGCTACCTGGAGTGGAGCTTCCACGAGATCGGCAGCGACAACCAGAACTACCAGTACTCGCTCTACACCAGCGGCACCACCCACGACGCCGGGGTCATCGAATACGACTTCTTCTATGACCCCAAGGTCTTCCACTACTTCGCCGGCAACTTCCAGCCGGACGGGTTTGATTGCCTGCGCGACAGCTTCATCGGCAACTACCGCACCGAGACCAACCCCATCGGCGTGGAGTCGGGCAAGCTGACGGGCAGCTTCCAGAAGTCCGGCAACCATTGCGCGGCCCTGCAGAAGAAGCTGGTGCTGAAGCCCGGCGAGGAGAGGCGCCTGGTCTTCATGCTGGGCGTGGGCGACCGCCAGGCCGGCAAGAGGATGCAGGCCAAATACAACGACCCGGCCGCCGTGGACAAGGCCTTCGCCGAGCTGAAGGCCTACTGGGAGGCCAAGCTGGCCCATTTCCAGGTGAAGACCCCCAATGCCGGCCTCAACAGCATGATCAACACCTGGACGCCGTTCCAGGCCGAGACCACGGTGGTGTGGTCTCGCTTCGCCAGCTTCGTGGAGACCGGCGGCCGCACCGGCTTGGGCTATCGCGACACCGCCCAGGACGTGATGAGCGTGCCCCACAACAACCCTGTAAAAGTGCGCAGCCGCATCATCGACCTGCTGCGCGCCCAGGTGCAGGCGGGCTACGGGCTGCATCTCTTCGAGCCCGAGTACTTCGACCCGGCCAATGCCGGCGGCAAGGAGGCCAAGTTCCGCTCGCCGACCCTGATCCCCGGCGCCGATAGGGCCAAGTTCATCCACGGCATCGAGGACGTGTGCTCGGATGACGCCCTGTGGCTGATCCCCAGCATCTGCGAGTACGTGAAGGAGACCGGCGACAAGGCCTTCTTCGACGAGAAGGTCACCTACGCCGACGGCGGGGAAGGCACGGTCTACGAGCACTTGAAGAAGGCCTTGGACTTCTCCAGCGAGCAGGTGGGCGCCACGGGCATCTGCAAGGGCCTGCGCGCCGACTGGAACGACTGCCTGAACTTGGGCGGCGGCGAGAGCGCCATGACCAGCTTCCTGCACTATTGGGCCCTGCAGGTCTTCGTCGAGGCCACCCAGTTCCTGGGCCGCAAGGATGATGAGGCCAAGTACACGGCCGAGGCCAAGAAGGTGCAGAAGGCCTGTGAGGATAATCTTTGGGATGGCGACTGGTACATCCGCGGCCTGACGGCCAAGGGCGCCAAGATCGGCACCAAGACTGACAAGGAAGGCAAGGTGCACCTGGAGAGCAACAGCCTGGCGGTGCTGTCGGGCGCGTCAACGGGCGAGCGGGCCGAGAAGGCCGTGGAAGCCATCGACAAGTACCTTTACAGCCCCTATGGCATCCACCTGGTGTCGCCGGCTTACGAGACGCCCAACGACGACATCGGCTTCGTCACCAAGGTCTATAAGGGCGTGAAGGAGAACGGCGCCATCTTCAGCCATCCCAACCCGTGGGCCATCATCGCGGCGGCGCGCATCGGCCATGGCGACCAGGCCATGAAGTTCTACGACAGCCTGAATCCCTATAACCAGAACGACAAGATAGAGGTCCGCCAGGCTGAGCCCTACAGCTATGTGCAGTTCATCTATGGCAAGGACCACCCCCTGCACGGCCAGGCCCGCCACCCTTGGCTGACCGGCACGGCCGGCTGGGCCTATGGCGCCGCCATGCGCTGGATCCTGGGACTGCGCCTGGGTTACGACAACTTCATCGTCGATCCCTGCGTGCCCGCCAGCTGGAAGCAGTTCAGCATGACGCGCCAGTGGAAGGGCGCCACGTTCAACATCAGCGTGGAGAATCCCAGCGGCGTGCAGAAGGGCGTGGTCAAAGCGACGCTCAATGGCAAGCCGCTGCAGGGTCCCGTCCCGGCCCAGCCTCACGGCAGCACCAACACCCTGGTGATCACCATGGGGGTGGTAAAGGGCGGCAAGGACCTGTGGAATGCCGGCAAGGGCGAGTTAGCGACGGCCTGATCAAGGTGGCCTAAAAAGAAGAAGCCCGGGTCATGCCCGGGCTTCTTCTTTGCCATTAATTAAACATCGAGTATTTAAAAAGGCTTAAAAATAAGCGTTTTTATGTTTATTAATCATTGTTATTTATTTATTGACCATTAATTGAACATCGATTATATTGTCCTCATTAACTGAACGTTGTTCATTTAACTCTGGAGGACACCATGAACAAGTCCCAGCTCATCCATGCCAGCGCTGCCCTGCTCCTAGCCACCTTGCCCCTGGGTTTGACGGCCGCCACCAACTGGCCCAGCCCGCCGCCCCCCTATCCCTCAGCCGGCCCGGTGCAAGTGGAGCAGCGCAGCTACACGCACGTGGCCTACACCACCCAAGCGGTCAGCGACGATGCCGTGACTTCGCCGGCCCCGGCTCCCGCCGTCGCCCAGAATCCAGGCTCGATCATCTATAACGGCCCGATCGTGAACATGGCCCCGGCGTCGACGCCGACGCCAGAGCCCAGCCCCTACAACGATTACAACCCCACGTTGGTCAGCCGCCGCCACAAGCCCGACCCGGCCAGCGACCCCCACCAGCGCGGCCTGAAACTGGGCGGACCCAGGGTGGGCTTCACCTACGTCAACGGCGCTGGCTTCGACAAGCTGAAAAAATCCGTGCAGGACCAGGACCCCAACACCCAAGTGGACCCCTACCTGGTGCAGTTCGGCTGGCAGTTCGAGTACCGCATGTTCCGCACCGATGAGGGCACCACGGCCATCAGCGAGCTGATCCCCCTGGTCGGGGGCCTGAACCAGGGCATCGCCCTGCCCAGCTGCTCTTGGCTGATGGGCCTGCGGAATGTCGACGGATTGGAAGTGGGCGTGGGCCCTGATTTCGGCGTGGATGGCGCCTCCTTCCTGGTGGCCGTGGGCGACACCGTGGATCTGGGCGGGATCAATGTTCCGTTGAACGCGGCGGTGGGCATGGGCGCCAACCGCACCACCACCATGAACGTCAGCGTGGGCTTCAACCTTTAGCCACGCGGCCGCAGCTTAGGAGGGCAGCATGCCCGGCAAACTCTGGATCGGATCCATCATCCTGGCCATGCAGATCCTGGGGAAGTCCCAGGGTCTGCCGGCCGCGGGGCTGGGCCTGCCTGCAGCCGACCCGGCCAGCGAGGCGCATGCCAAGCGCTGGCATCAGCAGCGCATCCTGGACCTGGACGACGAGGGCTACGCCCAGCGGGCCAGCGGCACGCTGAGCCTGCGCCAACAGGCACGGGTCTATCACAACCACCAAGCGGAGGAGGCTGAGGACCTGCTGCACCAAAGCCAGGTGGCGAGGGGGCAAGGCGTGCTGGCCGTCTTCTACGGCCCCGCCTTGGGCGCAGTGGCCGGCTACGAACTGGCCCAGACCCAGCCGGGGCGCGGCCAGGACCAAGTCATCCGCGGCAACAGCAGTGTGACCGTCTACTCCGGCGCGGGGGCCGTGCTGGGCCTGTTCACGGGCATCGGGGTGCTGGTGGAGCAGCGCAGCGAGGCCCGCGAGCTGCGGGCCCAGGCGGCCGAGAGCTACAACCGAAAGCTGCTGCAGGACCTGCGCCTGTGGGTCGTGCCGCAACAGCACGGGGCGGCCTTGGGCGCCCAAGCCAAATTCTAGGGGACCGCCATGAAATTACCATGTCACTTCCAAGCCGCCCTGCTGGGTCTGAGCCTTCTGACCGCGGGTTTGCCTGCCGCCGAGCCAGCGGCAGCGCCCAGCCCCCCATCCGCCAACGCCGGTAGCGCCGCCGTGGCCCAGCGCGAGGCGCGCCAGCTGGACCT
>Ga0302320_10029575_pt1 | contig 10477 bp, 9 predicted proteins | sample Bog_T0_3_FD_202130 | JGI IMG/M metagenome (GOLD analysis project Ga0302320, IMG submission 202130) | Peat permafrost microbial communities from Stordalen Mire near Abisko, Sweden - Bog_T0_3 | ecosystem: Environmental > Terrestrial > Soil > Wetlands > Peat | place: Sweden: Abisko, Stordalen Mire... | reverse complement strand
ATGCAGATTTGCGACGCGATCTTCAGCGCTTCGCGCGCGATCGTCTCGGCGTCGAGGGTCGTGTTGTGCAACAGCGCGGTCGCCGCGGCTTGCGCGTAGGGCCCGCCGCTGCCGATCGCCGCGATGCCCTCGTCGGGTTCGATCACGTCGCCGGTGCCGCTGAGCACGAGCAAGTGCTCGGGGTTGCCGACGATCAGCAGCGCCTCGAGCCGGCGGAGCGCGCGGTCCTGACGCCAGTCTTTGGCGAGTTCCACCGCGGCGCGCATCAGGTTGCTGCCCGAGGAGTTGAGCTTGCCTTCGAACTTCTCAAGCAACGTGATGCCGTCGGCGGCGCTGCCCGCAAAACCGGCGATCACGGCGCCCCCGGCGATCCGGCGCACTTTGCGGGCGCTGTGCTTCATGACCGTCTTGTCCAAGGTTACCTGGCCGTCGCCGGCCATCGCGATCTTACCGTCGCGAAGCACCGCAATGATTGTCGTCGAGCGAATGCGCATGCGGTCCCTCTACCCGGCCGCGACCGCCGGGGTTACAGCCGCGGCGTAGGCGTCGATGCGGTCCAGCGCGCGCGCGGCAAGCGCCGCGCGGCGCTCGCGCTTTTCGCGAATCGGTTTGCCGGGGAGCGGCGAGAACCAGGTCCAGGTGACGTTGGCGGGCTGGAAGTCCGGGCTCGCGGTGTTTTGCAGATGCGCGACGACCGCCCCGAGCGCCGTATCGGCGGGCACGAGCGGCGCGAGGTCGCCGCGCGCCGCGAAGGCCGCCGCGATGCCGGCGATCATCCCGCAGGCCGCGGCTTCGACATAGCCCTCGGCACCGGTGACCTGGCCCGCGAAATAGAGCCCCGGGCGCGAGCGCAGTTGGAGGCGCGGGTCGAGCAGACGCGGGGCGTCGATGAACGTGTTGCGGTGCATCACACCCAAGCGTACCCACTCGGCGTGCGCCAATCCCGGTAATTTTCCGAATGCCTCTTTTTGCGCGGGCCACGTGAGGCGTGTCTGGAAGCCGACCAGGTTCATCGAGCGGCCGTGCGCGTCTTCGTTGCGTAACTGGACGACGGCATACGGCGCCTTCCCGGTGCGCGGATCGCGCAGGCCGACCGGCTTGAGCGGGCCATAGCGCAGCGCGTCCTCGCCGCGCTCGGCCATCTCCTCGATCGGCAGGCAGCCCTCGAAGTAGGGGACCTTGCCGCTCGCGGCGTCGAGCTCGAAGCCCTTCGGGTCGTGGCGCGGCAGGGTCCGCAGATCGCCGATGAAGCTCAGGTACTGCTCGCGATCGAGCGGGATGTTGAGGTAGTCCTCACCGTCGCCCTTGTCGTAGCGCGACTTGTAGTAGCACTGCTCGAGGTCGATCGATTCGGTCGCGACGATCGGCGCGGCGGCGTCGTAATAGTGCAGCCGCTCGCCGCCGACGAGCGCGTCGATCTGCGCGGCGAGCGCGGGCGAGGGCAGCGGCCCGCAGGCGACGATCGCGAGCCCATCGCGCGGAATTTCCGCCGCTTCCTCGCGCACCAGCTCGACGTTCGGCAGCGCGGTCAGCCGCGCTTCGACCAACGCGCCGAAGCGCTCGCGGTCGACGGCCAGCGCGCCGCCGGCCGGCACCGCGGTTTCGCGCGCCGAGGTCACGATCAGCGAGTCGAGTCGCGCGAGCTCTTCTTTGAGCAGCCCGACGGCGTTCTCGAGCGCCGCGCCGCGCAGCGAATTGCTGCAGACCAGTTCGGCCAGCATTCCGGTGTGGTGCGCGGGTCCGCTGCGCTGCGGGCGCTGCTCGAACAGCCGCACCGGCACGCCGCGCCGCGCGAGCTGCCACGCCGCCTCGCAACCGGCGAGCCCTCCGCCGATGACGACGACGGCGCCGGACATCAGACCGGCTCGAGTTCCGGCTCGTCCACCTGCGGCGCGCCGGCCAGGCTCGTCGTGTCGTGCGACTTGTCGGTGTGGCACTCGAAGCGTGGATCGCCGCCGCGCTTGGTCTTGACGACGACGTAGTCGCCGCAGACCGGACACGGCTCGGGCACGACGCGGTCCCACGAGACGAAATCGCACTTGGGGTAGTTCGCGCAGCCGAAGAACGTGCGGCCCTTGCGCGACTTGCGCTCGACGACGATGCCGCCGTCTTTGGGGCACTTCGCACCGGTGTCTTTGAGGATCGGCCGGGTCGTCTTGCACTCGGGGTAGCCGCTGCACGAGATGAACTTGCCGAAACGGCCGGTCTTGATCACCATCGGCCGCGCGCAGGTCGGGCAGATCTCGTCGGTCGGCTCGTCGCGCTGTTCGAACTTCGGCAGCTTCTCCTCGGCGGCGATGAGCTCGAGCGAGAACTTGTCGTAGAACGAGCGCAGCAGGGCGACCCAATCGCCGCCGCTCTCGGCCACTTCGTCCAGGCCGCCTTCCATTTGCGCCGTGAACTTCGGATCGACGACGTCGGGGAAGTGCTCGGCAAGCAGGTCGTTGACGGCGATGCCGATCTCGGTCGGGTGGAAGCGCCGATCGACCTGCTCGACGTACCCGCGCGCCTGAACGGTCTCGACGATCGAGCTGTAGGTCGACGGCCGGCCGATGCCGTTCTCCTCGAGCACGCGCACCAGCGAGGCTTCGGTGAAGCGCGGCGGCGGTTCGGTGAAGTGCTGCTTGGGGTCGATCGCCCGCAGGTCGAGCGCCTCGTTGACGACGAGCTTGGGCAGCAGCGGCTTCTTGCCGTCGCCTGCCGCGTCGTCGGCCGCGGCGGCCGCGTCGTCGCGGCCCTCTTCGTAGACCCGCGTGAAGCCGGCGAACTTCAGCACGCTGCCGGTCGAGCGGAACGTGTACGTGCCGATGACCATGTCGATCGTCGTTTGGTCGAAGACGGCCGGCGCCATCTGCGAGGCCAAGAAGCGCTCCCAGATCAGGCGGTACAGCCGCAGTTCGTCGCGCTTGAGGACGCCGGCGACGGCGTCCGGAGTGCGGAAAACCGACGTCGGACGGATCGCCTCGTGCGCGTCCTGCGCGCCTTCGCGCATCTTGAACTGGCGTTGCGCGCCGACGAACTCCTTACCGAAACTGGTCTCGATGAATTCGCGCGCCGCCTCGCGGGCCGAATCGGCGACCCGGGTGGAGTCGGTGCGCATGTAGGTGATCAGACCCTGCGTGCCCTCAGCGCCGAGATCGACGCCCTCGTAGAGCGCTTGCGCCAGCTGCATCGTCTTGCGGACGCGGAACTTCAGCTTGCGCGAGGCCTCTTGCTGGAGCGTCGAGGTCGTGAACGGGGCGGCCGCGTTGCGGCGCGTCTCGCGTTCTTTGACCGACGAAACGCGCCAGGGCGCGTCGGTCACGGCCGCGACGACCGCAGCGGCGGTGCGCTCGTCGGTGACCTCGGCTTTGGCGCCGTCGATCTGATAGAGCTCCGCCGGGAAGACGACCGGCACGCTGCCGTTCGTCTGCGGCTTGGCCAGGCGCGCCGTGATCGACCAGTACTCGCGCGGAACGAACGCGTTGATCTCCCGCTCGCGGTCGACGATCAGTCGCACGGCGACCGACTGCACCCGGCCGGCCGAGAGCCCGCCGCGGACCTTCGCCCACAGCAGCGGCGAAATTTTGTAGCCCACCAGCCGGTCGAGAATGCGGCGCGCCTGTTGCGCGTTGACCCGCGGCATGTCGATCTCGTGGGGGTCGGCGATCGCGGCGAGCGCCGCCTCTTTGGTGATTTCGTGGAGCTCGATGCGCTTGGGGTTCTCGAGTTTGAGGATCTCCGCCAGATGCCAGGCGATCGCTTCGCCCTCGCGATCGGGGTCGGTCGCGAGGTAGACCTCGCTGGCCGATTTCGCCGCCGCTTTGAGCTCCTTGATGATGTCGCCCTTGCCTTTAATCGTCAGGTAGCGGGGCGCGAAGTCGTGCTCGACGTCGACGCCGAGCGTCGACTTGGGCAGGTCGCGGACGTGCCCGACCGACGCCTTCACCACGTAACGCGGCGGCAAGAACTTCTTGATGGTTTTGGCTTTCGTCGGCGATTCGACGATGATGAGTGGTTTCGCCACGCTGATCCTCGGGAGGTAAACGCCTTCAGTATAGACGGTGCCGTCAAGTCCGCCTCGTGCGGAGCCCGTCGGGCGCGCATTTTAACGCTCGCCCGGTCCGCCGAGTTGCACAAAATGCGAATTCCTTGTAGGATGCGATGAAACGCGTCGCAATTTTTGCGACGTCACCGACACCAACGATCGTCCGCGCGGACGAGGAGGTTGAATGGAACCGGAAACCCCAGGCGTAACGCCGGCGCCGGCGCCGGCACCCGCCAAGAAGAAAGCGCGCCGCAAGAAGGCCGGCGCGAAGAAGGCCGTCGCCAAGAAGACCACCGGCGCAAAGAAAAAGAAAGCCGCGAAGAAGACCGCCGGCCGTAAGAAAGCCGCCAAGAAAGTCGCAAAGAAGGCGCCGGCTCGCAAGAAGAAAGTAGCCAAGAAGGCCCCGGCCAAGAAGAAGGCCGCAGCGAAAAAGAAGGCTCCGGCGCGCAAGAAGAAAGCCGCCAAGAAGGCTCCCGCCAAGAAAAAGGCTGCAGCGAAAAAGGCTCCCGCCAAGAAGAAAAAGGCCGCCAAGAAAAAGGCCAAGAAAAAGTAAAACCACGTACCGCACGTGCGAGAGCGACTTTCGAGTCGCTCTCTTTTTTTTTGCGCTAGGCCAAAACCGCCGGGCCGTGGCTGAGATCGGGCGCCGCGCCGCCGTGTTCTTCCACCCAGTGGCACGCGGCCGAATGGCCGTCCTCGTAGCGCGTGAAGGCCGGCTCTTCGACCGAGCAGCGCTCGAACGCGATCGGGCAGCGCGTGTGGAATCGGCAGCCCGACGGCGGGTTGACCGGCGAGGGAATGTCGCCGCTGAGGATGATCCGCTTGCGCCGCCGTTCGGTGTCGGGATCGGGAATCGGGATCGCGGAGAGCAGCGCCTGCGTGTAGGGGTGCAAGGGGTTGGCGTAGAGGCGGTCGCGGTCGGCCAGCTCGATGATCTTGCCGACGTACATCACCGCGACCCGGTTGGAGATGTGGCGCACGACCGAGAGATCGTGGGCGATGAACAGGTAGGTCAGCCCGAGTTGCTGCTGCAGATCCTGGAGCAGGTTGATCACCTGCGCTTGGATCGAGACGTCCAAGGCCGAGACCGGCTCGTCGGCGACGATGAACTTCGGATCGACCGCGAGCGCCCGGGCGATGCCGACGCGCTGACGCTGTCCGCCCGAGAATTCGTGCGGGTAGCGGTTCGCGTGGTAAGACTGCAGGCCGACCATCGCCAGCAGTTCCTGAACCCGCCGTTCGGCGTCTTTGCCGGTTGCGAGATGATGGATCTGCAGCGGCTCGCGAATGATGTCGCCGACGGTCATGCGCGGGTTGAGCGACGCGTACGGATCCTGGAAGATGATCTGCATCTCTTTGCGCAGCGGCCGCAGTTCGGCACGGCTGAGCCCCGCGATCTCGCGGCCGTCAAAGGTGATGCTGCCGGACGTCGGCTCGGTGAGCCGCAGGATGACGCGCCCGGCCGTCGTCTTGCCCGATCCGGACTCCCCGACGAGCCCCAGCGTCTCGCCGCGGCGGATATCGAAATCGATGCCGTCGACCGCTTTGACGTCGCCGACGCGCTGCTGCAGCAAGCCGGCCGTGATCGGAAAGTACTTCTTGAGGTCGCGGACGACGACCAGACTCTCGGCGCTCATCGCACCGCCTGCCCGGCGGCGCGCTCGTCGTAGAGCGCGCAGCGCGCGACGTGACCGGCGCCGAAATCGTAGAGCGCGATCGGTTCGTCGCAGATCGGCATCTTGAAGCGGCAGCGCGGCGCGAAGGCGCAGCCCGGCGGCATGTGGAGCAGGTTGGGCGGCTGGCCCTCGATCGGCACCAGCCGCTCGCCGGCGGCGTCGAGCCGCGGCAGCGATTCCAGCAGGCCCATCGTGTAGGGCATCTTCGGCCGGTTGAAGATGTCGTCGGCCGAGCCGTACTCGACCATATTCCCGCCGTACATCACCAGGACGTTTTTGCAGGTCTCGGCGACGACGCCGAGATCGTGCGTGATCAGGATGATCGCGGAGCCCAGGCGCTGCTGCATCTCGTTCATCAACTCGATGATCTGGGCTTGGATCGTGACGTCGAGCGCGGTCGTGGGTTCGTCGGCGATCAGCACGGCGGGATCGCACGAGAGGGCCATCGCGATCATCACGCGCTGGCGCATGCCGCCCGAAAACTGATGCGGGTAATCGCGGATGCGCTTCTCGGCGGCCGGAATCTTGACCAGCCGCAGCATGTCGACGGCCTTGGCCATCGCGTCGGCCTTCGAGTAGCCCAGGTGCAGGCGCGTCGCCTCGGCGATCTGCTCCCCGACCGTAAGCACCGGGTTGAGTGAGGTCATCGGGTCCTGGAAGATCATCGCGATGTCGCGGCCGCGGATCTTGCGCATCTCCGCTTCGCTCTTCTTGAGCAGGTCCTCGCCCTTGAAGTACACCTCACCGCGCTCGATCCGGCCCGGCGGCTGGGGGATCAAGCGCATGATCGAGAGCGACGTCACCGACTTGCCCGACCCCGATTCGCCGACGATTCCGAGCGTCGTGCCCGCTTCGACCGTGAACGAGAGGCCGTTTACCGCGCGCACCAATCCGTCTTCGGTCTTGAACGTCGTCGCCAAATCGCGGACGTCGAGGACGGGTTGGGTCAAGCTAGATGCCCGAGAGCGAGACGAGGGTCGCGATGACGACGAACGTGATCGCAACGGCGCCGGTGACGCGTGCGATCTGGCCGTCGAAGCCGAGCCGGCCGCGGTAGGCCGAATCGACCCGGCCGCCGATCGTTCCGGAGAGCCCCTCTTGCTTCGTCGTCTGCACGGCAAGCAAGATGATCAGCGCCACCGCCGCGACGACGAACAGCCCGGCGAAGCCGTGCGTGAGCCACGCGGCATGCTGCTGCAGCGGCGACTGCGGCTGATAGCTCAGCGGCGTCTGATTCTGCAGCATCTGCTGGAGTTGCTGTTGGGTCAGTTTGACTGCGGCAGCGGTGGCTTTGGCAACCGGCGTGACCGTCGCTAGCAGCGCGGAAAACACGATGATCTGGCTCCTTGGTTCGTGACGTGAAGATCGACCGGACGACTACGCCCCGGCGCCCGGCCGAACCTTGTCGCGCAGGGCGTTGACCCGGGCCGCGACGTGTTCGCCGGTGAGCCCGAACTGCGCCCGCTGCACTTCCGGCTTCGCGTGATGGACCAGCACGTTGGGTACGCCGAGCCGCTCGACCGGCACCCGCAGATCGCGGTCGTTGACGAACTCGACGACCGCCGAACCGAACCCGCCGGCCAGCGAATGCTCCTCGAGCGTGATGAAGCGCGTGTGGTTCTCGGCCAGCTCGATGATCAGGTTTTCGTCGAGCGGCTTGACGAAACGCATGTTCACGACGGTCGGTTTGGCGTCGTCGGGCAGCAGTTCGTAGGCGTCGAGCGCCGCGTCGACCGTCGCGCCGAGCGCGAGGATCGCGACGCCGCGGCCGCGGCGCAGCACTTCGGCGCGGCCGACGACGACCGGCGCGACCGGCTCATCCCACTTCCCGCTCGAACTGCCGCGCGGATAGCGCAGCGCGGCCGGGCCGCCGATCCCGAGCGCGACGTCGAGCATCGGCGCGACCTCGGCCTCGTTGCGCGGCGACATCAGCACCATGTTGGGCAGCGTGCGCAGGTAGGCGATGTCGTAGAGTCCCATGTGCGTCGGTCCGTCGTCGCCGACGAAGCCGGCACGATCGAGCGCGAAGACGACCGGCAGGTCTTGGATCGCGACGTCGTGGACGATCTGATCGTAGGCACGCTGCAAGAACGTCGAATAGATCGCGCACACCGGCTTCACGTTCGCGGTCGCGCTTCCGGCCGCGAAACACACCGCGTGCGCTTCGGCGATGCCGACGTCGAAGTAGCGTGCCGGGAAGGCCTTCGCGAACTTCGCTAGGCCCGTGCCGTCGGGCATCGCTGCGGTGATCCCGATGACGCGCGGATCGCGTTCGGCCGCTTTGCAAAGCGCGTCGGCGAAGGCTTGCGCGAACGTCGGGCGGCCGCTCTTCTTCTCGAGCCGGCCCTCGTCGGGCGAGTAGACGTTCGGGCCGACGCCGTGAAACGTCCGCGCGTCGGATTCGGCCGGCTCGAAACCCTTGCCCTTCACCGTCCGCACGTGCAGCAGCACCGGACCGTGGATCTTGCGCGCGTTCGAGATGATGTCGCACAACGCGTCGTAGTCGTGGCCGTCGATCGGGCCGATGTAGCGGAAGCCCATCTCCTCGAAGATGACGGCCGTCTTGGCTTCCGGCGAGACAAACTTCATCGCGGCCGTCTCGGCCGTCGAGAGCGCGCGGCGGGCGGCCGTGCCGAAGGGCACGTGACCCAGCACGTCCTTGGTGAGTTCGCGGGCGCTCGTCGCCCAGGGCTTGGTGCGCAGCACCGAGAGATACGAAGCGATCGAGCCGACGTTGGGCGCGATCGACATCTCGTTGTCGTTGAGGATCACGATGAAGTTCGACTTCATGGGACCGGCGTTGTTGATCGCCTCGTAGGCGAGCCCGCCGGTCATCGCGCCGTCGCCGATGACCGCGACGACCGTTTCCTTGGTGCCGCGCAGGTCGCGGGCCGTCGCCATGCCGAGCGCGGCCGAGATCGACGTCGAGGCGTGACCGGCGCCGAAGGCGTCGTACGGAGACTCGCTCCGCATCGCGAAGCCCGAGATCCCGCCGCCCTGGCGCAGCGTGTCGATCTGCTCGGCGCGGCCGGTCAACATCTTGTGGACGTACGACTGGTGACTGACGTCCCAGACGACCTTATCGGTCCGCATATCCAACACCCGGTGCAGGGCCAAGGTCAGTTCGACGACGCCGAGGTTCGGCGCGAGGTGGCCGCCGTTGACGGCGCAGACCTGGATGAGGGTGTTGCGAATTTCTTTGGCGAGGAGGTCGATGTCGGCGCGGCTCACTTTGGTCAGGTCGGCCGGCGTCCCCAGACGTTCGAGCATGGACCGCTTTTCGACGCCGCGAACGCGATGCCCGTGCACGTACCGGCCGGACTCCCGCCTCCGACCCCCCTCCGCATCCGGGACCGGGTCTGGAAGGACACGGCCCGGATCTTTTCGACCGTCTGCAACCCCTTCCTGACCTCGCTGCTCCTGTTCGTGATCCTGGCCGGGGTCCGGGCCCGGAGCAACACCGACTTCTGGGTCCTGCTGGGCAACAGCGCCTTCTTTACCTCGATCGGGCCGATGATCTACGTCTTCTGGCTCTACGCCACCGACCGCATCTCCGATCTCGACATGTCCAAGCGTGAGGAACGCGAGCGCGTGTTCGTGGTGTTCGTGATCTTCTTCGCGCTCGGGACGATCGATCTGTGGCTGATCGGCGCGCCGGCGATCATCACGGCCTCGATGGCCGGCTACGCGGTCAGCTCGCTGGTCGTCCAGTGGATCACGCGCTACTGGAAGATCTCCACCCACGCACTCGGCATCACCGCCCCGCTGATCGCGCTGTGCGTGCTCTACGGCACGCGGCCGATCCCGTTTCTCGTGCTGATCCCGATCGTGTGCTGGGCGCGCGTCTACTTACGCGCCCACACCGTCCTGCAAGTCGTCGCCGGCGTCGGTCTCGCGACGGTCTCGACGCTGGTCGTCTTCCGCCTCTTCCACGTCGTCTAACCGGTAACGGCGCCCCCGGTGAGGCCGGCGACACGGCCGGTCATGTCGCCGGTCCACGCGCGCACGTTGTGCTCGAACAGCACCGGATCGCCGTTGGTCACGTAGAGCGTCGTCGCGCTTGCCGGCGGCAACCCGAGCGCGACGACCGCGCGCGCCTGCTCGCGCGCCGGATCGATGCGCGCGGCGTGCGGCAGCGCCGCCGCGAAGTGCGCGTCGAGCAACGGATAGTGCGTGCAGCCGTAAACGATCGCCTCGATGCCGGCCGGCAAGCCGGCGACGATCTCGCGGACTGCGGCGCGCGCTTCGTCGCCGGCGGCGCGGCCGGCTTCGATCAGCGGCACCAGCGCCGGCGCCGCGACTTCGAGCACGTCGATCTGCGGCGCGGCCGCGGCGATCGCCCGCGCGTACGCGTGACTGCGCACCGTCGCCGGGGTGGCGATGACCGCGATGCGCCGGAAGGCCGTCCCGGCGAACGCGCGCGCACCGTTGGCGATGAGGTCTTGCACCGGCAGACGAAAGCGCGTCGGCGGCCAGCCCAGCCGGCTCGCGACCGCGCACGACGTATTACAGCCCATCACGACGACGTCGGCACCGTGGCCGGCCAGCCACGTCAGATTGGCGCTGAGCAGCCCATGCAGATCGGCGTCGGTGCGCTCGCCGTACGGCACGTGCGCCTGATCGGCGAAGTACACCACGTCGGCGGTAACGCCGGCGGCGCGCAGCGCGGCGAGGACGGTCAGCCCGCCCAACCCCGAGTCGTAAACGCCGATCATTGATCCACTTGCGAGGCCTGGACGGCCGGCGCGCCGGCGTAGGCCTTCACGCCGTTGGC
>Ga0302320_10029572_pt1 | contig 10478 bp, 4 predicted proteins | sample Bog_T0_3_FD_202130 | JGI IMG/M metagenome (GOLD analysis project Ga0302320, IMG submission 202130) | Peat permafrost microbial communities from Stordalen Mire near Abisko, Sweden - Bog_T0_3 | ecosystem: Environmental > Terrestrial > Soil > Wetlands > Peat | place: Sweden: Abisko, Stordalen Mire... | reverse complement strand
ACGATGTTATTTCCGCCGGGCGCGGCGGGAGTCGTTCCGCTGAACAGTCGCACCGGATGGGTGGAACAGTGCCAGGTGGAACCGGAGATTCCGTCGGAGCCCTCGAACCGCCAGGGATACAGGGACGCGATGGCGCCGCCCGTCACCCGGACCGTTCCGTCCCAGCGCACAGGCGCGGTGGCCCCCACGCCAAGCAGGATACGGACTGTGGTCAGGTTCTGAGCCATCGCGGATAGCGAGGAGAAAAGAACTAACGGAAACAGGCAGAATTTGGCGAATCGCATGATGTCTCCTTAAAAGCGCAAGGGCCGCCGGAATCTACATTACGGCTTCAGAACTGGATGTGCAACCCTAGTTGAAGAATGCGCGACTGATTGCCCGCAACGAGGCTTGTGACCTGCCCGAAAGTTGCTGCGCCAAACTGCGTGTTCGGATTGGCGAAGTTCGGGTGATTGAGTACGTTCAGCGCTTCAACCCGGAACTGAGCGACAATCCGTTCCGTGACCGAGAAGTTCTTCAGCAGAGACGAATCGAGGCTTATGGCTCCCGGGCCGGTGCCGAAGGTGCGCCCGGCGTCACCGAAAACGTAGGCCGGTGGGGCGGCGAAAGCGGCGGTATTGAACCACTCGGAGATGGTGGGCGAAGAGAGATTCGGATTCCCAACAACATTCGGGCGTTCGCCGTCCGAAAACGAGTTGGTCGTGTTGGTCAGCATTACCGGGCTCAGTGGAGTGCCGGTGCGCAGCTCGAGGATCGATCCGGCCGACCATCCGCCCGCCACGAAATCCAGCGCTTTATTCTTGATGTTGAACTGCCGACCTCGGCCGACAGGTAACTCGTAAATGGTGCTGAAGACAAACCGGTGGCGAATGTCGTTGCCGGACCCGCCCCAGTCGTTGGCCTGGTTGTAATAGTTGGTGAACGAGTCGGTGCCGGGATAGGCGGCCAGTTCGTTGCGCGAATCGATATTGTCCAGCATATGGGACCACGTATAGTTGGCCTTGAACAACAACCCCTTTGAATACCGCTTTTCGATTCCGACGTTGAGCCCGTCGAATTTCGATGCGCCGATGTCGGCCGCGATAACCTGCACGTTGCTGAACTGCGGGAACGGGCGAAGATTCTGCGTGTTACCCGGACCCAGCAGGTTGGTCGGCACCTGATCGATGCTCTGCGCGTCGGGCGCTGCCAGCTTATGCCCGAACGTCCCCAGATAGCCGATGTCAAGCAGGTAATTGCCGGCGAACTGCCGCTGGATGTCCAGGCTGGTCTGGTAAATATACCCGTTGTCGCGCTGCGGCTGGAAGAAAGTGACCGCTGTAGTGGGTTTCGTTCCTACCGGCACGGCGCCGTAGCCGGGTGTTAGCTGGGCTGTGGTGGGCGATGAGACGGGCGGAAGGCCGTTCGCAAGGATGAACGCGGGTGTCACTCCGTTATCGGGAGAGACGAAACTTCCCTGGGTGCTGAATCCGAGATTGGCCACGATAGGGGTCGCCTGATCGTACTCGCCGGAATAAAGGATCCCGCCGCCGCCGCGTATCACCCAGTCGTTCTTAATCTTGTAGGCGAAGCCAAGGCGCGGACCGAAGTTGTGAAGATCCCAGTTGCTGGCGTACTTACTGACCCCGTTCAGTCCGGAGAAGGTAACGATGCCCGGCGTTCCGGATACCGGGTTGATGGCGGTCTCGTTGAAGGAGTTCTGCCGGTTGTCCTCCACCCAGCGGGGCTCGTCGATATCCCAGCGCAGGCCAAGATTTACGGTAAGGCTCGGCGTTACGCGCCAGTCGTCCTGCACGAAGGCCGCGTAGGAATCGGCGCGCGAAAGAAGCGGGTAGGTGGCCAGCAGGCTGGCTTGGTCCACCCAGCCCGTTTCGAGCGCGGCCAGCGCGCTGCCGGTAGCCACGTTGTTGAAAGTGAACGATCCGCCCGCCGTCGGCGAATATTTATCGAGGTTGGACGAATAGCGGTATTCCACGCCCAGCTTGATGGTGTGCTTGTTACGCACGATGGTAACGTTATCGTCGGCGGCGTCGCTGCGGATGGGGCCCTGCAGCCGCTGCTGCTGCGATGGAGCGCCCAGCGTCTGAAATCCGCTTACCACCACGGTCGGGAAGAAGTCGTTATTGACGCCTGTCAGACCGAGCTGCGAATCGACGGGCGCATTCACGCCGGCAGAGATGGAAAATGCCTTGCGAAGGGTGTAGGTGTAGCGAGCTTCGTTGATGACGCTTGGCGAGAAGTTGTGATAGTAGGTTCCGGACACGTTGTAGTAATAGTCGAGCGCCTGCGTGCCGAAGGGATCCGCTGCCGCCTGCGGGAAGACCGTACCTGTGATAACCGTGGAAGGCTCGCCCAGGAAGCGCACGAAAAATCGGTTGTTGTCGTTAAACGTATGGTCCACTCGTGCAATATAGTCGTTGACAGTCGTCGTAGCCGGATCGTTGGCATCGAAATTGCCTTTGCCCGACAACGCCCCGGCGACGTTGGGAGCGGGATAGAAGAGCGCGAGTTTGGAGCCGACGGGGTCCAGACGGCTGGCGGGAATAACGTTACCCGGGAACGGCGTACCGGTCGTGGGATCTTTCACAGTGTAACTGTCGGCCGAGAAGTTACCCTGGTCTTCGGCAACGGTCGGGACGTTCAGCAGTTCGTTGGTGGAAGCAATCTGGCGCCGGCCTTCATAGTTGAAAAAGAACTGAGTCTTGTTCTTTACCACCGGCCCGCTGACACTGGCGCCGAAAAGGTTGTAGCGAAGCGGCGGAATCGTCTTGGAAAAGAAGGTGCGGGTGTTCAGGTCGTCGTTGCGGAAATATTCGTAAGCGGAACCGTGAAACTGGTTGGTTCCCGACTTGGTGGTCATCTGAACGATTCCGCCGCCCGTTCGCCCCAGTTCGGCCGCGTAGTTACTGATCGAAACGTTGAACTCCTGCATCGATTCGACGGGAGGGTCGAATTCCAGCGTGGGCACCCCCAGAGTCAGATTCTGAGCCGTGCCCCCGTCGATCAGGTAGTTGGCGTTGTTGCCGCGGCCGCCGGCAAGGGCGAATGTCGCCGAGGAACCGGTGCCGTTGGCTACCACAAAACCGCTTAATCTCTGCAACTGCGAGGAACGGCGGTCCAGCAGCGGCATGTTCACGATGGTCTCGTTCTCGACGACCCCGCTGACAGCCGAGGCTTCGGACTGCAGAAGCGGAACGGTCTCCGTAACATCCACCGTCTGGGTTACCAGCCCGACCGCCAGTTCCACGTCCACAGTGCTGACCTGCCCGGTTTCCACCGTGATGCCGGTCCGGTTCTGTTTTTGAAATCCATCCTTCGTGACCGTGAGCTCATAAGTCCCGGGGATCAGTAGGGGAAACGTATAGTAACCGCCCGAGCTGGATACAGCGGAGCGGCGGTCACCAGTATCGCTGCGGATCAGCGTCACCTGAGCGCCGTTTACCGCGGCCTTGGACGGGTCGAGCACGCGTCCGGAGATTTCGGAATTCTGGGCCGCGAGCGGGGACAACGCGACTAAAGATAGCAATACCGCCTGAAGCAAGTACCGTAAGCTTTTCATTTCATTGGGCCTTTCCGCGACCGCACCGACCCTGCGCCGGGTGGGCAGCCACGTTGAAGTAACTAAGTCTAGCTTGTATATAGAGAATAGGGCATTTTGGTGGGCGACGCAAGATCCTTCTGCTTGCTTTTCTTCAGGAATTATCATATTGTCGATTATATAAATAGACAATCATATGGATCTGACTAACCGAAACGCATCTCGCGGCGTCTTCCTCGGCGCTTTGTGGTGCTCTCTCGCCGCCAACTCCGCATTATTAATGGGAGCGCCGTCCGCGACGCCCCAGCAGATCGAATTCTTCGAAAAACGCATCCGGCCGATCTTCGTGAGTCACTGCTATGCCTGCCACTCGGCCAGCACCAAACCCGCCGGACAACTCCGCGTCGATGAACGCTACGGGCTGATCAATGGCGGCGAAAGCGGTCCAGCCATCGTCCCGGGCGATCCCGCGAAGAGTCTGATCCTTGCGCGCATCCAGAATTCGGATCCGAAGCACCGCATGCCGAAAGACAGCGAACCACTTGCGGCTTCGGAGATCGCGGACCTCACCACGTGGATTCAGGATGGCGCCGCATGGACGCCCGAACAAGTCCCCGCCACGGCCTTACAAAAGGGAGCGTATTACGAGCGGCTGCGCGCCAAACTCTGGTCACTGCAGCCGCTGGCGGATCCGCCGGTTCCGAAGGTTGCCCTCGCATCGTGGCCTGCTCGGGGGCGAAGCGGAGACATCGACCGCTTCATCCTTGCCAGACTGGAAGAAAAGAAGCTGACTCCCGTCGCCGATGCCGACCGCCTCACTCTGATAAGGCGCGTAACCTACGACCTGACCGGCCTGCCGCCCACACCGAGTGAAGTCGAGGCCTTCTTGAAGGACAAATCGACTGATGCGTACCCCCGCCTTGTAGACCGGCTCCTCCAGTCGTCTGCCTTCGGCGAGCGCTGGGGAAGGCACTGGCTTGACGTAGCGCGTTACGCGGAATCCACCGGGCCATCGCGCAACATCCCCTACCCCCACGCCTGGAAGTACCGCGATTATGTAATCGATGCGGTCAACCGCGACGTCCCGTTCAACCGGTTTATTCAGGAGCAGGTTGCCGGCGACCTTCTGCCCGCTTCCTCGCCCGATGACCGCGACCGTCTGCTGATCGCCACCGGATTTCTGGCGATAGGTCCCAAGGATGTCAACCAGCGCTTCAAAGAACGCTTCCTGATGGATAACGTGGACGAACAGATCGACACCGTGTCGCGCTCCGTTCTCGCCATGACCGTGAGCTGCGCGCGCTGCCACGATCATAAGTTCGATCCCATTCCGGCTTCGGACTACTACGCCCTCGCAGGAATCTTTTCGAGTACCGACGATGCCGCCGGAGTGCGCAGCAAGATGGGCGGCGCGGGCCTTGAGTACTACGATCCCGACATGCTGATCAAGCTCACCAGCCACGTGGTCGAGGCTCCCGCCGATCAGGTCGCGCAGGCCAAAGCCGCGGTAGCCGCGGCGCACAAAGAATGGGAAGTCGTCAAGGACACCGCCGAAGGACAGGCCCTCGAGCCGGACGGTAAATCCAAAGCCGCCCATTATCGCGACCGCTATGAAAAAGCGCAGATCGATCTGCTGGCCGTCGACGACCTCGGCACGCGCGGATTCGCCGTGCACGGCGTTCGCGAGTCGGCGCAGGTGGGAGACACGGCCATCCGCATCCGGGGAGAAGCCGAGCGCCTCGGTCCGGTGGTGCCCCGCGGTTTCCTCACTGCGATCCATGTGCCGGACGCTCCCGCCATCGCTCCCGAACACAGCGGACGCCTCGAACTTGCGCAATGGCTTACCAGCGAAAAGAATCCGCTCACACCTCGTGTAATCGTTAACCGCGTCTGGGAGCACATGTTCAGTGCGGGAATCGTTTCCACGGTGGATAACTTCGGCAGCACCGGCGACAAGCCGATGCATCCCGAGCTGCTGGATTATCTGGCGCGCAGCTTTGTCCGCGAGGGGTGGTCGGTGAAGGCGCTGGTGCGCGAGATTGCACTCTCCCGCGTCTACCGGCTGGGTTCGAAAAGCGGCCCCCAGCAGGTCGCAGCCGATCCCGCCAATCACCTGCTGTGGCGGCATGCGCCGCGCCGGCTGGATGCCGAAGAGATCCGCGACAGCATGCTTGCCACCTCGGGACAGCTGCAGCCGAAGCCCGCCGAGGGTTCGGCGGCGCGCACGCTCAGGATGATTGAGATGGCTGACAACGGCGAAGAAGCGCGCACGATTATTGAAGCGGCCGATCACGCCTCATCGCGCAGTGTCTATCTTCCCCTGTTGCGCGGCGTAACGCCGAAGTCCCTCGAAGCCTTCGATCCGGTCGGCCAGTCGCTGGTCACAGGGCAGCGCGAAAGCACCACCGTTCCCACGCAGGCGCTTTACCTGCTGAATTCCGCCTTTGTGCGTAAACAGTCGCTGGCGCTGGCGAACCGGCTGCTGAACGAGCACGTGCCGGAAGCCAGGGCAATCGGCGACGCTTACACGCTCACGCTCAATCGCGCGCCCAGTGCAGCTGAAGTGGCGCATGCCGAGAAGTTCCTCGGGCAGTATGAAGAGCTGTATCGGGCCACGCCGCCGTCTTCCAAACCGCCAGCGACTGTAACACCGGTCGTGAATACCGCGCCAGTCGCGCCCAAACGCGATCTGGCGGGCCAGGCCACCGACGAGGAACGCCTGGGCAAACCGGTGGTGGAGGAGATCGTCGAACCCGCCGGCCCGAAGGAAGCGGCATGGATGAGTTTCGTCCAGGCGCTTTACGGATCGGCCGAATTCCGTTTTGTTCGTTAGTTGATTTTCAGGAGAATCGAAACGTGCCCGACATGCCTAATCAAGTTCCCGAATTCATTTATCGTCGTCCGTCCCGCCGCGAGCTGCTGCGCTCGGCTGGAGGCGGCTTCGGCTTCGTCGCGCTGAGCGGAATGCTCGGTGAAGCTGCTCTGAAAGCAGCCGTAAACGAGAACGCGGCGGGGCCGCTGAGCCCTAAGTCACCGCATTTTCCGGCCAAAGCCAAACGCATCATCTTCCTGTTTATGGAAGGCGCGATATCGAGCCTGGACACGTTCGAATACAAAGCGGAACTACAGAAGAACGGCGGCAGGAGCGGGCCGGGCGGCGGTACCCTGGCGGCGTCGAAGTTCCAGTTCAAACAATATGGCCAGAGCGGTTCCTGGTTCTCCGAACTGATGCCGAATATCGCCGGTCATGCCGATGAACTGTGCTGGCTCCGCGGCCTTTATACGGATACGCCGGCGCATCCGCAGGCCGTGGTGCAGCTCCACACGGGCAGCGCCAACGCGGCGCTTACGCGGCCCAGCATGGGCGCCTGGCTGCTCTACGGGCTCGGCACGGAGAATCAGGATCTGCCGGGTTACGTCACGATCAATCCTCCGCCGAACGAAGGGGGCGCGGTGAACTACGGCAATGCGTTCCTGCCGGCGGAGTTCCAGGGGACGCGTATCAGCGATCAGGGTTTCATGCCCAATCTGAAAGCGGCGTCGGCCACCACACTGCAGCGCAGGCAGCTCGATATGATCCAGGCGATGAACCGCGACTTTGCCGCGAAGTCCGGCGCTCCCGACCCCGTGGAAGGAATCATCCAATCCTACGAACTCGGGTTCCGCATGCAGGGCAAGGTTCCCGAATTACTCGACATTTCCAAAGAGCCGCAGACCGTCCTCGATGCCTATGGGGTCAAGCCCGGCCCCGAGGGTTCGTTTGCGCGCCAGTGCCTGATGGCCCGCCGCCTGAGCGAGGCCGGCGTGCGCTTCGTCGAGATCTGCCAGGGCGGATGGGACCATCACACCGGCCTGCACGAAGGGCTCATTAATCGCTGCAGCCTGGTCGATAAATGCACCTCGGCCCTTCTGACCGACCTCAAACAGCGCGGATTGCTCGATGAAACACTGGTGATCTTCGGATCGGAATTCGGCCGCCTGCCGATGTCCCAGGGCCCCGACGGCCGCGACCACAACATCACGGGCTACCCGATGTTCCTGACCGGCGCGGGCGTGAAGCCAGGCTTCAGCTACGGTTCGACCGACGAATTAGGCGTGAAAGCGGTAGAAGGCCGCATGCATAACAACGACTTTCATGCCACGCTGCTGGCCCTGATGGGGCTCGATCACCTGCGGCTCACCTATCAGTACGCGGGACGGCCGTTCCGTCTCACCAATGTCGCCGGAGAAGTGCATAAAGCGATCTTCGCCTGAGGCTACTAAAATGGCTGGTATGCCCGGAACGACCCGAAAATGACGAACTCCCGACGAACGTTTCTGCAGGGGATGACCGGGGCGGCCGGCTCGTTTCTGCCTGCCCAGGCAGCGGCGGCAAACCAGCCGCCGAACATCGTCTATCTGCACTCGCACGACTCCGGTCGCTATCTTCAGCCTTACGGGCAGCCGGTTCCGACGCCCAATCTGCACCGCCTGGCGAGCGAGGGCGTGCTGTTCCGGCAGGCCTTCAGCGGGGCTCCGACGTGTTCGCCGAGCCGCTCCGCACTGCTGACCGGTCAGTGCGCGCACCGCAGCGGAATGCTGGGGCTGGCGCACCGCGGGTTCTCGCTGAACGACTATAATCGGCACATCATCCACACCCTGCACGGCGCGGGGTACCATTCCGTGCTGGCCGGCCTGCAGCATGTGGCGGACACGCCGGAGAAGATCGGCTACAAAGAACTGCTGCGGCCCGCGTCCACCAAGGCCGCCGACGTTGCCCCCGGGGCCGAACAGTTCCTCAGCCGCGCCGGCTCGCAGCCGTTCTTTCTGGATGTGGGATTTTTCGAGACACACCGCGAGTATCCGGAGCCGACCGCGGCCGACGACCCGCGCTACACGCAGCCCCCTGTGCCGATTCCGGACACGCCCGCAACCCGCCGGGACATGGCCGCGTTTCACGCCAGCGCCCGCCTGCTGGATCGGGGCGTCGGGCAGGTGCTGAGCGCGCTGGATCGCTACGGGCTCGCCGCCAACACCATCGTGATCAGCACCACCGACCACGGCATTTCGTTTCCGCTGATGAAGTGCAATCTCGAGGACAACGGCTGGGGCGTGTCGCTGATCGTGCGCGGACCGGGCGGATTCCAGGGAGGCAAGGTGTGCGACGCGCTGATATCCCACATCGACATCTTTCCCACCATCTGCGAACTGGCGGGCGTGGCGCGCCCGGCGTGGCTGGAGGGCCGTTCGATTCTGCCGGTGGTGCGCGGCGAAACCCAGGAGATCAATGAAGCGGTTTTCGCCGAGGTCAACTATCACGCCGCCTATGAACCCAAGCGCGCGGTGCGCACCCGGCGCTGGAAATACATCCGGCGCTTCGGCGATCGCCATACGCCCGTGCTGCCCAACTGCGACGACGGACTGAGCAAGACTCTCTGGCTGCGGTACGGCTGGAAGGAGCAGATCCTTCCCGAAGAATCGCTGTACGATCTGATCTTCGACCCCACCGAGCATCGGAATCTGGTGTCGGACGAATCGTCGAAGGAGGCGCTCAAAGAGATGCGCGGAAGGCTCGATGCGTGGATGCGGGCAACCAGCGATCCCCTGCTTCATGGCCCCGTGCCGGCTCCTCACGGCGCGAAGGTGAACGATCCCGCGGGCACATCGCCGCAGGAGCCTACCGAGACTGTGGCTTGATATGAAATCGCGCAGACAGTTCCTCGCGTCCTCCGCTGCGATAGCGACGGCCGCGCGAACGGCCTGGGGGAAGGCGCGTCCGCCGAACGTACTGCTGATTATTGCGGACGAATGGCGCGCGCAGGCCACTTCGTGGAACGGAGACCGCAACGTATCTACTCCGGCGCTCGACCGCTTCGCGCGCCAGAGCGTGTGCTTCGACAACGCCGTATCGAACCTGCCCGTCTGCTGTCCGGCCCGAGCCAGTATCATGACCGGTCAGTTTCCTCTGACGAACGGAGTGTTTATCAATGACGTTGAACTGAAGCCGAAGGGCGCAACGCTGGGGCAGACCTTTCGGGACGCGGGTTACCAGACAGGTTACATCGGTAAGTGGCATCTGTATGGAAGCCCGGACGGGAACTACGGACGGCGCCTCGCACCAGTCCCGCGCGAGAAACGTCTGGGGTTCGACTATTGGAAGGCGTGCGAGTGCACCCATGAATACAACCACTCGCTGTATTACGAGGGCGACGATCCGCAGCCGAAATACTGGACAGGTTATGACGCATCGTCACAGACGGAAGACGCGATTCAGTTCATTCGCAGCAGCGCGAACAGCGCCGATCCGTTCCTGCTGTGCCTTTCGCTCGGTCCGCCCCATTTTCCGTACGAGACCGCGCCGACGGAGTTTCAGGAGTTGTACCGCGCCCGCGAAATCGCTCTGCGCAGGAATGTACCGGCGGCGCACCGGACCGAAGCCACCGGAATCCTGCGTGGTTATTACGCCCACATGGCAGCCCTCGATTCGTGCTTCGGGCGCTTGTTTCGTTCGCTCGAAACGGCGGGGATTGCGGACGATACGGTGGTCGCGTTTCTGTCCGATCACGGCGATATGATGCTGTCGCAGGGTCTCACAACCAAGCTGCATCCGTGGGATGAGTCCGTGCGCATCCCGCTGCTGATCCGCTATCCGCGGCTTCTCGGGCGAAAAGGCTCGCGCGTTAGACAGCCCTTCGACATGCCCGATCTGATGCCGACCCTTCTTGCGCTGGCGGGTTTGCCGATCCCGGACAGCGTCGAGGGCCGGGATCGATTGCATTCCGAATCGGATGCAAGTCTGATCATGCTCCCGGTCCCGATCACCGAGGCGCGGCGTTATGGCTTTGCCGAATACCGCGGACTGCGCACCGGCCGCTACACCTACATCCGTTCTATCCGCGGGCCGTGGCTGCTCTACGACAACGCGCGTGATCCTTACCAGATGAATAATCTGGCGGCGGCG
>Ga0302320_10029571_pt1 | contig 10478 bp, 9 predicted proteins | sample Bog_T0_3_FD_202130 | JGI IMG/M metagenome (GOLD analysis project Ga0302320, IMG submission 202130) | Peat permafrost microbial communities from Stordalen Mire near Abisko, Sweden - Bog_T0_3 | ecosystem: Environmental > Terrestrial > Soil > Wetlands > Peat | place: Sweden: Abisko, Stordalen Mire... | reverse complement strand
CGCCGTCCGAGCGGACCCGCTGGATTGAGCTTTCCGCGGCTTCCCGTGATGCCCTGGCCGCCTGGATCAGCGGCACATCGGCGGAGGAGATTGACCGCCACCTGAACCGGATCTCGCTCCGCTCTCCGTTCAGGCCGGTCCGCTTGCTGCTGAAGAGCCTGACCACCGAGCCGCGGGACGCCGAGCGAACCCGGCGGCTGCTGGAGACGATCGACACGGGCTCGCCGTTCTTCCCGTTTCGGCAAGCGGTGGAGGCGGTTCTTGGAGAGCGGGAGCTGGATGCCGATGGATGGAACCGGCTGTCGCCGGCGCAGCGGGCGTTTGTCGCGGAGACGCGCGGCTTGCCCGCGGAGGCGGCGCAGTTTCTGGCCCGCTCGGCCGACGCCGCGCGCAGCGGCCCAGGCTCCTTGTTCGCCTTCCTGCTGAAGCAGTCCGACCTGCCGCAGGCCGACGTCAGGAGCGCCTGCCTGAACCTGTTGCCGGAGATCCCGGACCGCCTGCCGCAGTTCGAAAAAACCTTCGGGCCGCTGTCGAAAGCAGAGCGTCATCGCGTGCAGGCTCTCGCCGCTGAGGCGCGCAACGACTGGGAGGCGGCGGAACGGTCCTGGCGGGCGACCGTGGTGGCCATCACCGAAGCCGGCGAGGACCGCCAGGCTGGGCTGTCGAGAGGCGTCATCTTTCGCCACCTCGCGCACCTGGCGGGCGAGCACCAAGAGATCGAGGGCGATGATTTCCTTGGCGATCCGGTCATCTTCTACCTGGAGCGCAGTCGCGAGGCCGACCCCGACCACATCCCGACCGTGCTGGAACTGATCGGACACTATCGCACCGAATCCCGCGACAAGGACTGGCACCAGGTGGTCGAGGACGCGATCCAGCGCTTTCCGGAAGACAGCCAAGTGCTGCTCCAGGCGACCGAATCGGCGATCGCGCGAAAGGCTTACAAGAAGGCCGCCGGCTTTGCGCGCAGGCTGCTCAAGATCGATCCGATCAACCCCGGAGTGCGCCGGCAGATGATCGAGGCGCAGGTGGCGCATGCCCGCAAGCAGTTGCGGTCCAAGCGCGCGGACCTGGCCACGAAGGAGTTGTCCGGCGCAGCCGAATGGGAACGGTCCGATGCCCCCAGCGCCGTGCTCCGCATCGCCCGCGGGCTGGTCGCCCTGCAAACCGGCCAGAAAGAGCAAGCGGAGGCGTGGCTGCGGGAAGGGGTCGACCTGGCTGGCGGCGGTGTGGCCGGCTGGTTCCGGGCAGTGCTTGAAGCCGAGCTGATGAACGCCGCCACCGGCGATGCCGGGCGCCTGCGCAAGGAGTTAGCGCACGCTCGGGAGACGCCGCCGACCAAAGCAGCGGTCATGACGATCGTTACGGCGCTCGGGCAGCCGGAAGCGCGCGAGGCCAAGTGGGCGGTCGCCGGCCTGCTGCTCGGCACGCAGGCGTGGCTGCTGCAAGCCGCCGATTTCGACTGGTCACCCGCCGAATTCCAGGCTCTTGCCGAGGTGCTCGTCCGTTTTGAGGCGTTCGACCTGCTGCAGCAATATGCCCGCGCTGGGCGTTATCGCGAGTCGACGAACCCGATCTGGCGGTTCCATGAGATCGTGGCCCGAACCGGGGGCGAGGCGGACCGGCTGTCCATGGCCGAGACGGACAATCTGGAGGCGATGGCCCAAGCGGCTGCCAGCCGGCAGGATTTCCACACCGCCAACCGCATACGACGGTTCGTGTTCGGCAATGGCGGCGCGCCGTTTGGCCGCCGCCGCCGCGATTCGCCAAGTGCCCCGCCAGACAGCTTCGATTTCGACGACCTGGACACGGACGAACTGCTGGAGTCGGTGATGGACGAGATGGCCGGGCGGTCGGGCGACAAACTGCGCCGGCTGGTCGCGGATTTCGGCAGGGAAGGGGCCGTCGCACACATGGTCAAGGAGCTCCGCTCGGACCCGCTTGGACGCAGGATGCCGGAACCGGTCCTGTGGGATGTATGCGAGGCGATGGTGGCGACGGCGATGGAGGGCGTGAGGGGCGGGCAGGGGGCGGCGGCGCGAAGGGTCCCGTTCTGATGCGTGATCCATTCACCGTTCTCGGCGTGGACGAGACCGCCGGTGACGCCGAAATCCGACGCCGCTACCTCGCCCTGGTGCGGGACTTTCCGCCGGATCGCGCCCCGGACCGGTTTCGCGAGTACCGCGCTGCGTACGAGGCGCTGAGCGACGAACGCAAACGGCTGGAGGCGACGCTGTTGCGCACCAACGAGGCCGCCTTGTCGCGCCTGACCATGGCCGCCTTGCAGGCTGCATCGGCCGGGTCGTCGCGGGCGACAAAACGGACCGTGGCGGCCCTGCTCGCCGAGGGACTGCTGCGGACCGCGACGGACTAACGTCCGCCCGTAGGCGAGCCAGAGGAGACAAAGTGGACGAGAGCATCAAGCAGGCGCTGCTCAGCCGGTTTCGCGCCTATCTCGATACGGCGGACGGCGAGGGCGAGCCGCCTGACCATCCGGGAGAGACGGCGGACCTGTACTCCCTGTTCGTCGAGGTGGCGGGGCTGCGCAGCGAGGTGCGCACGGAATCGCGCCTGGTGAAGGAGGCGCTGGACCAGTTCCGCGGCGTCTTCGATACGCTGCAGGCAAGCCATGCCAACGTGCAGCAGGAGCTGGACCGGGCGCGGGCGGAGACCAGCGACCAGGCGCGCGCCGCGCTGCGGCCACTGTTGCTGGATGTCATCGACGTGCGCGATCGTCTGGCTGCGGCGCTGAAGCTTGCCGCCGGCACGCGGCCGCGCTGGCACGAGCGGCTATTGCGCCGGCCCGAATCGGGCGGCGAGGCATGGCAGGAGGGCCTACGCATGACCGTGCGCCGGATTGATCAGGTGCTGCTCGACCGGCGCGTGGTCGCCGCACAACTGCTCGGCCGGCCGTTCGACCCGCTGCTCGCACGCGTCGTCGGCACGGCGCCGGACGGTGCGGTGGCGGAGGGAACGGTGATCGAGGAGGTCCGCGCCGGGTTCCTCTGCGACGACCAGGTGCTGCGCACGGCGGAGGTGATCGTCAGCAAGGGCGGCGCCGGCACAGGAGAACGCTCATGACGGACGAGATCGTCGGCATCGACCTCGGGACCACGAATTCGGAAATTGCCCTCTATCGGGACGGCCGGCCGGAAGTGCTCGGCGATGAGCTGGGGCGGGTCATCCTGCCCTCAGTCGTCGGGCTGTCCGAGACCGGCGAGCTGCTGGTCGGCGAGGCGGCACGCAACCAGTTCCTGCTGTATCCGGAGCGGACCGTCCGTTCGATCAAGCGGCGGATGGGTAGCGACGCCCAGGTTCATCTCGGTGACCGCGACTACTCGCCGCAGGAAATCTCGGCGATCATCCTGTCCCGGCTGAAGGAGATCGCCCAGCAGCGGTTGGGGCGGCCGGTGCGCAAGGCTGTGATCACCGTGCCCGCCTTCTTCTCCGACGCGCAGCGGCAGGCGACGCGCGAGGCCGGTGAGATCGCCGGGTTGGAGGTGGTGCGCATCATCAACGAACCCACCGCGGCGGCGCTCGTCTACGAAGCGGCGCAGCATCAGGGCAAGCGAATCCTCGTCTACGATCTTGGCGGCGGCACGTTCGACGTCTCCGTTGTGCGGATCGAGGAGGGCGTGGTGGAGGTGATTTCCAGCCACGGCAACAACCATCTCGGCGGTGACGATTTCGACCACAAGATCGTCGAGCATCTGCTCGCCCGCCTGAAGATCAAGCACGGCGTGGACGTCTCCAACCAGCCGCAGGCGATGGCGCGCATTCTGCGCAGCGCCGAGGCCGCCAAGAAGCATCTCTCCGATCATCCGTATGCCCGCATCGAGGAAGAATATCTCACCGAGCACGCCGGCAAGCCGATCAACCTGGATCTGGAGTTGAGCCGCGAAGACTACGAAGACATGATCCTGCCGTTCATCGAGGAGACGCTTGGCGCGATCCATATCGCGCTCGGATCGGCGAGCCTGACCTCCTCGCAGGTGGACGAGATCCTGCTGGTCGGCGGCGCCACGCGGACGCCGCTGATCCGGCGCCGTCTGGTGGAGGCGTTCGGCAAGGAGCCGCGGGGCGAGGTCGATCCGGACCTGTGCGTCGCCATGGGCGCCGCCATCCAGGGGGCCGCCATGGCAGGGACCGAGGTGTCCGCGGTGCTGGTCGATGTCACGCCCTACACCTTTGGCACCAGCGCGTTGGGCGAGCTGAACGGCGAATTCTATCCCTACAAATACGTTCCGATCATCCCGAAGAACACGCCGATCCCGGTGCACCGGAGCGAAGCGTTCGTCACCGTCTTCGATGATCAGACCAGCGTCGAAGTCCGGATCTATCAAGGCGAGAACGAGGACGCCGAGGAGAATATCAGGATCGGCGAGTTCCGTGTCGATGGCCTCAGCAAGGCGCCGGCCGGCAACACGGTGATCATCGATCTCGCGCTCGACCGCGACGGCATCCTGCAGGTGACGGCTCGCGAGAAGAAGACCGGTCTCGAACGCCGGATTACCATCGATAAGGCGATGTCGCGCTACGGCCAACAGGAGCTGGACGAGGCTCGCGAGCGGATCGGCGCGCTGTTCGGCGACCAGGGGACTGGGGCGCCTGTCGCCGAGGGCGCCACCGACGCGGCAATCGACGCGCTGCTGGCGAAAGCGAGCGCGAAGCTGGACGAGGCCGGCGAGGAGGACCGCGGCGAGATCATCGACCTGATCGAGACGATCAGGGATGCCAGGAGCAGCGGCGACAGCGCGGCGCTTGAGGACGCTCGCGGTCAGTTGAATGACCTGTTGTTCTACCTCGAGACCTGATCGATGGATCGCTGTCCGCTCTGCCGCGCCACGCTCAATGGCGGCGACACATGTCGCCGGTGCCGGGCCGAACTCGGGACGGCGCAACGGGTGGAACGTGAGGGCCAGGCGCTGCTCGACGCGGCCATTCACCGTCTGTCGCTCGGTGATGTCGCTGCCGCGAGCCAATTGCTGCGGAGCGCCTTGGCTCTCCATGCGACGCCGGAAGTTCGCGCCCTTTCGCGACTTGTAGCCAACCCAACATGGCAGCCGGGAAGCGACGGACACGGCGTCCCGGAGGCCACATGACCGGGTCTCCGCGGGTGGCAACGCAGTGTTTCCACCCTGGCGGGCTGACAGCGGAAGAGGCGCAATCGGTGACGACGGAAAGCGGAAGGGACGGCAGGCCATGACCCACCCACCGGCTGCGACCGACGACGAGGTGAAGGTCCTGCTTGAGCGCTACCACTGCCCGGTGCCATTTCACGCGGTGCGAACCCGCTTCCTTGGCGGCATCGCCTCGCCCGACCTGGAGGCGGCGCCGCTCAAGACCGTAATGGCGCTGTGGGACGGCGGAATGCCGGTCTTCGAAAGCCTTGATGCCGCCAACGAACTGATCGCCGCGCTGGTCATGGGGCTGTGGAACCAGCTCACGCGTCATCAGGAGCGGGCAGTGCCGTTCCGGCTGACCAGTGTCGATCTGGCCCCGACGCGCGAGGGACTGAGGTTGTATGCGCTGCGGCGGCAGGAAGAGCTTGAGGGATTCGCCGAAGGGCTGTTCGGCAGCCACGAAGCCCTCGATCTGCCTGAGCGCGCCAACGAGGCGCTCACCACTTTGGGCGAGCTTCGCGCGATGCTGGTGGGATTGCGCGAGGTTGCAGAAGATCCGGCGAAGCCGGCCGCGCCGGCCGACATCGCTATCAGTCTTGGCCACCTCGGAGAGTTGACGCGGATTGCCGAGCGCGAGCTGCACGAGGCGGTGCTGTCCTGCACCCGCTTGAGGCGGCAGCTGATGCTGGCGGTGCCGCCAACCTGGTCGATCTGATGAGAGGTCATCGAAAATCACATTATGCCGATGGAGCCCGGTGATGGGTAACACCGCCGCTGATTTCCCGCAGGATCTCCAGATGACCCGCGAGGAATTCCGGAGATGGGTTGAAACACAGCCGAGAGGTCGGTTCGAGCGCATTGATGGCAAAGTGGTTGCCATGGCCCCCGAGCGAGGTGCTCACCTGCGAATAAAGCGGGACATCCTGCTCGCCTTACTCCGCGGAATTGCCGCTGCAGGCCTGCCGTGTGAGGCGCTGCCAGATGGCGCCACGGTCGAGGTCGAGGACGGGAATGACTACGAACCCGATGCGGTTGTAACCTGCGGCGAACGAATGGCAGCAGAGGCAACCGTCGCGCCGAACCCTATCATTGTTGTGGAGGTGCTTTCCCCCTCAACGCAGGGCGGTGACCTGACGCGGAAACTCATCGGCTATTTCAAGGTGCCGTCCGTCCAACACTATCTGATCCTCTTTGCGGAACGACCCCAGGTAATCCACCACCGGCGGCGAGATGACGGTGATGGGATCGAAACGCGAATGTTGGTCGCCGGCGAGATCAGGCTTGATCCACCGGGGATCACGATCACGGTCGAGGAGATCTATCAAAGTGCTCCCCATTGATGGCTGCCGGTCCAAGGGCACCTTCGTTGGCGGCTCCGCGGTGAGGGGCTTTTCCGTGCCCCGACTCCACCACCATCGGATACCTATGCCCGCGTCGTTGGAAGGCCTCTGATCCCTGATGCCGATTCCGTTTTCGTCCGAAGATCTCAGCCGCGTCTTCGACGGCCGCGTGCTCACCAGGGGACGAACCCTGGTGCTGTTGGGCGCTGTCCAGGTCAGCCTCGAACGCGCGGTGATCAGAGCCGTTGTGGAAGAAAACGGCCAGCACTACGCCGCCAGCGTTACGCCCCGCTTGGCCGGCCGCCGGGTCTCCTTCGCCCTTGAATGCAGCTGCAAACATTCAGGCTGCGCGCATCTCGCAGCGGCATCGCTCGCGGCGTTTGACCGCTACCCGGCGTTGCGCAGAGCGGAACAGACGAACTTCTTCGACCGGATGGCAGCCGAAGCCGTCGTGCCGGAGCGTCAGCGTCTGGCGATCGAGCTTGCCCCGGGCAGGCCGCCGCACGCCTGCTTCGTCTCATTTTTGCTCGTGGCGGAGCGGAGTGGCTGCCAGGAGCCGGTAAGCCCACGCAAGGTCATGTTGGACACGACGAGGAGCGGGGAGGCGAGGGGGCTTGCCCAATTGCTCGGCGGCGGTGATGAAACACCCATTGGCGTGCCGGCCGGTCTGGTGCCGGAGGTGCTCAGCCTGCTGGCACAATCACGCTCGGCGCGGTGGCAGGCCACCGGAAAGCTTATAACCTTTGGAAGCGAGCGCTGGTTTGAGGCCAGCTCGCCGCCGGCCCTGCCGCCGAACTCGGCGGTCATCGTGGGCCGCAGTGGGCCATGGTATGTCGACGGCAAGACCGGGGCGGTTGGCCCGATTCGGCGGCGGTCCCCCCAGTCACTGCCGCCGCGCCAAGACCGGCACCGCCGGCGAGCCGCTTCGTCCGTGCCGGCAGCCAGCGAGCCCGTCATCATCGAACGGCCGCTTACGCCCGTCTTGCGGCTGGAGCGGATCGAATTCCCCGACGAGTTCGGGCGCCTGCAACGGATCGATGCCATGACAGTGGTGTTCGACTACGCGGGGGCTGTTGCCACGCCGGATGACGACCGGCAGTTCCTGCGCGTCGAAGGGCCGGAAGGGCCGGATTTCATCCGCCGAGACCCCGCGGCCGAGGCAGCCGCGCTTGAGGCGCTGCGCCAGGATGGCTTCGTGCAGATGCGGGTGACCGACAAGGCCGCGGCCAAGGGGCGACGCGTCTACGTCTTCAGCGGCCGTGAGGCCGGGGAGCGCTGGCAACGCTTTGTCGGCGAACGGTTGCCGACGTTGGAATCGATTGGCTGGCGCAGCGAGATTGGCGACGATTTCGGGCCGCGCCAGGTCGATCAGGTTGGCGCTTGCGACGTTCGCATTGCCGACGCCGCGGCCGGCGGATTCTCGCTTGAATTCGGCATTGAGATCGAAGGTGTCCGCCAGCCCTTGCTGCCGATCCTCAACCATTTGCTGGCGCGCGGCGGCATTGATGCAGCTCGCGTCGTCGACGGCCAGCTGATCACCAGTCTGGAGGATGGCCGCGTCGTGAAGCTCCCCGCGGACCGCATCCGCCGGCTGCTCGCGATCATGGGTGATCTGATCGAGGTGGCTCAGCGAACCGCGGACGGCGCCCTTGTCCTCCCGGACGCCGAAGCGCCGGCGGTGCTCGATCTTGAGGATCTGCTCGCAACCCGGTGGGACAACGCTGCGGCCATCAGGGCCTATGTCGATCGTTTCAGGGGGCAGGCGGAGATTGCCCCGGTGCCGGTTCCCGCGACCTTCACGACGGCCCTGCGCCCATATCAGCAGCACGGTGTCGACTGGCTGCAGCATTTGCGTGGGCACGGCCTGTCCGGCTTCCTGGCCGATGACATGGGGCTGGGCAAGACCGCTCAAACCATCGCCCATATCGTGGTCGAACACGATTCAGGTCGGCTAGAGAAACCGGCGCTGATCGTCGTGCCGACCAGCCTGGTGCCGAACTGGACCGCGGAGTTCGCGAAGTTCGCACCGCATTTGCGTGTCACGGTCCTGCATGGCCTGGATCGCCACCAGCGGCGCGGCCAGCTCGACGGCGTTCACGTCGTCATCACCACGTACATGGTGCTCGCTCGGGACATCGACGCGATGAAGGACCAGCAGTGGCATCTGGTCGTGCTTGATGAGGCGCAGGCGATCAAGAGTCCGGACGCCAAGGCGACCCGAGCGGTATGCCAGCTCAAGGCTGGCCAACGCCTGTGCCTATCCGGAACGCCGATCGAGAACAACCTCGGTGAGCTGTGGTCGCAGTTTGCCTTCCTGATGCCTGGCCTACTCGGCGCGCGACGGGACTTCACCAAGCGGTTCCGCACGCCGATCGAGAAGAAGGGCAGCGACCTCCGGCGCTTTCAGCTCATCCGCCGGATCAAGCCGTTCATCCTTCGGAGGACCAAAGCCGAGGTCGCAACGGAGCTGCCAGCGAAGCACACGATCCTGCGGCGCATCACCCTGGCGCCAGATCAGCGCGAACTCTACGAGACCATTCGCGTCACGCTGCATGACAAGGTGCGCGAGGAGATCGCCGCTCGCAGCTTGGCGCAAAGCCGCATTGTCGTGCTCGACGCGCTGTTGAAGCTGCGGCAGGCCTGCTGCGACCCACGGCTCGTGAAGCTGCCCTCCGCGCGGCTGATTAAGACATCGAGCAAACTCGACGAACTTCTGGAGATGCTCGGCGAGATGATCCCGGAAGGACGGCGGGTCCTGGTGTTTTCGCAGTTTACCTCGATGCTGGATCTGATCGGACCGCGTCTCACCGCGGCCGGCATCCCGTTCGTGGAGTTGCGTGGCGATACCAGGGACCGCGCGGCACCCGTGGAGGCGTTTCAGGCCGGAGATGTGCCGGTGTTCCTGATCAGCCTCAAAGCTGGCGGCCGCGGCCTGAACCTGACCGCGGCCGACACGGTGGTACATTACGATCCGTGGTGGAACCCCGCGGTGGAAGACCAGGCGTCTGACCGCGCGCACCGCATCGGCCAGACCAAGTCCGTATTCGTCTTCAAGCTGGTTGCCGCGGATACCGTGGAGGAGCGCATATTGGAGCTGCAGCAGAAAAAAGCTGCCCTCGCCAACATCGCGTTCACAAGCGAGTCCGAGATCGGACTGCTCGGTTTCGAGGACATCGACTATCTGTTCGGCGCCGACCTGGAGCGCGAGGCCGCATGACAGCTGCCTGGCCCGGTCATCAAGCGCAGCCTCGCTGGTGATCCGGGAGAAGGTTCAACGTGGACGCGCACCGCGCTTCACGGCGGGTTTCCCGCAGCGCACCGGCGCGATGTCAACCGTCTGGTCGGCTTGCCGCGACGTCGGGCACATCCGGCAGTCAGCGCCGTCAGTCGGCGAAGCGGTAACGATGTCCACGCCGGCCAAGCGGCCAGCGGGCGTCCACCAAAGCCCCGTTCCGGCCGGAGTCGGATAACGCAATTGGTATGGGGCTTGAGTTCAGTTATTATGGTAACGATATTATCGCCAACAGGTATAGGGGCGAACTGTGATCACCACAGGGGCAAGCGATGAGCTCACCAATGTCCTGCGGTCAACGATCGTCGCGCTTGTCCGCCAGGACGGACCGGATCTGACGGCGCGCCAGCTCGGAGTGTTTCTGACCTGCTATCTGGAGAGTGAGGCGCAGACGGTACGAGGCTTGGCCGCCACGCTGCACGTATCGAAGCCGGCGATCACCCGGGCACTGGACCGCTTGGCGGAGTTTGATCTGGTCCGGCGCAAGAAAGACCCGTTGGACCGGCGCAGCGTCCTTGTTTGCACGGGCCGGACGTAACCGCCACTCGAGGCCGATTGTAACCGCCACCTGAGGCCGATTGTAACCGCCACCTGAAGCCGGGGGAAACCGCCACCTGAGGCCGACGAATTCGCCAGTCTGGTGGCGGAGGGGCTGCGGCTGACGTGGAAGTAATCGCGACTACTATCCGGCCTTTTTGGCGGGGTTGGTAGTGCCGAGACCGA
>Ga0302320_10029570_pt1 | contig 10479 bp, 10 predicted proteins | sample Bog_T0_3_FD_202130 | JGI IMG/M metagenome (GOLD analysis project Ga0302320, IMG submission 202130) | Peat permafrost microbial communities from Stordalen Mire near Abisko, Sweden - Bog_T0_3 | ecosystem: Environmental > Terrestrial > Soil > Wetlands > Peat | place: Sweden: Abisko, Stordalen Mire... | reverse complement strand
CGGTCGGAAGACGCAACGTCGAAAGGCTGCGGAGCCAACAGGCCTCGGATATGGCCTGCAACCACTTCGCGGGCGACATTCTCGTGCAGATCGTAGCGCCCTAACGTCAGCATGACAGAGCTCGAGATTACCGCGCCAAACACCGCTGCCGCAGCCAACGCCTGAAACGACCAGCTTCGCTGACGCGGACGTCCCGCGTGGACCGGACGACTGGCCAGTCTCAGCCGGTCCGGCTGGCTCGGGCGATCCGCATCCAATGCAGATCGGATGCGGGCCTGCAGGCTCGCGGGCACCTCATATTGCGGAAGCGAACGCAGCGTGCGGCGCAACGACATCAACCGGTCGTATCGGGCCTTTAAAGACTCATCGTCAGCCAACCGCCGTTCGAACGCAATCGCGGAAGCCGGATCGAGCTCGCCATCGCAATAGGCGTTCATCTGCAGTTCGTCGTTATCTTTCATCGATACAATCATTAATCTACTTTCGATCTCCGAGAAGAGCGGCCAGAAGTTGCCTGCCCCTCGACAGACGGGACATTACTGTTCCGATTGGAACGTTGGTGATCTCTGCAATATCACGATAGTTCAACTGATTTATTTCCCGCAAGACGATAACCTCGCGAAAATGCGGCGGCAGCTGCGCCAGGGCGTGCTGAACCTCTTCTGCATCCGCCTTGAAAAGTGCGATCTCCTCCGGGGTCTCTATCCTCGTTCCCTGCGGACCTTCATGCTCAAGTCCCTGTTGCTCAGCAGCAGTCAGATCGTCGGTGAAAACGACCGCCTTTGGCCGGTTCTTTGTCAACCAGCTGTAGGCCGTGTTGCGCACAATTGTGAGGGACCACGCTCGAGCGTTGACGGCGCCAAAACTCTTGATACCGCGAAAAGCCCGTAATGCGGCATCCTGCACGACGTCTTCGGCGTCGTACGAATTGCCCGTGAGCCATTGCGCGAGACGATAGGCCTCAGCCATGTGAGGCAGAAAAACCTCATCGAAGACCGCGCGATCATCCTTCTTTTGCCCAGCCGCTGCAGACGCCTGTTGCTGGCTGGCAAGACGATCCGGGCCATCCAATCGCTCTTTCAACACGACTTCGTTAAGTCCGGCACGCCGGAAATCCGGCCGACGTACCGATAAGGGTGTCGTCATGTTTGGCACACCAAGGCACTCAGGGATTTATGGTCATTTGACGATGACTTTTCCGACCATGTACGGATGTAGGCCGCAGAAATAGTCGAAGGTACCGGCGCTGGCGAACGTGTAGGAAAACGAATCGTCAGTATCGAGCGCCTGCGACCGGAAAGCCTTGTCCTTGTTGACCACCGTGTGCGGTACGTCGTCGTGATTGACCCACTTGACCGTGGTTCCTGCCGGGACTGTCAATTCCTTCGGCCCAAACGTGTAATTGTCGATCGAGACCACGTTCGGCTCCTCCTGCGCCGCTACCGCACCGTAGGCCAGCAGCCCTCCGACGATCGGACCCAAAACCATTGCAATGATTACGGCGCGGCTGAGAGGTAACCAGGCCGCCGCGCGACGGCCCAATCCGTGTCCATGATCGTCTAAGCCTTTTTTGGCCATGTCTCACTCTCCCCGTGAACGGCACCAATGGCGCCAAACTGCGCCGCTAAATAGGAGACTCGGCCAGTTCGAGCTTTATTCCCAAAATATACAGTTTCTCCGATCCGTGGATCATTGATGACGTCGCTGCTCGCGCCCTCTTCCGCCAAAGTCCGTCGTTCCCCTCGAAGGACGCTATCAGCCGACACGATTTCGGCAGCAAGCTGCAGTCCACCCGATGGTGGAACGCGTCGATCTCTGCCTCATAGATTCAAATTTCTCAATTCGCCGGAGCAACGTTGGCATCGCCCGAGATGCAGCTCGCAAGCCCGCGATTCAGCCGCGTCCAATCCTGGGTCTGCCGTTCCTGTGCGGCCGCATTCTGCCTGCCTGACTGGCAACGTGCTCAATTCGCGGCGACTGCGGGGACCAGCTTCGGCTCGCTCTGCCGTTGTTCGAAGAGCTCGGCGGTGGCATCATTCTCTATCTGGCTCAGGTAGCCCGCCGGCTTGGTCTCGCCAAACAAGATGCGAACATATCAGTCGCAGGACGACGGCCTCGACACGTTCGTCGCCAACGGAAGCCGTTCAATGCCGACAGCCGCCGTTATAGGTCACCTGACTTTCTGTTTGAGGAGTTCTTGCGAACGCGCAGAGCTCATGTTCGCCTTGGTGACAAGGGTTACCCCGATATCGACATTGGCTGACACCTTTTCGCCCTTCGAGGCGGCGAGCGCGGTCTTGACCCCCTCATAACCCATGTGGAAGGGATCCTCCACCACGAGCCCGGCGATCACGTCGTCCTGCAGGAATTTGACGAGCTTCTCGTCCGAGCCGACGCCGACTATATTGATCTTGTCGTTGGTCTTCTTTTCGACCACGGCCTGACTTACGGCCTGCGCCGTGATCGGATCTGAGACGAACACGCCGCGCAAATCACCAGTATTGGCGATGAGGTCGTTCATGATACCAAGGACCGTCGCCGGCTTGCCGTCGGCGACCTTCTCGGCCGTGATATCGAGCGCCTTGTATTTTGCGGTGACCACCTCCTTGAAACCTTTGGCGCGCTGATCGAGGGATGGAACTCCAGGCATGGAAGTGATCATCACGACGTCGCCTTCGGTGTCAGCGGATGTCTTCGTGATCGCTACAGCGAGAGCATCTGCGGCGACGCGACCCGCATTCACATTGTCGGTCGCCAGGAACGACGTCATAGCCTTGGTATCCGCGGCGGACTCGATGCCGATAATTTTGACTTTCTTGGCGGCCTCATCGATCGGCCTTCCCAGCGCTGCAAATTCCGCGGGCGCGATGACGATGGCCGCCGGGTTCGAAGCAACGGCCTTTGCGAGGATGCTGATTTGACCGCTCACGTCGGCTTCGGATTGGGCGCCGAGCTCGACAACGTTGACGCCGAGGTCCTGACCGGCTTTGCGTGCGCCGGCCAGCACGGCTTGCCAATAGGGCGACGTCGTATCTTTTACGATGACGGAAATCGGCGGCTTTGTCTGCGCGATGGCGGGTACTCCGAATGCAATGCCGGCAACGATGCCAGCCGCTGCCACAAGCTTCTTCATGATCATACTCCGATATTGAGGCCCGGCGGCCCCTATCAATTGGAAGTGCAATCGCCGGTCGGTGGTTGCATTGGTATTTAGATCTCGAAGGTTCGATCCGAACCGTCACTTCGGGACGCGTGCTTTTGGATGCAAGGTGCGTGTCACCAATGCCGGGAACCTTCATCAGGGAGATGAAGAGCCGGGGTACCGGTGACACGGCTGGCGTGCCACTTGCGCAAAGAGTCGTCGGCGAGGCGGAATCAAAATGCCGGCGACACGACGTCGGCTCAGCTCGCTGCCAATGGCTGATCGGTGACAGCGAGCAGTTCCTTGCCCTGGGTGTAGACGACAGTCCTGATGCCAAGGACGGAGCGCAGCTTTTCGGCTGGAACGACCATCGGTCCTGGCGAGGGCGCCGTGCCGGGAGCCGGTTGCGGGAATGCCGTCGATCTGGCTGTGTGGAAGGTGACGCTGCCTTCGGTCTTTTGCATCAACTGATGAATATGACCATTGAGCACCGTCACCGACCCAAAGCGCTTCAGCATTGATAGCGCTTGCTCGGAATCGTCGGTGCCCCAGCCCCAATCCTTGGAGATCGTCCACAATGGGATGTGGGCAAAGACGACAATCGGCGTGGAGGCGGAAAGGCCCTTCACATCATCGGCGAGCCAAGCGAGCTGCTCAGGTCCGAGCAAACCCATGCCGCCGGCCTTGAGGTCCATCACATTGTTGAGACCGATGAAATGGATACCGTTCTGGTTGAAGGAATACCAGCCTGTGCCCTTGGTGTTCTTGCCGTAGCGCTCGAGATAGGATTTGAGTGGCACTTCGTCGAGGTTGTCGTGCTCGCCCGGCACGTAGTGCACGTCGAGGCCGACGCTGCCGATGACCTGCGCAGCATCGTCGAATTCTTTTGGCTTCGACAAATGGGTAATGTCACCGGTATGGAGCATGAAGGCCGGCTTGTTGGGCATAGCCTTAACCTTGGCGATGGCTTCCTGTAGCGTGCCCAGCGCATTGGGATTGGCTTTCTTGTCGAAACCGACGTGGCTGTCGGAAATCTGCAAGAAAGTGAAGCCAGCCTCCGCAGCCTGCGCCGATCCTATCAGGCTGGATTTCGGAACGCCGCCGGCAACCGTCCATAAAACACCGGTGCCAGCCCACAGCATGCATTCCAGGACCTCGCGGCGGCCCAATCCATGTCCATGATCGTCTGAGCCTTCTTTAGCCATGTCTCACTCTCCCTGTGGGCCGAACGGCACCAAATGGCGCCGAATTGCGCCGCTAAACAGGAGACTCGGTTAATTCGAGCTTTATTCCTAAAAAATATACAGTTTCTCCGATTGGTGGATTTCCTAGCTTGAATTGTCGATTACCAAGACGCTATCGCTTGCGCGCTCGTCTGCCGAAATCGGCAGCGAAGGCCCCTTCGAAAGGCACTAGCGAATTCGATTTCGCAAGGCGTCCGGCGCAACCCACCCGACGGCCGAGCGCCTAAATTTCTGCCTCATCGATTTCAGATTTTTCAATTCGACGGCGCAACGCTGGCACCGCCCGAGATGCAGCTCGAAAGCCAGCGAGTCCGCCGTGTCCAATTCTCCGTCGAAAAACGCGTGGAGAACGAGTTCCCAATCCGGACAGGCACCGGCGGTATCGGATTCGGGCGCAAGCGGCGGGCTCATAGCAATGCGCACCATGTCGCTGAGCGAGAACATCAGCCGGCCGGCTTGACGATGACTTTGCCCTTCATGTTCGGGTGGATCGAGCACAGGTAGTCATATTCGCCCGCCGTTGCAAAAGTGAAAGAGAAGCTGGTGTCCTTGCCGATGAACTTCGATCGGAACCCTTTGTTCGCATCCACCACGGTGTGGGGCATGTCTTCCTTGTTGACCCAAGTAACGGTGGTACCGGGCACGACAGTGATTTCGGCGGGAATGAAGGTGTTGTGGTCCATGCTGACGGTCGCCACCGGGCCAGCACCGGTGGTGGTCTGGTCCTCCGCGAGGCACGCGGTCGAGGCCAGGGCGATGAACAGGACGGCCAGTCTCAGCGCGCGCAGAACGCTTTGCGCCTTGCAGCCGACCTCTGAAGAGGTTTTCGAATTTGCGACGAAGTGCATTGGGCCACGAATTGCCACGCCAATCTCCTTGTTTCGGTTGAAGCTATGTGCGCGCGGCGCGTCGGTCATCGCCCCAGACAGAGAGACAATTCAAAACAGCATTCGCGCAGCTGCGCCGCTTTTTGGATTGAACGCGCCGCTTCTCACAGAAGACTCACCTTCGCGTGATGAAATTCCCGAATTCGCGCACAATTTTGATCTTCGAGACCTGGGCGCTCCGCGCGGAACCTACGCAGAAAGCTAGGGCGGGAAAAAGTGTCCCAGCCGGGCATGACTGAGACACTCCCGGAGATTAAACCAGCTCAGGATATCGGTGTCTTCAAAGCTTATCGGTCTACTGTGCTGAGCGCCTGCTTCTGCAGGTGGCGCCAGCAAAAAAGGGCCCCAGCTTCGGGAGAAAAGCTGAGGCCCAGTTGCCGCAGTTTAGACGGATCGTCTCGAAACGACTGACGAACGCTGCATGACGCGTCTTCATTCGGAACCACTGTGCGTCACCACAGCAGAGACTCTCTGCGGGCACGCTTTATTCCCACGTCTTGAATTGGTCACGTCGAAAGCACTGCATCGCCCGCGTGCGGTCCGACGTCAATTTCGCGTGGATCGCAGTTTGGCAAATGGTCCGATCACCCGCTCTACCCAGCCGAAGCGGGCGAAGTCTCGCCGGAATAAAACAATCGGCGGCCCAGTCTCCTGATTGATGTGCGAGAGCATCTTTCGGCTCGTTGGCTGGGTCCTGAAAATCCCGGCAACAAGCCGATCAGTCTTATCGACTAAGATGAGAGATCCAATCATGACAAATGCAATAGATGCCACAACACCCACCCGTTACCACCTCAATGGCTTTGCGCAAGTCATGGAAAGGGTCGGTTTCGCCATCATGGGTGCGCTATGCGGGCTTTTCGTCGCGGCCATGGTAGCCAAAGCGGATATCGAGGAGATCAACTCCCTGGGAGCTCTCTTCTCCGCGGTGCTGTATGGCTCTCTCGGCTTCTATCTGGGAACTAACATCCCCTCGCTGTCTTCCAGCCGTACTTTTTCAGACACCGGCTCCGGACCGAAGACGAACCCGATCGCGCTGGCAAGTGCCACCGGCACATTCATCGCGGCCCTCGCAGCGCTCGTATCGGTCTATATGATCATCTTTGACGAGACTCCACCCCTCAGTTGGAATGTTGGAATCGGTTTCGGGTGGGCGCTCGGTGTTCTGCTGCAACTCGCCGCGGGTACAGCGGTGCGGCTTAGACAGTACACCGGCACCTCTGGCTAAAGCCCGAGGAAGACATCGGGCTGGAAAGTCGCAGCCGGCGAATTCCGGACCACCGGTCGATCTCGACGTGCGGATTGCGTCTCACCTACTCTAGTTGCGCGGGGCCATGGAGGCATTTCGCGCGACGGGGAACAACTCATCAAAGCGTATTGAATATCCGACCCCGACGATGTAACTGGGCGCGTTATGGTTGAGCCCCAATGCTATGTGGAAATCCACCTGCTGATTTGGGCTGAGGCGATATAATCCGCCGGAATTCAGGAGTTGGGCCGGACCTCCATTCTCCGGATAATCGCCTACATATTCCACAAACAGACTCGTCCTCTCGGACACCTTCCTTTCGATCACAAATGTGGTTTCTGTGATCCGCTTGCTGACTGGGTCCAAGGGACGAAAAAACTCGGTGAACATTCCGCTCAATCCCCATCCGTCGCGCAGTTCCCACGACCACGGGAATTGCAAATAGAGTTGCGCCCCGGGGCCGGCGATGCCGGCGGACCCGGTCGGCAATGCAACACCAAAAACCGCGGAGAGATCCACTTTACCTGGAGCCGGGCTGATCTGCCACTTTAGCGCCGGCGTGAGATCGGAAAAGCCGGAATTATGAGGACTGCGGACATCTGCGAAATAAGTCGGCGTGTCGACGAGGAATTCGAAGCAGTTTGCAATTCCCGCGCGCAGACGCGTATTTGTGCCGTCCACAAATCGATCGCCGTTGCGGGCGCTGAGGTTGACACCGTTCTCGATCTGCAGACTGCCTGCAGGCACGACGAGGCTGGAATTCGTGACGTCAGGTCGATCGGTGCTGATCTCGTCCTTGCTGCTTGGACAACCGTCGGCTCTTGCGGTTATCGTGCTGAGACAGAAAAGCAACATCGGCAAGACTATTGGGAGCTTGCCAGCATGGATTGGTCCGCAAGAGCAGGCAAATGCGGTCCGCGCAACCATCGAAACCAATTTCTCCCTTTGCATTCGAACCCCGCAGCCTAACGCAAATCCCGAGATGAAATCTCGCGTGGGGCCAAATCACTTTTCCGCTCGACACAGAAAAGGCGGCCAATTGGCCGCCCCATCAAAGCCAATATTGGACCAAGTCTTGAAGACTTGGCAAATGCCCCGTCGTTGCATCGAGTCGGTGTTCTTCAGAACTGAAAACGCAAGCCGACGGTCGGATCGATCGAGGATCGCTGCAGGAAGCCATTGGCGAGACCATTAGAGACTTGCGACCACATGATGCCAAAGTAAGCATCGAAGCGCTTCGCAAATCTGTAGTCAGCGACAAAAGAAACCGCATCCAGCTGCCCACTGCATTGCGCCAAACTGCTGTTTGAGCAATGCGCCAGGTTGGCAGTGGCGGCTGTTCCTCCTTCAAAGCTGTTCTGCTCTTCATGGTAATAGGCGACGGTGAGATCGACATCGGACCTGACCGCATATTTCACACCGCCCCAAAATACCTGAAGGATCTTGTCGGTGGCAAAATTGGTGTTATTGACCGTACCTAGCGAATATCCGCCCGTGATGAAACTGCCGGCCGCCAATGGGTTATTCGGGTTTGCGAAATCCATATGCTCATAACCGGCATAAAATTTGACCGGTCCGTAGGTGTACTTAGCAAGTAGCATGACGCTGGTATTGTCAGAGACGGTTCCCGCAACAAATCCGCTTCCCGGATTTATGAGTGACGCCGGGAGCAACGTCCCTACCGGGAGCGGAGCTGACGAAATCGCATCCGTGACGTGACTGAAGATGGCGTCAACCGACAGGCCCGCATAGTCCCCGCCGATTTGCGCCTCGATAGCATTGCCTGGAGCGCTGAAGGCGCCAGATCTGACCTGAGTTTCCACGGCGGCACGGAAACCGCCCACATTCACCATATATTTGAACGAATTGTCGAAGATACGATTCTCGGTATCGCCGGCACCGCCGGTGGCGCCCTGGAAGCCGATCAAGGAGAAGGCGCCGGAATTGCTCATGGGATCATAGTTGATGACGCCGTCCGAAGTCAGCGCGTTCTGTCGACCGTAAGTCAGCGTTCCATATGTCGGCGAGCTCAGGCCGGCATACGCCGCCACATTGAACGCCTGGCCGTCCTTGGCAGAATCGGCAAACGAATTCTGCATGCCGATCGGCAATCCGTTGTTCTGCACAATGGACCCGAGCCCGTCAGAAAGCTTGCCGGACTGTGGGTTAAATCCGGTCTGAAGATTGAATATGGCCGAAAGGCCATCTGTAATTTCCTGGTTTCCCTTGAGACCAACATATGACGCAGTCAGCGCGTTCGGGCCGACGCCGAAATATGAGCCGTTGCTGTTCTTCGAGATCAGGTAGTTCAATCCGAGCCCGGCCGTGTTGCTCAACGGCGCGCCGTGATTTTGATAGGTCACGCCCATGTCGATCAAACCGTATAGCGTAATGCCGTGCCAAGTCAGGCTGTCATCTACCGGGGCCTTTTTGTATCCCGCCTTGTAGGCGAGGTCGGCGGCCATCGAATCCGCCGGATTCGCCGGTCGCGCCGCAATGGCGGACGGCTTTACGGGCTGCGCTTCAAGCTTGCGCTGTCGCCTCTCAAGATCTGCGATTCGCTTTGTCAGAGCTTGGTTTTGCTCACGAAGCTCTTTGGACTGCGCCTGGATGTCTGAAAGCTCACCGGCATGCGCCGCCGTTGCGACGGTAAAAACCGCCGCTGCAGATAGAATAATACTCTTCACGAGCGTTCCCCCCAAACAATGGCGCGGCGCAAATTGTCCGCGATACCACCATGATCACGGAGCCTCTGGATGACGACCCCTGACAGGAAGACTCACGGTCGCTTTTTAAAATTCCCGATTGGACAAATATTTTTTCACTTTCATTTCGCGAAAGCTAAAACCATCTCCTATCCGCCACTCCTCATTCATTGAAATAATTCTGCTGAAGCGAAGGTCTAAGTACTTGATACAAGCTTGTCGCAGGAGAGCCACGCATGCCACGGCATAAGACGATCACATACACCTCGGGTGGGCGCAGACGCGGAGTTGCTCTCTCCGGAGCTTTCACGGCAGAGGAAACCGCCTTCGCCCGAGCCGATCTGGTTTCCGAAGACGCTGATTTCGTAGATGCGGTCAGCTTGAATGCGTAAATAGCAGCGTCAGATCCAAGAAATCGCATGCTTTTCGTCACCCGAGATTTCTTCCTCGAATTTCTGCCCATTGTGCTTGCGGCATTTCATGTCGCCCTTGCCTTCGGCTTCAGCAGGCTACTGCTACCCATACTGCTGGTCGCGTCGGTCGTGTTCTATGCCTGGGGCAATCCCGCGCACACGCCGGTCCTCGCCACCTCGATCATGATCAACTATTTCAGCGGCCGGGCTCTCGCCGATCTCGAAAGGCCGTCAAGTCGCCGCAAGATCCTTTTCGGCGCGGCGATCACCTTCAATCTCGGGCTGCTCGCGTTCTTCAAATACACCAATTTTGCCGTCAGTAACCTTGCGTGGCTGCTGGGACTCGAGCCACCGCATCTCGACATCGTGCTGCCGGTCGGCATCTCCTTTTACACCTTCACGCAGATTGCGTTTCTCGTCGATATCTACAGCAAAGGACAGCGGCCGAGAGACCTCGCGAGTTATGGACTGTTCGTGACCTATTTTCCGCATCTTGTGGCCGGACCGATCATCCATTGGCGCGAGATCGTGCCCCAGTTCAAGCTGCTCCACAACGGCCGGTTCAGTTTCGCGTCCCTGGCCTACAAGTTCTCGCTGATCGAGGGCTGTTGCCTGTTTTCGATCGGGCTGCTCAAAAAGCTGCTGATTGCAGATCAATTGAGTGTGTTCGTCGACCTCGGTTACAAGGCCGTGCCGTCTCTGGGATTTGCCGACGCCTGGTTGCTGAGCCTGGGCTATACGTTCCAACTCTATTTTGATTTTTCCGGCTATGCCGATATGGCAACGGGGATCTCGCTCCTGTTCGGGGTCCGGCTTCCGCTCAATTTCAATTCGCCGTA
>Ga0302320_10029569_pt1 | contig 10479 bp, 4 predicted proteins | sample Bog_T0_3_FD_202130 | JGI IMG/M metagenome (GOLD analysis project Ga0302320, IMG submission 202130) | Peat permafrost microbial communities from Stordalen Mire near Abisko, Sweden - Bog_T0_3 | ecosystem: Environmental > Terrestrial > Soil > Wetlands > Peat | place: Sweden: Abisko, Stordalen Mire... | reverse complement strand
TCGAAACGCGGCCCTCGCGCCTCATCGCGCAACTAGCCGGCGCTCCCCAGCCCATCCCCGCCGACCTCGTGCCGCCCGCCGTACCCGAACCACTCACCATCCTGTTTGAAGACTTCAGCCGCATTCCCTTCCCGCCCGGCAAAGTCGAAGGCGGTTCCAGCGTCCTCACCCATCAGTCGCAATGCCCCTTCAAGGCCTTCGCCACCGCGCGCCTCGGGGCCCAATCCTGGCAGCCCGCCGAGCCCGGACTCACCCCGGCGCAACGCGGCAGCCTGCTCCACGCCGTCCTTCACTCCATCTGGGCCGGACCGCCGCAGGGAATCCGCACCCTCGCCAACCTTCAGGCCATCGATGATCGACCAGCATTTGTCCAAACTCACGTAGCCCGCGCCCTGCAACAAGCGCTTCGCCCATCCCTTCGCGACCGCATGCCCCGCCGCTATCTCGAACTCGAAGAGCAGCGTCTGCTCAGCCTCGTCACCGAGTGGCTCAACTACGAGTCCGCCCGCATCGAGTTCGAAGTCACCGGAGCCGAAGTCGGCCACACCATCGCTCTCGCCGATCTCACCTTCGATCTCCGCCTCGACCGCATCGACCGCCTCAACGACGCATCTCTCCTCGTCATCGACTACAAATCCGGCTTGGTCTCGCCCAAATCCTGGCAGCTTCCCCGCCCCGACGATGTGCAGCTCCCCCTCTACGCCGGCTTCGCTCTCGGCGACGAAGAAATCCTCGGCGGCCTCGTTTTCGCCAAAGTGCGCAGCGGCGATCAGTCCTTCACCGGCCACGTCGGCGATGCCCGAGCCACCCTCTTTCCCGGTCTGACCTCATCGAGCAGCCTGGTCAAAAACAACCTCACCGCCGAGCAGCTCATCGACTGGCGCCAGCACATCGAACAACTAGCTCAGGACTTCCTCACCGGCCGCGCCGAAGTCGATCCCCGCGACTACCCCAAAACCTGCGAGCACTGCGGCCTTCAGACTCTATGCCGCGTAGCGGAAAATCGCGCACTTCTCGATCCCGACGAACTTTCCGGCGCAGACGATGCGGAGGCCGCCGATGAGTAACCCCGCCCCCAAAACTCCGCCGCCCGATCAAGCCCAGCGCCAGCGCGCCCTCGATCCCTCCAACTCCATCCTCGTCCAGGCCCCCGCCGGCTCCGGCAAAACCGACCTCCTCACCCGCCGCTTTCTCCGCCTGCTCACCGAGGTGGAAGACCCCGCCTAAATCGTCGCCATCACCTTCACCAAAGCCGCCGCCGCAGAGATGCGCCACCGCATCCTCTCCGAACTTGAAAACGCCGCGGCAGGCAGCGATCAGGCCAATGGACAAGGAGTGGCTCTCTACAGCACGGCCTCCATTGACCCCAAGAAGATGCGTCCGGAGCCGCAAGAAGTGTCAGGGCACGACTTCAGTCGTGCCGAAAATGCCTCAAAAGAGATTCGGGCTTTAGCCCCTGAGGGAAATCCCCCCGACCCCATCTCCCCCGCCTTCTCTATTGAAGCCCTCGCCCAGGAAGCCCTCCACCATTCCCAACTCCTCGGCTGGAACCTCCTCGACCAACCCGCCCAGCTCCGCATCTCCACCATCGATTCCTTCTGCCGCGACCTCGCCCTCCAGCAGCCCTTGCTCTCCGGCCTCGGCGACGGCCTCGGCATCTACGGCCAGCCCGACGAACTTTACCGCCGCGCCGCCCGCCAAGCCCTGAACCAAATCGACGCCTCCGACTCAACTCTAGCCTCCGCCATCGAATCTCTCCTCCTCTGGCGCGATAACAACTGGCACGAAATGGAAGACCAGCTCGTCGAAATGCTTCGCAGCCGCGACCGCTGGATGCACGACTTCGTCCTCGAGCGCGAGCAGGATTGGGACGCCCTCCGCGAACGCCTCGAACGCCCCTTCGCCAAAGCCATCCAGCAATCCCTCACCGAATTAAGCCGCCTCTTCGACCAGGTTCCCAACTCCCGCGACCAAGCCCTCGACCTCGCCCGCTTTGCCTGCGAGGAACCCGGCGACAATTCTCCATGGCCCCTGGCCGAATGCACGGAAATCCCGTCTTCTCCCTTCGCCGATGGACTCGAATCCGCTTTAGCCGCGTCTGCCGCGCTGGGCGCCTTTCTTCAAACGCAAAAAGGAACCTGGCGCTCGGAAAAAGGCCTCAAAACTTCGGATGGCTTTCCTTCCACTCCGCGGGGCAAGTCAGGCAAGGTTCAATTCGCGGACCTGATCGCCCGCCTCGCCACCATTCCCGGCCTCGAAGACGCTCTCGCCGCCGTCCGCATGCTACCCCCGCCTCGCTACACCGACGAAGACTGGCAAATCGTCCGCGCCTGTTTCACCCTGCTCCGCAATGCCGCCGCCCAGCTCCGCGTCGTCTTTGCTGAAGCCGGCGCCGTTGACTACACCGAAGTCGCCCAAATCGCCCTCACCGTCCTCCAGGGTCCCGACGGCCTGCCCACCGACGCCGCTCTTTCCGTCGCCGACGGCATCCACCACATCCTCGTCGACGAGTTTCAAGACACCAGCCGCCGCCAGCACGAACTCCTCCGCCGCCTCATCGCCGCCTGGCCGGAGCGCGAAGGCCGCAGTTGTTTCGTTGTCGGCGACCCCATGCAGTCCATTTACTTCTTCCGCGACGCAGACGCCGAGCTCTTCCCCCGCGTCCGGGAAGCCGGTCTCGAAATCCCCAACGCCGCCCCACTCCTCTTCGACCCCGTCGCTCTCACCTCCAACTTCCGCACCGCCAGGCCGCTCGTCACCAGGCTCAACGAAGTCTTTACCCAGGTCTTTCAGGAAAACGACGGCAGCGGCGTCATCTTCTCCCCCGCCGACCCCGCCCGCAACGGCGAAGGAGCACTTCCCCGGCCCTTCGAGTTGCACATCAACTTCGACCCGCAAGTCCCTCGCGGCAAAACAGCTATCTCCGAAGAATCCAACGAAAACGATGCGCCCCGAACCAGGCAAATCGAAGAAATCGTCACCCTCATTCAGAGCCACCAGGACCGCATGGAGCAAGCCCGCGTCAAAGGAGAGAACTACCGTATTGCCGTCCTCGGCCGCACCCGCAACGTCCTCGCCCCCATCGCCCAGGCCCTGCGCGCAGCCAAAATTCCCTTCCGCGCCGTCGACCTCGAAAAGCTCTCCGCCCGTCCCGAGGTCCTTGACGCCCTCGCCCTCGCCCGAGCCCTCCTCAATCCCCTGGATCGCGTCGCCTGGCTCGGTGTGCTCCGCGCTCCCTGGTCTGGCCTTTCGCTCAGCGATCTGCACACCCTCGCCAGCGCCGACGACCCGACGCTTCTAGCCCGTCCCGTTCCCGATCTGCTCACCGAGCGCATTTCGTTACTCAGCGCGGAAGGCCGCCAAGCCGCGGATCGTGTCATCCAAGTCCTCTCCGCCGCGCCCGCCATGCGCTTCTCTCAGCCAACCGCCTCGCTCGGCGCGTGGCTCCAGCAGGTCTGGCTGCGCCTCGGTGGTGCGCAATGCGTCGATCCAACGGCACACGTCAATCTCGATCTCCTCTGGCAAAATCTCGACAGCCTGCCCAACGGCGAACAGGACCTGCTCGGCCCCGCACTCGACGCCGCCCTCCAGAGCCTGACCGCCCAGCCCGACCCCAAAACAACCGGCGATTGTGGCGTACAGCTCATGACCATCCACAAATCCAAGGGCCTCGAATTCGAAGTCGTCATCGTCCCCGAGCTGCAAGCCGGCTCCAGCAGAGGCAACCCAAAGCTACTCTCCTGGCTAGAGCGCGGCCTTCCCCCGGATGACACGGCCTATGAGCCCGGCGGCTCTTCCGAGGTCACCGAATTCCTGGTCGCGCCCCTTCAATCCAAGGGCTCCGATCGCGGCTCGACAAAGCAGTGGGTCGATCGCGTCTATCGTGATCGCGAAAAGCAGGAAACCCGCCGCATACTCTATGTAGCCGCCACCCGCGCCCGCGACCAGCTCCACTTCTTCGCCCAGCCCGCCTGCCGCCAAGACAAGCTCGGCGACTGGACCCTCGCCGAGCCCAAAGACAGCCTCCTCGCCACCGCCTGGCCCGCCCTCGAAGCAGAAATCCAGCAGCGCTTCGACCAATGGAAATCGACCATAACCGAAGCCCAGCCCGCAACCATCGAATCCCTGGCTGCCTCCGCCGACAGCAACCTCTTGGTAATGCCTTCTCCAACCAAGCCAACCCTGCTCCACCGCCTCCCGCCAAACTACCGCCCCACGCAAGCAACGAACTCGCTCCTGCACGAACCAATTGTCGGTGCCCCAGGTCTGGCTTCTCAGACCTGGGAATCCGACCTCTACGAACGCCACGAAGGCGGTCTCCTCTCCCGCGCCTTAGGCACCGCCGTCCACACCCTCCTCGAACACCTCGCCCACCTCCGCAAGACCAACAATTGGGACCAAACCCGCGCCGCCCTCAAGCAATTCCAACCCCGCATTGCAGCCCAAATCCGTGCCACCGGCATCGACCCAACCAAAGCCGCAAGCCTCGCCGCCGAAGCCCTCCGCCTCGCCATCGACGCCTCCAACGACCCCACCGGCAACTGGATTCTCTCTCCTCATCGAGAAGAAGCCAGCGAAGCCCGCTGGACCGGCGTCATTGCCGGCGCCCTCCGTACCATCCAGGTAGACCGCCTCTTCCGCGCCGGCCTCAATCCCCTCTCCACCGGCAGCCAAGCCTGGTGGATCGTCGACTACAAAACAGCCCATGCCGACGCCCTCGATCCGGCCAACGCGCTGCCCATCATGCGCAAGCTCTTCGCGCCTCAGCTCGAAACCTACGCTGCCGTCCTCACCAACCTGAAGGGCAACGGGACACCGATCCGCGCCGGCCTCTACTATCCCCGCATGTCCCTCTTCGATTGGTGGGAAATTTAGAAATCGTCGATGCTCCGGTTTGAGAAACTCTCACCCTCCAAATCCACGTTGAAAATTGAACATCGAACAACACCCGCCAACTTGCCAACTCGCCATCTCCGCGCCAGCGGAGGCCAACTCGCCACCTTTGTTCCAAAACCCAACTTGATCGTCTGATTTATCGCCCAATTTCGAATGAAAACGGCGCACCAAAAGAACAGAGGCGCGAGCCAAAGCCCGCGCCTCTCTCCAACAACTCGACCGCCCTACTGCAGATTCTTCATCAAGCTATCCAGCGCCGACTTCGGCGGCCGCGTCAGCGACTCCGGCAGCGTGCCCAGCGGCTCATCCCCCACATTCAGCAAGTCAATGAACGTAGGCTTCTGCGTATCGATATAGAACACGCCGGTCAGAATCTCTTCCTTCTCCTGCGCCTCCATCAGCGTACGCACCGCATTCGCCTTGTCGGTCGGATCGTAGTCTTCCAGCAGCTTGCGCAGCCGCAGGTTCGAGCCATCGTGCAACTGCACGTCGTACACCTCGCCGGAATCGTAGTCCACCTCGATATCGTCGAAGCTGGCCACAAACCCAATCTCGTTGATCGGCTCGTCGTTCTCCTGCAAAAACTTGTAGCTCTTCGTCGAGCCTTCGTGGTCGTTGAACGTTACGCAAGGGCTGATCACGTCCAGCATCACCGTCCCCTTGTGCGCAATCGCGGCCTTCAGCATCGCCAGCAACTGCTTCTTGTCGCCGCTGAATGATCGCCCCACGAACGTCGCGCCCAACTGAATTGCCAGCGCGCAGGTATCGATGCCCGGCAGATCGTTGATGACCCCCGTCTTCAGTTTCGAGCCAATGTCGGCAGTGGCCGAGAACTGCCCCTTGGTCAGCCCGTAAACGCCGTTGTCCTCGATGATGTAAATCATCGGCAGGTTCCGCCGCATCAGGTGAACAAACTGCCCCATTCCGATCGACGCCGTATCGCCGTCGCCGGAGACGCCAAGCGCCGTCATTGTGTGGTTGGCCAGTACCGCGCCCGTCGTCACCGAAGGCATGCGCCCGTGCACGCTGTTGAATGCGTGCGCGCGGCTCATGAAGTACGCCGGGCTCTTCGACGAGCAACCAATGCCGCTCATCTTCATCACCCGCTCCGGCTCGACGCCCATCTCGTACATCGCGTCGATAATGCGCTCGGAGATGGCGTTGTGCCCGCAGCCCGCGCACAGCGTGCTCTTCCCGCCGCGGTACTCAATAATCGGAAGGCCGATGTGGTTCACTTTAGGGGTTGCATTCGCGGTTGCCATTTAGAGGCCCTCCTTAGTCGCAAACTCTTCCGTAATCGTGCGGGCATCTACCGGCAATCCGTTGTAGTGCAGAATGCTGCGCAGCTTCGCCACCTGCTCCGCCGGAAGATCCAACTTCAGCAAGCTCGCCAGTTGCCCATCGCGGTTCTGCTCCACCACGTAAACCCGCTCGTGCTGAGCCACAAAGTCGTGAATCTCGTGCGCAAACGGATAAGCCCGCGCGCGCAGGTAATCCACATCTTTCCCGTACTCCTTCTTGATCTGGTCCAGGCTCTCGCGCAGCGCAAAATCCGTCGTGCCGTAAGCAATAAAACCAATCTTCGAGCTGCCGTTCTTCACTACCACCGGCGCCGGAACCAGCTTCCGCGCATTCTCGAACTTGCGCAGCAGCCGTTCCATCACTTCCTGATACTCGTCCGGCTTCTCCGTATAACCCGCCGCATCGTTGTGTCCCGAGCCGCGCGTAAAATACGCCGCCTTGGGGTGGTCCGTTCCCGGCAGCGTCCGCCAGCCGATCGCGTCGCCGTCCACATCGCGGTAGCGCGCAAATCCGCCCAGCCGATCCAGATCTTCCTTGGTCAAAACCTTGCCCCGGTCCAGCGGCTTGTCCGGATAAACAAACGCGTCGGACATCCAGTTGTTCATGCCCAGGTCAAGATCGCTCAGCACGAAAACCGGCGTCTGCAACCGCTCGGCCAGATCGAAAGCCGCATACCCAAACTCAAAACATTCCGTCACCGAACCCGGCAGCAGAACAATGTGCTTCGTGTCGCCATGCGAAAGAAACGCCGCGGAAAGCACGTCCGACTGCTGTGTCCTCGTCGGCATCCCCGTCGCCGGACCCGTCCGCTGCACGTCGAAAATCACGCCGGGAATCTCCGCGTAGTAGCCCAGCCCCGTAAACTCCGCCATCAGCGAAATGCCCGGCCCCGAAGTCGCCGTCATCGACCGCGCGCCGGCCCAGCCCGCGCCCAGCACCATGCCGATCGCCGCCAGCTCGTCCTCGGCCTGCACCACCGCAAACGTTGCTTTGCCTTCCGGCGTCACGCGGAACTTCTTCAGCAGGTCGGTCGTTGCTTCAATCAGCGAGGTAGACGGCGTAATCGGATACCACGCCACCACCGTCACCCCCGCAAACACCGCGCCCATGCCGCACGCCGCGTTCCCATCGATGATGATCTTGCCCTTCGTCTCATTCATCGGTTCGATGAAATAAGGGTCCTGCTTGGTAAACGTCGTCTGCGCGTATTCGAAGCCCGCCTTCACCGCGCCAAAGTTCAGATCGAACACCTTCTGCTTCTTCGAGAACTGCTTCCGCAGCCCGCTCTCGACCACGCCAATATCGATATGCAGAATCTGCGCCACCGCGCCCACGTACACCATGTTCCGCACCAGCTTGCGCAGCTTCGCTTCAGGGCACACCGCCGCCGTGATCTTGTCGAACGGCACCGGGTAAAACACCAGGTCGTCGCGATATTGCTTCAGGTCCAGCTTCTCTTCGTAGATCGCCACGCCGCCCGGGGGCAGCGCCAGCGTATCTTCGCGCGCCGTGTCGGGGTTCAGCGCCACCAGCACTTCCGAGTCGCGCTTGCGGGCTACATACCCATCCTTGCTGGCGCGAATTATGTACCACGTGGGCAGTCCGGCGATGTTCGACGGAAAGAGATTTTTTCCGCTGACCGGAACTCCCATTCCGAAGATGCTTTTCAGCAGTACGCTATTGGCGGATTGCGAGCCGGACCCGTTCACCGTTGCTACGTTGATGCTGAAATCGTTGGTCACGCGCGGACGCGCGTTCAGTAAGCCCTGCTCTTGACCCAGGGCCAGGTCTCCAGTCGCCATTTGGCGGGATTCCCTTCCGGTAGAATTCTTAATGAAGCGGCGATCTTTTACGCCCAAATGTGATTATAGTCACTTCAAACCGTGGCCGCCCCGCATCTTGACCCGAAGGTAACCCCTTTGAGTCTTAATAAAAGTGATTCGAATCACCTATGCGCGGGTGCCAGATATTGAATAGGGAGGGAGTCCCATTTTGGGCGCGCCCTCATCGCGCCTAAAGTGGGATAGTTCCTGCCTCCCTCACCCTTCCGGCCGAATCTCCGCCGCCTTCGCCACAATCGCCAGCTTCGCCGGCATCAGCTCCGGCCCATCGAAGCCTTCTTTCACCGCCTCGATCCGAATCTCGCCCGCCTGCTTGCTCGCCTGCAGAATCACCTGCGCCAGCCCATTGAATAGCGACCGCTTCGGCTCCTTGTCGCTCTCCTGGCAGTTGGGGTCGCCGTTGCCCACGCCAATCAACTTGCCCGCGCCAGAAACGTTAAAGCCGATAAAGTCGTTCGCGGTCGGCACTGCGCGGCCTTCCTTATCCAGAACCTCAACCGTCACAATCGCCACGTCCTCGCCGTCCGCGTTGATCTCCGCGCGGTCTGCCGTGAGCCGGATTGCCACGCCTGGTCCAGTCGTCTCGCGCTTCTCCGTCAACGCCACCTTGCCGCCCTTGAACCCGCGCGCTTCAATCGCTCCCGGCTCGTACCGCACCTTCCACTGCACATGGCCCAAGTGCGGAACCTTCTGCTTCCCCAAGCTCTTTCCGTTCAAAAACAGTTCCACCTCTTCCAGGTTCGAGTAAACCCATACCGGAATCTCGTCGCCTTCCTGGCCCTCGAAATTCCAGTGCGGAAACAGGTGCAGGACAGGCTCCTTGCCCCACCAGGCCTTGTAGTAGTAGAACGCGTCCTTGGGAAATCCGCACGTGTCCACAATCCCGAACTGCGAATTGATCGACGGCCACCCATAAGGAGTAGGCTCGCCGCGATAATCGAACCCCGTCCACGCAAAGCCGCCTGCCAGCCACTCCCGCGTCCCGTAGTACGTCCACCACTCTTCAGTCAGTTCGCTCCAACTCGTGTGGTTCACATCGTAGGCGCTGAGTGTGTTGCGCAACGGATCGGTCCTGTACTCACCCCGCGTGAAAATCGTGCTTGCTGTCTCCGATCCATAAAGAGGCCGCGTCGGATTCTTCTTGTGATACTCATCGGGAAACTTCAGATTGTAGTTGAATCCGATCACGTCGAACGCATCCGAGACGCCCTTCTTATTGTCCCCATTCACCGCCGCTGAAACCACCCGCGTCGGGTCGAGTTCATGACACCGCTCGACCATCGTCGCCGCGATCTTCGCTCCCTGCTCAGCCATCCCGTTCTGCAACTGCCACTCCTCGTTGCCCACTGACCACAGAATGATCGACGGCGAGTTGCGATAGCGCTTCACCATCGCCTCCAGTTGCGCCATCCCCTCCGGGTTCGAACTCATCTGCCGTGTCTCGCACATCATCATCATGCCCATCCGGTCGCAGGCATCCACCCACTCCGGCGTTGGCATGTTGTGCGATGTCCTCACCGCATTGCAGCCCATCTCCCGCAACACGCCCAAACGGAACCACTGCAGCCGGTCAGGCAACGCCGCGCCTACGCCCGCATGATCCTGGTGGTTGCACGTCCCCTGAATCTTCAGCGATTTCCCATTCAGAAAGAATCCCTTGTCCGCATCGAACTTCGCAGTGCGCGCGCCAAAGCTGATCCGTTCCGCATCGCGCGTTTTGCCGTCCGTCTCCACGCTCACAATCGCCGTGTAGAGATTGGGCTCATCCACCGACCACAACGCCGGATTCGCCAGGCTCGCCGTCGCACTAAACGCCGCCGATCCGTCCACGGCAATCGGCTGCGCCGCGGCTTCGGCCGTCGCCACCGTTTTGCCCGCCGCGTCCTGAATCTGCCACGTCACCTTGGCGCTCTCCGTCTGCTTGCTCTGGTTCTCGACCACCGTATCCAGCTTCAAGGTCGCCGAGCCACCGTCAACAGACGCGCGCACCGTGCTCTCCCACTTGCCCAGGTGCAGCGCATCGTTCTTCGTCAGCCACACGTGCCGATAAATTCCCGCGCCCTCGTAGAACCACCCATCGCCGAAAGCCGCGTCCACGCGCAGCACAATGTAGTTCTTGGCTCCATAGCTGAGAAAATCCGTCAGGTCAAACCGGAACGGCGCATACCCGTTGTCGTTGCGCCCGATAAAGCACCCATTCACAAATACCAGCACGCTGCGAAACGCGCCATCGAACTCGACCGCGATCCGCCGGCCCACGTCGCTGGCCGGAACGTCGAACTCCCGCCGATACCAGCCCACGCTGGTCTCCGGGTAACGCCGTCCCAGTGGCTTGTAGCCGTGCGATTTCTGTTCCTCGTCGCGCACAAATGGCAGCTCCACCGCCCAGTCGTGCGGCAGGTCGAGCGCGCGCCATTTCGAATCGTCAAATCCAGCCTTT
>Ga0302320_10029568_pt1 | contig 10479 bp, 6 predicted proteins | sample Bog_T0_3_FD_202130 | JGI IMG/M metagenome (GOLD analysis project Ga0302320, IMG submission 202130) | Peat permafrost microbial communities from Stordalen Mire near Abisko, Sweden - Bog_T0_3 | ecosystem: Environmental > Terrestrial > Soil > Wetlands > Peat | place: Sweden: Abisko, Stordalen Mire... | reverse complement strand
TAATCTCTTAATCTCTTGCCTAACCCGACTATTAAAAGACAAGATGAGACGAACACCTTTGATTTATATAAGTTGATATCTAGTTCAGGTGTTAGAAATTCAAACTCTGATTTCAAAGATGAGAAATTTGTCCAAGCGTTAAATTATTATGAGAATGTGAAGAAAAGTGGACAAAGGATTTCTTCAATCGATGAAAGATTATTTTACGTTTTTAACATTAATTCCTATTTTGAATAAAAAAAGGAAATTTTCTATTTTTTAAGATGTTTTAATTCATTTTTTCATTTATTACAGATTTTTAATTATTCAAAATTAAAAAAAAGAATTTTCTAGCTTTTATTTTTTTTTAAAAAAAAACCATAAATTTCTTATTTCTGAAACAAAACAAAAAAAACCAAAAAAAAAATAACAAAAAGCTTCCAAATTAAAAGATTTATAAAAAAAATCTTTGATTTTTTATTATATAAAAACAAAAAATGCAAGTTTCCTCTACACAAAATTCCAATCCCCTCGAAGAATCTAAAACCACTGAACAGGCTAAAATCAAACCTTTGCCTGAATTTCAAAAATTACAAATCGATGGCTACATCTATTATTATAAAGGTTTTTGCTTTTATATAATAATTATTTATTTTTCTATCATTATTAAAAACTAGACACAACGACCTCCAAAATTAAGAAACAAAAGTTCCAATTCAGGTGTTGGAAAAAATGCGGTGTGTTCGCTCATGTTTATATAGATTATGACTTCAATAGATTCTTCAAAGAAAAGACTGCACCCGTCAAAACTTTACAAATTCAAGAGATAGTCCATCAAAAAATCAATAGTGCATCTGCAACCATAGAGGATAGTCAGATTATTAAGCTATTCAATTTTCCACATAAACCCCAATGCAAAGCCATTTCGGTAGAAGAGCAAAACATCATAACCCAACCAACTATGGAATCTCAATCTAGTTCTTTAATATCAAATGATATCAAATATCTGGAAAAATTAATAAAATCCGACCCCATTAAGCATCCAAAATTTTTCCAAAACCAAGCCCTGAGGGACAACCATAAATTCACGCTCAAAACTATTGAAAATTCTTTGACTAAAATTAGGAAGGAAATCTACCCAATAGAACCAGAACTCATTTTCACGTCAGACTATTGTAGAACTAAAGACACAAATGACAAAGCCTGTATTTTTTTGCAAGCTCGATTGATGTTCCCAAACAGCAAAAATCAAAAACAAGTTGATGAGATAGTTATCCTTGGATCAAAGTTCTTCATTAAAATCGCAAGTGAAGCTAACAAATGGTTTTTGGACGCAACATTCAAAGTATGTCCAAACCGATATTATCAATTATTGATTCTAATCTGCAATCACGAATTTACTAATACAAATGTCCCTTGCTTATACATTTTAATGACTTCCAAAGACCAAATGTCTTATGGCTATGTTTTCATCCTCATAGATCAAATCATAAAACAACATGGGTATAATCTAAAAGTAACATCTATTATGTCTGATTATGAAGAAGCGTTGCGAAACTCAATACGAAATATTTTTCCAGAGGCACAACTCCAAGGATGCTACTTTCACTATGTGAAAGCACTTTGGTCCAAAGCAAGCAAACTCGGGCTTAGAAAAAAATCTACAATCATTGATACTAAGCTTCTGATTTTCTTCATGAAAATTTTGGCTCATCTGCCTGATGAAGATGAAATGAAATCCCACTTCTTGAAAAAAATATTATTGGTTTTTGGCTCGAATGCACCATTCAAAGATTTCTTAAAATATTTTGAAAAAAATTGGCTGAATCATGCAATTGTCAAAGCTCCAACAAATTTCAGAGAAAAAATAGAAAGGACCAATAATATTTGTGAAACGTTCCATAGGCGTTTTAAGGATTTTATTGGGGTTGTTCATCCCGGATTGGCGATATTTGTTGAAAAATTACTAGATTATGAATCTATTTTAAAAAAAGATACCCTCGACCAAATAGTAAATGGAAGTCAGAATCAAATTAGCATTTTATCCAAGAATCAGCTATTGCCATTAGAAACCATGGAGATATTTATTGAGAAAAATGTTGAAAAAATCGTTTGTTTGGAAAAGGCTTTGAAAGACGATGAATTTCGAAAACAGATATTGGAGATTTCTACAAAGGTGTACCATATTTTTTATGGGTCTGAGGAAAATGAACAATTAGAATCTTTTGAAGAAGATCAAAAAAATGTAGAAGGGGAAGAATTTCCAGAATGTAATATAGAATTTATTAAATTTTTAAATAAAAAATATATGTTTTTGATTTGATATGAATCAAAAATGACGTAAAAAATTTTATCTTAGATTCTGAAGCCCAAAAGAAAATAGATTCTGCAGTAGAAAGTAAGTTTTTTATTTTAAAAATTTTATAAAAACAAAAAATTTAGTTATAGGCAATAGTAATTTTATTTCTAAAACATTTGAAAGATTTTTACGTAAAATTTAGTTCCTCAAGACCAAAATCGTGAAAAGGCAAATACTTCTTTTAGTAATAAAGGAATTATTTTATTTTTCATAAATTATTTAGATAAAAATTGTGAGAAGACTTTCGAAAGACATGAATTTGCCATGGAAAATAGTTTCGATAGCTCTCAGATGAAATTAGGTTTATTTCATAAATTAACCTGTAAATTTTCTTTTTATAGAGGGTGATAATATAATTTCAGAGGAAAATTCGAAACAATCATTATCGAAATTCACATTCAAAAAACGGTTCAATATATTTTTTTATCAAATTTCATAACTTTTTTAGAAAAATGGACAATACGGAGGAATTTTTTAGATCATTGTTTGAAAAGTCCTAAATGATTAATAAAATAAATGAATAAACGAAAATAAGAAAAAATTTGATAGATTAAAATTAAAAAAGTAAAAAAAATTATAAGAAGAAAATAAAAAAATAATTTCAGAAAATATAATTAAAAAAAAGGTCCTGAAAATTTAAAATCCTGGGAATTCCTAGGAATTTTTTAAACTTTTTTAAAAATTAGATTTTTTTGTTATTTTCTTTTCAAATTCTAAATTTTACCCTCTTTTGAATTTATTATTTAATAATATTTTTCATTTTGAGTGAAAATTTTCCCACCTTATTAAAATTAAACAATCGTATCCCCATTAAAACCAATAATTTCTTGATTTCATTTCCAAAGCGAGTCATTTTTCCCATACATCGAAAATTGATTGACTTTCTTTTTGTCTGGTTTCTGAATTGATATTTTTAATTCTGATGGGTTTTTCAATTGTAAATTTGGATTTGAATCGTTCACTTCTTGAGACAATTCTATATTTGATTTCTTTTCCACCATGCTATCCTCTTTGATGTTAGTGATGAAGTCTTTCATTTGGATTTTGTCATAATATTCTTTGATAGCTCGTGTCTGTTCAACATAATACACGCGCAGGTCTTTCAAATGATGACAATATTGATTCTGATCGAAGCAATAGAATTTGATGGCATAGAGAAATGCAAAAAATGACTTGATACTAACTAACATGGTGATGAAAAAGGTCAGCATGGTCAAGAATATATCCTGGTTACTTGGGTCGCTGGTAATTACGATCACAATGTATGAAATAATTGCGTTAACAATCAACCATGTGCTTACAAATTCCACCTTAAAATCCTTGTATTCTTTAGTTCGACCAGTAGGGTCGCTAGTATGGGCTCCTTTGGTACCCCAAGACAGATCATCAATTCTACAAAAGGCGTAAACCACCATAATATGCAAATAGGTGGGCATGTAATAGAGATAATGAGGCACACCAAATGCAATTGTTTTGATTGTTTGAGGGTTTACCAAGACAATCAATAGATAAAACCCTGCGTTCAAAATAACCAACACTCTCATTAGACTTTGATCCGTGAAATAAGCCACTGGATCCTTGAAGATTTCAGAAAACAATAGAAACATCATCACTCCAAAGGAAAAAAGCATAAATATCCCTAACAGATGTGATATCAATCTGAAAAAGAACTCAAGGTCTTGATCAGTGGCCTTGAATTGTATTGAAATGAACAACAATGATATGATCATAACAATATAAAAGAACAAAAAGAAGCCTGCGAGAGAAGATGCAGGATTGGCCACTACACTGATTTCACCGAAATAAGAGAACATCAACACTTTCAACGTAATATAATAAGTAGACATCATCAAATAGATGACCATCATCCCGATTCTAGCCATGACCATTGAAAAGCTGAACACCAATTTCATGTAATTTGAATGTTTCGAAAACCTGATCTGGTTATGGTAATGGATGACATGTTCCAATGCATACCAGGTCCCATTGATCCATCTTTTCCTTTGCATCAACAATTTTGGGACTGTATCCACGAGATCTGTTTTGGCTCCTGCATCAGGACAATATTTAAGTGTATAGGCTCTGTTTCTTTTAGTGAATATTGCCAGACATAACAACCGATCTTCTGCCAGGATTTTATTCGCCTCCCTAATTGATTTATAACTGTAGTCAGGCTCCATCACTGTCTTAAAGTACTCTTTTTCTAATAGATTGTCTGAAGATAAAGCATCCCACCGATAAGCAGACCAGGCACCAGGCAACACAGAAATAAAGCCGAAGAAGCTTTCGAACCCCTTATCGAAGATGTGAGCGAAAGCATATTCGAACTCCTGCGCTTTCTGTATCGAGAAAACGTTCTCGATGATGTTCATGATCCAGTTCAAAATCCAGAAAATAAAATTGAATATATAGGGGAGGCATGAAAATATGAAGAGACCCTCAGGATCAACCGGGAATTTGAAAGGGAGTTGTACCCGTTTTTGAAATCCTGATTCTATTCTCACACCCATATAACCACATACCCCTCCAACGGTTTTATCTGATTCCAAGGCACGAAAGAAATTAAACACCCCTGTTCTTTCCGGCTTAGTGCCACAATCTATCACCGTACAATAATCAGGATTGAATAATTTGCAATAACCTTGGAAAAACCATAGATGAGAAGACAACTTCCCCTTGTTCAGTGTCTTGATTGTGAAGAATATGTTCAACTTCTCATCAGAGTATTTGTTGCCTATCATTTTGGTATTGGAGAAATCCTTCGCACAATACCTCAATTGATACACTAAAGCCGTCTTCTTTGGAACATTGATCGGAATATGATTTCCTCCAGCCACTTCAGCTGCCCTCTTCTTGAATTCCAGATCCCCTTTTTTCTTCCCCTCCTCCTTATATGTCTGACATCCTGTTCTGATGTCTTCTAATTTAGTATCGACCGTCAAAGGAAAATATCCCATACCTTTGTCGACCTCTCTTAGGAACTCCAATACCCCTGGATCCATTTTCAAAATACCATCACTTATGATCACGACTGCTAGATCCTCTGCACACATACCATGAGAACAAAAGGAATACATATTATCATATATCCCCTCTAAAGTTTTCATTAATAGGTCACGATCCTCGTTATACATTGTCACACATATCAGCATCCGAAGCTTCCGAATCACTTTGGTTTGGACATCATAGAATTCCACCTTGCCAGGCTTCTTGTTCAGATAATAGATCAATCCGTCTTCTGGAGAAAATTTGCGTGTAGTATAAGACTTCTGCTCATCTTCATCAGAACGAGCGACGAATATCTCAAGGGGATCCTTAGCAACATCGTTGATATCCTTGTCGCTTTCACCGTTGAGGACCAACTCGATCGGGTGGATCACTTGATTGTTGATGGAAATGCTATGGTTTAACGACATTGTGTTAAGATTTGATTTTTCATGAATTTTTATTAATAATTATTATATTTTTATGAACATGAAAATATAAAATTAGCAATAGCATTATTATATATATATATTTTTTTTTTTTTAAAATTAAAGCAGAAGAAAAAATTTATTTTCATTGTTTTTATAGAAAACAAAATAAGTTTTAATCCTCACCTATTTACAAATTTTGAAAAGTAATTAAATTATAAACAAATGAGAAAAGTATATATATAATGAACACTGAGCTACTTTTATTCTTCGAAATCTAAATAGAGTTTATATCCTTCCGGCTCATCTTCATCCTCATCCGTTTCATTCTTATTCGCTTCCAAATAATCTATAGCATCCACTGAATTCTCAAATACTTGTTCACTTTCCGTCGCATCTTCACATTTTTTTTCTTGTGTGAGTTCTGTCATTTGATGGTTTTTTTCTATTAAATTTTCTTTGAATTCTTCCTTCGGGTTGAGATATGCATTTTGATCATTAAGAAAAGGGTCTGCAAAGAAACTCGTTGCCATTTTGTCAAATAGCTTGCAATGCATATTTCTATATAAAAAACAAACTTCATGGAGATGAAAATATATGAAAAAAAACTTGTTTTTCTGGATTTCCTTCCAAAGCATCTTGTTCGTTTTGCGTTGCACATTGTTTTGAGCCAAAAGAATAGAACTCAATTTCTCAAGTTTATCAGTTTGTTGTTCCAAACGTTGCAACTAACATAAAATTGCATTTTATGTACAATTTTTTTCTTACCTTTTCTTGAAATTCCTTCTCAACCTTTAATTTCAGAGAAATGTTGTGATTTTCCTCTTTAACAACATTCCTTTTCTCCATAACCAGGATTCAACTTTTATTCAAGTTCTCTATGTTCTTCCTTTTAATTAGTTTGAGGCTTTCACTGTTCTTGTTGAATGTCTCATGTTTAAATTCTATAGTTTGGCCTAAACCCTTCACTTTCTTGAATCCATATGCATTAAGCTTTGGTAAATGTTTATTTGGAATATGTCAGAAGTGATTTAAATTACTTGTCGCACAAAATTCTCAAAACTTGAATGTTTGAAGTGAAGTTGCAAGATCTTTTCTCTAAATTCAGGAAGGTTTGAAATTTGAAAACTATCGCCTTTCGGAGACCAGAAAATTATATCTTTTAAAGACTCATTCTAAGGGAATGGGAACAAATTAAGAAAGGAAGGAGAATAAAACATACCTGAAGAATAGAAAAGAGCTTTAAAAGGAAGTGAGGTGTTTTATTTTGGCGATTTAATTGCATTGAGAAAAACTTTAAATTTTTTTGGGATTTTCATTATAATTTTTGAAGAGAAAATTTTATTTCTTTCTAATTTTTCATAAGTTAGAAGACGGAATTTGGAGTGAGCAAACTGCCAATAAAAATTAAAGATTTCGAAAAATCGGATTAAATGCTATTTTTTTTGCAGAAATTTTTATTTAATTATGTTTCGATTCTGAACTTTTTCAAAATTTGTTTAAAAAAAACCAAATATTTTATTTGATTCATTCACGGGAGGACCCAAAATTAAAAAAACAAAAAAAGTCAATTCTAATAAAATTAAATTTTTATTCCCTTATATGAATAGAGGCAAATTAAAAAATAAATTATAATGGGGTTCGAAAAAATAAAACAAATGTATTGATGTTCATCAAGAAATTTTCGAAATAATTTCTTTAAAAAAATCATTTAACTAATTTACATCAAACGTTTTTGTTCAAATTATAACTCACACCCAACAAACAATGTCCCTTCATGAAAAAAAATCCCGAATCCATTTCTTCATCAAAAAACTCAACAACAATTACATCCCTTCCTGTCATAATATCCATTGTGACAAAGACTTCCTCAAATCCTCTCATAACCGAATTCCTAAAGACTCTTCCAAAAAGAAGCTCTTCAAATTAAAACCTCCCGATTTGCATCAAATTAGCATTCAAAATTCCGTATTAGACCGATTCTCCCGGAAAAAAGCCTCCGAAATTTTCGAATCTTTGAACCTTTTCAAAAAGCCAATGAAAAAGAGTGCCAACCCTCCGAAGCCTCTATCACCATATTTTCGCCGGACACAACAAAAAAAGACTAAAGAACAAGAAGTAATGGATACCCTGAAACGAAATTCCCATAATGAAAGCTCAATACGAAGGTCCTCTTGTTTGAACACAATGAATTTGATACCCAACGCATATAAAAACAAGAATTCTTTATTGGTGGTCAATGATTCTGAATCTGATGATATGCAAGAACAGATCAAGACCTCTGTGGAGAAACATAGCACAAAGATCTTTGGGATCGATAAATTGGTTCAAGGAAGAATTCAGCAAATTTTCGGGAAGGGGAAGCCTCAAATGAATCTGGATTTTCTTTTGTTGAAGAAAAACCCGAAAAAACATAACAAAAGACGTAGAAAACAACGAACTTATGATGAAATTAGTGAGTTCAAGGAAGAAAAGACTGAAAAGAGCCTGAATCTGCAGAAGAAACTGTCACATTTCGATCAAAAGAAATTCGCTCCCGAACATGAAAAACTCAAATTGGACCTTTATAATTATAAAGTTGATGAATTACGAGGGGATCTCATAGAAAATGATCTAGACAACACCTATTCACATATGTTAGAGCCATTTACGAACCAAGGTCCACAAAGGAACTACAATAAATACATGAGTTTCGATGATGATAACCCAATGTATGAGCTGAAAAATAGGCTCGATAGCGAGGAAAGGATATATAAGAAGGCCTCACAACTCATTTCTAAGATTAGGAATTATGAAAGTGATCAGTCTCCTCATATAAAAAAAAATGATGTGACAATAAATTTGAATAAAAACGAATATTATATTGATCAAAGAAGATATTTGGGGAAACTGCCGGTATTAAAAATAAGAGAAAAGAACTCTTCCAATGGTGAGGATGTCGGAAATAAGAACACAAATTATTCATCAGGGAATTTTGAAGCCGAATTTGAAGAAAAAGTCAAGTTCAATAGCATTTCAAATTTCATTGAAAAGAGTTGCTTCGAGGAACATAAGAATAACCGCGTGATGATCAAGAAATTGAAGGGGAAAAAGAGGGGAATTGTGGGAGCTTTACGAAGCTTAACCAATAAACTAGGAGTTTTGAATAACATTGATACGAAAATGAAGGGTTACTAAGTATTCAGAAATTTTTTATAATATTAGAAACAATTTTTTTTTTCAAATATTTTAATATGAAAATTTTATTTTTCAGATTTCTCATCACAAAGACAAAAAATAGCCAATTAAATTTGATTAGGGAAAAAAAAATTTTCTCAACATTTTTTATTTTGCACTGTTATTCATGTAAATTTTCTTTTTCTAATAAAATCATTTTTTGAATTTTATGATAGTGATTCTGTCCTCATTTCCCAAAGATTTTCTTTTATTTTACATTTTTATTTGAACTATTGCCATTATTGAATATATTTACTTTGATTAATAATATTTTATTTGGAGTGACTTCTATTGATAATAATAATTAATAAATATTTTTTTTTAATCTATCTCAAATTCATGAATCCTGCCCATTTAAACCAAAGCATGCTGATCCAGAACAAGGTCGTCAAGCCTATCGAAGTGGTTCTCTTCTCTGAGAACGATAGCGACATCAATGGTGAATTCCGTGACCCTCTTGAGATTTTCGTGAAGCGTTATGATGATGGTGAAAAAGAGCCTTATATTTGTCGCAAGATTTCCCGTGATGATGGGCTCATTTATTACCTGAACAAAAAGCCAGCCAAGGTGGAGAACATTGATGCCATCCATCAGGTCACTCGTAAGTTGCGAATGTTGATTTGTGTGACTTTGTTCGATGAAAGTGAACGCAAGCTCACGCAAACTTTAGAATGTATTTATGACAATCTTGAATCTTTTTGCAGCAATGAGATATCCCCAGAAGATTTGGCAGTGGTGGTGATAGCTGATGGGATCCAATGTCTCGATGACACGATGTTGGAATTCTTTGAGAGATTGGACAAGGATATGGGGGGTTCACAATTAACAGTAGAAGCCAGATTAAGCAAAATAAATGAAGAAAATGAGAATTATGTTGCCGCGGCCAAATCTGACTATGAGAAAACTAAGAGGAGGAATGATGTTGATACTTTGGCATATTTCCCAACATCCATGGCCAAAAAGACGTCTATTTGTTATCAAGCTCGATGCTCTGCCAAGGATTTCCCTCATACGACATTGTATGGATCAAAATATTCCGACGTTAAAATGAACATATTTTTTATGATAAAAATGACCAACACTGGCAAGCTGGCTAGTCATATGTGGTTCTTCCAGGGATTTTGCAAATTCTTCAATCCGGACTATTGCACAATTTTGGAATGCGGCACCAGACCGGATAAGAGGGGGTTGTTTCATTTCTTCCGGGCATTAGAAAGCGATAGGAATTTAGGTGCTGTGTGTGGGTATTTGTCAGGAAGAGACTATGATATTGAATATCAGAAAATCAAACAGGTGCCATTTACGTTCCCATATGACCCCACTGACCACATCTTGATGAAAATCGTCCCAATAATCATGAATTATCTAATGTATGGCTTCAACTTTGTGATTTCTATCATAGAGAACATCTTTTCCTTGCAGAAGGCACAACAATTCGAATATGCCTGGGATAATATCTTCAATAAGAACTTTCAAAGCATCTTCAGATATATACCTGTCTTACCCTCAGCC
>Ga0302320_10029567_pt1 | contig 10479 bp, 4 predicted proteins | sample Bog_T0_3_FD_202130 | JGI IMG/M metagenome (GOLD analysis project Ga0302320, IMG submission 202130) | Peat permafrost microbial communities from Stordalen Mire near Abisko, Sweden - Bog_T0_3 | ecosystem: Environmental > Terrestrial > Soil > Wetlands > Peat | place: Sweden: Abisko, Stordalen Mire... | reverse complement strand
TTCGGCAAACGTGAGACCTCCCGTTTCGGGCCGGACATCGAACGTGGCAAATCCGCCGCTGGTAGGCTGAATGCCGCAAATATATTTTTGGAAGAGATACCCCGGATAGGCGGTCCACGCGTGATTCACTTCGTAATCGCGGGCGAGATTAAAGCTCTCCCAGCACGCTTTATTCTCCTCCAACATGGGCCGATAGCGCCCCAAATCACGCACCGCAAACGCCCCGCCGCCGGCATTCAGCAACCCGCTGTAAAGCGCGTCGCCGCCATAACCTCCGATGTTTGGTTGTCCATTATTTTCAATGGCCGCAAGAATTTTGGATCTGGTTCCCGGCGGTTCAATGCCAAACCGCAATGCCCAGGCTGAAGCAAGCGAAAACATTTCATTGGTATCAGTTCGAGCGAGATAGTATTCGCCGTTGAACAAATGGGCATTGATGCCCTCTTTAACTTCTCCCGCCTGCCGAAAGTAATCGTCTTTCTGGCTGGTTTGTCCTAACACTGAAGACACCTTGGAGGCGATGAGCAGATTTTCATAGTATAGGCAGGCGGTGGCAATATTATAACCTCCGTCAGGCATTCGGTTGGTGCTGGCCCAATCTGAAATCCGCCATCCGGGCGGATTCAAAAGCTTGGTCGTCGGGTCCTGATAGGGCTTAATCCATTCCAATAAGTGGGTGAGGCGCGGCGACATTTCACGCAACAGTGGTTCATCTCCAGAAAACAGGTATTGCTGCCACAGGAGCATGGGCCAACACATGGCCCATTCCGGAATTTGCCGGAATTCACGCCAATGGCTGAAGCCGGGACTGCACGCGGGAATGAACCCGTTCGAAAGCTGTTGCGCCGCGTAATCCCGTACAACCTTGTCAATCATCATCGTGTCGCGGTCGTTGTAAAGAAGAACATTGCCAATGTTCCAGCTGTCGGCCAGCCAAGGCGATTGTTCGCGGTTGGCATCCACGCTGATAATGGCCTGCTGAATATTCTGCCGGGCCGAACGTTCACACATTTTGTAAATGTCATTGAGCAACTGACTGGAGCAACGGAAACGACCCGCCACATCGGCGTCGCAGTAAGCCCACATGCCGCGCACGTCCGAAGCTTTTAGTTTTCCGGCATAGCCGGAGATTTCAATGACTTGAAAGGTCGTATGCCGCCCGACATCCGCGTCCCAGGTTTCCTTGCCACCGCGACAGGTATATTCATCCCAACCCGCAGGAAATCGTTCGCCCGTTTTCTCAAAGTACGCCACGTGTACCACATCACCCCCACGGTTCGCGCGCATCGTCAGTTTGGGCCAACCGTCAATACAACGTCCAAAATCCACCAGCCACGCGCCGTTCGTGTGGGAGATATTCACCGGCTTAAGTTCCGCTTGTTCGCGTTCCAGCGGCGCCAACTGAGCGAACAGATGAAAATCAGAGCAGTCCACCAATTGGGCCGAAGCCCATTTGGAATCACAAAATTCAGCGGTCTGCCAACCCGCAGGTTCCCGACGCGAATCAAACTCAATTGTCCGGTTCCGCGAACTGATGCCAAAATTTGTGGGATTGAATTCAAGGAAGGCGGTCTGGGCAAGCACCTTCCATGATTCATCGGTTCCAATTGTCGAATGCGATCCATCAGAATAATCGAGGCGGGCCTCCAATATAAAAGATGGCCGGGCATTGATGCCGGCATTGCCCCAATTGCCCTGCCAATGACCGATGGCTGCGAATACATTCGTGCCGGTTTTCAAAAGCTTGGTCACGTCATAGGCGTTGTACTGGCCATACAGAAACGGATTGCAGCGCGCTGGTCCGCGGCCTAGAAGTTGTCCATTAAGGTAAAGAAGATAGTCATTGTGGGCGGTAACATATACCTTGGCCATATCCGGCTGGTTCGCCACCACGAATGTTTTTCGGAAATAAGCGAAGTTGTTTTGGTTTGTGGTGCCGTCCCAGATGTAATGTGCCGTCCATTCGTCTTGATTCAAGCCGGTGTCAAAACTGGCGGGCGCACTGTAAGGTGTGGCTTTGCCGTTTTGATTCCAAACCCGCACCTTCCACCAGAACCGCGTCGCTGAGGGTAAAGCTTTGCCCGCATATTCAACCGAGGCCGATCGGCTCGATTCAACTTTGCCGCTGTCCCAGCAATCGGCATTCTCCGTAGCCAGCACCCCGGCGCTGGAGGCAACCAGTATCTGATACGCAGACTGGGCGTCTCCCCGGTTGGCACCGCTCGCCTGCCAGGTGAACTTCGTTGAGTCCCGGTCAATCGCCAACGGGTTGCTAACACCATTGACCAGCAGCCCAACGGGGGTGGACGGATGGGCGCGAGCTCCAAAAGCGAAGAAAACGAGGGCGAGCGCAAGAATCGGCCGCGTCGACCCGGCAGGCAACTTCATAGAAATATTAATCAGGAACCATTAGGAACCGTGCCGGCCTGGACACGCGGCAGGTCATCCGAATTGTCGGCCGGGGTATACTGCGAATAGGGCGGTTTTTCGGCGTTAGGCACAACGCTTCCATGCCACTTCCAATACTCCGCATGGCCGTCGGCAAAGGAAAAAATGCAACCGCGATTATGGCGGGCGCCAGGCATATTCCACCATTCGTTGATCCCGGAACCAGCGGGATAAATGGCGAAGCAGCCATCGTCCACACTATATTCATTCTCATCCACGAAAACGATTTTTTGCGCCGGGGGCGGATTCATGATCTGGGAGGATTTGGCAAGGAAGTGAAAACTGACACTGCCACCTTGATAGAGGCCACCCGAGCCAACGGTGGCGGAGAATCCTCCGCACGCATAGTCAATCGAGCAGGTCCGCACTTGCGGCTCGGGTGTGCCCATCGCTGCATTCCAATATAGCACCTCATTCACGGTAGTTATCGGTATTTGCCTCGTATTCGCCGGGCAGGCATAAATCGCTGGCGATTTGTTATACGGCCACAGGCAACCCTCTTCGATATTGTTCGGCATTGTATCTGCCTGGGCCGAACCATCTATCCACGAGTTGGTGTACGTACCACTGCTGTTGGCCGGCAAATAATCGTTGTAGTCACCAACATACATCTGCCAGCACAGTTGCAATTGCTTGAAGTTACTGAGGCATTCCGTGGCCTTGGCCTTGTTCTTGGCCGCGGTCAAGGCCGGCAACAGCATCGCCGCCAGGATGGCGATGATGGCGATGACCACCAGCAGTTCGATCAAAGTGAACGCTGTCCGCCCGCGCGCCATCCTTTGCTCCAGCTCACTTTGTCCGGCAGAGTTTGTTGTTTTAATGTGCAATTGTGCAGTCATGTTGGCATTCTTTGTATTCTTTGTTTGAGCGGCTGCGCCATCAACGGCGCAGCCGCCAAGTAAATCAACCATCAATTTGCCTTTTTACTGTGGCGGGAAAACCAACCGGTAAAACACGCTGCCGTTGGTGCGGCTGATCGGAATAACGGCCTGGTTGGTGGTGATTGAACTCGCCACCTTCACCCAATTGGTTTTGATGCCCACGGCCAGGCTGTTGGTCTCCGCCTGCAACTCCCAGCCCGTGTGGTCCGGCGGCCAGTTCAGCACCAGGTTCGTCCCTCCGCTCACCGAGACCACAATGTTGGTCGGGTTGGTATTTACGGGGATGACGTTCACAACGACGGTCGAGGAGACGACCGAGCCGAATGTATTCGTTACCACCAAATAATATGCATTCGTGGCTTGAACATTGGTGATAACGAGCGTCGGGCTGGTCTGTCCTGCAACCGCCACGTTATTGGTTGAATACCATTGGAACGACAACGGATTACCGGATTCCGTCGTCGGCACGGTCAAGGTGGTGCTCTGATACACATTGGTGACGGCCACCGGCCCTTGAGTAATGGCCGGATAAGCATTCGTGCCTACGGGCAGATTGTATTCCGCAGCGAAATAGCTATTCAGGGAGGCAAGATCATTGCTGCTCAAGGCTGAGCTGACGATGACCAGTTCGGAAACATCACCACCCAGGTGTTCTGCATTATATTTGCTGTAATCCCCACGGTTGCCAACAAACAGCGGTTGTCCTTGGTCCGCGCAATTCGCCATATTGTAGTTGCCACCGCCGTTCGCCCCCAGCACCCCGGTTCCGGCGAGCTGGCTGTCAAGGTAATGGCTGACAATGTTGCCCCCTTGTGAGAACTCCACAATGTGAGTTTTGTTGGTGGAGACTGTGATTGTGGCCTTATACGAACCGTAACTCCCATTAGCAGTATTGCCATTGCCGCGAAGCAGCGTCGGCCCGGTGGAAGCGACATCATAATCATAAGGCGCGGGGATATTGGGGTTGCTGCTGCCAGTTTTACCAATGACCTCGCCTTGGCCGGCGCCGAAATTTGGCGTCGAAAAACTCACGACTTCAGCAACAGACATGTCACCAGCGATCGCCAGAGTGGGGCTGTTTGGGGCATACAAGCCCGAGCCATAATTGATGTAGCCCACCGTCGCGTTGGTGACTACAAAATGTACCACCGGATTACCTGCCGGGCTGTTGGTAAGCACCGGTTCAAGCATGCTGAACAAGGTCGCTTGCTGTAGATTGTTTCCGTTGCCGGTCAGGTCATTCCAACCGGTCACGGTGCCATCCGCATTGGTGGTTACTCCAATGGCCGCCTTTACCCAGAGAACCGCTGCCGTGGGGTAAAGCCCGACGGAGGGGGAGGCGGCGACAATGGTGTTGCCATACAGATCATTCACGTTTTGAACGGTGAGAGTGTAGTAACCGGGATTGGCATTCCAAGTTAACGGAGTGGTGGTCAACACAACTTTGTTCGGGGCGTCGCCCATTGCAGCGGAAAGAACAGTCGCGCCGTTATTCAATGAATAATTGGCGGCCATGGTGGCTGTGGCGGGATCCACCGCCTCGTTAAAGAGCACGACAATACTGTTTGTGTTCCAAAGGGCTATTCCCGCCGACACAACAAAGGGTGGCGACGTAAGAACTGTCAAAGTATTTGTGCTGCTATTGGTCGTGGTGCCGTCAAAGAAAACCACTTCCACGTCAAACTGATCTCCATTGTCCGAGGGACCCAGGATGGGCGTGGTATAAGACGCACCGGTTGCACCGGGAATGTTCGTGCCGTTTTCCTGCCACTGATATGCCAGGTGAGCGCTCCCCTGGCCCGCCGAGAAATTATAGGTGACGGCATAGCCATTGGAGGTGGTAAGGGTCGAGGGCAGATCGGTGGTGATTGCGAAGTTGCAATACTTTATGCCCAGATAGTTATCCACGTTGGTTCGGTCGGCTGCCGATAATATCCCATTATAGATCATGACTTCACCCATCGTGCCGTTCATCCACTGCTGCAAATCCCCCCGCCCACCGATATAGAGTGGGTGTCCCAAATCGAGGATGGTCGAGGGTGCGCCCACGGTCAAAGTGCCGGAACCGTTGGTAATGCCATTTAAATAATGAGTTACTATTCCAGTATTTGTGCTGCCTGTGACCGCCAATACCTGCGCAACACCCGCGGAAGCTCCGGAGGTGCTTGTAAACGACCCAAGGTTCTGGCCGTTTCCACGAGTGAGAACCTCCGTGCCGGAGGAGGCATTGACGTAATAATCGTATGGCGACGGTATGCTGCCCACTGATTTGCTCAGGATTTCCCTGGGAGCGGATAAATCCGAAATATTGACGACGGTGTAAATCGTCATGGGACCGGTAATCGCCAAGCTTGGTGAACTTGTCGCCGTGAGATAGTCGCCAGCGGTGCCATTGAAGTAGAAGTTAACCGCGGCCGCGTTGTTGATGGTGGACGGGGTGGGCCGGGCTGCATTTCCACCTGTGTACTGCACCACATTATTGCCGTTCGTGGTCTGATCAATCCATTCGGCGACGGAACCGTTGTCATCAAGGACGATGCCCGAATCCGCTCTCAAATAAATGGCCAAGCCCGCCGGCAAAAGCGGCAAAGTCGTGTTCGTCGCCGTGTTGCCGAATAAATCATTGACGTTCTGAACGGTGAGGTTATAGAGAAAATTCGTGTTGAGCGCCGAAGTGGTGAGGACAACGCTGTTCGACACGCTGCCGTAACTGGCGGAGCTCACGGAGGCGCCGTTGTTCAAGGTGTAATTGGCTGCGTTCAATCCCGTGGCCGGGTCAACCGCCTCCGAGAACACAACCACCGCGTGCGCCAAGTCCGTACTTTTCTCGGCTGAGTAGACGGTGGGCTTGAGGTTCACCACCGTCAACGTCGCTGGCGCGCTGGTGATGGAACCGGAAATATTGGTGAGCACCACGCTATACTGCAAACCATTGTAGAGCGTTGTGAGCGTGGGCGTCGTATAGGTTGCGTTGGTGGCCCCCACAATGGCGCCGGTCGGGCCGCCAATACTATTGTTGGTCAACCACTGGCAGGCAGGCGTGGGCGCACCATTGGCGTTGACCCAGAAAGTGGCGGTCTGCCCCACCCCCGCTGTCACGTTTTGGGGTGTTTCGGTAATGACCGGCGCCGTAGGGGGCGCGGCGTAGTCGGTCAGTTTGAAATCTTGCTCATAGCCGGTGGCGCCGTCAGCGCCGCAGCCGACGAAGCGGATGGCGGGATTTCCCGACGTATAAACAAACTGATAGCCTTGAACCCCGTTACAGTAAAAAGTGATGGTCCAGCCCGCGCTTGCATTTCCAGTGGTGGTGTCCAGAACGATCTTAAATGCGTTGGTGATGGCGCCGCCGGTAAGGTTAACGGTGGTCCCATCGGCCGTGCCCGGTCCCGGGAACGGCTGATAATTGGCGCCGCTTGCGCGTACGAGCAGCCAGCCTGCGCCGCCGTTGGCGGCAGCGAAGAAGTTGTTCGTAAGTTCAGTCAGGCTGAAGCCCATCGCCAGCCACTGATTCCCTCCAATTTTCCCAAATAAGTTCTCGGTCAAGGTATAAACGTGCCCGACCGCAGGCGTGAAGGGCAGGTACCCGTTCAGGTAATAGCCATTGGTGGGATTAGGGTAGTTGGTAATACAAATTTCGGAGCCGTCGGTAAGCATCGCGGCGTTGCTCAACACATTGGTAGGGGCATACCAGACCGCACCGCCGGTATCCGCGGTGTCGGGAGTCGAGCCGCTCAACAGGCCCGTTCGGGCGAAGTTGTCCTGGTAGATGATGGTGGTTTGCGCCTGCACTTGGTCCGCCAGGGGAGCAAGACACAACAAAGTTATTAAGGCCATTATCCCAGCGCGAATCCTGCGCCATGCGCCTGCGGTCATTCTAATTGCGGTTGTTTTCATAGTTGGTTGTATGGGGTCATCGGGTATGGTTATCCAAGGATTGCTCTTATTTTCCGTGCTTTCCGCTCTTTGTTGTGTTCCTCACGGACTTTACCTCGCACTTCAAGATAAAAGTTGGTAATGCACTCATGGTGTTGGCTGATGAATGACTTTTACACGACGCGTTCAAATCAACAATGGACAAAATGGCAATTCCCATGGAGAAAATGATTTTACAGCGGTTTAGCCCGCGGGAAATTGTTCCCGCCAGCGGGCGACTTGAAAGTGTTTCCGCTTTTATTTGTACAGGCCACGCGACGATACATCCTATGGGTGCTGCGCGGCCGCCAGATCCACAACGATGAAATTTCTTCAGACACGTTTGCAAAAACGGGATTTACAAAGATGGAGACTTGACAAGGCAAAGCGAGGAATCAATCTTCCTGCTATCTCATGAAATCCGAGACCAATTCGTTCTACCGCTATTTTCCCGTCAGCCGCCGCGATAAAAATTGGGGACTTTACATTACCACCGCAGGCGAAGCGCGTATCACGCCCCATTCGAGCTATCCACCGAGCGGCCATCCGAAGGGTTATGCTTTCAATTGGCAACAGGGGCGCATGCTCGATGGGTTTGCGCTGGTGTATATTTCCAGCGGCAGTGGCAAGTTTGAATCGAAACCCCACGAACCCTTGTCCGTTGAAGTAGGCCACGCCTTCTTGCTCTTTCCAAAAGTCTGGCATCGCTATGCACCCAACACGGAATCCGGCTGGCATGAGCATTGGATAGGCTTCGATGGCGAGATTGCCCGCCGCTGGCTTCGGCACAAGCTGTTCTCCGCAAAAAATCCCGTCGCCAAAATCAATGGCGAGGACACGGTGCTGGCCACCTTCAGCCGGATGATGCAGTCCATCCGCGCAAACCGCCCGGCGCTGCAGCAAATTCTCGCCGGCGCCACGGATAATCTCATGGGCTTGATTTACTCCGCGCAACAAGCGCAGCCGGTTACCGACGCTCAAAATGCCAACGCCATCGAATCGGCCATTGCCCGCATCCAGGCGGATTTCGCGCGCGACCTGAATATGAAGCTGTTGGCGCGCGAACTCGGCGTGAGTTATAGTTGGTTCCGCCATACCTTCACCATGCATACCGGATTAAGTCCGCACCAGTATCTGCTCGAGTTTCGGCTCGTCCGCGCACGCAGCCTCCTGGCCGAAACAGAATTTTCAATCAAGGAAATCGCCACGCAAACGGGTTTCGAAGATGAATTTTATTTCTCGCGCCTCTTTCGGCAGAAATTAAACCTGACCCCCAGCCAATGGCGCACCCGCAGCCGTCAATATAAATAGCTTTTTAACCATTATTGTTTTATCAAAAAATCCATATTCTTTGCCATTTTGTCCATGGCACGAAACAGCGCCGTCTGCGAACCTATTTTTTTACCCGAAAAATTATCACTTTAGATGAAGATCACTGAGATAAAGCTTTATACAGTAAAATCCGGCGACACCGGCGCCCGCGGCGCCGCCCAGGGCGAGTCCCAATATTGGGGGGGCGGCTGGCAGGCGCAGACGTTGATTTCGAACCCCATGTCCGTCCATCCGAAATATGCCCGCATACGATCCTTGTGGATGGGCGGCGGCCAGGACCCCTTTGTAATCGAGATTTTTACGGATGAAGGCGTGAGCGGTTTTTGTGCGAATTACGGCGGCGGTGCTTTTGCCTGCAGCATTATTGATCAACATCTCAAGCGGTTTCTCATTGGACAGGACCCGTTCAACATCGAGCTCATTTGGGACCAAATGAACCGCTCGATGTTGCCTTATGGCCTCGGTGGAGTGACCAGCATGGCGATGGCGGGTGTTGACCTCGCGCTTTACGATCTTGTGGCCAAGGCGCAAAAGCTGCCAGTTTACAAAATGATCGGCGGCCAGACCAAGGAGTCTATCCCGTGCTATGTCACCATCCACCCCGATTATGTGGATGCCTGGCGCGACCGGGGTTTTCTCGGAGTAAAAATAGCCGCTCCCTGGGGCGTGGAAAGCGGGCGCGACGGCATCAAGAAAATGGAGAAACTTATTGGCAAGCTCCGCGACGATCTGGGCGATGACATGGAAATCATGGTTGATTGCTATCTTTCCTGGGACATTGAGTTTGCCACCCGCGTGGCGGAGCGGGTTCGTGATTATGATGTCAAATGGTTCGAAGACCCGCTGCAAAATGGCTGGGCCACCGAAAGTAATCGCATTTTACGCGATCGCATCTCGCCCATTTTGCTCGCGACCGGCAATCTTGAATATCACCCGAAAGCGTTTCATGACATCATTCACCATCACGCGACCGACATTATCCAGCCGGAAATGCAGTGGTGCGGCGGCTATACGCCTACCCGCTGGATTGCCGCCATGGCCAAACCTTATAACATGCCCGTCATTCCCCACGGCTCTTCGGTATATAATTACCATTTTGTAATGGCCAACACCAATTCGCCCTACGCGGAATACCTCTCGGTTGGCCAGGGCACAGACATCCAGCCGATCTTCAGCGTGCTGGAAGGCGAGCCTTTACCGGTAAATGGAAAAATTTCGCTGGATCCGCAGTTACCCGGATTCGGCGTTACGCTTAAACACGAGTTACTGGCGCCTTTTAAGGGTTGAGTTATGAAAAAAGTCCGGATCGGAATCATCGGGGCAGGCTGGTGGGCGACCTCCGCCCACATTCCCGCCGTCACAGCGCACCCCAAAGCCGAATTGGTTGCCGTGCAAAGCCGCGAACTGGACAAGGCGGAAAAAATCGCCCGTGATTTTGGCGCGCGATATGCCTGCACCAGCCTCGGGGAGATTCTCGCACTGAAGGAGCTTGACGCAGTCATCATCGCCTCGACTCCGAACGTTCATCACGCCCAGGCCAAAGCAGCACTGGAACACGGACTGCATGTCCTGATTGAAAAGCCAATGACCTTCACCGCCGGCGAAGCGCGCGAACTGGTGGAGATCGCGGCCCGAAGAAACTTGCATCTGCTCATCAGTTGCCCGTGGCATTTCACCGCGCATGGCCTGGAGGCCCGGCGGCTGATCCAGTCCGGCGCGCTGGGAGAAATCAAAATGATTTCCGTGTTGATGACCAACCCGATTGACAAACTGCTGCGCGGCATCAACACCACACCCACCCATGGCTTGAAAAATATTTATGTCGAACCGCGCAACGGCTCCTACAACGATCCCGCCATTGCTGGCGGCGGGCAAATCTACTGTCAGGTTTCGCACGCGGCCGCGT
>Ga0302320_10029564_pt1 | contig 10480 bp, 12 predicted proteins | sample Bog_T0_3_FD_202130 | JGI IMG/M metagenome (GOLD analysis project Ga0302320, IMG submission 202130) | Peat permafrost microbial communities from Stordalen Mire near Abisko, Sweden - Bog_T0_3 | ecosystem: Environmental > Terrestrial > Soil > Wetlands > Peat | place: Sweden: Abisko, Stordalen Mire... | reverse complement strand
GACCGCGCCAGAGAGAGGCCGGATGAGGGAATGAATTTCCGGCAAAAAACATAGAAATTTAATTCGCTGGAAATGAGCAAGTTATGAATCGCATCGACGTGGAACACCGATGAATACGAGACCCCGTGATTTTGCGTACGTGAGAATCCGCTTCGCCGCTGGCACCGGAAACCACTGAGAAATTGCTGGGTATTATTCACAAGTTATTCACACACTCCTTGCTCATCCGCCCGGAGCGGGGTGGAGGGTAAAATCCGGGTCTTTGGCGTACAAGGAAAATGACGCGCCGAAACAAAAAAGACGCGCTTGGCACGCCCGGTGATTGGGACCGTCGCATATCCCCGCGAGCCGGGAGAAATCAGGCTCCTTTTTCAACATGTGCGCGCGCGATTTCCTGCTGTGCGCGCGATGTCGGAAAGAGGATCGCGATGGAAAACGTGATGACACTCCCGAATGCGATGCGCCAGGGGAAGGCAATCTCCGGAAGCCACGCAGGTTTCCAAAGCGGAGCGCCGTGAGCGATGATCCAGATCGTGTTGTGCAGCCCGCTGAGGATGCAAACGGCGACGAAGCCAACGATCATCGCGATGATGTTGCCGGTATTGTTGCCGCGCGATTTGGTGAGCATGCCTGCCAGGAAAACGCCCAACAGCGAGCCGTAGGTATAACCGAAGATGCCGAGCACGACTTGAATGATGCGGAGATGGAGCACGACGACGGCGTAAGCCGTGCAGGCGCCGATAACGATGAGAAGGATGGAAAAGAAGACCGTGCTCATTCGCGCTGCGCGCACCACCCGCGCCTGCGATGCGCCGGGATTGATGTAGGGCAGGTACCAATCCTCCGTGAAGCTTGTGGCCAGGGCATTGAGCGCCGTCGAGAGCGAGCCCATGGCCGTAGCGAACAGGCCGGCCACCAGGATGCCGCGCACCCCGGGCGGAAGCTGGTGCACTATATAATAGGCGAAGGGACTCTCCATGCCCGGCGTGCGGTAAAACGCCCAGAGCAATATGCCGACGGTCAGGAAACAGAGGCCGAGCGGCAGATCGATGAGGCCCGAAAGCACGAGCGAGAGCCGGCTGCGCACGTAATTCTTCGCCGTGAGCATCCGTTGAACCATGTCCTGATCGGTGCCGTGGGTGGCCATGGTGGTGAAGGTCGAGGCGATGAAGGCCGCCCATACCGTGTATTCGGTTTCGAGGACGTTGCGGACATTGGGCCAGAAACCGGCGCCGGGCGTGACGCCGGAGTTCCAGAATTCAAGGGCATGGGAGGCGGTGTTGCGCGCGTTGGCCATTGCGACGGCCTGGCCGGACCTGGCGATATCGGCAGGATCGGCGATGATCAGCCGCGTCCGCTGGACCACGGTGGCCCAGCCGCCCGGGATCAGGTGCAGAAGGCTGTAGATTGCGAACCCGAGCGCGCCGAACATGAGCGTGGCCTGGATGAAATCGGTCCAGACCACGGCCTTGATCCCGCCCAGCGCGGTGTAGACCGCGGTGAACGTGGTCAGCAGCAGCAGCGCCGCGACATAGATCCAGACAGCCTGCCGGGGCGAAAGATGGACGTTGTAAAGTTTCTCCCACCCGAGCACGAGGACGATGGCGGCCACATAAAGCCGGGTGCCGCTGGCAAGGGCGCGGGTGATCAGGAACACGATCGACGCGCCGTTCTTGGTCGGCTCGCCGAAGCGGACGCGGAGGAAATCGTAGATCGAGATGACCCGGTAATCGTAATAAGGTTTGATGAAGATGATCGATACGAGCAGCCGGGCGAGGATGGTGCCGATGGCCAGTTGCGCGTAAAAATAGTTGCGGTACTCGTAGCCCTCGCCCGGCGCGCCGAGGAAGGTGGCCGCCGAGACTTCCGCGGCGAGGATCGATGCAAGCACGGCCCACCACGGGATGTTCCGGTCGCCGACGGCAAAGCCTTCCATCGTCTTGTCGCCCCGGCCCTTGTAGAGCCCGATGGAGATAATGACGGCGAAGTAGGTGAGGATTACGAGGCAGTCGAGGAACATGGCGGGGAAGAAAGATTCGAAATTCGAATTTTCGCATTGTTAAGATCCGGTGGAATTCAAAATCGCGCCTCCTCACCCAACGCGCGGCACGCCGCTAGCGGCCGGCGTCACGCTCTTGGTCAGCACTTTGGAGTTGCGTCCGCTTTGCTCGTATTTCTCCCGCCGGCCGGCTGGCAGCGCGTCGGGCGTCGTCTCCTGGAAGCCGCCCTTCTGCTGGAAATAGGCGAAGGCCTGGGTCGACAGCGCGAAGATTTCCTTCACCCCTTTTTGCGCGGCAAGCTGCTCGACGAAGGCCATGAGCTTTTTTCCGTAGCCTTCGCCGCTGTGGTCCTTGCTGACGTAGAGGCAGGCCATCTCCGCCTGGTTCGTCTCCGGGAACAAGTGCAGGGCCACGCAACCCACCAGCGTGCGGTCCACTTCGATCACGTGATAGTCCTCGATGTGCGCGGTGATGTCAGCCCTGGTCCGCCCGATCAATTCGTCGCTCTCGACCGACTGGCGGATCAGAGCCATCACGGCGCGCACATCTTTTTTGTAAACCCGGCGGAATTGCTGGTACTCGTTCGAGTAGACCATCGCGCCGACGCCATGGTGGCTGAAAATTTCGGCCAGCAAGACTTCGTTCAGGTTGCCGTTGAGCAGGTGGGCGCGGGGCACCCCCTGCCGGCAGGCCCGGGCGGCGTGCTCGAGCTTCGAGGCCAGCCGGGCGTCGATGTCGTAGCCGCTGCTCTTCGCCTTGCGCTTTTTCAAGAGATCCTCGGTCTCTGCGATCGAGAGCTGGCGCACCTCGACGCCGTGCAGGCTCAGGTTTTCCGCCGAGGAGAGGAAGATAACTTTCATCGCCCGCATCGCCTCGGCCACTTCCACGGCGATGCCGTCGGAGTTGACGCGAAACGTTTTCCCTTCGCCGTCGAAACCGATGGGCGGGATGACCGGGATGATCCCCTCGTTGAGAAAAAGATGGAGCGCCTTCGTATCCACCCGCTCGACTCGCCCGGTGCACAGGAAGTCGATGCCGCCCAGGATGCCCGCAGGATGGGCGATGATGGAATTGGCGTAGGCCGCGCGCAGATCGACCGACGTAAGCCCCTGCATAACCTCGTTGAGGATTTGCGTGGCCGCCTCGATCGAGATCTTGAGGGTCGCCTCGTCGGTAATGCCGGTTCCGTCGGAATTCGAGATCGCCACCGAGCGTTCCGCGGCAAGCTTCTGGATTTGCGCGCTGGCGCCGTAGACGAGGATCACCTTGATCGACAGCGAGCGCAGCACCGCAACGTCCAGCAGGATGTTGGAAAAATTGTCCGAAGCGATGATGTCGCCGTCGATTTCGATCACGAATATCTTCTCCCGAAACCTGGGGACGTATTGCAGGATGCCGCGAAGATCGGAGACTTTCATTCGAGAGGAGAAGCTGGACATTGAATCACAGCGGACGGAAATTCTATATTTGAATTTCGAAAATAAAGGCTTTCAACAGACACCCGGAGGGGCGGCTGCCTGCGAAGCAACTTGGAACAGCCTACTTAAAAATATGGAGTCAGCAGCCAACCGGGTCCTCGTGGCGGAAGATCATTACGTATCGCGGCACCTTCTCGAGCGCAACCTGATGAATTGGGGCTTCACCGTGGTAACCGCCGAGGACGGAGAACAGGCCCTCGCCATCCTCGAAAGCCCTGACGCGCCGCCGCTGGCCATCCTCGACTGGATGATGCCGAAGATGGATGGCGTCGAGGTATGTACGCGAGTGCGCGAACACGCAAACCGGCCCTACATTTACCTGGTGCTCCTGACGGCCAAGAGCCAGAAGGACGAGATCGCCGCCGGTTTGCAGGCGGGTGCCGACGATTACGTGATCAAACCTTTCGATCCGGACGAACTCCGGGCGCGCCTGACGGTGGGACAGCGGGTGGTGGTGCTCGAGCGGGTGTTGGCGGACAAGGTGGCCGGCCTTGAAGCAGCCTTGGCCGACGTGCGCAAACTCAAGAGCCTCCTGCCCATTTGCATGTATTGCAAGGCCGTCCGTGACGACCAGGATTACTGGCACGCGATCGACGCCTATATCCACCAGGAGACCGGGACCGATTTTTCCCACAGCATTTGCCCCACATGCCTGGCCAAGCTCCAGGCCGGCAAGTTGGCGAAGAGGGCGTAGAAATTACGAAAGAATAGGCCCTATACGCCTCATAGGGCCTATAGGTTGGCCTATTCGGCCCATTTCACACTCTCACTGCGCGAGCTGCTGCTCGACCGAGTCCATGTACTTCGAGATCGGATCGCTGCGCGCGGACGCGGAGTCTTTGTCCAATTGATCGGCTGTGCGGATGTACTCGTCGAAGGAGCCGCTCGCCTGGGTGCGTTGCGTTGCCTCGTACCAGTTGAGGTAATCGGCGATTTGATCCATGCGTTTGGCCAGCTGGCCGCGGTAATCGGCAAGCGCCGCGAGCCGGGCGTGGAGGTGGCGGCCATCGTGGCGGGAAAGCTGAACCGCCAGGCTCTGATAGCCGGCGACGACTTCGCGCATAAGCGGATTGGACTGCGTCTCGAGGCCCATTAGGCGCATCGCCAGATTTCCCAGGGCTGCGGTTGCGCCGGGGAGTTTCTTGAAGTCCGGGTATTGATCCAGAGTAAAGGATTGCGTCTTGCCCGGTTTGTCGACAACGACGTCGAACTTGAGCGTGTCGTCGAGTTGGCGCGAGGTATCCGCCAGCGAGAGGCCCTCGTAGCGGTCCGCTGCCGAAAGGTTGGCAAGCCCCAGCGTCCACCATTTCTCGAGGCTCTGGCCGCCCCCCGAGTCGAGGGCGGGGAAGGCCTTGAGCAGTTCCGCTTCCGGATCCGCATTGGGGCCGGGCCAACGACGGATGAAATCCTGCATGCGGGCGTGTCCGTCGGGCAGTTGCACTAGCAGCCGCACCAAACTCATCGAGCAGGCGGAGTAGAGCCGGCGCGACGGAGTATCCAGAGACTCGGGGTTCTCGGAAAGAAACATGGCGAGGGTCGGTGTCTTGCCGCTCTCGATGAGGCTGCGAAACAGCCCGGCCCCGGCATCCGGATCGGGGTCCGCGGCGAGGCTGGCCATGCCGTCGATGAGCCACGGCGGCGGCTCGCTGTAAGGCGTTCCGCCCCCGGCCAGCGCAGGCTGGTCCCGGTAAGCGTACTCAAGGAGCAACGCGCGCATGAGCTGCTGCGGAAAGTGAGCCTCGCGGGGATCGTCGCCCAGCAAGATGGTGAACGCGACCTTGAATCCATCCTCTGTATTGATAATGCGGACGACCGACGCCACCTCGGAGGGGTTCGCCGTATCCGGCGTCGTGAGCTGGATGACGATGGGATGTTTCCAGCCATCGCGCACGCCGAGCAGGTTGAGAAATTTCTCCTTCGCGTCCTCCGCCGCCATCGAGATCGCCGCGCGCGCGTTTGGATCGTCCGAATAAACGATGAACTGGCGCGACCGGCTCACCGACCGATGCCCCAGCGCGTCCCAAGGGGCTGCGAGCCCTATGGAAGCGTGGCCGAGCAGCAGCAGGAGCAGGAAAATTCGAAATTCGAAATTCGAATTTTTGCAGCTTTCGAATTTCGAATTCCCCATGCGGCTACGCGTGCGGCTTGGTGATAATCGTAAACGCGTCCGGCTGAACTCCGACACTTTGCAGCCGGTCGAGCAGCGCTTTCTCGCGCGTGAGAGCGTTCCAGAGCTGCTGGAAGGCGAAGCCGCAGTATTCCATGATCATGGGATGGACCGGCATGCGGCCGACATTTCCGCCGACGTTCTCGGCCAGCAGCTTGCCCCCGGAGATCGAGAGCTTGTAGGAGGCGCCGGCGTAGAGCGGGTAGCCGAAGGCGGACTCCTGCGCGGTGATCCTGATCACGTCCTTGCCAAGGTTGACGAATGCCCGCTCAAATTTGAAGTAATCCTCCGAGCTGTCGGTCCTCGGTTTGACGGCGCTGGCGAGATACATGTTGATCGTCGGCTCGGCCAGCCGGTAAGCCTGCGGGACCGGCGATATCTCGGCGTCCTCGATCTGCTCGATAAGCGGCGGAGCCCCCAGCAGGTCCTCCTTCGTGGGCATCGGCGGCACCCCGCCCGGTGGCCGCGCCATCTGGAGCAGCGCCGCGATCGAAGCGGCTGAGGCGACGACGTTGAAGAGAGCCCGGTGCCAATTGGTGAAAAAGCCGTGGGCGGGGTTGACCAGTTTGCGCACGAGCTTGCGGGCTTGATCCTGGGACTCCTTGGTCGCCTTGGCCGGTTCCTTGGGGAGCAGCGAGCGGTCCAGTTTCGCGCCGCAGTTGTGGCAATAAACCCGTTCGGGTTCGTTCGCGTAATTGCACTGTTTGCAGGTGAGCAACGGGGGAGTAGCCATCTATTCCTTTTTCTTTGATTTTCGCGGCTCGGACGCCGGGGTGGTCGGGGCAGCGGCCGGCTTCGAGCCGGTCTCGGGTTTGGATTCCGCCGGCTTCGGGCTCTCGCTCGAGGCAGGAGTATCGCTTTTTGCCGCCTTCTTGTAGCCTTCGCTCCGGTAATCGGTGGTGTAGAAGCCCGAGCCTTTGAATATTAGCCCCGCGCCGGTGCCAAGCAACCGGCGAACCTTTGCCTTGCCCCACGTCTTTTGGCGGCACTGCTCCTTTGGGCAGGTTGCGACGGGGGCGTCCTTCATCGACTGAAAAAGTTCGAAATCTTTTTTGCACTTCTCGCAATGATACTCGTAGGTGGGCATGGGTTTACGGAAAAACGATGAACGGTTCCTATAGCACGAAACCGGGCATGGGAAATTCGAAATTCGAATTTTCAGACGCCGCGCACCCTTTGGCTCGAAGCTTTACGGCGGGCTTGACGTCAACCCGGGAGAACGCTTTATTGCGCAACTTCTTAACCGTCAATGACACGCGTTTCCCTTGGTATACTATCAATTTCCTTAATGGCGGTGCTTTTGCTGGCGGGCTGCGCCACGTTCGATCCGCGATTCGACGTCCACACCGCCTACCTGGGAACGGCGAACCACGGCGCAGTGGACCATTTGGAGGGCCGGCCTCCTTATGACGACGTCTCCTACTGGGAGGGTGACGGCGTCCCGGGAAATTCGCACATTATTATCCGGCTCGGCGAGCAGCGGGCTTATTTCTACAAGAGCCACACCCTGGTCGGCATTTCCGTGCTCTCGACCGGCCGCGAGGGCTACAATACCCCCGTCGGACGTTTCCATATCATCCAAAAGGACAAAGACCACGTCTCCTCGCGGTTCGGCGATTATGACGATGCGTCTGGCAACATCCTGAAAAAGGACATCGACCGCGAAAAGGATCCCATGCCCCGCGGTGCCGTCTACGACGGCGCGAAGATGCCGTATTTCATGAGAATTGTCGGCGGCACAGGCATGCACGAAGGCTTCCTGCCCGGTTATCCTGCCTCGCACGGATGCATCAGGATGCCCGGATTCATGGCCCAGGCGTTCTTCCGCAACGTCCAGGTCGGCACGCCCGTCGAGATTACGTACTGAGGCGGCCCTCAGTAATTCTTCGACGCGTTTTCCGCCAGGCGGGCCTCGAGGCGTTCGCACCTCAGTTCCGCCGCCTCGAGCGCGCGCCGCTCGTCCATGAGCGCTTCCTCGAGTTCGCGAATCCGCTTTTGCAACGAGAGACGGATGCTCGTGCGCACCGGCTGCTCTTCCTCGCGCCGGGGCTGAAGCTCCGCGAAATCACCCACCCGCTGCTGAATGCCGTCCTTGCAATTGGTCAGGTAGGTATCCGCATTGATCTCGCCAATGATCAGGAACTCGCGGACCGCGCCCAGGGTCGTCGGGCCGTAGTATTGATCGGTCGAGACCTCGACCAGGTAATCCATACCCAGGTCCGGAACCATCGGCGCCTTGATCCACGTCGACTCATCCGGCGACACCTTGTCGAGGGGCGAAATCTGGGCGTCCTCGGCCCATTGGCGGAGTTGGTCGAAGGAGAGGGGGCCGAAGACGGAACCGTCGTCGTGTTTCATTAGGAACCACTGATGATTTTCTTCCATGAGGAGGGGCGCGGCAGAGCTAGTGTTGAGGGGTGGGTGTAGGTGATTCTTGAAATTTTGCGTCGGGAGGCAAGGCCACGGTTTGGCCAATCTGGAGTTTTCTCACGTCGGCGATCTTATTCACCTTCAATAATTCGGGCACCGTCACTTTATAGCGCTTGGCAATTGCCGTCAAAGTTTCGCCCTTGGTTACGATGTGCACCGGCCCGCTCGGGGAAGCCGCGGGCTCCACGGCGACGGCCTTCGGAGGGGTGGCCTCGGCAAGCGCCGGGTTGGGCGTCTCGGACGGGCTGGGCGCGGCGCCGGCGGCGGGGGGATTCCTGGCTTCGATCAGCAGGTTGAGGCGCGCGATCTCCTGCGCCAGCACATCGAGTTGCTTGGATTGCTGATCGAGAATCTGCCGAATCGTCTTCAGTTCATCGCCCGCCGGGGCCGCCTCTTGCGACTCCTGTGCAAACAGGGCGCCCGGGGCGCAGCAGAGCAGTAATGCTAAGGCGAGGCGTACCATCAGCCAAAGTGATGTCACGTCCCGGCGGAGGACGCAAGCCCTTGCGCTTGCGGTTTTCCAAAATCGACTCTACACTTTCTCCATGCCTGACAGGACGCAACGACCCGCGGGGCCAGTTCCCTGGAGCCCGAAGGAAGGCGATAGCGGCGGGCCCAAGGCTCCCGATATCTCGAAGCCCGACACCCGCGATCTTCTAAAGCGGATGCGCAAGGTGGACCCAAACCAGTCCAAGCGTTACCGCCAACGGACCGGCCAGTAATGGAAGGCGTGACCTCATCCGGCAGCCCCGCCGATTTCCCTGCACTTCTCCAGCGCCACGGCCTTTACCCCGCCGCCGCGCCCCACGCGTCGATTTCCTCGTCCTCTCCTCAAGAAACCCAGGCCACTACCATCCTCGCCTTCAAGTTCGCCGGTGGCGTCCTCATGGCCGGCGACCGCCGGGCCACCGCGGGTAACACTGTGGTCTACGACCGCGCCGACAAGGTCCTCGAGATCGACCGCCATTCGCTCATGGCCATCGCCGGTGTCCCGGCCACCGCGTGGGAGATGGCCCGCGTGCTCGAGCACTCCTTCCAGTTCTACCGGCGCACCCAATTGCAGGAGATGAGCCTCGACGGCAAGGTGCGCGCCCTCTCGAAGCTGCTGCGCGACAACTTCGGCTTTGTGATGCAGGGCGTCGGCATCGTAGTACCGATCTTTGCCACCTATGATCTCGCAGCCCAATGCGCGCGCCTCTATTTTTACGACGCCATGGGCGCGCAATTCGAAGCGGCCGATTACGCCGTCAGCGGCTCGGGCTCGCCCGCCGTGCGAAGCATCTTGTATTACCAAAACACCTGGGGCAAACAGCCCCTCCACGAGATCGGCCGCGAGGAGGCCGTCGTGCTCGCCCTCCGCGCTCTCGATACCGCGGCCGATACCGATACCGCAACCGGCGGCGTCGATCGGCGCGGACGCGTTTATCCTGTGGTCAAGATCGTAAGCGGGGAGGGGATCTCCACCCTCTCCGAGGAGGACCTGGCCACGACTTTCAAGACGGAGGTCAAATGACCGAGGAGCCGTACCGCTGGGTCGAGGCGATCTCCAATCGCCGCGAGTACATCGAGCACCAACTCGCGGGCGGCAGTCCCATCGTCGCCGTGACCTACGGTGGCGGCGTCTTGTTCCTGACCCTTAGCCGCGAGCGGCAAAAGATATTCGAGATTTACGACCGCATCGCCATGGGCGCCATCGGCCACCCCGGCGATATAGAGCGGCTGCGCATGGCAGCCATCGAGGTGGCGAGCACCGAAGGCTTCACCCGTTCCACGCAGGATGTCTCGCTCCGCCGTCTGGCCACCTTCTCCCTCAGCCCCGCCCTCAAGGCCGCCTTCGAGCAAATCTACGGCCCGCCCTACCTCGCCCGCATGCTCTTTGCCGAGTTGGGCCGCGAAGGCGAGGCCAACCTCTTTACCCGCATTGATTTCGACGGCACCATGCACACGAGCGGCGGACCGCATTTGCGGACCTTCGAGGACTACGGAGTACTCGCCGGCACAAGCGCCCAGGCGGCCGCCATGGAAAAACATCTGGCCGGCATAACGTCTGCCGGCATGGACCTCGACGAGGCCATTCGCACCGCGTTCCATGCGTGGACCATCGGCCATCTTTCCCGCGAAGAAGGCGCTCCGCCCTCTCCCGAGGCGATCGAGATCGCGAAAAAAGAACAGCTTGCCGCAGCCGTGCTCGAAGCCGCCGTGCTCGAGCGCGGCACCCGCCAGGCCGCGACCTACCGGCCGCTGCCGCAGCAGGCTCTCGAAAGCGCGCTGGCGTAAGGCCGCCCGATTTTCTCCCTCAGCCGCAGGTCCACTGCGTCCACCAAGTCCACAGCGTCCACAACGCCGGCTCCCGTTAAGCCCGCGTCGAAGCGAAATCGTTCAAAAAACGACTCCCTCCCGCTGGC
>Ga0302320_10029560_pt1 | contig 10481 bp, 8 predicted proteins | sample Bog_T0_3_FD_202130 | JGI IMG/M metagenome (GOLD analysis project Ga0302320, IMG submission 202130) | Peat permafrost microbial communities from Stordalen Mire near Abisko, Sweden - Bog_T0_3 | ecosystem: Environmental > Terrestrial > Soil > Wetlands > Peat | place: Sweden: Abisko, Stordalen Mire... | reverse complement strand
TCAATCGCTGCTCGGCGTCGAGGCGCAGCTCGCGCGAGAGGGAGCCGTGGTGGGCGGCGACGCAGTCGGGGCCGAGGTGCGGGGTGAGGCGCTCGCCGAGGGCGAAGGCGATTTTTTCGACGAGGCGGCGAGTGTTGACGAAGACGAGGGTGGAGCGATGGGCGAGGGCGTGGGCGGCGAGGCGGTCGAAGACCTCTTCCCACATGGCGGTGGTGGTAACGGAGCCGAGTTCGTCGCAGGTGGGGATTTCGATGGCGAGGTCGAGGGCGCGGCGCTGGCCGACCTGGATGATGGTGGCTGCGGCACGCGCGTTCGAGGTGGCTCCAACCCAGGTCTCAGAAGCGAGACCTGGGGCACCCGACTCTGTGGCGGAGCCGGTGAGGAAGTCGGCAACGAGGGAGATGGGATTTTGCGTGGCGGAGAGGCCGATGCGCTGGGGCGGGGTGGGGCGGCCGGCGAGGAAGGCGCCGGGGGAGAGGCGGTTCTCGCCACACACGAGTGCGTCGAGGCGTTCGAGCGAGAGGGCGAGGTGGGCGCCGCGTTTGTCGTCGGCGACGGCGTGGATCTCGTCGACGATGACGGTGCGGATTTGGCGGAGGTTCTCGCGCGACTTGGCGGCGGTGAGGAGGAGGTAGAGGGATTCGGGGGTGGTGACGAGGATGTGGGGCGGGGTGCGCAACATGCGTGCGCGTTCGCTGGGAAGGGTGTCGCCGGTGCGGACGCCGGTGCGGATGGGCGGGCAGAGATAGCCGCGGGCGGCTGCGAGTTGCTGGATTTCGGCGAGCGGGCCGTCGAGGTTCTTCTGCACATCGTTGGAGAGCGCCTTGAGCGGCGAGACGTAGACGACCTGGGTGGCGGACGGGAGCGAGCCGGCGATGGCCTGGCGGAGGAGCTGGTCGATGGCGACGAGAAAGGCGGCGAGGGTTTTGCCGGAGCCGGTGGGCGCGGAGATGAGGGTGGTCTCGCCGCGGAGGATGGCGGGCCAGCCTTCGATCTGGGGCTCGGTGGCGGAGCCGAATTTGGTGAGGAACCACTCGGCGACGACGGGATGGGCCCAGGCGAGGGCGGCTGCGGCCCCGGGTTCGATTTGTGGGAGCTCGACGAGAGCGGCCATGGGGTATTGTACCGCGGGTCTCTTCGTGCTTTCTTCGCTAGCTCACCATATAGCCGCCACCGGGGCCTGCTTCAAGACCGGCTGAGGCCCATTCGGGCTGGAAAGATGGATAGCAGCAAGGTAGGGGTGCCCCAATGGATCGTACGTCATCGTGATACTTCCGCCAACACCTGACCGCCCATCGCTGCCATCATGCCCGGCCAGGCCGTCGCTTCCATTGGAGCCGTTGGGCATGCCGATGCCTCCGGAACCCCCTCGCCCTGCGCGTCCGCCCTTCCCGCCGGAGCCGCCAGCGCCACCGTCGTCGTTTATCGTGAGCGAGCCGCCCTGCGGATCGACCAAATAGTATCGCTCCTTATGCCCCGGTGAAGTGATGCCGACCTGGAGCAGTGGGTGAGTTCCCGACCGGAGCGCAACCCAGACCTGGACCCGCGGCCCGTCTCCTCCGTTCCCACCGTCTCCGCCGTCCCCACCGCTGGTTCCGTTCCCGCCGTTGCCGCCAGCCGACGGATTGTTTGGGTCCATCGACCCCGGGAGGCCGCTCGACCCATCGCTTCCGTCGATGCCATTGGTGCCATCAGACCCATTGACGCCGGCGAAATTGGAAACAAACGGATAGTTGTAGCGCAACGGAATGTCCAGCTGGGCACTGACTCCTGGATGGCTCGGGACCGTGATGGTGACATGCCCGGTCTTGCCATCGCTCACTCGAGGATCGCGGGCGAGCGACAGTACGCCTTTCTTATTGACTGTCACTACGGTGGGAGTGACTGTGAGCTCAGACCATAGGACTTTTCCTTTGCCTTTTCCTTGGGTCAGCAAGGTGGTGCCGTCGGTCTCGGTCACTGTGACTACCAGCGGCGACTTCTCTCCCGGCGCAATCCCTGGGTCCTTCGGCAGGCTGGCTTCGATTGAGGCCACCGGGATCTTAACCAGCGAGACCTTCATCCCCAGCTTTACCTGGATGCTGCTGCATGAGATCAAAGCACCCAGCGGGACAAGCGCCGCGCAGATCGCGCTCTTTCGTACCCTTGGACGGGCAAACCATCTGACGCTCATCATTCCTGGGCTCCCTCAAAGTCTCGGCGTATTCGGGACGCATCCCTGAGGCTGTCAGCCTCTCATCACAAAAACACGATAACTCCTCGCGTGTTTGTGGGTCGAGTCTGCATTCGCTGCAAATTACATTTTGCCGGAGCCGATGTCGGCGAGCTGGGCGGCGGGGTTGTCGGCCTCGAGGAAGGCTTCGATGGCGACTTCGAGCTTGTCCTGGGCGGCGAGGATGAAGTCGATGGCGTCGCGGCCGGCGCCGTGGCCGCCGGGGTTGGGGGTGACCCAGTGGGCTTCCGACTTGCATTGGGTGCGGGCGTTGGCGGTGGCGATGGCGAGGCCGCAGGCGCGCATGACGGGGAGATCGACGACGTCGTCGCCGACGTAGGCGAGCTCGTCCATGGTCACTCCGGCTTTCTGGGCGATCTCCTGGGCGGCGGCGAGCTTGTGGGCCTGGCCCTGGTAGACGAACTCGAGCTTGAGGTCGCGGGCGCGGATGGCGACGGTTGCGGACTCGCGCTTGGTGATGATGCCAACGCGCAGGCCACCGAGGCGGGCGAGGGTGATGCCGAGGCCATCGTGTGCGGTGAAGCCTTTGACCTCGAGGCCGTGCTGGCTGCCGTCGGACGAAGTTTGGGGGATGAAGAAGAGCTGGCCGTCGGTGAGGACGCCGTCGACGTCGAAGATGAGGACTTTGATGCGGCGCGCTCGGTCTTCGGCTGAAAGGGGCGCGGCGTCTGATGTTGCGGTCATGCCTTGATGATACTGCGACTGTGCGGGGGCATCGCTCGCGGCCGGCAAACAGCAGGTCCTTCGCTGCGCTCAGGATGACAATTCAATAATTGGGGACCCCACCCTGCCGCGATAAGATCGCGTCGAGGATGGGGCACCCGATCCAGACTTATGCGAAAGACAAATGGGGCTTACTTCCAGTAGCCGGGGTGCCAGACGTGGCCGCCGCGCTCTTCGACCCACGAGCCTTCGATCCATACCGCGCCGCGATGGGGCGGACGGCGATAGCGGCCGGGGACCCAGACGTAGCCGTGTCCGTCCCAGCGGTGATAGCCGGGGACCCAGACCCAGCCTTCATGGGGTGCGACGGGGACGACCTCGACGGGACGCGGCGGGGGTGGGCCGATGCGCACGACGATCTGTGCGTTGGCGGCACCGACTGCAATGAACAAGCCGCAGGCTGCGGCGAGAAGCTGTTTCTTCATGGTTCGTTCTCCTTAGATACTGCTCCCGATTATGACGCGGATTTGGGCGCGAAAGTTGTGGTGCGATCGTAAGTTTAGGGTGTGAATTTAGCGGGGCCGGGAAGCTGTGAGTTAGCTGGCGACGGGCACGCTGCGGTAGGCAGAGGAGTAGGGATAGAGCTCCGCGCTGGGGGTGAGGTGGGCGCGCACCGGGAGCTGATAGAGATAGTCGCGGACGAAGTTGAGGTCGTGCAGATTGGCGATGGAGTAGCCCTTGTAGCCCGGCTCCCAGATCTCGGCCAGCCCGCCATCGAGGCGATAGCAGAAGCCGGACTTGATGAGATGCACCGCCTGATCGAGCCTCATCTTATGCGGCGTGAGCAGCAGATGGACGTGGTCCGGCATCAGGGTGTAGCCATGCAGCTTGTAGTGGCCCTGGGTGCGGTAGTGGAGCAGGGTGCCAATAAAGAGGTCGGCCATGCGCGCCAGTTCGAAGAGCGGACGCCGCTCGTGGGTCGCCATTGTCACAAACGCCATGCCGGTCCGGGATGGGTGCGCAGCCGTCTCCATGGCGCGATCCTAGGGGTGCGCGGGGAGGGTGGGAATACCACAAACGGGGAGTGCCGGAATTGTCGCGGCATCGCTGAGGGCGTAGGATTTTTCCCATGAACCTGATTCCCGGAGCAACGCTGACCAGCGCCGTGCTCGGCTTCCTTGTGATTATGGCGTGGCGGATTGGCGAGAGCCGCAGCGCGGTGACGGCGCGCAAGATTGTGATTCCACCGATGGGGATGGCGACGGGGTTCTGCATGTTTCTGGCGCCGGGATTTCGGATGCCGTGGACGTGGGCCGTGGCGGCGTTCCTGGTGGGCGCGCTGCTGCTGGCGGAGCCGCTGATCCGCACCTCGCACCTGAAGCTGGTGGGCGAGACGGTGATGATGCACCGGTCGCCGGCGTTCTTCTTCGTGATTGTGGTGCTGGCGCTGGTGCGGTTTCTGGCGCGGGGATATCTGGACCGGTTTATTACGATCGAGCAGTCGGGTGGGCTGTTTTTTATTCTGGCGTTTGGGATGATCGTGCGCTGGAGGGTGACGATGTACCGGGAGTATCGGCGGGTGGTGGGTCGACAGGCGGTGGTGGCGGCTGGCGGAAGTTAAAGCGCGCGGGTTCTCTCGGCACGGGCAGAGTCTAGTAGTGCATGGGCTTCTTCAGGCGTGTAGACCTCGCCGCGTTCGGCCTGGGCCATGCTCTCTTCGAGGCGCTCGTTGATGGCGTCGCGGTTGCGCAGCAGCCAGTCTTCCTGCGATTCGAGTAAGTCGAGGGCGCGATTGATGACCTCGTCCGGCTCGCGATAAACCCCACGCGCGATCTCGCGCTGGATGCGCTGCTCGGTGGCGGGATCGAGGGCGAAGCTCATGGGGAGAGTATACCGCTGCCCGCGCGGGGAGCCGCGCATCACAGATCGCGGTTTGGATCCTTTCTCTGTAGAAGCTCTTGCTCGTCTTTTACCCCTTCGCGGTCGAAGAGGCTCTCAATTTCGTCGTCCAGTTCCAACTCCTGTAGAGCCCTATATTCCCACCAGACCTCTCCGCGCTGTCGGCTCTCCTTGTACGCGCGCTCGAACAAGGGTCTGTGCAGCTCTTCCTCCGATAATTCCTTAAGGTAAAATGCTGCACTGAAAGTGTTCCCCTTCGAAAGCGATTCAAGGATGTCCCGAAGATAATACTCGGCAGCTTCAGCTCCTCTTCCAATATGCTTCAGTGTCCGCCCTACTTGCGACCAAGACTCATCGCGCTTTAGCTCTGCTAGATACTCCTCAACAGCCAAGGGATCCAAGAGGTCTATCTTCCCCTGCATGCTTCGGAAATAGACCTGCGAATCCATGTCATCTGAATTTTGGCCGATGAACTTGTCGATGTAGTCATCCCGTAGCCTCGTATTACCCACTTCGTCCAGAAGAAAGATAATTTCTTCTAGGGCGTTATCGTCCTTTAGAGACTCCAATTCATCTATCAGCTTGCCTACTTCAAGCCTCTGGAGCATGATTTCCTCGGAGGTCCTACTGCGCTTCTCAGCCCGGTCTCGGGATACCACTTGATTCCAGTCGGCTTTGTACAGAATCACCTGAGCAGCATCCAATTTCCTCCCAAATCCACCCTTAATCAGGGTCAGGTCGTGACAATGTACGCACAACACACAAAGGTTTTCTTCGACGGAGTTGGAGTTGTCACCGTCAATGTGATGCAGCTGTATCGGTATTCCCCTGGTGCGACAAACGCAGCAAGTACGATCCGCGTTGAAGAGGACTTTAGCCGCAAGCAGATTGTCTGGTTCAATTCGCATTTGCCGCCTACAGCCGCCGCCTATCCAAAAACGATGGGGTCCACCTACTGATTGGCTGCCCTAGTTGCAGCCGGAGGTGCTGCCGCAGGACCCTTCGACTCGCCTGCGGCTCGCTCAGGGCAGGCCATGAGTTGTTAGGAGCACCCACTGGTACTGCCGCAGGACATGCAGCGGTAGCAGGAGCCGGAGCGGGTCATGATGGCTCCGCAGGTGGCGCAGGAGGGGGCGTCGCCCATGTCGTACATCTCGCGCATGGCCTCGGAGGGGGAGTAGATGCCGCGGTCTTCCATCGAATAGCCGCTGGCTGCGCGCGGGTCGAGGCCGGAGCGGGCGGCGAGGTCGCGGGCGACGGCAGCGGAGGGGGCGGCGGTGGGTTCGGGCGCGATGCCGGAGCGGGGGGCGGAGCGGTCGTTGTCCATGACCAGCCGAGTGCCTTGCTCGGCGGCGCGGGCCGCGTGTTCGGAGCTCTGCTGCATGGCGCGGGCGCGCTCGTAGGGCCCGGCGGTGTTGGCAGGCGGCGCCGGCTCGGCGTTCGCATTGTCACGCGCATTGTCTTTCGCATTGTCGAAGATGTTTTCGTCGGAGAGGGCGTGGTGGGTGCGGGCCTCGCGCTGCAGCACGGCTTGCGGGGTGGCGTCGGAGCCGGCGAGCCACGATGCAAGTGCGGTGGAAACCGTGTGGTGCAGCGTCTGCGGCGATGTGGGTGTTGCCGGCGCGGGAGCGGCTTGCGGTGCGGCAGCGACGGGAATGTCCGCCGGCACGGGCGCGGTTTGAGCCGCAGGCGCAACTTCGGCCGAGGCAGCCAGGCTGACCGTATTGTCCGGCTCGGTCACGGTGCCCTCGACGGGAACGGCGGGGTGAGACATGCCGGCGAAGAGGTCCAGCTGGGTGCCGGAGAGGAAGCGGATCTGGATCCAGCGGAAGATGTAATCCATGATGGATTTGGCGTAGCCGATCTCGGGATTGCCGGTCCATCCGCTGGGCTCGAAGCGGGTGTGGGCGAACTTCTCGCAGAGGACGCGCAGGGGCACGCCATGCTGGAGCGAGATGGAGATCGCCGTGGCGAAGGAGTCCATGAGGCCGGAGACGGTGGAGCCCTCCTTGGCCATGCGGATGAAGATCTCGCCGGGCGAGCCGTTGGGATAGAGGCCGACGGTGATGTAGCCCTCGTGGCCGGCGATGGCGAACTTGTGAGTGACGGAGGCGCGCTCGCCGGGCAGGCGATGGCGCACGGCGCGCGGCGGGGCCTGGGAGTCGAGCGAGTCGGAGTTCTCCTGCGAGGCGTTGAGGAGCTGGTTGAGCTCGCGGGTGAGCGCGGCGTTGGCGGCTTCGAGCGCGGAGGCCTTGCAGTTTGCGGCGTTGAGCTCCTGCACGGCTTCCTGAAGGGCGCTTGGGTCGGACGGGGCAGGCGCGGGGGTTGCGGCAGCCTCCGCGGCAACCGCGGCGCCAGCTGCAACTGCGGCTACGGGCGCGGCGGCAACTGCGCGCGTGCCCTTCTTATCGTCGGAGGTCTGGGCGGAGACGTTGAGCGGCTGCGTGCCCTTGGAGTTGTCGCGGTAGATGGCGACGGCCTTGATGCCCTGACGCCAAGCCTCGATGTAGGCTTCGGCGATGTCCTGCACACTGCAGTCCTGGGGCAGGTTGACGGTCTTTGAAATTGCGCCGGAGAGGAAGGGCTGCGTGGCGGCCATCATCTTGATGTGGCCCATGTAGTGGATGGAGCGCGTACCCTTGGCGGGCTTGAAGCTGCAATCGAAGACGGCAAGGTGCTCCGGCCGGATGCCGGGCGCGCCCTCGATGGTGCCGGTGGCGTCGATGTAGCTGACGATGGCCATCATCTGCGCCTCGTCGTAGCCGAGCTTGATGAGGGCGCTGGGGACGGTGTTGTTGACGATCTTGATCATGCCGCCACCGACCAGCTTCTTGTACTTGACCAGGGCGAGGTCGGGCTCAACGCCGGTGGTGTCGCAGTCCATCATGAAGCCGATGGTTCCGGTGGGCGCGAGCACGGTGACCTGCGAGTTGCGATAGCCGTAGCGCTCGCCGTGGGCCAGCGCGCCGTCCCATGCGTGGCGCGAGGCGGCGATGAGGGTCTCCAACTGGGGGACGACGAAGGGCTCGGGGGTGGTGCGCGGGCTGGTCAGCGTCGGCTTGCCGATATTGTTGACCTCCGCCCGGTGCATGCGGATGACATCCAGGAAGGGCTCGCGGTTGACGTAGAAGCCGGGGCATGCGCCGCCGGTAATTTCGCTGCGCTGGGTGATGGGCGTGGCCGCGCCGAGTGGGGCGCAGGACTCGGCGATGCGCGCCGACTGCCAGTAGGCATCGCCACAAAGGATAGAAGTGAGCGTAGCGGCGAAGTCGCGGCCGGCGTCGGAGTCGTAGGGCAGGCCAAAGGCCATCAGGAGCGCGCCGAGGTTGGCGTAGCCGAGGCCGAGCGGGCGGTAGTCGTGGGAGTTTTTCGCGATCTGCTCGGTGGGATAGCCGGCCGCATCGACGATGATCTCCATGGCCGTGGTGACGGTGGCGATGGCGTGGCGGTACGCGGCGACGTCGAACTGGCCGCCGGGGGTGAGGAACTTGAGCAGGTTGAAGCTGGCGAGATTGCAGGCGGAGTCATCGAGGAACATGTATTCGCTGCAGGGGTTCGACGCGTTGATGCGGGCGGTGTTCTTGGATGTGTGCCAGCGGTTGATGGTGGTGTCGTACTGCATTCCGGGATCGCCGCACTGCCAGGTGGCCTCGGCGATCTTGTGCATGAGGTCGCGCGCGCGGTACTCCCTCACCGGCAGGCGGTCCTTGACGGTGCGGGTGGTGAATGGCCCGTCGGTCTCGACGGCATGCATAAACTCGTCGGTGACGCGGACGGAGTTGTTGGCGTTCTGGAAGAAGATGCTGCTGTAGGCTTCGCTGTCCGGGCCGGAGCCGTCGTAGCCGGCCTGGATGAGGTGCCAGGCCTTCTGCTCCTCCTTAACCTTGCATTCGATGAAGTCCTCGATGTCGGGATGGTCGATGTTGAGGACGACCATTTTGGCGGCGCGTCGCGTCTTGCCGCCGGACTTGATGACGCCGGCGAAGGCGTCGAAGCCGCGCATGAAGGAGAGTGGGCCGGAGGCGGTGCCGCCGCCGGAGAGGGTCTCCATACTGCCGCGGATGCTCGAAAGGTTCGAGCCTGCGCCCGAGCCCCACTTGAAGAGCATGCCCTCGGTCTTGGCGAGGGTAAGGATGGAGTCCAGCGAATCGTTGACCGAGTTGATGAAGCAGGCGGAGCACTGCGGCTTGGAGTAGCCGGTGACGCTGAACTCCACTTGGCCGGTGGATGGGTTCCAGTGCCAGTTCTGGGCGTCGGAGTTTGGCTCCAGGCGGTCGCAGCCAACGTTGAACCAGACGGGCGAGTTGAAGGCGACCTTCTGGTTCAGCAGCAGGTGGGAGAGCTCGGCGAAGAAGGTGGCGGCGTCGGCGGGAGTGGCGAAGTAGCCGCCGGCGATGCCCCAGTCGCGGATGGACTCAGCGACACGGGTGATGAGGGCGCGCACTCCGGACTCGCGCTCCGGCGTGCCGACTTGGCCGTGGAGGTACTTTGAGGCAACGATGTTGGTGGCGGTCATGGACCAGTCCGCGGGCACTTCCACGTTCTTCTGCTCGAAGATGGTGCGGCCCTTGTAGTCCTGGATGACGGCGTCGCGCAGCTCCCATGTGATCTCGTCGAAGGGCGAGATGCCCGGCCGGGTAAAGTGACGCGAGAAGGAGAGCCCCTGGGCGCGGCCTGCGGGGCGCGGCTGGACGGATGATGGGGTGGCTGGGGCGGCTGTCTCGGTCTGCGTGCTCGCGGCGGTCTGGGACGGGGTCTGGATCGGACTCATCGGACTCATCAGGGGGAGGTGCTCCTTCGTCTGTTTAGTGTCGTCAATCCCTGCGCCTTGTAAATCCCGCGCTTGGTGCAGCGGTCGCGCCGGGAAATCCAGCGCGGTTGGTGCCTTTTACTCTGGCCCCTGGGCCTAGTTTAAAGATAGAAACTAGGCCCGTTCCGTTCCTTTACTACCTTATCCGTCTCCGGCGCTGCAAATCCGGAGACGGCGCTACTGGCCAGGACAGCTTGGCCATAGATCGTAAGTCCTTTGCCTTCTGCCTTCTGCGGCGTGGGAGGGGTCTGCTTCCCCGTCCGTGGCACAGCCGGGAGCGCACGGGCGGCTCGACCGGAGATGCGTCTGAGGGAGGGCTGCAAACCCGGCCAGCCGGGCGTTTTCCTATCGACGTTTTCTGTTACGCAGTCGTGAAAGTACCGCCCTCAGTGGGGTGTGTCAAGTATAAAGCACAAGATATTGTGTTGTCTCCGCAAATACGCCTTTTGCAAAGGCTTCATGGCACCCTGCCTCAGAAACCCCCGATTTTGCCTGTGGAATTCTTCGCGGCGCCGCGCCATTTGCGGAAATTCATGGCTTCTGTCCGTTCCCCTTTCAGAACCTCAACCAGACTAGACGGGTGCGAAACCGGCCACAAGGCGCAGCTGTGGTGCAGGGATTGTGGAGCGGGGTGGGAAAGTGGAAAAGAGAACCTACTGAAGTGCGCCCAAGGCCTGTCCCACATCGTATGCGCCAACCTTGGAGGGGCCTACGCCGACCTTGACTTCGTAAGTTTCGCCCTGTTTTACGGCGTTGCTACCGAACACTACTGTGCATTGGGCCGGCAAACATGTCTGCGAAGTGCTGGTCAGCGTGGTGCCTGGAGCCGCAGTCAGGACAAGTTGTACCTGCGTTACCTGATCTAGGTTTGTCCCA
>Ga0302320_10029559_pt1 | contig 10481 bp, 5 predicted proteins | sample Bog_T0_3_FD_202130 | JGI IMG/M metagenome (GOLD analysis project Ga0302320, IMG submission 202130) | Peat permafrost microbial communities from Stordalen Mire near Abisko, Sweden - Bog_T0_3 | ecosystem: Environmental > Terrestrial > Soil > Wetlands > Peat | place: Sweden: Abisko, Stordalen Mire... | reverse complement strand
CGGATGGAGACCAGGTAAAACCACGCCAGCGCATTCTCGTGGTTGAAGACGATCGTGAGCAGCGCCAGACGAACGCCATGGTGCTTGCTTTCACCGGTTACGCGGTGGACGTGGCGGAAGACGGTGCCGCCGCCTGGGAGGCGCTTCAAGCCAGCCGCTACGATCTGCTCATCACCGACAACCACATGCCCAGGCTGACCGGCATTGAACTGCTCAAGGAACTGCGTTCCGCCGGAATGAAACTGCCGGTCATCATGGCCACCGGAAAATTGCCCACGCAGGAGCTGGCCCAATATCCGTGGCTCGAACCCGTCGCCCTGCTGGTCAAACCCTACGTCCCCGGAAAATTGCTGGAAAAGGTGAAAACTGTTTTGCAGGCGGAGCCCACAAACATCAGTCCGCCCCGTATGGCACCAAAACAGAGCGACGCGGGCCCATTTTCGGTGGAGCAATACACCGCCGCCGACAAGCCGGAGTGGGACAGATTCGTGGGCACGGCCAAGAATGCGACCTTCCTTTTCGCCCGCGACTACATGGACTACCACAGCGACCGGTTTGCCGACCATTCGTTGATGGTGTTCAAAGACGATGAGCTGGTGGCCGTGTTGCCGGCAAACCTCAGGGCCGACGGCACGCTCGTCAGCCATGAAGGGCTGACCTTTGGCGGGCTGGTCGTCGCCTGCTCGGCGACCCTTGAGAGTGTGCTGGCCTGTTTTCATGTGGTTTTACGCCACCTGAACCAGGGCGGGATCTCCAAATTCATTTACAAGCGGATTCCGGGATTTTACAACACGTTCCCCGACGATGACGTGGCGTATGCGCTGTTCATGCTCGACGCGAAGCTTCAGCGCCGGGATTGTTCGGCAACGGTCATACAAGCGAACCGGCTGCCCTTTCGCCGGGGCCACAAATATCTGATCAAGAAGGCGGCCCGGCATGAAGTCCGCATGGTCCGGGAAACATCTTTTCAGCCCTTCTGGGAACAGGTGCTGACCCCGCAACTGGCCACCCGGTATGGTGCCAGGCCCGTGCATACCCTTGAAGAAATCACCCTGCTCGCGTCCCGCTTCCCCGAACAGATCAAACAGTTCTCCGCCTATTGCGGCGATGAAATCGTAGCCGGCACCACCATTTACGAAACGCCCACCGTGGCACATGCGCAATACGGTGCGGTCACGGAAAAAGGACGGCAGATCGGCGCGCAGGCTTTCCTGTTCAGCTCGCTAATCGAGCTTTACAAGGACAAGCGCTTTTTTGATTTTGGCATCTCCAACGAGCATGAAGGCCGCGTCTTGAACCACGGCCTGCTGGAATGGAAGGAGGGTTTTGGGGCCCGCTGTTACGCCCATGACTTTTTTGAGATTGCGACCGGGAATTACCCAAAGCTGGAAGCGGTGCTGAAGATTCGGCCTGACACAAGATTACCGAACGAAACCGGCCTGGCATCTCCTTCTGCCTCCAGCAATGGGACGGCCAGGGACTATTTCGCGCATCCCAATGCGCTGATTGACGAAGGCGTCTCGATTGGCAGAGGAACACGGGTGTGGGCCTTTGCCCATGTCGTAGCCGGGGCAATTCTTGGTGAGGACTGCAATGTCTGCGACCACACTTTTATCGAGGGCGGTGTTCGAACTGGTAATCGCGTGACCGTCAAATGCGGTGTCTTTCTTTGGAATGGCATGATCTTGGAGGATGATGTCTTCATCGGGCCCGGCGCTGTTTTTACAAACGATACCCGGCCCCGCAGCAAAAAGTATTTGGAGCAGCCTTTACCAACCGTGCTGAAGGAGGGGTGTTCGATCGGGGCTGGCAGCATCACGCTGCCCAACCTGACGGTTGGCCGCTGGGCGATGGTTGGTGCCGGGGCCGTGGTCACCCATGATGTCCCGGATTTCGCTTTGGTGGTCGGCAACCCGGCCCGGATTCGCGCCTGGATTTGCCGCTGTGGAGAAAAACTTTTTCCCACTCACGGCCGGTTTATGGACTGTGTGTGCGGGTTGGGTTATGAGCGGATCGCCGAAAACGAAGTCAAGGAGGTTACCGCCAATGGCAGCCGTCAGACTTTGCCGGAGAACCGCATCGAGCCAACCATCAAAAGCAATGGACACCAAGCAACAAATGGGCAATGAAGCCAGACTGAAAGCGGGGAAGCTGAGTCAATACTTCCTGGATCGTGGCAATCCCGTGCCGCTTTGGCTAGCGGCGAGATCACGAGTGACGGGCTTCCGGTGTGATGATTTGGAACGAACGCATTGGAAGAAGGTTGGGCGCTCCATGTTTGCAGATTGACAGGTCAAAGTCGTCCGTCAGCAAACTTCCATTCCGCTGAACAGGTCGCACTTTATCTGATACTATATCGCATCGTTCCCGTGAACAATGGAGATGCAATCTGGCGATGGTCAGTTTTCAAATAAGTTTAATTGACTAATCCACGGTCGGATTGCGGACAAGTTGTGGAACAACCTTGTTTCCATCCGTGATTTCATCGCGAGCAGTCGGCTGTGCTCGAATTCGTTTGGCGTAGTTGGATGCGTGCGTGCGGCCGGCGACGCAGTCCTGGGCGTAGCAGATAAGATGGTGGGCGACCATGGCGATCTGAAAAATGTTTTCGATCTGACCCTGGCGCAACTGGGTCCAAAACATGGACCAAAACTCGGCACGGTAATTGGACCGGAGTCCGGCATACCAGATCAGCCGGGAGAGCATGGAAAAGGCGCGGCGGAGATTGCGTGGCGTAGCTTGACGAAGCGGGTACTCGTGGTGGCGACGGTGCGGGTAGGTTTTTTTGGCCTGGGTGGCGTAGCGCTGATAGAGGGCCTTGGGCTCATAAGCTCCGGCAATCACCCGCCGCCAGTTGGTCACCACCTGCTCGTAGGGCTGAAGGAATTGAATGTTGGAGTCGCGATGATCGTCGCAAACAATACGCCCGGCCGCCTTCAGCCGATCGTAGAGCGGGGTCTTGGGCAGCGCGTAGAGGATGTTGACGGTCTGGATGGGCAACTGGGAGGCGCGGATGAAATCGGCGATAACCAGCGGGGTTTGTTCCGTGTCGGAGTCGAAGCCCATGATGAGACCTGCGGCCACCTCGATCCCGTAAGTGTTGAGCGTGTCAATCACCTCCAGAATCGGCTTTTGGAGATTCACGGTTTTCTTGATGGCGCGCAGGGCGACTGGTTCCGGTGTTTCGATGCCGCAAAACACATTCGTGAAAAAGGCGTCCCGCATCTGGGCCAGAATATCCGGGTGCTTGGCCAAACCCAAAGTCGCCTCACAGGACAGCCGCACCTGGCCGTCCCATTTCTCCTGCCAGGCCACCAGATGGGGGAGCAATTCGCGGGTCGCCTGGGGATCGCCGATGAAATTGTCGTCCACAAAATAAACCGAGGGCGCGCCGGCGGCGGCCAGAATATCCAGCTCCTTGATGATTTGTTCCGGATGCTTATGGCGCGGTCGGCGTCCATAGAGCGCGGGAATGTCGCAGAATTCGCAGGTAAGTGGACAACCGCTGGAGAACTGCACCGTGCCCAGCAGATAGTTGCGGATATTGATCAGGTGATAGGCGGGTGTCGGCAACTCGGTCATCGGCAGGCGTTCAACGGTGCGAAGGATTTTCTGTTCCTGGGAACGCCCAGGAGAACGGTCTATCAGTTCGAACAGCCGGTAGGTGGCGTCACCCACTTCGCCGCAGTGTATGATGTCGGCATCGGGATACCATTCCGGCGCGGAGGAAGCTGATGGTCCGCCCAGCACGACGGATTTGCCGGCCCGGTGTGCGCGGGCGATGATATCGTGAATCTGTTCCCGCTGGATATGCATTCCGGTGGTGAACACGACATCGGCCCAGAGCAGGTCGCTGTCCGTGGCGGGTCGGACATTTTCGTCAACGAACCGGACTTCCCAACCGGCTGGAACCATGGCGGCGACGAGCAGGATGCCCTGCGGCGGCATGAACGCCTTGACCTGGCCCATCAATTGGAAGGCGTAGTTGAAGGTGGCAAACGACCAGGCATATTCCGGGAAGAGACACAGAATCCGGCGAGTATGCCGGGGCGTGAAATGAAAGGCGGAATCCGGCGGCATCATATCACTTTGGTTGTTGCTGAGCAGTTTCATCACTCGTTGTCTCGTCCGGGTTAGCGAGGTTTCATATAGTTGGCCAAGGCCATGACCGGAAACACTTTCGGATACGCCGGGTAATCAACATATAAAATACCAGGGTGTCCGGTCCCGACCACCGAGTCATCACACCAGGATTCCGCGTCGCTTCTGGTGTCCAATAGGTAGTTCACGGCCTTGGAAGCGGTATGGGTGTCTCGCAGTCCCATTTCACAGAGGAACTCCAGCACCCACGCACTCTGGGTCGGAGTGCTTGTCCCCCGGCCACGCCGGCCGACATCGAGATAGGATAACGTTGATTCGCCAAAACCGCCATCGGGATTTTGAAAACTCATCAGCGTCCGGGCGGCATTTAAAAGATAAGGTGCGCGGGGCGATTCCCCCGCCCGCAGCAGTCCGGTTCCGGCCTGAGTGGTGCCATAGAGAGCGTTGATGCCCCAGCGGCCTTCCCAGAGGCCGGTGGCGGGATCCTGGGTCGTGCGCAAAAAACGGACTGCCCGCCGGACGGAGCGGGAACGCTCCGCAGTCAACCCATAGGCACCCAGACCGGCAAGCACGTGTCCTGTGTTATCGGCGGAACTGTCGTCAAACAATTCCACCGAATCGGTAAGACCCTTGGTGAAAAATTTCATCATCCGGCTCCCGACGTTGTTCTGATCAAAGGCTCCCCAGCCGCCGTCGGAGTTTTGCCGTTTCAAGAGCCAATGAAGTCCCCGCTTTCGGGATCCCGCTGCTCCCGTCCTTCGTGTCAACGGAGCCATCTGGCCCAGAAACACCAATGCCCTCGATGTATCATCCACATCCGGGTATTGCTCGAAGTCACGGCCATAGGGAAAGCCTCCTTCGGCCGTCTGTATTTCATAGAGGCGCTCGGCGGCCAGAACCAAAGATTCGCTCGTCTCACCAGCTTGTGCCAACGCTTGCGCCGCCAGGATGGTGTCCCAGACACCACCGTGCATCAGGCAGCCGAGGTAATTTCCGCTTCCATTCTTGAAATATAAGGTATCCACGAAATCGAGTCCGCGTTTGATTGCTCCGGGAACACCGGTAAACCGTCCAGGATGCTTGCGGTAAAAATGATCCAGCGCCACGATGCTGAAAAGAGTCGAAACCGTATATCCGCCCCAGCTTCCGTGTTGCCGTTGCTGCCGCAGGATTTTGTTGATGACAAATCCGTCATACCACACGGAGGGTTCGTTTTCGTCCCTGTTCTTTTGCCAGGCAGGCCCGACAAAAAGTTCGTTCAAATCCAGCTCCGGGCCGAAGGTTCCGCGGATCTTGCGCGACACGCGATTGTGGCGAAGGTAGGCCATGGGGATCAAATGGGGGATGACCCATTGCGAAAACTGCCGGTAGTTTAGCGGCAGCGCTTCCATGAAGATCACATAGGGGATTTCGCCGATCTCCTCCCAGCCGCGCAGTCCGAACAGCGCCAGAAAGGTTTTGATAAACTGATTGGTGAAATCAATTCCGCCGGCCCCCAGGATGAATTTCCTGGCGGCATCCATGGCCGGTTGCACATTGACGACCGAGATGGAGGTTCTGAAACATTTGAGCGCAGCGTAGTTGAGCACGGTGGCATTGATGTCGCCGGAACGGATTGACGGATCCCGGGCCTGCTTCCATGAACCGTCTGCCAACTGGGTCTCCACGAGAATCGTTGCCAGCCGGTTCAGATTCAACCGCGAAGAAAATCCCCGGACACGGAGCCATTCCAGGAACAGCGCGTAGAGCGAGATATAATGGGTTCCCAGATGGGCGGGGAAACTCCAGCCGCCCTGACTGTCTTGTTGCTCCAGCAGGAGTTTTGCCGACTGCTTGAGAATCGGCTCCACCTTTTGCTCCATTGAACACATAAGAAACGCACTTTTTGGTGGTTAGCGACCTGAAGCAGAGCAGATGGAAAGACAGGCAGCATCAAATTCCGGATTTTTCCAATCGCCCATTTTAGCCGATTGTTTCTCTTTCAGCTTCGCTTGTATCTTCTGAATTCTGGCTTCCGAATCAAAAATGCGGGACAATGTGGTGCTGAGTAAGTTTTTATCCTTTTGGAGGGTTTCCTGGATCTGCTTAATTTCGCGCTGACATTCGATTTGATACATGCCTTTTAATTAACAGGCATCGTTTCTGTTTTATATGGGGTGTTCTCCTGACAAATCGTTTTTCAATTTGTGAACCAATTGGCGGAGATCGCTTTCAGTGCTGTTAGAGGTCGTTTCTGCGGCAAAAACTTCAAAACCCATGGGGGTAACACCTGATGGTAGATGCACTGGTGCGGCATATAATAAAGAAAATTATGCCACCCCTGCATGAACGATAAGAAGACAATCACGCCGCATCCGGGAATGTCCGTAGCGAACATATACTATGTCCTTTTCCGGAGGAAGCGGCTGATCCTCGGATTTTCCCTGGCGGGAATTCTGGCGGCGCTGGCAGTGTGTGTGATCAAACCGCCGCAATTCAAATCCGAGGCGGAGCTTTCGTTAAGCGTGCTGGAGGCTAAACCGATCAACGTGCCCGGAGAAGAAACCAGGCTGATGAATGATCCCAGCGATAACATCATTCACACCGAAATCGAAATTCTACAAAGTTGGGATCTGGCGCAACAGGTGGTTCAAGCCATGACGCCCGAAAAAATTCTCGCCGGCTTTGGCGGTGGCTCAGATTCGAACCGGGCTGCCTATTATGTGAAGAAAGGACTGACCGTGGAGACGACGCCGGGCAGCAGCGTAATTCACATCGCCTACCAACATCCCGACAAGGAAATCGCCCAGACTGCTTTGAGCAAGTTTATTGACGGGTATTTCAGCAAGCATTTTGAAATGCAGGGTGGTGGTGTGATCGGCGACTTTTTGACGAATGAAACGACGCGGTTGGAGGGGCAATTGGCCGAAACCGACAAGCAGATTCAGCAGGCTCAAAGTCAAATTGGCGTAATAGCCGCCGATGATGCGAAGGGTGCCTATTCCACCGAGATCACAAAGTTTAGAGGAAAAATCTCCAGTGCCGAGGAAGAACTGGCGGAACGTCAGGCGCTGCTAAAAGTGCTGAACTCGTCCAAAAAGGACGCACAGGGCACGTCAGCGCCAATGGTTCCCGCCGGACAATACGACGCCTACCGGCAGGTTTGTGAGCGGCTCACCATTCTTAATAAAAGGCAAGACGACTATTTGACGCAACAGGGATTCACCGAGGAAAACGTATGGGTCAAGGATGTGCGCCGCCAGATTGCCGACGCGGAGAAAATTAGAAACCAGCTTCAGGAAAAATATCCCCAATTGGGAAGCTTGGATATGCCATTGATGAACCTGTCCCGGGAGGCAGCAGACGTGGCCGATGATTTACCAAGCTCTTCCGCCAAAATCACGGGGTTGAAAATGAAAATAGACCTGCTGCATTCACAATTGAACCAAGTCTGGAACGAGGCAACTAATTTTGAACAGGTGGCAGCCACCATTTCCGGATTGCAACAAAAAAAAGCTTCGGAAGAAACCAGCCTGAAATACTTTACTGATCGCTTGGAGCGCTCTCGCATTGACGAGACATTGAACGAAGGCAAGGTCTCGAACATCAGCATCATCCAGTCGCCGACACCGCCTTTGAAAGACTGGTCAAAACCATTCAAGAAAATACTGGGCATGTTGGCAGCAGGCGGCATTATGACCGGGTTGGGGCTGGCCTTTGTTGTGGAACTGTATTTGGACCGTTCCGTAAAACGCCCGGCGGATATTGAAATCAAACTCGGATTGCCGCTGTTTATCTCCATTCCTGATGTGGCAAAAAACGGTTTTGGAAAACCCGCCCGGTTGAATGGTAGCGCGCGATTACTTTTGAACAATGCATCGGCCAGGACAGCCAACGGGGAAGCATCCACCGGCCAGAGCATCGCCCCATGGGATCAGGAAAATCCACTGCGCCGTTTCTACGAGGGCCTGCGCGACCGGCTGATCGTCTATTTTGAAGTCAGAAATGTCACGCATAACCCCAAGCTGGTGGCCGTGACGAGTTGCAGCCATGGCGCGGGCGTCAGCAGCATTGCCGCCGGGCTAGCCGCTACACTGTCTGAAACAGATGACGGAAACGTGCTCCTCGTCAACATCAGCGGCGAACACGGGGCGGCCAGGCAATTTTGCAAAGGCGAGCCGGGTTACAGCCTGGATGAAGTATTGGAGAGAGCGAAAGACAGAACACTTGTCAAAGCAAGCTTATACACCACCGTTACACAGGCCAATGGGGACATATTACCGGCCAATTTGCCGAAAAAGCTTTCAGCACTGATGCCCAAACTCAAGGCCAGCCAATACGACTATATCATTTTTGACATGCCGCCCGTCACCCCAACGACTGCGACGGCCCGGCTTTCCGGCCTCATGGACATGGTGCTGCTCGTCATCGAATCGGAAAAGACCAATCAGGATGTCGTAACCGGCGTAATCAAACTGCTGGCTGAATCCAAGGCCACCGTCAGCACCGTGCTCAACAAGTCCCGGAGCTACATCCCGGCCAGATTGCACCAGGAATTTCAAAGCTATGTTTAAAACAAAAAAAATATTATTGGATGGGAATAGTCCGGTTGGCCAATTGCATAAGGCAAATCAGGTCGGGTTCTGGAAGCGGACATTGGATGTTCTACTTATCTTGCTGGCCCTGCCATTACTGATTCCTCTGGCACTGCTTGTAACCCTGTTGATTTGGAGCGGCTCCCCTGGGCCGGTTCTATTCAAGCAGGAGCGCATTGGTCATCTAGGCCGGAGCTTCAAATGTTACAAGTTTCGCAGCATGTTCGTAGATACTGACACGACGACGCATCAGGGACACCTGCACCAACTGATGAACTCGAACACTCCCATGCAGAAGATGGACTCCAATGGGGATCCGCGTATCGTCCCTTTTGGCGTGCTGCTCCGGGCGTCCGGTTTGGATGAACTCCCCCAATTGATCAATGTGCTGCGGGGTGAAATGAGCCTGGTGGGACCGCGCCCCTGCCTGCCATACGAATATGACAACTATCTGCCGTGGCAGAAGGAACGATTTAACACGGTGCCAGGTTTGACCGGGTTATGGCAGGTCAGCGGAAAAAACAAAACCACGTTTATAGAAATGATTCAACTGGACATCAGGTATGCGAAAAATAAAACCTTGCTGTTGGATTTGAAGATCATTTTGGTTACGGTTCCAGTCTTGGTCGTTCAAATGTTGGAAGCCCGGATGGCCAAAAAATCATTCCTTAGTCCGATTCACGGAACACCAATTACTCAAACAGTCCGGCAACGCCTGTAAGTTTACCGGGGGCTGGTGGAATTGATGGCCACCGGACCTTTCCCCCGCAGGTTTGACGCCAGGGTGGAAACCATTTGAATCCTGACAACCACCTCAAGGCTCTCTTTCAAGCGTGGGGCCAGGGTCTTTTTGTCTTGCGACTGCAACAGCGCATGCAGGTTGAACTGGGCGACCGTGAGCACCTGGCCAATTTTGTTGTGAAGTTCGCCTGTAAGTCGGCGGCGTTCAGTTTCCTGCGTCTTTGCCAGCCGGCGGGAAAGAATTTGAAGTCTGCGGCTATATTCATCGCGCGTTCTCTCGGCGAGTTTGCGCTTAACCCGCTCCTCGACTTCCTGCAGGGCGCGGCGCACCGCCGGAACGAGCCGGGAGAGACGCTGTTTTAGCACATAATCCGTCGCGCCGCTCTTGAGCGCATCAATGGCCCGCTCCTCGCCGAGTATTCCCGAGACCAAAATAAATGGAACATCGGGGCATCTGGCATGCGCAATTTTCAGCGCCGACAACCCGTCAAACGCGGGCAGCGAAAAATCCGAAAGGATCAGGTCAATGCTTCCCGGTTTGAGCGCCGCCACAAAATCTTCGCGGGTTTGCACACAGGTGGTTGTGCAGGGGATGTCCCCGGCCTCAAGGGTGGACTGAACGAGCGTGACATCGTTGGGATCATCCTCCAGATGCAGGATGCGGAGCGGAGATTTCATTTTAATTTTATTTCTTTTTGACAAGAAGTTCTCCGTCATTTTCGACGTCGGCCTTTTCCCTCAAGGTGGTGGGTGGCGGTTCATTGATGGCGGCCCAGAAAATGCCGAGCTGTTTGACGGCCTTCATAAACTCGGCAAAATCCACGGGTTTCACCACATAGGCATTAACCCCGTGTTTGTAACACTCAACCAGGTCCGGCGTTTCACGCGAGGACGAAAGCACGACCACGGGTATGATCTTCAAATCCTCGTCGGCCTTGATAATCTTCAACACCTCCAATCCACTGACTTTGGGCATCTTGAGATCGAGCAGCACCAGAATGGGATTGGTGCCGCCGCGCATTTTGTATTTTCCCCGGTGATAAAGATAATCCAGCGCCTCCGCGC
>Ga0302320_10029558_pt1 | contig 10481 bp, 11 predicted proteins | sample Bog_T0_3_FD_202130 | JGI IMG/M metagenome (GOLD analysis project Ga0302320, IMG submission 202130) | Peat permafrost microbial communities from Stordalen Mire near Abisko, Sweden - Bog_T0_3 | ecosystem: Environmental > Terrestrial > Soil > Wetlands > Peat | place: Sweden: Abisko, Stordalen Mire... | reverse complement strand
ATCGGCCAGGGCGATTTTCACGTTGTCGCCCTCAAAGTTGGATCTGACCAGCAGGGCGATTTCATTGGCCAAGTGAATTCGGACGGCCAGCAAGTCCGCCTTACTGTCAGTTCGGAAAAATCGAATGGCGCCCTGCACGGCGAAGTCGCCCTCGGTCTTAATTCGGATCGCGAAATTTCCGGCAAACTTGTCGTCACTCAATTCGATCTCGATCCTTTGCTCAAAACGGGTCTTCATCTGAAGAACGTCACTCGCCAGAGTTCGGTGGACGGCGAATTCACCATTGCCGGCAGCCTCCGTGCCCCTGATTCCATCGTCATAAACGCGGACATCGCCCACATCTCCTTCGACTACCTTTTCATTTCCCTTCGCAACGACGGCCCCATCGAATTCTCCTACCGCCGTAACGAAGTAAAAATCGACCGGGCCCACATCACCGGACCCAACAGCAACTTTGACATCACCGGGTCCGCGCGCTTTGACCGCGACCGTCCCATTCACGTCAACGTCACCGGAGACGTCAACCTCGGCCTTCTAAAGGGCGTGCTCCCCGATTTGCAGGCCGCCGGAAAGGCCGACGTCAACGTCGCCATTCAAGGCACTCTTTCGAAGCCGCGCATCACCGGCCGTGCGAAAGTCCAAGACGCCTCGGCGATCTATGCCGAATCGCCCGTCGGTTTAAGCCACGTCAACGGCGAACTCGTCTTTGATAGCAGCCGTTTGCTTTTCGAAAACCTCGTCGCCGAATCCGGCGGCGGACAACTTTCGCTCAGCGGCAGCGTCACCTACGGTGAAGATGGTCCCGTGCGCTACGAAATTTCCGCGAAGACCAATCAAGTCCGGGTCCGTTATCCCGCCGGTATGAGTTGGCTGGTCGGCGGCACACTGCAGTTGTCCGGCACTACGGACGCCGCTATTCTGAGCGGCAACCTGGAACTCAAGCGTTTGCTCTTCGCCGAAGGTGTGGACATCAGTTCCTTCTTCAGCGCCTCGCCCGATTCCAGCGGCGCCTCCACCTCCGCCTTCATGCGCAATCTCACCTTTGACGTCGCCAGCCACACCGCTCCGGGCGCGCGCATCGAGTGGGCCGGAGCTCAGGTGGAAATCGATAGCGATCTTCACCTGCGCGGTACGCCCGATCGTCCGATTCTGCTAGGTCATATTCACTTGCTTGGCGGGGAAATGTCGTTTCGCGGAAATAATTTCGCGCTCACGCGCGGCGACATCAACTTCGCAAATCCGTTTCAGCTCGATCCCGAACTCAATATCGAAGCAACCTCAACGATCAGCCAGTATCAGGTCACCATCAATTTTTCCGGACGCGCCAGCAAACTCTCTCTCAGCTACCGCTCCGATCCTCCACTGCCCGATACAGACATCGTCGCGCTCCTCGCTCTCGGCACCACCGGTGAAGAAAGCGCTCTTCGCTCCACCGGCGCCGCCGGCGGCCAAAACTATGGGGCCACCGCGTTGCTCTCGGAAGCCATCTCCAGCGGCCTCGGCGGCCGCATCGAGCATCTGTTCGGCATCAGCCACTTCCGCGTCGATCCGTTTCTTGCCGGCACCACCACGGAATCAAACGCATCCGCTCGCGTCACCATCGAGCAACAGGTCACTCGCGACCTTACCATCACTTATTCTTCGAACGCGGCTTCCGACCAGCAGCAGCTAATTCAAGTCGAGTACCACGTGAAGCGCGATCTCTCGATCGTTTTCCTCCGCGACATCAACGGCACCTACGGCCTCGACATCAAGTTCGTCCGCCACTTCCACTAATCAACAGCAATTGCAAGTTCGCGCGCCGAACCACCAAACTTCGCGGCACCGGTTTTTCGCTCAGTCCGGCGGCTTGCCACCGTCTTTTGCGACCGCCGCATCGCTCCCGAACCGAAGTCGAACTCTTAGTGACCCGCTATCGCGATCGCTCGGACTTTTCGGCCCGCCTTATGAATCCATCAAGAAAATATTCCCGGCCGCCATCCCCACCGTCCACGGCTGTTCCTCACCGCGTACCCGCTCCCATTCCTCTTTCGTCAACTCGGCCTGCAACTCAATCTCATCGCTAGCCCGCTCCGTCTCGCGCGTCCTCAAAAATACCGTCATCCCAAATGGCGTCTCCGAAATTCGCGCCAGCCAACAGGGAACGACGTTCTTGCGCGCCGGCACATCCTCATTGCTACGCACCCACGCGATGTGATGCGCCCGTATCCCCGCAAACCGCGTCGCGCCGTTCGCCACTCGGTCTCCCCACAGCTTGATTCCCCAATCCGTCGCGAAAAAACTCCCATCCCCATTCGCCTGCACGCGCGAAATATTCTTGCATCCTGTCAGCCTTGCCACTTCCGCGCTCGCCGGTCGCTGGAACACGTCTTCCCTTCGTCCAAACGCCGCCACTTGCCCGCGTTGCAACACCAGCAGCTCCTCGCTCATCCGGTATGCTTCCTCGATGTTGTGCGTCACCATCAACGCCGGACGCCGGTACTCCGCAAAGGTCTCCTGCAACAGCAGCGAGATTTGGCTTCTCAAATGCGTATCGAGCGCCGAAAGCGGTTCATCCAGCAGCAACGCCTGCGGTCCTGTCGCCAGCGCCCTCGCTAGCGCCACTCTCTGCTGCTCGCCTCCCGATAGCTCGCTCGGATATCGATTTGCGAGGCCATCGATCCGCATTTGCGCGTTCAACTCGCTCATCCGCTCCTTCCGCTGCTCGCCCGTTGCATTCGCCATCCCAAATCCCACATTCTCTGCAACGTTCCGATGCGGAAATAGCGCGTACTTCTGAAACAGCAATCCGACTCCGCGTTCCCGTGCCGGCAAATTCACTCCCCTCTCCGCGTCAAACAGTACACGATCGTCCAGCACAATCCGTCCGCGCTCCGGCTTCTCCAGCCCCGCAATGCACCGCAGCAGCATCGTCTTTCCGGCGCCAGACGCGCCCAAAATGCTTAAAGGACGGTCCGTAGCCGCGAACTCCACCGCGAGAGTGAACTCCGCGAGCTTTTTTTCGATCGCGACCGATAGCGGCATCAGCGGATCCCTCGCGTCGCGCGCTGCAGCTGTGTCCAGTAATACACTCCGCCCAGTAGCAACAAAGAAATCGCCACGTCCGCACCGCACCACAGTAGCGCCCGCCACATCTGCCCCGCCTCCACGGCAAAATAAATCGTAATCGGAATCGTTTCTGTCCGCCCGGGAATGTCTCCGGCGATCATCAGCGTCGCGCCAAATTCTCCCAGTGCCCGCGCAAACGCCAGGATCGTTCCCGCAATCACCCCCGGCCACGCCAGCGGCAGCGCCACTTCGCGAAACACGCGCCACTCTGTCGCTCCTAGCGTTCGCGCCGCTTCGAGCAAATGCGGATCGACCATCTCCAGGGCAGCGCGCGCGCTTAGATACATCAGCGGCAAAGACACGACCACCGCCGCGATCACCGTCGCAGGCCACGAAAACACCACCGTCGCGTCAAACCGCAGCAACAGCTGACCGATCGGCCCGCGCCGTCCGAAAATTAAAAGTAAGAAAAATCCAACCACCGTAGGAGGCAGCACCAGCGGCAACAAAAACACGCAATCAACCACCACAGCAAAAAAGCCCCGGCGACTGCTGCGCCACGCCGCCGCACCAACGCCTACAAACAAAGTAATGGCGGTCGCCACCAGGCTGGTGGCCAGAGAGATCCAAAGCGGAGATAAGTCCATCAAGCGGGGATTGTATCTGGATCAGTTCTTGCCGGCTGGATTTTCCGCGGCAGCAAAACCGTACTTTACGAATACACCACGCGCGCCGTCACCCGCCAGAAAGTCCAAAAACGCCTTGGCCAGCTCCGGGCTCTTCGTCGCTTTCAGAACCGCCGCCGGATAGACGATCTCATCGTGCGAATCCGCCGTCGCCGTTTCCACCACGCGCACCATCGAAGAAGTCCGCGCGTCCGTACCATAGACAAACCCCGCATCCGCGTTGCCCGTCTCGACAAACGTCAGCACCGCGCGCACGTCCTTCGCGTATACGATCTTTTTCCGCACGGCCTCGAGCAACCGAAGATGCTCGAGCGTCTGCTGCGCGTAAAGCCCAGCCGGCACGGTGTTCGGCTCGCCCAGCGCAACGGCCTTCACCTCGGGCCGCGCGAGGTCGCCAAAGTTTTCTACCACTTTCGAATCGTTCGGTGCGATTAGCACCAGCGTATTCAGCACAATGTCCCGGCGTGTCCCATTCAACAGCAGTCCCTCTTCTTCCATCGCGTTCATCTGTTTCTCGGCCGCCGAAAAGAACACATCCGCCGGAGCGCCCTGCTCGATCTGATGTTGCAGCGTCCCCGATCCGCCAAAATTCAGCGCGATCTTCGCTCCCGGCACGCGCTTCTCATACATCGGTGCAATCTCGTCCAATGCATCCTTCAAGCTGATCGCCGCCGAAACCGTGATCGCCCCCCCCTGCTGCCCGAGGCCTGTTACGGGAAAGGCCGCAACTGCCACAAAAAAAATCAGGAGGCCGGCAACCGCCAGCCTCCTCATTTTGAAACCATCCGGTAGATTGCTCATCGTGCACATCTCCAACGCGTCACGAATGATTCGTTAGCCGCTCGCGTCGCAGCAGAATACTACTGTTGCGGCGCGGGAGTCGCTGGCGTGGCAGGCGTCGCCCTCGGCGCAGGAGCTGGCGTCGGCGCCGCTCCCGAATCGCCCGACGCGGCAGGCGCTGCATCCGGCTTTGCATTCGGATCCGGCGGCAACATTTGCTTCAGCACAGGATAGTCGTCTGTCATCCCGCGCAACACGGTCATCGCCGCCTTGCCATCGATCTGCATTCCCGCTTCCTGCGACTCGCGCACCACAGCCGGCATTTCCTTCACCAGCTTCTGCCCGAGCGCTGATTCATAGAACTTCGTCAGTCCGGCAATGTCCTCGCTCGTAAAATGCTTCGCATACACATGCACGGTCGCGTCCGTCACCGGAGCCGACGGAGCCGCCGCCGCAAATCGTTCCTTAAACGTCGCCATGAACTTCGGCACTTGATCCTGCTGCAACGCGCGGCCCACGCCCTGTTGTACCTGCTGCGTCAGTCCTGCTTGAATGTTGTCGCCCATCTTCGAAATTTCGGTCAAATCCAGCAAATGCCGGATCGCCGCTTCTTTCGCGGGATCGAGCTTCTCCAGTTTTGCGGCATCGGACGTCTGGCCCGGCTGCGCAGGCGTTCCCGGCGCGTGTTGTGCCGGCTGGTTCAGCGATGGAGGCGCGGATTGCGCCATGGCCGGTCCCGCCGACGCCAGCGCCGCAATGATCAGGGCAGTTCTCAACTTCATTGGATCTCCTGTTTTTCGGTCCGGGCTTTCGTCCCGCCCTGACAAACGAATTTTAGAATCGTATCGAACGAGGTCTGGATAAGCAATTCTACCGCCTCACGACCGCCATTCATCACTTCGACTAGCTGCTTGGCCGCGCGGTGTGATAATTTCACCGCTGTCGGTCTCTGTAGCGGCTCGATTTCGCAGTTGCTCAGCTTTAGAGCCCACTTCGCGGTCGGCCTAAAAAAAAGAATGACCTGGCTTACATACTCTCGCCGCCCCGCAGCCACCGTTTCAGCACGTCAGTTCGACTCTGCCCGCGCCGAAATGGTTGCGCGCCAGATTCGCGACCGCGGCGTTCGCTCGCCCGCCGTCCTCGACGCGATGCTCGCCGTTCCGCGCCACGAATTCGTCTCGCCGTCACATTGGGCCGAAGCCTACGACGATAAGCCCATCCAAATCGGCAACGCCCAGACGATTTCACAGCCCTACATCGTCGCCGCCATGGCCGAAGCTCTTGCGCTGAAGCCCGTCGATCGCGTCCTCGAAATCGGTTGCGGCTCCGGCTATCAGGCGGCCGTGCTTTCCCATCTCGCCAGGGAAGTGATCGCCATTGAATTTATCCCAACCCTCGCCGAATCCGCTCGCGCCCGCCTCGCCCGTCTCGGCTTTCGAAACATCACGGTCGCACTGGCCGATGGCTCGGTCGGCTGGCCGTCGGCCGCTCCCTACGACGCCATCATCGTCAGCGCCGCCGCACCCGCCGTCCCCGCGCCGCTGGTCGAACAGCTCGCCGAAGGCGGCCGCCTCGTTCTTCCAGTCGGAAATGCCGGCGAACAGGACCTGGTCCTGTTCGTCAAGAGGGAAGGCCGCGCAACTCAACAGACTCTTTTTCCCTGCCGCTTCGTTCCGCTCCTCGGCCAAAACGGCTGGCGCGTCTTGCCGAATGGCTCGCTCGAACGATGACGCCTCCACCCGAACTATCCATCATCATTCCCGCCTACAACGAAGAACGCCGCCTTCCCCGTACACTGACTCGTATCCGCGAATATTTCGCCGACCGAGCCCACTCGATGTCGCTTCAGCAGATCGAAGTTCTTGTCGTGGACGATGGCTCTACCGACGCCACCGCCCTTATCGCTGACGAATGGTCCCGTGAATGGCCCTCGGTTCGATTGGTTTCAAATGGAGATAATCGCGGAAAGGGCTACAGCGTTCGCCACGGCATGCTCGCGGCCATCGGCAGGATCGCTCTCTTCACCGACGCCGATCTTTCTTCCCCGATCGAGGAATCCGAAAAACTATTCGCCGCCATCGATGCCGGTGATCAGGTCGCCATCGGTTCCCGCGCCATCGACCGCTCGCTCATTTCCGCTCGCCAATCCGTCATGCGCGAAAGCGCCGGAATCATCTTTAACCTATTCGTTCGCCTGTTCACCGGCCTTCCGTTTCATGATACCCAGTGCGGTTTCAAAATGTTCGTCCGCGAGCCGTCCCGCATCGTCTTCGAACAGCAGCGTATCGAAGGCTTCGGCTTCGATCCCGAAATTCTCTTTCTCGCCAAGCGCCACGGCCTGCGCGCCGCCGAAATTCCCGTCCGCTGGGCGCACGACGACGCTACAAAAGTTCACGTCGTGCGCGACAGCATCCTTATGTTCGGAGACTTGATCTACATCCGCTGGAACTGGTTCTGGGGCCGTTACCCGAAGCGCGCTCGAAAATCACGCTAAGCTGTCGCGCGTCGCTTACTTCTGCGCGGTCGGCGGCACCAATCCGTTCAACCGCAAATACATCGCCTGCATCCCGTAGTGGTCCGAAAATTCATTCGTCAGGATGATCAACGCCGCCGCGCGTGACACCGGACGGTCTCCGAACACTTTGATCGGCTCGCCCAAATTCGAATCATCGGCTTTCGCCAGCGCCTGCGTGCACACATCAAACGACGCTTTCAGCGCCGGTAGCAGCTTTTCCTTCGGATCGGCATCGCTCGGCTTTTCCGTCGTCGGCAAGGTGATGCCGCCGTACTTCGAACACAGACCGTTGTTTGCGTTGATGATATGGACGATCAAATGTCCAAATGTGATCTGTGCCGGAGTCGGCTTGTAATCGTACTTGTCGGCCGGCATTTCTTCCGCCGCTGCAATCGTGTTCTTCGCTTGCCGCTCCAGCAACGAGCGCACGATATTCGTCACCGGATTAGCCTCAACCGCCGGCGCCGCCGCTGGGCCAGGAGTCGCCTGCTGCGCGCTCGCGCCCGAAACCGCCAGTCCCACAATTCCAATCGCCATTGCCGCCAGCATCGTAACAATCCGCTTCATCGTTTCCTCCTGAGTTTCGCCCCGCCAAAGCATAGTCGCCGCGTCGCACCCAAACAACTTGTTTCGCCCTATCGCTCGGCGTGCAGAAATGACATTTCTGCAGCCAAATCTTCACGAAACTTTACCATTCAAAGTACTTGACAGCCTCCTTCGATTTGCTACTCTCCTCTTATGGCTGCTCCCAAGCTTACTTTCTCCCGCTCGGGCCCCGTTCGACCCGGCGCTCCCGTCGCCATCGACGACCACGCCCGCGATAATCTTCGCTTTATTCGCGAAACCATGGAGCGCGCCACCTCCTTCACCGCCGTTCCCGGCTGGGGAGGCGTCGCCATGGGTATCACCGCCCTGGGCGCCGCGGCCATCGCCCAGCTTCAAAAAACGTCTAACGCCTGGATCACCGTCTGGCTCGCTGAAGCTTTCGTCGCCATCGCCATCGCCAGTTGGACCACATACTCCAAAGCTCGCCGCGCGGGTTCGCCCGTCTTCTCCGGTCCCGCTCGCCGTTTCGCTTATAGTTTCGCGCCACCTCTTTTCGTCGGCGCACTACTGATCGTCTTGAACGTCCGCGCCGGTGTCGTCGGCCCCATTCCCGGCGAATGGCTTCTGCTCTACGGAACCGGAGTCGTCACGGGCGGAGCTTTTTCCATCCGCATCGTGCCGTTGATGGGGCTGTGCTTCATGGTGCTCGGTGCCGTTGCGCTTTTTTGTCCCTGGACCTGGGGTAACGCATTTCTCGCCGCCGGCTTTGGCGGTCTTCACATTATTTTCGGTGCTTTAATTGCGAGGAACTATGGCGGCTAAATCTTCCGCGGTGCGCACCCAGCGCACCGATCGAAACGACGCATCCCTAAATAAAGACCGCGACGACCGCGCCAAGCGTGCGGTAGCTGCTGCGCGTTCCCCTGAACCTGACGCGACCAGTCTTGACCGACTGATCCACGAGCGCACTCGTCTTGCCATTATCAGCGCCCTTGCCGTCAACGAATCGCTCACTTTCAATGAGCTCAAAACTCTCCTGCGCGTCACCGATGGCAACCTCAGCGTCCACGCCCGCAAGCTCGAAGACGCCGGCTATGTAGCCTGTGCGAAATCTTTCTCCGGCCGTGTTCCCAAAACCGAATACCGCCTCTCTGCCTCGGGCCGCCGCGCTCTCGAAAAATACCTCGATCATATGGAAGCTTTGATTCGCGTTACCCGTGAAGGCTAATTCATAAAAATCCATTACCCGGAAATCATCGTGAGCATATCGATCAGCCAACCCGTCTCGTCAAACACGCCTCAACCCGGTCTTCATGTCGCCATTCTTCTCGATGGCAACGGTCGGTGGGCCTCCACCCGCGGTCTAGCCCGTTCCGAGGGCCATCGCGCCGGAGTCGAATCGGTCCGCCGCGTGGTTCGTTCCGCGCCGTCTCTCGGCATTGGCACGCTCACGCTGTACGCGTTTTCGTCCGATAACTGGGGCCGTCCGATGAGCGAAGTTGCCTCGCTCCTAGCCCTGCTCGAAGACTATTTCCGCGCCGAGGCGGGGAAGTGCGCCGCCGAGGGAATACGTCTGCGCGTCGTCGGCCGTCGAGATCGTTTGCCGCTCACACTGAAAAACGCCATCGATTCCGCCGAACGCCTCACCGTCAACGGACGCAATCTTGAACTCCGCATCGCCGTTGATTACTCTTCGCGCGACGCCATTCTCCGCGCCGCCTGCTGGATGATGTCCAGCCTCGAAGTTTCGCAGCGCGAATTCTCGAAGCGTCTCGGCGAAGTTACTCACTTGACCGGTCCCGCGCTCGACGTCGATCTCCTCATTCGCACCGGTGGCGACCGCCGCCTCAGCGACTTCATGCTCTGGGAATGCGCCTACGCCGAACTTTTTTTTACGCCGGTCATGTGGCCCGACTTCCAGTCCTCCGACCTTGCTGCTGCCGTTGAAGATTTCCTCGGCCGCGAACGCCGCTTCGGGCGCCTTCCCGAAGCCGCCGCCAGTTGAGCTCCGCTCTAGCCACTCGCCACCATTCACTCGCCGCTCGCGGCCCTTGATCTGTGCCCTGAATTCCGCCGGTTTCTGATTACGCATTGGCCCCCACCCAAGCTAGCGTGGCATGCGAACGAACGTTCATAATGGAATCACTCAATGCATTCCTGGCTACCTAAATCAGTCCTCGCGCTTCGCAATTATTCTTCCCGGCTGTTTGTGGCCGATCTCGTCGCCGGAGTCACCGTCGGTCTCGTCGCGCTCCCGCTCGCCATGGCCTTCGCCATTGCTTCCGGAGTTCCCCCGCAAGCTGGACTCTACACCGCGATCGTCGCCGGCTTCACGATCTCCGCTCTCGGCGGTTCGTCCACCCAGATCGGTGGACCCACTGGCGCCTTCGTTGTCGTCATTTTCGGTATCGTCGCGAAATACGGCCTCGACGGTCTCTACATGTGCACGCTCATGGCCGGGGTGATGCTCATTTTCCTGGGTGCCACCGGACTCGGCACCGCCGTAAAATTCATACCTCGTCCCGTCGTTGTCGGTTTCACCAACGGCATCGCCGTCATCATCGCCAGCACTCAAATCAAAGACTTCTTCGGACTAAAGATCGATAAAGTCCCTGGCGAATTTTTAGCGCGGATCGAGACGCTCGCTCGCAATTTCCGTACGCTTTCGCCCCTTGAAACCGCGATGAGTGTTGTTTCGCTCTTGTTGATCATTTTCTTTATCCGTTTCGTCAAGAAAGTTCCCGGATACATCGTCGCTCTGGTGCTGGCCACACTTGCGGTCGTTCTTCTAAAGCTTCCCGTCGAAACCATTGGCACGCGCTTCGGAGGCATACCCTCTGGTTTTCCTGCCTTTCACGTTCCTGAATTTCACTTCAGCCTGATGCGGCCGCTCGTTTCTCCGGCCA